>Ga0209042_1000608_pt1 | contig 35929 bp, 37 predicted proteins | sample SaaInlV_200m_DNA_6_FD_184649 | JGI IMG/M metagenome (GOLD analysis project Ga0209042, IMG submission 184649) | Marine microbial communities from expanding oxygen minimum zones in the Saanich Inlet - SI037_S2LV_200m_DNA (SPAdes) (version 2) | ecosystem: Environmental > Aquatic > Marine >...
GTAAGGGCACAGGGATCTATGAAACGGTGATGTCTGTGCTTGCTTCTTGGAAGCAGCAAGACCGCAACCTACCCCAAACACTGAGTGAGACTCTAACCCAAGAATGGAACAAGAGCTAAACACATACTATTTACGTTGTCTCAGTATTCAAAGATTCCCCCGTACGTACGAAAATCACAGTGTTTAAACATATGAAACCTCTTGATTCCCCAATGTCTTCGGTCAGCATATATAATGAAGCTGAAAAAGTCAGTGATACATTATTTCTGGGTATAAATCCTGGAAAAGGTCACTCAGTTGGCTGGAGTTTATCTAAGGTAATCAAGGATGGCTTGCCGGGTCATGATGCACCAGAGACGTTTTCTGAATTACTTGATTTATTGCTGACTTTGTTCAAAGAATCGGAGTCCGAGTGGTCAGGTTCAGTGGCTATAAACAGCTTTGATGTTTTATCAGCGCCACTCATGAAAAAAGAAAAGCTCACAGTTGACCAATTCGAGGAGAAATTATGTTCTTTCGTATCCTCAATTGGCGAACTGGACCTGAATATTGCTCTAGTCCTCGATTTAATACCCGATGAGGAGCTTTCGAATGCGTACAGTGCCTACCAGTCGGAGATAGATGTATTCAACCAATCACTCAGTAAAGCCATTTCAATAAGCATGGAGAACGGTCATTTCAACCCAATTCCGATAATTAACTTCCATAATGATACGCAATGGGAAATCCCCTCTCTAGACACTTATCTTGCGCTTGCATTCCAGTATGGGCACCCATTAATCCAGAACACGCTTGGCGGGATCATATCATCTGAGTCGATCAGACCCAAACTAAAAGAGCCAGTTTTCGAAATTCCGTATTTGAGACTGGGAGGCCCCGTGGGAAACGCTGACAACCGCGGAGTCCTTGGTTATGTCTGCATCAACTTGGAAGAAATTGCTGCACTTGCCGAGTCAGAGCCAAACTTCTTCACGCTACTCGATGATCAGGTCAACATAGCGACCGATAAACTGGTTAAACACAGAGAAAATCTATTAGAAAACATTCGATCTGACGAGATGCCCCTGACTAATTGGTTTATCGAGGATTCACAATGGCTCTACTCTACGATCTCCATTGTGGGTATGAACGAGGCACTCCAGGTTTTAATTGATGCCCCTTTAGCGCATATCGCAGGAAAAGCCGTTACCTATCAGCTACTTGAGTTCCTACTCAGAAAAATTGAGGCAATTCAGGTCGAAAATAGTGTCCTTTTTACTGTTGAATCACATCCATCTGAGTACCCTGGGGCACTCATGCTCAATAAATCGAATTCAGACTCAAAATTCTTAACAGCTGCCACTGATCTTTCCCCTCATCATGGAGATGAGCTCTGGGACGCGTTAGAGCACCAGAAAAAATTTGATTCAATGTATACCGGGGGAACGTTACAGCAAATCTTCCTCAAGGAGGGATTTGCATACCATAAGGAATGCAAACTTCTAACTAGAAGAATAATCGAGACATTCGGATTTAGTTACATCTCCATAACACCAAACTTCTCCCTTTGTCCTGTACATGGATATCATAGCGACAGAGACGATCAATTACAATGCAAAAAATGCATACCATACACCAGAGTTGACGGGGTCATACAACCGGTTGATGGACTACCAGAATCATTAAAGGAGGTTTACCGGACACGAGTCCAATTCGACGTAAAAAACAGGTAAAGGCCGAACTCCCAATTGTGGGAATGAACCGGTTGAGCCTTGTTGATTTCCCAGATAAGCTCTGTATGAATCTGATTGTACCAGGCTGTAACTACCGCTGCTCATTCTGTCCTCACGAGCAGTTGATCCATCATCATATCCCAATGCCGAAGATCGGAATGGCTGAAATCGTAAAGCTACTGAGGCCAAGGATGGGATTCCTTGATGGTGTTTCCCTTGGAGGCGGGGAGCCCTTCCTCCATAGGGGGTTGGGAAGCTTCCTCTCTGAAATGCGGTTCCAGAACATCAAAGTTAGGATAAAGACCAATGCATCAAGACCTGGTGCTATCCAATGGGTTCTAGACGAGAAATTGATTGATTTCCTCAGCGTGTTTATTCCAGCACCTTTGAGTAAATATGCTGATGTCGTTAACTACAGGATCGATCCAAAGGATGTCAGGCGATCAATCCAGATAGTCAGGAAAAGTAATGTCGCCCACGAGTTCAGGGTAAAACCAGTCCCTGGTCTTGTTGAACAAGAGGATATCCTTGAGATAGCAAATACTCTTTCAGGGTCCAGGAGACTTGTGATAGAACGGTTTGATCCGAGTCATACACTTGATCCCGAGATTTGCGGATCTGATGTGTTCTCTCAGTCTGAACTGGAAGATATTAGAGATTCAACTTCTCCGTATTTCGGGGAAGTGATACTTTCTAACTGATCCTAATCTGGCCGATGTTGAAAGCAGCACACCATACCCACTCAAGAAGCGTTATCGCCCTTTGCATCGATTTGATAGCTCCGGGTATTCATTCGCGTCTTATTATTCTTAATTAGATCACGAAGAAGTAGATAAGAACCGTCTCAATTCCAGCTGCTAACACTAGAAGTGGGATTATCCTCATCACAAAGATGGTTAGACTATCTTTCACATATCTAGTGAGCCCCTTTCTTTTCAGGAGCCTGTGGATTACTGAATATCCGAGTCCGACTCCCATGGAGGCGCTTAGAAGTATTGCTGGTATCTCAACAACTCCATGAGGAAGGATAGTCGCAATTACGAACGTCAAGCCTTGCACCTGGGCTACATTCCATGATATATATCCGATGAAGAACCCGTTGAACGCGATAAACAATAGTGGGGGTACTCCCCCGAGTATTCCGGAAGCAAGGAAAAGGAAGCTTGCGACAACGTTGTTTGAAAGGATTGCAGCAAACATCTGGATGCTTGTTGACTCAGTCGGGTCTGGAATGTTACTCAATACTCCCTCAAAGCTTTGAGCTGATGTCTCACCACCAAGCGCGTATCCAATGAAAATGCTGAAAACAAATACTAGGCTGGATAATACCAGTACGGGTACCAGTTTGGCGAGGTAATCTTCCATTCCTTGAAAGAAAAATGATACTATTCCTTTTCTTTTATCACTCATCTTCGTTTTCCTCGGGTATCCATATCTCAAGCGCCGCCCCCTTGATATCCCTTTCTAGAACCGTTTTTCGCCCGTCTTTCATAGCCAACTCGATTGCCCTCTCTGCCACTAGTTGACCATACTCTCCAAGATAGTCCCTGAGCTTGTTTGCGGCACTCTCTTTAATTCTAAGGTTCCCTGCCTTCTTGAGTAATCGCCTTATCGGCGCGATTGTAAACTCTTCAGCCATCCTTCATCTATTTCACGCCCTGTTATTTGGGTTGTTTGATATTTCGGACATGTGAATTTCCTTGTCTTGAGATAACCATATCAGGCGCTTTGAGCGTCTTTTAGTGTATGAAGAAAAAGCTCGTTTTCATGGCTCTAATACTAACAACATTATCAATTTCACCAGCTTTTGCAAAACCTGAACTTGTATTAAATGTGGATCCTGAACCCCTATATGACCAGATGTGGGCATTCGAAACCTACACGGTTAACATTTCCCTTACGGGCTTGGATATTTCCGAATATTCTGAGTTCGATCTTAGTGGTCGAGTTATTGCGGATGGTATCATCAGGTGGAAGGGTACTGGGCAGTACACACATGGTGCGGGAGTAACTGGGTATTCATACAATTTAGACGAGGAGGTTTATAGACTGATTGCCAGCATTGATGACCCGAGTCTAAAACTTAATCTCTCACTGTCTCAGGACGCCTTCCAATACGGGATGAAACCATTCGAAGATATTGAATTAATGTTGAATTTCGATGTCTTTTTTGAGCTGAACGATGAGATCGGGATGGATAATTTACCTCTTCTCGGATCAGTTTCTTCTACATATATATTGATGGATAACGAGAAAAGGGACTATCTGAAAGATATGCTTCTTGAGATTGAAGCCGAGGTACATGCAGCAACTGAGGCTCAAGGGGTTCCTGATTTCAACAGGACTAAATATGTATCTATAGTTTCAGCTATGAACGCGAGTATTAACTCGGGCAACTACCTGAGAGCCCAGGATCAATGGGAAAACTGGGATGAGAAAGATAGATTGGAAATGTTTGAAGCTTTTTCCAGACATGTAAACTCACGGGTTGAGGAGTTTGAAAGCATTGAATTTGAGCTTGAAGGGGTGGAGTCGGAGCTAGACGGGAAAGAATCTGAGCTTGAAGGTGTAGAATCGGAGCTTGATCTGGCTCATATCGAATACAATCTGCTGGAGGACAAATATTTTGCCCTGATAACGAATAACCAGAGAACAATCTCTGAGTTGGAGTCCACGAAACAGGGCCTCACAACCTCAATCACTGGAATTTTCCTCTCAGCCATGGTGTTCTTCTTTTTAGGAAGGCGAAGCAATATCACGGGTGAGGTTTGATGCTGGATCTAGTATTTGTAGAGACCTCGTTGGAGCTGGTGCCCTCCGAGATACTTCGACATCCATCTGTAAAGAGGAATGCCAAGCGAAGAGGTAAGCGTGTTGAGGAAACATTGCTAGATCGTAGTCTTCACCACTATGCAATGGACAAACTATCTAACGCAGAGAAGAGGGGACGACCCGATATCTTTCACTTCTGCATGCTTGAGGCTATGGGCTCGCCTCTTAACCGAAAGGGACATCTGAGGTTATGGGCGAATACCATTCAAGGGTACAACATTGAAGTATCCCCATCGACGAGACCTCCCAGGGATTGCATCAGGTTCAACAGTTTGATGGAACAGCTATTCATAAACGGGCAGGTTCCCCCTGATTCCAATGAGCCACTAATGAAACTCAGAAAAGCTTCTTTAAAGGACCTAGTCAAGCTGTCTTCACCAAGCAAAGTAATCGCATTATCCAGTCATGGTGAAGAAAGTAACTTTTCTGATGTAGCTAAACTGTTGTCAGAGGAATTGAATCCCATGATCTTGATTGGTGCATATCCAAAGGGATCGATGAATGGCGAAACGTTAGATGTGGCGGATGAAGTATTTTCAGTTTACCCGGAATCACTTGAAGCATGGACAATTACGAGCAGGATTGTCTACGAGTACGAGCGAAAAATAGGTTTGATATAAAAAAGAAAAAAAAGTTGAAGTTGTTTACTTGGCTTTCGGTACTGTGTGGCTTAACTTGCCTGCCTTATAATAGCCGCTGAAACTCTTGGCACAGGAACCGCATTTGTAGCCTTTTGCGTCGAACTGGCCGAACTTCCATTCCTTACCAGTGGCGCTAGCTTCTCCCCCACAAACTGGACATTTCATAGTGGATCAAAATAAATATAGTATATACTCTTTATAAAGGTTAGGGAATTGTTCATTAAAAACAAGACAATTATGCCTTTTTTGAATAATTTTCGGCTCCATTTTTCATCCTCACTCCATCTTATATCTCAGGTTTTCCCATCTATTTTCAATGAGTCTCCTAATTGGTACAAGTGGCTGGAGTTACAAGGAATGGGTGGGCCCGTTCTATGAAAAGAAAACGGGGATGTTTTCTCATTATGCTCAATTTTTCCATACCGCCGAGATCAATAGCACCTTCTATCGTTATCCATCTGAGGGCATGATAATGGGGCTTAGCAGGAACGCGCCCCCTGGCTTCGTTTTTGCCACAAAGCTACCCAAGCTGGTAACTCATGATAAGTGGTTGAATCTAGGAAAAGGTGTTGAGGATGATACTCACAGGTTCCTCCAACTTATGCAGCCACTAGCTGAGCGTCTTGGCCCTATCCTGATCCAGCTCAGACCCAAGTTCAATTTCGAAGAGCATGCCGGCGCCCTTGAAGATTACCTTGACATTATTCCAAATAATTATGAGTGGGCGGTGGAGTTCAGAAACCTGTCTTGGCTCAGGGACGAGACTTACGATATTCTGAGGAAAAGGAACGTTGCTTATACAGTTGTGGATGAGCCTCTGCTTCCCTCTAGTTTGCAGGTCACTGCAGATTTTGCCTATGTCCGGTGGCACGGACATGGCACAAATCTGTGGTATGATTACGAATACATGGAAGGCCAACTGGAGAAATGGGTACCCAAAGTGGAGGAGATCACGTCAAAGGTCAGACGTACCTATGGTTACTTCAACAACCACTTCAACGCAAACGCGGTCAAGAACGCAGTCGAGATGCTTGACCTTCTGGGAGAGGCTACTCCCGAGCAAAAAATAGTTCATGAAAAGATAGCCACTTACCGCGAGGAATCTGTTCGACCTCGGGGCGTGCAACCACTGAGCGCTTTCATGGAGAAGGATGAGGAGCTTTCTGTGGCAGATCACATCATGCATTTCACTGATCCCAACCGTATTAGCCGAGGCGAGAAGATCAGCGACGACGAGCTTCGAATCGAGAAAAGCTCTAACGAAGTTCTTCAGGGAAAAATCAGGGGTTATTTTATCGATATAGATCTTAACAGAAATGTGATCAAGCATGACTGTGACGACTGGCGAAAGGGGCGCCAGAACAAGAGGATGTGCAAACACATGGTCAAGTTTTTCATGAGCCTCCCTCCTGGCCAGGCAAAAAGGGTTCTGGAGAGAATATGGGTAGATCTGGACGGATGGGTTTTCGAGTAGTTACTCTATATCGATTCCAGCTGATCCAAGTAAATTCATGACTATCCGTTTGTGCTTTCCCTTCAAACCTTTGTCAAGTAGAACCTTGTCGATCCCTTGGCTCTTTTTTACCATCTGCTGTATGAGGCCGTCGTTCAGGAGTTCAATAGCGTACTTTGCTGCCATATGTCCCATGGCGTAATCTTGTATATATTCGCTGAACTTGGGGCAATAGTGTCCCCCCCCGAAGCCGATGGCCACGGGTGCTTTCTCCTTCGAGTTCATTCCTTCCAGAATGCAGTCTACTAGATACTCGGCAACTTCTACGTCCCTCCATTGCTCTTCCCTGCTCCCTATCTCCACGAAAAACATGGGGACATCGAACTCTGTGGGGCTGTGATGCGTGGCCTCAAGGCTTATCTGGAATCCTTCCGGAGGTGATTCCAGCATTTTCAAGTATATATTTCTCATGGGGTTCGGTGCCGTCATCTGGAGTTCCTTTGGATTTCCGCCGTACATTGCCTTTCCGAAGTTTCCAGTGGGATGTGCTGTTAGGCTTGGTCTACCGCTGGCTGCCCAATGCCTGCTCGCCACGACAATGTACTCTAATTCGTGTTCGGTTGCGATGTTGGTGTAATCAGAGGGGTATGGCTGAGGTGTTAGGTTCTTGAGAAACCGCTCCTCGGGTACTATAAGGGAGTCGTTTACGAGGATGATCTTGTCATTCTTGGTGAGAACATTTTTCTCTTTTTCCTTGAAGCCTTTGTCCCTGAATATACCCAGCATGGTCTCCCCAGCTGGGTCTGCAAGGCTCAACGTGATTCCTTTTGGCATCCTGACACCTGTTCAGAGTTTAGGTGTTGAATTGCTGTATATTGTTAGTGGTTCAGGCATTAGATAATAAGAGAAAGATGTCATTAAGAATAGTAACAATCATATAATTATATGATATAACTGAATATGGTGCAGATCAGATATGTCAAACGAATCCTCATTACGAATCCTTGTGGTGGAAGATGAGGCTGATTTGAGGACATTATTCAAAGATACTCTAGAATTTCTAGGCTATGCGGTAACTACCTGCAGCAATGCCGAGGACGCGATCCAGTTAACGTATGAGCTTCACCCAAGCCTTGTTTTTACCGATGTTGTCATGCCCGGCATGAGCGGTTTTGAGCTCTGCAAGTACCTAAAGAACGATCTGAAAACCAAGGATATATTTGTGGTTATAGTTTCTGCGTTGAGTCGTGAGGTTGATTTCGAAATGAGCATCCAAGTGGGAGCCGATGACTATCTCACGAAGCCAGTTAGACTGGAGAGCATCAAAAAAGTGCTCAAGAACACAATAAGCCCCTTTATAAAGACTGAGAAATGGGTGATGAGACAAGGAGCCTAGAGCTTTATCGAGCCTACTACCCTTAGGTTTCCACCGTTCAGATAAAGCATGGTTGCCATGTCTCCTTCCTTGTAAACAAACGGCTTCTGAATACTGACCCTGACTGTTCGTTTAGAGCTTTCCTCAACTGTGCCAGCGATGAACTGCATGTCCTTACACATGTGTATGGACATGCCCTTCTCCATCGGCTTTGTCCAGTACTTTACCAACTCCAGTTGTCCCTCAATCATTGCGGTCTGTTTGACCGATGTATCGTTGGATAGTAAGGTACCCCTGTCCAGTTCGCTGGACTCGATATTTTTGAGTGCCAACCCTACCCGGTTTCCCTTCTCCGCAGTTTCAAAATCGGTGTCGTGCCTTTGAATTGATCTTATTTGCGCCATCTTGTCTGATGGATGAGCGCTGAGCTTGTCGTGCCTGTGAATCTGTCCAAATCGGACAACTCCGAGGGCGACTGTCCCTATCCCCTTGACATTGAAATAGTGGTCGATCACTACGCCGCCTGTTGGAGAGTCTTCCCCCTTGACCAAGGCCTCGGCTTTCCCCATGATTATATCACGTAACATTGGCAGGTTCTCTTCCAACAACTCGTACCCCTCCACAACAGTTCCGATGATGAACCTGCCGATCTGTTCCTCGGTGATATAGTTCCTCGGGATGATGATTCCTTCCTTTTTCCCGAGACAATCGAGCATCAGAACAGTTTCACCGAATGAGGCGTTAATCTCGTCCACGACCAAAATAATGAAATCGCCGAAACCAGCTGCGTAGAAGAGGCTCTGAATCTTTTCTGGGTATTTTGACGCCTCAACTATTGTAACCGTGGTCTCGCCCCTCTTCATGTTATAGAGGGTGATATCGGACTCTGTGCCTTTCTTCCCAAGCTCCCTTGAGTATCCAATGCTTCCCAGAACGGCTATGTTGAGGTTTGTCATGACGTGGAGCATCCGAGGTTCTGGGATATACACCTTTCTATTTTGAAGGAGGGTAAACGTGGACTTATTCTTACAATCATAAGGAATTTGATTATTCCTGTACGATAGGAATACATTAATTTAGGTTAGCGTACCAAAACGATAACCCATGTACAGCTCAGATATTGGAAGCGTGCCCTCAAGGATAGACACGGATATTATCCGCAGTGGAGCACGAAAGGCAAACAGCCTGCTCCCATTCCTAGGAGTGAGTAACGAGGATTACGTAGATTTCGAGGAGGCCGTGGTTTCCTCATTCATCGACAAGCTCAAAGTAGGCGTGGATGTCCCAAACTACCCCCAGTTCAGGGACATGAACGAGATGTACTTCGAACTTATGGATGGTATCGAGAGGATCGACGGGGCGTTACACGTAGTGAATGGCATCAAAGCGAAACAGGGAGCGGCCATTCCAGAAACCGAGGCTATCAGACGGGAGGCAAGGGAGATCAAATCGTCATCTGAGCGTGACAAGGTCCGTATTAAAGTCTGTGTTACAGGTCCGTATACATTGGCCAGCTTTTTCCAGTTCAAGACTCCCAGTCTATACTTGGAGCTAGCTGAGGCACTCGCTGATATCCTTGAAGTGTCCATGTTCAAGAACGGTAGTGCGGAAATCTCCCATCTAAGCGTTGACGAGCCCGTACTTGGGTTCATGAACGATCCGCTTCTCGACTATGGCTCAGATGGACGTGAGGCTTTGAGGAAGGCCTGGGATAAGATCTGTTATGTCGCAAAGTCCCATGGTGCTGATACGAGTATGCATCTCCATAACACCTCCGAGAATTTGTTCTGGGATGCCGAGTACCTGGATATAATCGCAAGCCATGTTGGTGATCCTCTCTATACCCAGGAATCTGTGAAGGAGAGACTTGAGGAAACCGATAAGCGTCTATGGGCTGCCATCGGAGTAACCCAGTTTGATACGTTGATAGAAAATTATTATGTGGCCCAGGGGTTTACTGGGAATATCCCCGAGAAGATCGGCGAGGTGTGGACAGGGTTGCGGAAAGCAACCATAGACCCGTATATTTTCCTAGAGGACACCGGGCTCATGAGGAAGAGGCTTAACGCAGTCTCCGAGTATTTTGGGAGCGAGCGAATCGCCTGTGTATCACCCGAGTGTGGTCTGAATAGTTTCCCTGAGTACGAGGTGGCACTTGAGTGCCTTGAGCGTGCCTCAAGCGTTGTTGAGGACTTCAACTCGGACACAGTTGGATAGGGTTTATACTGGACCTCTCTTGGTATCTGTACTAGTGTATTAATATGGGGAAGATAGGCAAGGGTACGAAATGCAGCGTCAAGGGCTGTGACGAGGACGCTCTCCGCTCCATCGATATCGGCAAGGTTAAGGATGCTGGACTTGACGCCGAGGGCGCAAAGAGAGCGTACCTGTGCAAGGCACACTACAAGGATTACAAAAAGGGGAACAAAAAGAGCTCCCAGATAGAGCGCTGGCGCCACAGCGCCTAAAAAAGGGTTATTATCCCACGAATTTTGGCCTGTCCTGGAGATAGATGGGCAGTGGGACTGGCCTGTATGGCTTTCCAGTTGTCTCGGTATGGATTCTCTCCTGTAGTTCCGTGACACTTAGCTGGTCTGGTTTCTTCTGTCCCCTGACGCGTACTCCATACTTTTCTACGTCCGCCTCCTTCTCACCGACTACTATGATGTATGGGACCCACTCCTTCTCGGCCTCCCTGATCTTCTTGCCGACGGTCTCATCCCTGTTGTCGATATCCACGCGGACCCTGCTGAACTCGTCTTGGATTCTGTCCGCCAGTTCAACGTACTCGTTGCTGACCGGGATGATCCTCACCTGGCTAGGTGCTAGCCACAAGGGCAGGCTTGGCTTGATGCCCTTCTTCATGTCAAAGGCCGCCTTTTCCAGTAGGGCGTAGATGTCTCGCTCGATGGCCCCGCTTGGACTGCAGTGGAGTATGTACGGGTGCTTCTGGACACCGTCCTCGTCCATGTACCTGATGTCATAGCGTTCGCCGTTCTCGACGTCGATCTGGTCGGTTGCAAGCGCTGATGCTTTGTCAAGATTGTCAACAAAGTTCATGTCCCACTTGATCATGTAGTAGAACGAGCGCTCGTCCCACATCTCGATGAGAACAGGCTTACCGTGTGACTTGGCCAGGTCCTTCACTAGATCCATGTTCTCTTTCCAGAAGTCCTTCACCATCCTGAAGGCCAGTTCGTAATCGGATCTTTCGAGGCCGATTCCCTCCAGGACGTCCTGGCTCAACTTGAACCTGATCTTGTACTCGTCCTTGGCCTGATCCAGATCCTTGCAGAGGGCGTGGACATCCGGCATAGTGAATGCCCTGAGCCTCCTGAGTCCGGTTAACTCCCCCCGTTGTTCTCTCCTGAAGCTGTATCGGGTCATCTCGTAGATCTTCATGGGCAGGTTCCTATAACTGATGGTGGCGTCATGACTCATGAGGAACTGGCCGAAGCATGCGGCGAATCTCATGAAATACTTGTTGTCGTCTGACTCGATGGTGTACTGCCTTGCCGGGAACCTGTTGAGGTAGCTCTTGAGGGACGGGTGCTCCATGTTGTACATGAGCGGGGTCTCAACCTCGATGCCGCCGTATGTGTGGATCATGTTGGTTACGTACTCCTCCAGGAGTGCCTTGACCATCCTGCCCTTGGGGTAGTACCGGAAGTTCCCTGGGTCTGAGGCTGGCTCATAGTCCACCAGCTCTAGGCTGCGCATGAGCTTTACGTGTGGTGAAGCCTTTGTGACGGATCTGTCCTTCTCGTACTCATATCCGCTGAACTTGCGGAGGTTGTCGTGGCCCTTGAAGTCGAACTCGTCGAACTCCCAGAGCTTTCCGTCTGTGTCTAGGATGTACCAGTAGCTCTTCTGTTTCTCTTCCGCTTGGAGGGCTTCTGATATTACTTCCTCTTTAATTTTCTCGCTCATTGGTTATTCACTTCCAGGGAAAAAGGGTTTGGTCCATTGCCGTCGCTGGGTTTGTTGCATGCGGCGGAGTTACAGCTGTTAGAATCGTTTCGGGCCTTTCGGCCTATGCTGTTTGGCGGGACATCACCGCGTTCTCCTCTCACACCCAGAAGGTGATTGCCCACTTATATTTTATTATGTTCTTGCCTATCGTCGAGCTGGGCAGTTATAATGTTGTAGCGTCCGCTGACGCCGTCCCATGTACTCTCTGCCTCAATGATCTGGATGCTTTTGCTGAACCACGGGGTGTCCACTACGAGGCTCTCGTATTCGCCGCCTTCACCGCACATATCGACGCCGAACCGGGCGCTCAGGCTTCTGAGTTTTGCTATTCTCTCTTGGTTTATTGGCTCCCCGAGCCAGCTCTGGTCCAGCCCGTGGGCGGCTACGGCCGAGAATATGATCTTCATGCCGCTGCCTAGCATCTCGTGGATCAGCTGCTCGCGGTTCCTGGCCCAGAGGGGTGAGAAATGGGTCAGGCCAAGTTCGTCGCAGAGTCGGTCGACCCTGTCTGCCTGGTACTTGCTGGCGATGGCTCCCGTGATGACTCCGTCGATGTTGAGCCTGGACAGTGTCTCCTTGAGGTCGTCCAGCTCCTCCTCCTTGACGCCCTGGGTCCTTGCCTCCACGTATGGCACTTCCCATGCCTCGGCCTGGAGCTTGGTGATGTCGATATTGACGGTGTGGAACATGTAGCTGTCGGGGTTCTCGGGTTTCATGGATACCATGTATGCAAGCTGGTGCTGTTTCTGCATGAGGTGGGCGGCGTAGATGCTGTCTTTGCCACCGCTGAGGAGTGAGGCCAGGCGCATGGAGGGTACTGGTCGGCTGCACTGATATGGTTTCTTGTGAAGGAATACCGTATATCTCTAGAAATATTATTTTAAGGGGCCCGTTACTGTACCCTGACTTGGTACCCCAATTTGAACTCTGGGCGCTCCCCCATTGTGGTGAACACGATGTTCATGTGGTTTGGTATGTGGTTCATCTCGTACCCGATTAGGGTGGCGACTTCCTTCCCGTTGAGGCACAGATTGTCTCCTATGACTGTGTGTTCTCCCTGGATTGTCTCGAAGAAGGCCACGGCGGTGAACCCGGGGAGGGTGTCCCCGGGGGAGTGGGTCAAGCCCTTGAGTATTATCTCGTGGATCTCGCCGTTATTTACCGACCTGCTCTACGCCTCCGAGAGCTGGAGCCTTCCCCCACTGGCGTTCACCTCGGCGACTACCCCACCCAGTATGGCCCTCTTCTCGCCGTAGTAATGGGCCTGTTTGTCTTGTTGCCGGGTGCTTCCCCGGCTTATGCGCTACACCCTTATTAAGAAGTGGGGCCGGTGAGGTCCTTCGCAGGTTCAATCGGCCCCTGGCGACCCAATTGATCCCTGAGTCACCAAGTACACTCCCCCTCATCGTCAAGATAAACGTTCTTGGTGGTTTGTTTCTCGCGTGTTTATTATTTTGTGTGTAATTGCTTCCTTTTTTTGAAACGATTGACCTCCTGCGGTTATTTCAGGGTCAATTAACCTCTAGAGGCTAACTATTGAAGGAAAAATGAGTTCCAAAACTCGATTTTTGTTAAACGTGATGCGTGAAAAATATTTCACGTTGAGCGGTGTCTAATGAAGGGCAAAACCCTTGATTCTATTCAAGATACGTAGAGGCACCGAATAGTATGCCGAGTGCCAGGACCCACATCGCCACGATCAGATAGGGACTGATCATTGATTCTGTATCTTGAGTGCCTTGTTCATTGTAGGCGTTCAGGGTCACGGGGTTGAGAAGTGTGTCAACGGGCGCGTAGTTGTCGCTTAGTATGAGCTCCGTCTCGGGTGTGTCTGCCCCGATTCGTGCTTTCATGTAACTGGTCACTCGTTTCGTGTCCCCGAATTTGTCAATAAGGTTGCTGCGAAGGATAGCGCCGGATACTGGCTCTGTTGACTTGTACGCGATCAGGACCATGTTTTGCACTACCGAGCCAAGGGTTTCCTTGGTCCTATACAGGTCAACGTGGGGAAAGACCGCGCCGACTGTCGATACCTCGGCCCATAACAGCTCAGAAGTATCCCCCACGAGGCTCCCGATGATGTTTGATATCACGACCCCACCGGCATTCAGGTGCTCCCTGACCATTTCCTGGAACTCGACCGTCATGAGGTGAAAGGGGATGTATGTGGGGCTATAGGCGTCAAGGACAATCATGTCATACTGACCTGCGTCCTCCAGGAACTGCCTCCCATCGCCCACGCTCACCGTCAACCTGGGTTCCGCCGTGGGTATCTCAAAGAAACGGTAGGCGACATCGACAACCTTGGGGTCTATCTCAACCACGTCCACATCGACCCACGGGTAATCAGACAGGAACTGCTTTGGGCTGGAAAAACCGCCTCCACCGATAAAGAGGACTCTTGTGATGTTGGGGTTGTACCCGAACCCCAGGTTGAATAGATCGGTGTACCTGAAGACAAGCTTCGTTGAGCCGTTCATGTACATCGCGCTTTGGGTCATTTCCGCCAGGTAGAGTGTGCGTATCCCCTGTCCCTCGTTCTCGACCACGGTGATCTTGCTGTAACTGGATGATGCGCTGTACACGGGGGAGCTCCCTATCGTCCCGAGGCGACCCATGATCAGAGTGTTGGGTATCATGAGAACTGCTACTATGCACAGGACGGTTACCACGTAGCGGCCTTTTCGACCGATCAGCGATATGACAATCAACATGACTCCGAGGCTCGATATGATCTCGCGGGTCCCAAAACGCGGGATTAGTACGAAGGTTGTGAAAAAGGTACCAAGGATACTTCCAACGGTGTTGATGCTGCTCAATCCACCTGACACCCCACCTATCTTGACCACATCATCGACGCAAAGCTTCACCGCGTAGGGGCTCACCATGCCTAGGTATACGGTGGGGGCGAAGAGCAGGACAACTGATGCAAGAAGTGAGCCGATCGAGTTACCTAGATTGAAACCCCCGAGAATCTCCAGCACAAGAGGTGTGGTCACCGGGACCAGCATGATGAGCACCCCGGCGTTGAAAATGAGGTTTGACAGTCGGTTAATATTCGGGTACTTGTCTGCGGCTATGCCTCCCCGCCTATACCCCACAGCGAGTGCACCCATTATCACTGCAATAAGGTTTCCCCACACGTACACGGTGTCCCCGTATCTGGGGGCTAGAAGCCTGCTGGCCATGATCTCAAGACCCATCACAGCCGCACCAGCTACGAACGTGATAAACCTGACGAGTCTGATCTGGTTGGGGTATGACATACATGTCACCCATGCAGTTGGCAGATATAATTTGTTTCAGGCCCTAGTGCAACCGAAAATAGAAATGTGTTAAACAACAGGGTTGTCGGGCTCTCCCCCGTTGATGGTCTTGAGGACTCCCTCGGCCACCTGTACCGCCATCCGTATCATACCTGCCACGTTAGAGGCGGAGAGATGGGGCGTCAGTATGACGTTATCCAAGGAACAAAGCAAGCTATCGGTGCTCAGGGGCTCTTTCTCGAAGACATCCAGGGCGGCCGCCTTGACCTTACCGCTCTGAAGAGCCTTGATCAGTGCCTCCTCGTCGATGACCTTACCCCTTGCCGTGTTGACAATGTAGACTCCGTCCCTCATGGACTCGATCCTCCCCTCGTCTATGATCATCCTAGTCTCTGGGGTGGCAGGGATGTGGAGACTGATGAGTTCGCTCTTTTTTAGCAGATCGTCAAGCTCCATCCATTTGAACTCAAGCTCCTTTTCCAAATCAGGCTTTCTAGTCCTGCTCCAGTAGGATATATTTGCACCGAACGCTTGCATCCGGACCGCAGTTGCCTTCCCTATCCTGCCCATACCGATGATGCCCACCTTCATACTTGCTAGCTCAACGCCGATGAGGTCACGGTACTTGCGCTTCCACTGGCCCGCCCTGACCGCCTTGTCCGAGCTCACGACGTTCCTGAGAAGGGCGAGGGTGGTAGCCATAGCCATCTCCGCAACCGTGACGGTAACTGCATCAGGAGTGTTGCATACAACTATTCCCAGTTCTTTCGCGGCAGCTAGGTCAACGTGGTCGCAGCCGATACCGTGGACGCCCACAACCTTGAGCCTGGGGCTGGAAACCATCAGTTCTCTGGTGATAGCTATACTGCCACGAGTAATCAGTCCATCAGCGTCTGCTATGAGCCCATCGAGGGTCTCCTCTGTACTCCCTGGCGGTAGCTCGATGACGTTAATACCCCTATCCTTGAGGTACAAGATCCCTGCCGGATTGATGACCTCTGTAACAATGACTGTGATATCGGACATACGGGAAAATAGGCGCGTGAAAAGGTTAAGGTTTGAGGTTGGGGTTGGGCCTGCGCCTTCCCCTCCTCCTCCCCTTCTGGTGAGGTGCCTTGGCCCTCCTCATGGTCTTGGAAAGCTGGTCAGTTAGCCCGTCAAAGGTCTCCATGAGGCCCCAGTCCTCGTTCTCAACGTTGTAGCTGTCCTTCGGTCCCATGGCGCGGGCGGTGATCTTGTACCTTATCCTCTCGCCGCTGGTCTGCTGCTTCTTGATGCGGACGCTGACTTCCGTGATGGTGTGCATTCTTGAGCTCCTCTTCACCACACGCCTGATCTTGTCCTCGACGACTGACCTCTCGAAGAAGTTCTCGTCCTCGATGCCCACGATATAGACCGGCAGCTCCGCCGTAGGCATAAGCGCGTGGATGAGCTTGAGAAGCTCCATCTCCGTGATAATGCCGTGGACGTTGCTGCCCTCGTCAACCACGACGCATGCCTTCTCGCCGCTTGAGATCAATCCCTTGATTACATCCATGACCGAAGCCGTTGTGAGAATCGTAAACGGCTGCCTGTTCATCATCCCGTTGGCCTTGCCTGGGAACCTTGTCACCTTCTGCCCGGACCTGTCCCCACGTGTGGTCTTGCTTGATGTCGTGACGAACGTGTGGACGATCTCCTCGGCCGTGATCATGCCCACAAGCTTCCCTTCTTTTGTTACCGGTATGAAGCTGTAGTTCTTGTCCATCATGGTGCGCCTGATCTGGGAGATGGGTGACTCCGCGTCCATTGTGAGGACCGGTGTGGTCATTATTGTTTTGGCGGACGTGTTCTTGAGCTCCTCGACATCAGCGAGGGCGTCAAGTATGTCCTGCTGGCTAACCATATGCACATCCTTGCCATCTACAAGTGGCACGGCCGATACCCCGTTCCCGAGGATCAGGTCAGTGGCCTCCAGCACAGATGTTGAAGACGTGACGTACCCGACCTGGTTCCAGATATTCTCAATCTTGGTTCTTTCAGGCTGATCGACACCAAGCAGGTCCCGTACAGCCACGATCCCGTACCTATCACCCTCTGCTGCTACAGCCTCTGTTCGTCCCGTGTCCTTGAGGACGCCCAGCACCTTGCTGACCGTGTCCCCAGGGGCGAAGACGCTCGTAGAGCCCTCTGGCAGTGAGGATATTTCAGTTAGAGCTAGTTCTTCCAGTGTTTTGGTCAAAACTCAGAAACCCATTCTATCGTAGGATGTTGACTGATATATAGCTTACACATCGTGGGTGAGTATCTTTAAATCGGATTGTGGAGCCGTATCCAGCGTCCCATGTGCACTTTTATAATGCTCTACAAGCTTCTCAAGGATTACCCCGTCGTCGCCCTCCATAACAGGTACCTTGGACTCGACACAAGGGAGGAACCGCCCAAGAGCTGGGGGAACGGGGTCTACGCGCCTTATGACTTCGCATCAAATGGTACATGGATAGGGATAAACCGGGACGGGCTCCTGATGGCAATCACGAATCAGGAAACCCAGACAATAGCAAAGCCAGGTAGGAGCAGGGGGTTGCTTGCCCTTGATGTACTGAGGGAATGCGCCTCATCCAACGAGGCAAGGGACTACCTCAACGACGGGTCAATCAGGGGCCAGTACAGGACTGGCAACTTCGTCTTAGCCGATTCAGACAACGCGTACCACGTTCTCTGGGACGCCATCACCTTGACGAGAGAAATCAAGTCAGGTCCCTACGCCCTTGGCGTCATAACGAGGTACCCAGGTCTGGAGATCAGCGGCCGAGCAAGTGAGATATGGCACAGCAGCGAGAGCAGGCGGCTCAGAGCATACAGGTTGCTGTCCCAGTTCAAGCCATCGGGCATCGATGACGCGATATCAAAGATGATGGAGGTATCAGAGGACCACGAGTACGGCAAGACCACCGGGTCCATATGCTGGCACAGCGACAAGTTCAGACAGACCAGCAGCACTATTCTAGCCCCGGGAGCCTATCCGAGGGTCCTGTACTGCGCCGGGAACCACTGTGAGAACGATTTCGTCGAGCAGCGCGTTTCCTTCTAGGATGGTGTTTTATTCTCAAGCATCGGGGTAATGTATCATGGAATCCAAGATTATAATGTCCCCCGAGCTCTCAGGCTCGGTGCGGTCCTACATCCTCGACGAGAGCCTGGACGTAGGAGAGGACCTAGGGGTAAACAAGCACCCCGAGGAGAGGCTATACTACTTCACCGACGGCAGAGGTCTCATGAGCATCTACGAGGAGTTCCCGAGGGGCGACGTCTACGAGATTAGGCAAGACACCGCGGTCTTCCTCACGCCAATGCTTGAGCACCAGATAATCAACGTGGGAAACTCACCCCTGCGGTACGTCGTGCTGATGACCACGGGAGGGCTGGCACCTGACGGCGACCTGTCATGGTCAGTCATCTCCCAGAGAGGCGTTGTGGTGGAGAAGCCACAGATCGGGGCAGGTCAGGCAACAACCAGGGTCTTCGACGAACACTCAAACCCCAGCAAGGACGAGGGGCTCCACCTCAGGATCAGGGACATCATGCTGAGGCGGCCCCAAAAGTTCAGCAACGCCGAGGTGGTCACCATCCAACCGGGAAGGAGCACCCGACCACACACCCACCACGACTCCGAGGAGAACTACTACATCCTTGTCGGCGATGGAATATTCCACTGGAACGACAAGGACATCCCGTGCAAGTCAGGAGAATGCGTCAGCTACCCCATCGGGGTCAAGAGGTACGTCGAGAACACCGGATCATACCCGTTGTCCTACCTCTGCTACTCTGCCTACACCGACTGAGTCTTCCTCATTTTGGCTATCCTTTTTCTTATCCATTCCCGGTTGATCTCGGTCCCGTTGAGCACCCCGTTGGGGAAGAAGAACAAGGCGATGACCAGGAAAACAATGGTGTAGATGCCAGTCCACCTCAGTACGTCCAGCCCGAAAAACCAGAACAGGACAGTGCTCAATACCTTCTGAGAGACTGCAACGAACACTCCCCCTACTATTGCTCCGTTGATACTGTCCAGGCCCCCCAGAATCGAACCAGTCATAACGCTCACCAACAAGGCGTCAGCCCCCGTCGGGGTCATGCCCTGATTGAGGACAAAGATGGAACCAGCCAGAGCTGCAAGGCCGCCTGAGATAAACCACGAGACGCAGTGAACTCTGAACGAGTTGATGCCCATAACCTCCGCCAACCCCTCGTTCTCCGCCGTGGCCCTCAGGGATATCCCCGTCTTAGTCCTAGTCAGGAACACGTACATCGAGACCGCGACCAAGATGCTGGTCCCCAACCCCACGTATACGATCCCCGGCCTGCCGTTGAGGTAGAAATCATAACCGCTCAGGTTGTAGGACTGCGTCGGAGCCCTGCCCCTGGCCGACCAGTAGCTGAAGACCCAACTGAGGCCACCAAGGACCGTGGCTATGGCAAGACTGCTGAACGTCAGGACTACCTCCTGATAACCGCCGTGCCTCTTGATGGGCCTGACAATTGCGGCGAAGATGAATACACCGAAGAGACCGCCGACAATGAATGAGAATGGCCAAGTATCATACGGATTGAACCTGTGGAAGCTCCTGAGGTAGAACGAAACCACAGCCCCGATGATGGCGTAGCTGGTGTGGGCAAGGTTGGGGAAGCTCTCAACCATGTAAGTGAACGTAAACCCTATGCACAGCAGGGCCATCAGGCTGGCGTTGATGATGTCATCGCTGCCCATGTTGAACGCGATCCCAGCGAGGTACAGGACCACAAACCCCGCCAGCCAAAAAACGCCTTTCTCCAGTCTCTCATAATCCATCTTTTCACCTCATATGTACTGCAGGATCGAGTCCGGCCTCGATCTCTTGGTCTTCTCGTACCTGTCGCACATCCACCATAGCACTGTCAAACCAGCGACCCACAGGAGCAGGGTAGGAAACATTGGCAGGACCGGCGTTCTTCTCATACCTGGCAGCTTCAACTTGTATAACCACAGATGGGCCAGGTAGAAGAACAGCGGATTTCTACCGTAAGTCAGCAGCACCCCCGTCAACCCCTCCTTGAAACCCGGCCTCTCCTGCAGCCTCATCCCGATGTACATCATGATACACATGCCACCCAGAGTCCAAAGAAGGAACGCGATGCTAGGCGGGTACTTGCTCACGTACATCCAGTCAATTATACTCTCCGTCAAGGTCTTGGGCATGTCCCAGACCCTCCCTGTGGAGTCCACCCACTGAGTCCCCTCCCTGAGCAGCAGGTTTCCGTACCCATTATTCCAACGGACTAGGAAGAACGTCACGATAGACCCCAGCCCGGTGTAGAGCAGCGGCTTCTTCAGATCCATTACCTCCTCGTGGCTCAGGCCGTTCAGGAACGTACCGAATACCCACCCAAGACCCATGACACCGATCCACGGTATAATAGGGTATAGTCCAGAGTATGGCATCCTCAAACTGTTAGGCTCGTTGATGATGACCCTGAGGTACCAGCCCCAGTCAGGTGTTGATGGGATGAAGCGTAGATCCAGAAACTCCTGGAACAGTATCGTGAACAGGCTGAGCACGAGGATCACCTTCGTGGGAAGTAACCTGGCTACGCTGAATATGATTAGCAGGACCCCGATGCACGCGATGACACCGAAGTAGAACTGGGACGCGCCGAACGCCGGTATAACGCTAAAGTACATGAGCAGTAAAAGTATCAAACCCCTAGTAGCCAGCCTCTTACTGATGCTGAGCTGCGACTCACCCCTTGCCACCCTCCTCTTCGTTGATATGGCCAGAACCGTGCCCGCCAGGAAGATGAATGTCGGGGCGCAGTAGTGGCTCACGTACCGGGCCAGCCACCACTTCAGATTAAGAAAGGCAGGTTTGTTCCCGAGGACGCCCTCGCCACCCCGGTGGAACCTGTTCCAAAAACCAGAGACGTGATCCCATGCCATTATGGCCATGACTACTCCCCTGGCGAAGTCTATGAACTGAAGCCTGCGCGATGATCTCGATCCCATGTGTCGTCCCCGGTGTTCTATCAGACTTGTTGGATGGGTTGTTAATACCTTCGACCAATGGATACATACTAGGATGCATGGATCAGTGTATTCAATCCGTCTCATCCTTACACGAGACAACCCTCACTATCATATTCGTTATATTTTAACAAATAATATGTAAAAAACATTGAAGTAAATATTTTTCATTAGATTAACTGTACACTAACCAACCAGTAAGGTGGAGATGCACACTTGCTAAGCGTAAGGATGGTAGAACGGGAAAGGAATATCCTTGGACTTATTGAGACGATTCTCACCACGATGGGGCCCGTGTCAGGACCCAAGAATCTCTCAGCAACAACGTTACCGACCGCGAAGAATATGACCTGATAATCTTTGACAGGGAGTACTTCGGGCAAGAAAAAATGCCATTACCCAATTGCTTACAGAAGCAGAAAGCTGTGCGCCTCTTCGGTATGGAACGAATCATATCTCCCCTCCAAATTCGAATATGATTAGATCTCCAGAAGTCCTTCAAATATAAACCGTGAGAAAAATCCTCAACTCGATTTATGCTCTCAGTCCCTGACCAGGTTCCTGAGCCCTATTTTTTGGGCCATCTTCCTTGCTATTTCGATCTCGTCAACGTCCAGCCCCCTTGCCAGCTCGGGGCGCTCATTCGCGCGCCACTCAGGTCTGTACTGGAACATGAGGTTCATTCTGGTCATGGGACCCAGCTCGTCGTGAATCCACTGAAGTATGGGGCGTGTGCAGCACTCATTGTGGCCAGGGAGAACCAGCACCCTGATGATGAGCTCCCCGTGCTCTTTCGCCCAGAGGTGGCTGCGGGTTGCTGCCTCCCAGTAACCCGGCGCGTCGCTTATCTCGCTGGCGCATTTATTGTTCCCATACTTGAAATCCAGCAGGTAGAGGTCTATGAAACCCGCGAGAAGCTTGGCCGTCTCCAGACTGTGGTATCCGTTGCTGTTCCAGACCGTGGCGATGCGCTCTTTGACGTTCCTGAAGGTCTCAAGCCAGTGCCAGAGGTACGGCGTGGGGTCTCCGCCCACCATGTTTAGGTTCCTGCAGCCGGCCTTCGCTAGCTCCTTTACCTGTATCGCCATCATCTCGGGGGTGAGTGATGTGCCCCCGCTGCCCCACTGGCTGATGTCAAAGTTCTGGCAGTGGATGCACTTGATGCTGCAGCCTCCGGTGAACACGGTTCCTGAGGGAACAAGTTCTGGCTCCTCGCCCATGTGGGGGAACGCCGAGAATAGGGAAAAGTTTCTTCCAGCACCGCAGTAGCCCCTCTGCCCGTGAACTCTGTCGACACCGCAGTCCCTCTCGCAGAAGCTGCAGTCGCGCATTGTCCTGTGGGCTATGAGGGTCTTGAGGGTCAGGAACGAGCGTGCTATTGATTTGGGCTTTTTCTTGGTCCCATTCTGTGCCTCCTTGAATCCCCCCAGCATGGCGTCGTGGACCGCCCACAGGTTCTCGGTGGAGTCCCCCCTGCTATACCGGCACTCATACGAGTCGGCGATCATGAACTTGGGGTACGCTTTCTTCCTGACTACGTCAACGTACCTAGGGAGAGCATCATTGACCCCGGGATTATCGAGGATTCCGTCGGCATTTGGCCTAGTTACCCACATCAATTGACAATCGGGCTCACCTGTTAACAAGTATTCGGATGGGAACTGTTATACTCGGAACAGAGGATGAAGCCCTGTTATGGAGTCAAGGTTCTTCGAGGAGACTGGGAGCGTAGTCAGCTGCACAATCTGCCCCCACCTATGTGTTATCCAGGAGGGTAAACGGGGAGTCTGCATGACCAAGGAGAACCAGGGTGGCAAGATCATCAGCCTTACCTACGGCCAGCTATCCTCACTGGCCATTGACCCCATTGAGAAGAAGCCGCTGGCCCACTTCTTCCCAGGCTCCATGGCCCTGAGCATCAGCAGCATCGGCTGCAACTTTGAATGTCCCTGGTGCCAGAACAGTGGCCTCAGCACAAGCCTCATCGATGACGTACACACCCGCTTCATGCACCCCGAATCGGTGGTTGAGATAGCCATGGTCCAGGACTGCACAAGCATCGCGTACACCTACAACGAGCCCCTCATCAACCTCAACTACGTCGAGGACACGGCCAGGTTCGCCCGTGACAGCGAGATCAAGAACATCCTGGTCACGAACGGATTCACCCACCTTCCTAGCTTCAAACAGGTGGTGGAGGTCATCGACGCCGCTAACGTCGACTGGAAGGGCTGGAACGAGGAGTTCTACAAAAAACACTGTGGTGGCCACCTCCAGGACGTGATCGACGCGACTCAGCTGATGCACGACAGCGGCGTCCACGTCGAGATAACGTTCCTCATCATCCCCCAGACAAACGACGGAGAGGATGAGATCAGGGGGATGTCCAAGTATATCAAGGAGAACCTCGGGGCCGATACCCCTCTCCACCTGAGCCGGTTCCACCCGGACCATAAGTTCCGACACCTGCCTCCCACGCCCATTGATACGTTGCTCAGGGCTAGGGAGATAGCTCAGGAATCGGGTCTCCGATACGTCTTCGTTGGGAACGTCAGGGGGGAGGGCTACGAGGACACGGTCTGCCCAGGTTGTGGCGATCACGTTGTCAAGAGGAACGGGTACGATATCACAAGATGGGCACTGAACGAGTCCAACATGTGCGATAAATGCGGTGAGCCCATATCTATCATCGGCGGACGCGAGAAACGTACCATCTAGCCAAAGTTTTATCACCTCAAGCTACAAGTTTCACCCACTATTCTGGTGAAAAAAATGAGTATCGAGAGAAAGGTAACGTACTGGGAGAAAGCAGGTAAAGAACACACCGAAAAGACACTGGTGATAGCCAGGGATGCCGCCAAGGAGAGGGGCATTGACACAGTCCTCATCTCAAGCACAACGGGCTACACGGCAGAGAAAGCCGTCGAGGTATTCAAGGGAAGCGGGCTCAAGCTCGTGGTGGTGACTCACTCAACAGGTTACAGGACCAAGGGCGTTCAGATGATGACCGACAAGACACGGGCGAAGCTCAATGCAGCAGGATGCGAGGTCGTGACGTGCACAGATGTACTCACAGGAGCAGTCGGGGTTGGTGTTGGCAGACAGAGGCCGGGCAAATCAGACCCCCAGGACGGAAGGCTACCATGGATCGTGCCACCCCCAAATGTCATAGTGGCCAATACACTGAGGATGTTCAGCCAGGGCGTCAAGGTATGTCCCGAGATTGCCATGATGGCCGTTGACACCAACGCTATAGAGTCGGGCAAGAAGGTGGTTGCGGTGGCGGGAAGCCACGCTGGTGCCGACACGGCCATGGTCCTTGAGGCCGCCGAGTCAAGCAGGATCAGGGACGTAAAGCTCCACGAGATCCTTTGCAAGCCCCTCTAACCCTTTTTTCATTAAAGTTTTAGGCATCCATGCACTCTACTTGGTCATGAAGATTGATTACGGGGTCCAGATCGAGCCCCAGTTCGGATATACCTACCCAGAGATCAAGGAGGCGGCACTCGCCGCAGAAAAATATGGCTTCGAGAGCCTGTGGGCATCGGACCACTTTATGATCAAACCCGAGGCACAGGACGTTAACTGCCTAGAGGCGTGGATGGTCCTCACCGCCGTGGCCATGGACACTGAGAAGCTCAGGGTCGGCGCCATGGTGGCGTGCCAGAACTACAGAAACCCCGTGCTGCACGCGAAGATGGCGGCAACCTTAGACAACATCAGTAACGGGAGGGTTTACTTCGGCGTAGGTGCAGGGTGGAAGGAGGCCGAGTACAACGCGTACAACATGTCATTCCCACCGGCATGGAAGAGAGTAAAGCAGCTCGACGAGTCACTGACCATCGCCAGGAAGATCTGGACCGAGCCCGTAGCCGATTACCAAGGAAAATACTACAGCGTCAACAACTGCGTCTCGATGCCCAAACCTGTCCAGTCCCCGCTCCCAATATGCGTGGGCGGCATGGGGAACCAGTTGATGAAGATAACGGCAAAGCACGGAGATATGATCAACCTGGCCTGGAACACGAGCTATGAAAAGTTCGAGGAAAGGCTCAGTGTCCTGAAGAAGTTCTGCGTGCGGTACGGGAAGGACTACGACTCAATCAGGAGGAGCTGCGGTATCTACCTGGCCCTTCAGGGAGCCGAGGCATCCGCGCCTGGTCCTTGGGAGAAGTACTCCGGTGAAAAGAAGTGGGACTATATCTCACCCGAGGCTGCGGCTGAGCTGATCCGGGGCTACGTTGACGTGGGTGCAGACCACTTCGTGATAGTGTTCCCCTACGGTGCCGAGGCTAAGAGTATCGAGGTTCTCATGAAGAAGGTCGCGCCCCTGGTCTAGCAGAAACGATACGGTTATCTTTTCATCTATCCCATTCTTTCCATTCGGTGCCCCCATGAAGAAACAGGCGTTAATCAGCGTTGGCGGTGTTATTGTTATTGCCCTCCTCAGCGGCGGGCTGCTGTTCAGACTAATGGTTCAAGGGGATAGCCTGGGACAGCTAGGGCTTATCGGCGTGTTCATCGCCTCCCTATTAAGTCACCTGACAGTGGTCGCCCGTGACATGTTTATCCCGCTTTTCCTCCCGCTGGCATCCGTCTATCATCCTGTTGTCCTCGGGATCTTCGCAGGCACCGGCGCGGCCATCGGTGAGGTTACCACTTACTTCCTGGGCTGGGGCGTCGCAGAGTCAATTGTTCCACCCACTGAGGCCGAGGATAGGATAGCCCGCTGGATCAACAAGTACGGGCTGTGGGCCGTGTTACTCGTAGCCCTGACTCCCCTGCCAGATACTCCCATCGTGATACTTGCAGGATCTAGGAGACTCCCGTTCGGGAAGCTTGCAATCGTCGAGATAATCGGCAAGTCCGCGCTCTACTCGGTGGCTGCCCTTATGGGTGGTCTTGTTTATGGTGGACTGGAGGACACCATCGGCACGATGATGGCGTCGGGACTGATGGTTGTGGGCTCTCTTATCTTCAGCATCGCCGTCACGTGGAAGCCCAGCAGGGACCTCATCTTCGGCTGGTTTGAGCGGCTGGTCCCCCAGATGAGGGAATAGCTCAACATTAAAGATATAGAACGGGCTCAGTACCTCTGATTGAATTTGAGGGCAGGTATAAAGGGAACAGGCATGTACGTGCCACCCAGGATTATAACGAACGATGACCTGGTCACCATGGGGCTGGAGACCAGCGACGAATGGATTCAAACCAAGACTGGCGTCAAGCTCAGACACGTTGTAGAGGGCGATGTATGCACCAGCGACCTTGCCGCAGAAGCGGGTAATGCTGCTTTGGCTGACGCGGGGGTGAAACCAGAGGACGTTGACATGATTATCCTGGCTACCAGCAGCCCCGACGTGATGCTCAGCAGCACCGCGGCAAGGGCGCAGGCAAAGATTGGGTGCCTGAACTCCGGAGCATTCGACGTGAACAGCGTCTGCACAGGTTTCGTCTACGCCCTTGATATCGGATCGCGTATGGCCCTGGACCCCTACATGGATAACGTCCTGGTCATCGGTGCCGAGACGTACAGCAAGATTCTCAACTGGAAGGACAGAACAACATGTATCTATTTCGGGGATGGGGCCGGAGCCGCGCTTCTTCAGAAGACTGATGAGGGCGGCGTCCTAGGGTCATACCTAAAGGCAGACGGGAGTGGCGCCGATGTCATCCAGATCCCCGCTGGTGGGACAAAGATGCCTATGACCAAGGAGATCCTGGGGACGGGGCTTGAGTACTTCCACATGGACGGGAGGGCGGTATGGGATTTCGCCACGGTGAAGTACCCTGAGGCGGTGCGTGAGGTTGTCAAGCGGACGGGTTACACTCTTGATGACGTTGACTGGGTGATCCCGCACCAGAGCAACGTCAATATGATTAGGGTCAGCATGGAGAACCTGGGGATGCCGGTTGAGAAAGCGTATGTGAACCTGCCAAAATACGCAAACTGCTCAGGGGCGAGCGTACCCATTGCGCTCCACGAGGCAGCTAATGACGGCTCACTGAAGAAGGGAGACCTGGTGGTTACTTGCGGCTACGGCGGGGGGCTCAGCTGGGGCGCAAACGCCATCCTCTGGTAGCTTAATCTCTTTTCCTAAGGGTATCCTTCCTGAGGTCTCTAGTTTATACAATAATAACTGTAAACACATTAGGCTTAAACACCAAGCAACTCTAAAACAATCGATTTCCATGACCAAGGAATCTAACCCCCACGCTTTCATCATGATCAGTTGTGATCCAGGCACAAACGAGGGGCTTCTCAATGCATTATGGGAGGTGCCCGAGGTAATAGAGGCATATGCCGTATACGGAATTTATGACCAGATGGCGCGGGTCAAGACGGGTACAATGGCCGAGTTCCGCGAGTTGAATGCTAGGATTCGACGTCTGCCAAATGTCCGCTCGACCATCACCATGTTCATTGATTAGGGAGTCAAACTCCAAAGTGTGATGACACCCAGGTGATTTATTTCCTGTAATCCAGGACCTTTTCAAGCTCCCAAGTGTTCACCACGTCTTCCTGTGTGAGCCATCCCCGTCTAGCGACGGATACGCCTAGCGGAAGGAACTCCATCTGAGGGACGTTGTGGGCATCTGATCCAAGCGATAGTTTGACTCCCATCTCCTTTGCCCTTCTTGCGTTGACATCGGTGAGGTCAAGCCTGCTGGGGCTTCCGTTGATCTCCATGAACACGTCCTGTTCGGCTGCTGTCTCGAATACCCTTTCCAGGTTCAGTGCGTACCCGCTCCTCCTTTGGATGAGCCTGCCCGTGGGGTGCCCTATCGCCTTGACGTACGGGTTGTGTATCGCGTCAATCATCCTCTGGGTGAGCTTTTCCTCGTTGTTCTGGAACCCCGTGTGGATGCTGGCAATGACGAAATCAAGCTGGCTCAGTATTTCATTGCTATAATCCATGGAACCGTCACCCTTGATATCGCACTCCGTGCCCGTGAGAATCCTGACCTCGGGATACTCCTCGTCAAGTGCCTCGATCTCCTTGAGGAGTTTTACGAGTTTTTTCTCAGAAAGTCCCTTTGCTATGGCAAGACCCTTGCTGTGGTCCGTTATGGCGATGTATTCGTGACCCATTGAGACCGCCTTCTCCACTAGGTGCTCAAGAGGGTCCGCCGCATGGCTGTAATCCGTGTGGAGGTGCAGATCTCCCCTGATCTGATCCAGGGAAACAAGATCAGGCAACCTTCCCTCAATCGATGCCTCTATCTCACCAGTATTCTCCCTGAGCTCAGGCGGCATCCACCTCATGCCCATAGACTCGTAGATGGTCTCCTCGTCCTCCGCTGCGATGAGCTCGTCCGTCTCCCTGTCATAGAGCCCGTACTCGTTGAGCTTTAGCCCAGTCTTGACCCCGATGGTTCTAAGGTTGACATTGTGCTCCTTGCTCCCCGTGAAATACTGAAGGGCAGCGCCATAGCTTTCGGGCAGTATGACTCTGAGGTCCACTTGCAGCATGTTCTTAAGAACAACCGTGCTCTTCGTGGGCCCCTGGCCAAGAATCCTGACAATGGGGGGCATTGATACAAAATGTTCTGTGACCTTTTCGGGCTCATTCGAGCTAACCAGGACATCCAGGTCACCAACGGTTTCCTTCCTCCTCCTCGCGGAACCGGCTACCTCGACCCTCCTGACAGCGTTGTTATCTCCCATGTATGTCAGGATACCCTGGATGATAGGCAAGACCTCGCCAAGGAGGAACCTGGTGCTCCTGTTCTTGTACTCTGAGATGGCTTTGATAATGTTCTCTTCCTTCTTTGGGCCCAACCCCTTCAATCCCCTGAGCTGTTGCCTCTTTGCGGCTGCCTCAAGTTCCTCGATTCCAGTGATGTCGAGGTCTTTGCTGAACCTCATGGCCAGCTTGGGGCCAATCCCCTCGATCTCTATCATCCTGAGGACACCTGGGGGCAGGCTGTCCCTGAGGTCTAGAAGGACCGATGACATGCCTGACTCGAGGTATTCACTAATAGTCAACGCTATGCTCTTGCCCACGCTGGGTATCTTTTCAAGCTCCCCTCGCGCCGCCACCGCACTGATATTCTCCGGTAAAGCCGCGACTCTCTGGGCGGCGGTGTTGTATGCCCTGCTCTTGAACCTGTCACCCTTGATGGTCAGGATCTCGCCTATCTCGTACAGGGTCTTCGATATCTCGGCGTTGAGGCTCATTGATTATATCACTGGGTCGGGGATATGAAACGATTTTGTTAGCTGATTTGCCTTCCTTTTTCCCAGAGGTAATAAAACAGGTCCCTGCACCAAACATGGGCAACCGGGTCCTTGCCTGTAAACCCGACGAAATCGTATCTGTTGTTCAACGTGGGGAAGCACAAGATCGCGACCTCCTTCTCGTTCATGTAAAGCATCACGCCAACCTCCAGGTACCTTTCCTCGTAGACTCCTTTCCTCGCTATTTCTCTCACAAACTCGTCAGTAAAAGAGTCGTTCCTTACCCCCTGCATCTCCTCAGGGATCTTTAAGTCCGCTCCATGAAGGAACTTTCCTGGTATCCCCCTATCGTAGGCATCCCTGATGTGGGGGAAGGCAGATGCCACGTAGGGCACGTTGATATCAAGTAGATACTCGTCCGCCTCCTTGAGAATCCTAATTATATCACTTACCGTGATCATGACATCGTCACGGAACTTGAGCCCCTCAAGCTCCCCCATCCGAGATATGAATGTGTCAGGCAGCAAGTCCGCCTTGTGTGCTGCGAAATAGTCCCTGTGGTCACTGGTGAACCTTGCGTCCTTCAGTTGCTTCAACAGAATGTTGCCGAAAGGCGTGAGAGAGGGATGACCATCCTTGTCCTTCGTCGTGAGGCCGGCCTCCATCAGCCTGTTAAAGTGTCGACTAACCTCTTGCGTGGTGATTTCAAGCTCGCGGGCAATACCTGAAAAACTAGTGCGCTTTCCCTTGATTACTCTGAGTATCCGAATCCGCTCCTCGTTGCTCACCTCGAACATTAGGTCATTAAAGTCAGGCATCTTTCCCATTGCTAGTTGTTGGAAGGACAGATAATTTTTTCCTCTGGTATTGGCTGTGTTTGGACTCGATATTGGTTTATTATTGGTATTAACCGCTTTGGTGACTTGTTTCACTGAACGGAGCCCGTTTAGGGCATATTAGGAGGGTATAAATTAGACTAGCCGTCCCCATACGGCGTGACCCCGTTATTTACCCTCTACGCGCTAATAATCGCCTTGGGGTCCGGTTTTCTAGGCGCGCTCCTCGGTTTAGGAGGAGGCGTTATAATGGTCCCCTTGCTAATCGTCCTGCTTGACATCCCGATACATATAGCCGCAGGGGCTAGTATAATCGCGGTCGTTGCAACAAGCAGCGCGGCGACCTCTGTCTATGTCAAAAATGAGATCACAAACACGAGACTCGGGATGTTTCTTGAGTTAGCGACCACAGTTGGAGCCTTAACAGGGGCATTCCTCATGAGCTTGGTGAGTGAGTCTTTCCTTCAAATATTACTAGGCGCATCACTTGTCTACGCCGCAACTGTAATGTTCAACAAGATGCGAAGCCCTGATAATAGCTGGACAAACAAGCCAAATGACTGGCTGGCCGAACGCCTGCACCTGGGCGGGAGCTACTGGGACGACGCAATTGGAGCGCAGGTAGAGTACGGAGTCCACCGAACGTTACCCACATTTTTCATCAGTTACATTGCAGGCATCATCTCGGGGCTACTCGGAATCGGAGGCGGAGGGATAAAGGTGCCAGCCATGAACGTCATAAGCAACATCCCTATGAAGGTCTCGGTGGCAACTAGTAACTTCATGATAGGGGTCACGGCTTCAGCTAGTGCTCTGGTCTACTTGAGACACGGTTACTGCGATTTCTTCATCACTGCCCCAGTCGTCCTTGGTACTCTGATCGGATCAAGTCTTGGAGCAAAGGCGACCAAGCAGATTCAAGGAGTCTCACTGAAACGTCTTTTTGTACTTGTTCTGTTAATTCTTGGTCTAAGGATGGTCCTTATGGGAGCTAGCTTACTGTGACAGAAATCCACAGGATGGAGGCATTCATATCCAGACTGATGCGCGCCAGTGTTCTCTTAAGCGGGATAATCATTCTCGCCGGGACATCCATGTACCTGGCTTCGGGAAACGACTCTTGCCCAGTGAACATGTTCGAGCCATCCTGGATCCTGTTCGGAGATCCCTTCCTTGCGCCAAGTCACATAATATTCATGGGGTTCATCGTTCTAATCGGAACACCTTTGCTCAGGATTATTCTCAGTGTGGCTGTCTACGCTAAGATGAAGGATTGGGAGTTCACAGCGATAACGGGCATAGTTTTCACCCTCCTCCTTGTGAGCATGGTTCTCGGTGTAGGCTGAGGCCGAACCCAAGGTTATTTAAACAGCACAAGTACAGGTTTCTGTTCATAAGGGGTTTAAAATGGGGAAAAAAATTCCATTCGAGGAGTACTATCCCGTCCGGGATGATTACAAGCGCTTCGACGGTCGAAAGACTGCCTTCAGCATCAAGAGGCAAATCTACGGCGCGGAGACATTCAGCTATACAAAGAAAGTCTGGGACAAGATGAGGGCGGGACTGCCCGGTTTCAGTCACCCTGACATTAGTTTCAAGAACGCAGCGAATACTTCGGACAACCACGACGGGGCGAATACAGGTTACTATTCGTGGTCACCTCTGGGATCCTCGGTCAAGCCAGATGAGGTACCACGATGGGAGAAAACTCCAGAGGAGCACTCCAAGGTGGTCAAGAAGGCAGGCCAGTATTATGGCGCGGATAATGTTGGGTTCACCAAGATGGATAAGCGGTGGATCTACAGCCACGACAGTAACGGAAAACCCATTGTTTTCAAGGACATTGAGGAGGGCTACATCAACGACGAGATGATTGTGATCCCTGAGAGCCACAAGTACGTCATCGTCATGACCATCCCCATGGAGTTCAACGAGAATAGCTATGCTCCGACCCCCATTGAGGTAACCAGTAACATGGGCTACGCCAGGATGCACGTGACCGCTGGCACAGTTGCAGAGTTTATCAGGGGGCTGGGCTGGAATGCCATCCCCTGCGGGAACGATACTGCACTCAGCGTACCCATGGCGGCGCAAGCCGGACTAGGCCACGTTGGCAGGAACGGCAGGCTCATCACATGGGAGAGGGGCCCCCTGGTCAGAATATGCAAGATCTTCACTGACATGCCCCTAATCCAGAGCCCACCTGCTCCAAGCGGTATCATCGAGTTCTGCGAGGACTGTGAGAAATGCGCAAAGCACTGCCCCAGCCAGTCAATCCCATATGGTCCAAGGACGTATGAGCCTCAGAATGAGTCAAACAACCCTGGGCCACTCAAGTGGTACTGTGATGAGCAGAGCTGCTTTGATTACTGGCACGAGGTAACAACGGGCTGTAGTATATGCTTCAGGATGTGCAACTTCACAAAGAGCGAGGGTTTTAGCCATGACTTGGTTAAGTGGTTCATCAGGAACGTTCCTCAGCTCAACAAGTTCTTCGCATGGAGCGACGAGTTAATAGGCTACGGTAAGATGAGCGATCCCAAGGAGTACTGGGACAAGCCTTTCGAGAAGAGCTAGCCTTTCTCAAATCTTATTATCTCCCAGCTACTCCTTTTTCCAGTTGATTACCTTGCCCAGGACTTTTAATGAATTATATCCTATGAAGGAAGGCTACGAGAGGTACGACCAGAGGAACACGGCATTCGGTCAGTCCATCGAGAAAACGGGGAACGTGGTCCAGTTCGGAGCCGAGGAGTTCAGAACGGAGAAGATCATGCAGGGGGTCCCAGGGTTTAGCATAGTTGATTACGCTTTCAACGGGGCCGCGGGCCTGTATGAGTACCCTGAAGACACCACCGATACTCAAGGCGAGGCTTTCTATAGTTGGAAGAGCATGGGCCACGTGACGAAGCCCAAGGATATCCCTCAGTGGGAGGGGGATCCGGAGGAGGCCGCGAGGATAATAGAGAAGGCGGCAAAGTTCTTCGGGGCAAATAGCGTTGGTTTCACGACTCTTGACGAAAGGTGGTTCTACACCCATAGCAGGTACGGGAAGCCGCTGGAGTTTGATGGGGAGATCGATGAGGGGTACGTGACGGAGGAGAAGGCCGTCTTCCCATTGAAACACAAGCACGTTATCGGTATCTCTGTGGCCATGGAGTACGAGGAGTTCATGCACGCCCCCACGCAGTTGGAGGTCTCGACAAACATGGGGTACAGTAAGATGCACCACTTGGCGGGGCAGCTGGCTGAGTTTATCAGGGGCCTCGGGTGGCACGCCACCCCCATGGGCAACGACACCGCCATGAGTATACCTATCGCAATCCAAGCCGGTCTTGGCCATGCAGGTAGGAAGGGAAGGTTAATCACTTGGGAGAGGGGCCCACTGGTGCGCCTTATGAAGGTGTTCACCGATATGCCGCTACCCCAGAGCGAGCTGGCTCACCCCGGAATAATCAAGTTCTGCGAGGACTGCGAGAAATGCTCCAGACACTGCCCTCCCCAGGTCCTGCCATACGGGCCTAGGACGTATGATGCGGTGTGCCAGGCCAACAACCCGGGAATACTCAAGTGGTACGGGGATGAGGAGGGATGCCTTGATTACTGGAACGAGGTTGGGTCCCCGTGTAGCGTCTGTTTCAGGACTTGCAGCTTCACAAAACCTCAGGGAGTCACCCATGATATCATCAAGTGGTTCATCAGGAACGTGCCTCAACTCAACAAGTTCTGGGCGTGGAGCGATGATCTCATGGGATATGGTAAGATGAAGGACCCGAGGATGTACTGGAGAACGCCTTTCAAGCGGACATAGGTTGAGTGAATTGACTAGAAAGAACAGCTACGATGAAAACTATCCAGTAAAGGACTGTTATATGCGTCACGATCCGAGGGGGAGCTCAAGAGTGTCCACTCCAAGAGGATACAAAACCCAGGACGGGAAAAAGTGGAGGATAGAGCAGGGATTGCCCGGCTTCAGCCTCCTTGACTATACGTTCAGGGACGCGGCGTACACATCGAACCACCAGTCTAACGGCGAATCAGAGGGCATGAACAAGGGCTACTACAGTTGGACCCCCATGGGGGTTACCCACAAGCCAGAGGGAGTCCCAAAGTGGGAGGCTAGCCCGGATGAGGCAGCTAGGGTCATCAGAAAGGCCGCAAAGTACTACGGGGCACTCGATGTCAGGTTCACCGAGATCGATGAGCGGTGGTTCTTCAGCCATACCCGAGAGGGCAAGCCCATTGTATTCGAAGACGCAGATATGGCCAACGAGACCAACGAGAAAGCAGTTTATCCAAAGAATCACAGATGGGCCATCGTCATGACGGTTCCCATCGATTACGAGGAGACCCAGTACACGCCGACACCTCTTTTTGCGGCAGGTGGAATGGCTTACGGCAGGATGCATATTCTCGCCGGAACAGTAGCGGAGTTCATCAGGGGCCTGGGGTGGAACGCGATTCCTTCAGGTAACGATATGACGATGAATGTACCCATGGCCCTCAAGGCGGGAATAGGCCACCTGGGTAGGATGAACCGGGTCATCAGCTGGAATGATGGACCTCTCATCAAGATATGTAAGGTGTTCACCGATATGCCACTGCCTCAGAGCCCGCAGGCAGAGCCTGGTTTGCTTGAGTTCTGCGAGAAATGCCAGAAATGCTCAAAGCATTGCCCAGGAGACGCCATAGGGTCCGGCCCACGTTCTTGGGACGACCCGCTAGGCTCAAACCCAGGTGTCTTCAGGTGGCCCTGTGACGAGGAGAAATGCAGGGACTACTGGGACCAGGTGGGCACCAGCTGTACCGTCTGCTACAGGGTCTGCGCCTTCGCCAAGAAGAAGGGGCTGCATCATGATATTGTGAAGTGGCTCATTCGCAACGTTCCCCAGCTCAACAAGTTCTGGGTCTGGAGCGACGACCTCATGGGGTACGGTAGGATGAGAGATCCCAAGGAGTATTGGGACTAAACTGACAGTTTGTCTCACTTTAATGGCTCGCGCGGTTATTTCCAAGGACTGAATGGTTCTCCATTTTAACGTTTACTTGCATTTTGTGATGGTCTTACGAACTCATCTTGTTTCTTTAAATTACCTCAAATAATCTCCGACAACTTAACGTGAAAATGTTAATTTTATGATATGTTTACATCTATTTACCGAGTGTTCTACGGTTATATACAATATAGATATGGAGTAGTAATAGGAATAACCATATAACCCACCCTGATTTATGGCAATACGTACATACAGAGAAGAATCCTAGTGGAAGGTAATACTGGCTATTCCCTGTGTACTATATCGAGTGATATCAAGATGAGAAGCAAAAAAGACGTATTTGGCATATTAGTGGCTTTACTTGTATTATTCACATTAACCCAGGGTTCTGTTGCGAGTGCTGCAACAGGGTTCAATGGTCAAACCTATAATATTGCTCCAGATATTGACTGGAACGATGTCACTTGGAATCTTCAGGTAGGGTACGCTAACGCAACAACCGTCAATACTGGAATGACTTTCGAGTATGTGTTTAGCTCTTGTTCCATTCTTGGGTTAGAGTCTCACTCAGTGTTTGGGGTAGGTTGCGGTCTTGCTGCTTCCAAGAAGCAAGCACAGACATC
>Ga0209042_1000613_pt1 | contig 35745 bp, 38 predicted proteins | sample SaaInlV_200m_DNA_6_FD_184649 | JGI IMG/M metagenome (GOLD analysis project Ga0209042, IMG submission 184649) | Marine microbial communities from expanding oxygen minimum zones in the Saanich Inlet - SI037_S2LV_200m_DNA (SPAdes) (version 2) | ecosystem: Environmental > Aquatic > Marine >...
AAAAGTCTTTCGGATACTCAGCGAACGCTATCGCAATCGTCGCAAACGCTTTGGGTTGAGATTCAATTTGATCGCTTCGCTCTACAATTTTGAGCTAAATTGACTTATGCAAGAGGTCTAATGTGCTTTTGTGTAGATAGAACTAAACCTCGACGTTCCAGGCAGCGTACTTCGGATTCTTCGCACGCACAATATCAAAGAAGAGTTCGCGCAACTTTGAAGCAACTGGTCCCATCATCCCTGTGCCAACAGGGCGGTGGTCAACTTTCGTGATCGCGGTTACCTGGGCGGCAGTACCTGTCATAAAGAGTTCGTCGCAGATATAAATTTCAGTGCGGTCGATCGGGCGTTCCACAACTTCCATGCCCAATTCAGCGGCAGCAAGTTCCATCACGGAGCGGCGCGTTATTCCTTCAAGGATATTTTCGTAAACGGCGGGGGTATATAAAACGCCATCACGCACCATAAAGATATTCTCGGCGCTGCCTTCCGAAAGATGCCCGGCTTGTGTGAGTACCAAAGCCTCGTCAAAGCCAGAGCGAACGGCATCTGTCTTGATGAAGGCTGAATTCGCATAGGCGCCACTGATCTTGCCGCGCGCGGGGATTACATTGTCATCCAGCCGCCGCCATGAGGAGATCGTTACGTGGGCGTTGGTATCGTTCGAGACATATTTGCCAAATGGCAACGCCACAATACTAAATTCTGATTCCACATCGTGCAGCTTCACACCGATCATCTCTTCCGACAGAAAAGCCAGCGGGCGGATATAAACATCTTCTGAATAACCGCTTTTCCTAATCAAGTCGATCGTGTGCTGTGTCATGCTCTCAGGAGTCTCGTCAAATTCCATCAGCATTATTCTGGTTGAACTTAAAAAACGACGATAATGATCATAAGGACGGAAAAGATATAACTTGCCGTTCTCATCATTTTTATACGCACGTACGCCGCCAAAAACCCCTGTCCCATAATTCAGCGCATGTGTCAAAACGCCAACCTGCGCCTCAGCGTAGGGAACGATTTTCCCTTTGAAATAAGCATATTCCGGTAAATTCATCATAACCTCCAGTGCGATCCATTAATTTCGAGTGATTATACTACTATGAAGGCAAGGTTTACGAGAAATTATCTGTACGGGAGACTCAAATTTTCATGGATCTACGCTTTTGGTTTAGAATAAGGTTGATTTCATTCCAAGCCACGAGGAGAAAATATGCCATTCGTTGATCTTTCTACTATCACTGAAAAAGAAATTGTGCCTGGTTTTCATGGAACTTTTGTGCATGGTGATAATGTAAGCACCGTCTTTTGGAATATCGAAGCAGGCGCGACCTTACCCGAACATGCGCACGCGCATGAGCAGGTTTCTGTGTTGACCTCTGGGAAGTTTGAGATGACGCTGGATGGTGAGACACGCCAACTTGAAGAGGGGATGGTAGCTGTGATCCCTTCGAATATAAAGCATTCAGGCGTAGCATTGACCGCCTGCACGATTATGGATGTCTTTTACCCCGTGCGCGAGGATTATCGCTAGAACAGTTTTTCTTTTCCTCTTGACAGAAAATAAGATTTATATATAATGTTTTATATATAAAGGATAACTGAATGCTCAAATACGCCCTGCTCGGATTTCTCAATTATCAAACAGCTTCTGGCTATGACCTGAAACAACTTATGGATGTCTCAACATCCAATTTTTGGCATGCCAAGCAAAGCCAGATTTACACCACGCTTAAAGCATTGGAAAAAGATGCGTTGGTTGTCTCGCATATTGAGCCACAGGAAAGCCGACCCAACCGCCGTGTTTATGAGATTACAACTGCGGGACAAGAAGATCTGAAAAACTGGACAGCGCAACCCATCACGGAAATCGAATCGCGAAAAGAAAAATTGCTTTTGAAACTCTTCTTCTCTGCTCAACTTGAGCCAGAAATAATTTTGACCGAATTGCGCCTTCAAAAAAACTTGCATCAGGCGCAACTGGAAAAATACCAGACCATAACAAAAGAAGTCATTAAGCAATTTGCCTCAAGCCTTGATATGCAAGAGGATGCCAAATTATGGGAAACAACCCGCCGCTTCGGCGAACTCTATACCGAGATGTATATTCGCTGGCTAGATGAGACCATTGAAAACTTAGAGGGCTAGGAAGCTCGCCCTCTTTTTTTTATCCACCTTAGTAAAAATTTATATATAACTAATAACCATAAGGAGCAATAAAATGTCAAATAAGAATTTAGGCCCAAAAACAATTCAACAAGCTATCGAAGGGATGACGCTCAGCCTTGACCCCAACGAAGCCAAAGAATTGGATGCCACCATCCAATTCAATGTTTCAGGTGAAGGCGGTGGAAATTATTACCTGACGATCACTGATGGAAAATGCACTTTCTCCGAAGGCTCAATCCCTAACCCCACCCTGACCATCGAAACGCCCGCTGACATTTGGCTAAAAATTGCCCGCAAAGAGATGAAAGGTGCAATGGCCTTGATGACCGGAAAATACAAAGCCAGCGGCCAAATGAGCCTACTGATGAAAATGGACAAGATATTCTCTCGCAAGCCCATAGAAGCAGAACTATTAGCAGTATTCGGTAATCAGTAATCAGTGCTCAGTCACTGCTTACTGATTACCGAACATTGAATACTGAATACTGAATACTGGAGACTAAAATGAAAATCCTTGCCCTTAACGGTTCACCCCGCATGAAAGCCAGCAGCACCTATCATATGCTCAAACCATTACTCGAAGGCATGGAAGCGGCTGGCGCAGAAATCGAACTCATCCATGTCCGCAAACTTGATCTCGAAGCTTGCATCGGCTGCTACACTTGCTGGGTACGCACGCCTGGCGAATGTATCCACAAAGATAAAGACAGCATGGTCAGCGCGCTGGAAAGCTATAACACCGCCGATATGGTCATTTTCGGTACCCCGCTTTATCATTTTAGTATGAGCGGCATCATGAAAACATTCATCGACCGCACGCTGCCACGTATCGAACCCTGGCTTATTCCACACCCCGATATTCCAGATACCACCTATCATCCCGAGCGTTTTCATAAACCCAATAAAATGATGCTCGTCTCCCCTTGCGGATTCCCCGAATTTTGGCATTTTGATTCTCTCGTCGCCACCTTCAAGCAGATGGCGCGCATGGAGCGTTTTGAATATCTGGGCGAAATCCTGCGCCCGGGTGCTGAAGCGCTTAGCCGCCGCTCGTTGCAAGGGTTGTTCTCAGGTTATTACGATATTCTCCATCAGGCGGGCGAGCAAATTGTCCACAGTAATAAAATTGCTGAAGAAACCCAAGCTGAACTACGCAAGGATCTATTCCCCGGTGGAAAGCAGGCTTTCTACGATATGGCTGGGGCATACTGGGAGCAACAAATGGATCGTTTCAAAGTCCCCGATGAGATGAGGCGCACCGTCCCAATTTTAGCGGGTGATTTAGATAGTATCCCCTACGCTCCCGGCGGAACGGACGCTAGTACTCGGAATGAAGAGACGGGTGTGAATTTGGGCGTGCCACGCTCGCGTACTGAGCTTGGTCGAAGTGCCGAAGGGCGTTACCTTGTCCCCAACAAATATATGCTCAACACGATGGTAGGCATGTTCAACCCCCAAGCGATTCCCGGTCTACGAGCGACGGTGCAATTTACGTTTACCCCACCCAAAGACGTTGATTTCGATTTTGGCTCTGCTAACTGGTATATGAATATCAACGACGGAGAATGCTCCCTCCACGAAGGGCGCACGGCTCTGCCTACTCTTAGCATCACCACGCCTTACGGAGTCTGGTTTGATATAGGGATGGGTATATTAAACGCAGAATCGGCTTTTGATGACGGCAAATATGATGCCAACGGCTCAATGACGCTTCTCGAAGAATTTCCACAAATTTTCCAATATCCCCAACCCGGCGAGAGCGGAAAAGTAAACCCCGAACTGGATATGATCATGTTGGGCATGCCCACAGCGTTCAACGCTAAGTCTGCTGGCAATATGGATGTCACGATCCAATTTGTATTGGGCGGTGAGGGCGGTGGCATATATTACTTGCATATCCAAAATAGCGAATGTACAGCGCAACGGGGGCCTGTTCTCAATCCATCCCTAACCATCAACGCCCCTGCCGAAATTTGGTTGGCGATCTCCAAAGGCGAACTCGATGGACAGCAAGCTTTTATGGAAGCCAAATATCGCGCAGCAGGTGATATGAATATCATGCTTAAGATGGGTGAACTTTTCAAATCGACAGGTTTGCCTCCCGCAGCTGTTGTACAATCTTCAACAACTGAAGAAACCCCATCCCAAGCGGAGGATGAAACTATGGATATGACTCAACTTAATTGTCACGATACTATAGCTGGAATGCCCACCGTTTTCAATGCTGAAGTGGCAGGAGATTTATCCGCCAAGATTCAGTTTGTGGTTAGCGGTGAAGAGCCGGGGACCTATTATCTGCATATTGAAACGGGAGCCTGTTCATTTCACGAGGGCGAAGCGGATTCTCCATCTCTCACGATTAAGACTCCATCTGAAATCTGGCTGGCGATCAGCCGCGACGAGATGGACGGTCAATCCGCTTTTATGTCACAGAAATACACCGTCGAAGGCGACTTTTCGCTCTTGATGAAAATGAATGAGTTATTCAAATGAACCCACTTCTGTCATTTTTAAAAACGCATTGGTATCTGCTGACCGGGCGGCTGCATTTTCCCAAGGAACGTGTTGGTGAGAGCTTTGCGCTTGAAGATTTTCAGGAGTTTACGATTTTTCGGCAGGTGATCGTTGATCCACCTGAAGGGGAATTGCCAAAGCCAAGCGCGCTCTTTCGGGTGCGTTTCCGCGTGGCTAATATGAGCCCGGAACAGAATAAGTACTTTTCGATCCTGCCGATTCCTTTTTTCATTGGGCTGCCTGGGTTTCGCTCAAAACTCTGGATGCACGATCATGTTACAGGTGAATCTCAAGGGGTTTACCATTGGGATACATTGGAAGATGCACAGAATTATGTAAACTCCTTTGCAATGAAATTCATGAACCGTCGCGCGGTAGCAGGTTCAATCTTTCACGAGGTGCGCTTAATTTCTGAGAAGTAACCGAGTATGGACCTATCTCATCTTAACCAGGATTATTGCTAACCACCACAATATTCTGATTGGACTCCCCTTTTGGAGATAGATTGCCTCGCTCTACACCCGCTTTGGCGATTAGTTTGGCTGGTTGATGGTGCTTGGGTTGGCAGGATTGATTTTGCAAGGAAAGAATGGCTGAAAGTATATGCTTGTGTTATCCTTTGCCCATTCTCATAGAAGGAGCATGATATGGATCCATTAGCAAGCACGATTATTACATTGGCATTGGTTTTCTATAGCATTGGTGTATGGAGTGAGCGCATTGCAGGCGAGTTGAAAGCATGGCACTTAGTTTTCTTCGTACTGGGGTTGATCTGTGATACATGGGGAACGGGGTTGATGTTTGAGTTTGCAGGGGGAATGCAATTTGACATACATGGCATCACAGGCTTAATTGCGATTCTGCTCATGCTAGTTCATGCACTTTGGGCATATATCGTTCTACGCAATAACGATGAAAAAGCGATTAAGAATTTTCACAAACTCAGTGTCTTGGTTTGGTTTATTTGGCTCATCCCCTACTTTAGCCCGATGTTTTTTGCGATGGCTAGTTAATCTTTATTTCGTAAATATAAAAAATGCTCTTGCAAGGGATTTCTCCTTGCGAGAGCATTTTTTTATTCTGCTTTGAGCAAGCGTTTTTGCTCCACAACAGCATTAGGTGAAAAGAGATGAATATTCTCTTCGATCTTCTCTAATTGCCTCTCGACCCTTTCAGGTGAAACGCCATTAGGAGCATAAGCCACATAAAGCACATGAGTTGTCTCAGCCGAAATAAATGATCGATTATCTTGCCCATAAATAATCGAGCAGCTAACCCCGCCCGCATCTCGCATGACCATATCTCCTGTTCGCATAGGTTTTTTCTCCCCGTTCATCTGCGTGATTTGATCCCCTTCTCGAGAGACATCAATCAGGATTGGCTTCTCCAGTTTCGCAACATCATGCCCTGCTGTTAAGATAAATGTCTCTACTTCTGCAACGAAATTCGCGTCAACTAAAGGAGACATATTCGGCAATTTTCTCCCTTTCTGCGCGATGGATTCAACCTGAAGCTGCACATGATAGGTTTTTTTGAAACGGCTATAGTAGCTTTTATAAGCAGCCATGATCGGGAGGGCAACTAACGCCTGACGAGTAAATTCGCCATATTTTTCTCGTAAGCGCACCTCGGTCTCTCTTTTGAGATCATCTAAGGGGATGCACTTTTGCGTATTCTCTACACCCGATACTTCCAATAAACCTATCACAGCCTCGGGATGTGTCTCATCCCAAGCCTTTTTTGCTGAGATAAAAATCATATCATTCTCCAATTGCCTATCATCACTGGGGAGATAGTTGTTCCAGGATAAAGGCCTCACGCCGCGTCCAACGTGGACTTGAACCTGCTTCCGCTAAAATCTTTTTATTCTGCCCGAAAGCAGTTCCCACCGTCACCCAAACCGGACGAAATCCCAGTTCCGCTTCGTAATCATCCAGATCGAGCGCGCCCATTTCCCCATTGATCTCGCAGAAATAATAGTACGATACCTGTTTGTATGTATCGAAACCCTCGTCGAAAGCATTGGCGTACTCGAACGTTTTCCCAAACTCCCCCGTCACCTGTGTCAGCGTTGCCCCGCTCTCCTCGCGGATCTCGCGCCTTAATGCTTCGATGTGCGGCTCGCCTGCCTCGATGCCTCCGCCCGGGAATTTGTAATCTCCGTTGACAGGGGAATAGATCATTAACAATTCTTTTTGAGATGCTCCAGCTGCTGTGGGGGTGAGGGCATGAAAAATAATTCCCCGCACCGCCTCGCGCAGGAAGGTTTTGCCTTCGATATTTACATTTTCTTGCCGGTAGATAGTTGTAAGTAAATTCATCTCTTTTTTCCAGTACAATAATCTCAAAAGTATACCCTCCTAAAAAGGAAATCATCATGCCCGATACCGACGTTTTCATCATCTCTGCCGTGCGCACTGCCATTGCCAAAGGTAGCCCCAAAGGTGCGCTTTATCCCCTCGCCCCCGTTGATCTTGCTGGCCGGATCATGGCTGCTGCTGTCCAGCGCGCGGGCATTCAATCCCAGCGTATCGACGATGTTATTTGGGGCATCGTCACGCCCATCGACGATCAGGGTGCAAATATGGCGCGCCTCGCCGCGCTCAAAGCCGGTTTCCCCGTCCACGTGCCCGGGGTGAGCATTAACCGCATGTGCGGCTCGAGCCAGCAAGCTGTCCACTTTGCCTCGCAAGCCATTCTCGCGGGCGACGCCGATCTCGTCCTTGCGGGCGGCACAGAGATGATGTCGCATCAAATGCTGGGTGCGGATTATCCCGCCGAGTGGCATCCCGACATGCCCCAAAAGCTTGTCCATCAGGGCGTGAGCGCAGAAATGATGGCGGAAAAGTGGAAGCTGACGCGCGACGAGCAGGACGACTTTGCGTATCGCTCGCAATCGAAAGCTGCCGCCGCTATAGATGCGGGATATTTCGAGAAGCAAATTCTTCCGTTAACCCTCCCCAATGGAAGCATCTTCAACACCGACGAAGGTGTCCGCCGCCCCCCCGATCGCGAGAAAATGCGCGGATTGAAACCCGTCTTCAAAGACGATGGCACCGTCACGGCGGGGAACGCCTCTCAGATCAGCGATGGGGCAGCTGCGCTCTTACTTGCCTCTGCGGATGCAGTCGGGCGTTACAACCTGATGCCGATGGCGCGTGTTGTGGCCCGCGTCGCGGTCGGGACAGACCCTGTTTTGGCGTTAGATGGGCCTATCCTCGCGACGAATAAAGTTTTAGAGAAAGCTGGCTTGAGCCTTGCCGATATGGACGTGATCGAGATCAACGAAGCCTTTGCCAGCGTCGCTTTGGCGTGGGCGAAAGAGTTGGATGTCGATATGGACAAAGTCAACCCGAACGGCGGCGCGATCGCGCATGGGCATCCCCTTGGTGCGACGGGCGCGGTGCTGATGACTAAACTTGTCCACGAACTCGAACGTACCGGCGGACGCTTCGGATTGCAGACCATGTGCATCGGTCATGGCATGGCGACCGCAACGATTATAGAGCGTGTCTAAACGGCGACCAGTTCCTGAGCGGAGGGTTTTGCGTAGCAAAACACGCAGTCGAAGGACGGCGTTCTCTGTAAGCCCGCTCTTCGACTATGGGCTTCACATTCGTTCAGCCCTCCGCTCAGAGACTATATAGCAACTATGGCAAAAATATACATAGCCCTCGGCACCAACCTCGGCGACCGCCTTGCCAACCTGCGCACGGCGATCACATCCCTCGCGCCGGACGTGCGCGTGCTGCGAGAATCGACCATTTACAAAACCCCGCCCTGGGGTTATACCGACCAACCATCTTTTCTGAATATGGTTATTGAAGCGGAGACAAGCCTAAATCCACGGGCGTTGCTTGCCTATCTCAAAAAACGGGAAGATGAATTGGGGCGCGTCAAAAACTTTAGATACGGTCCGCGGCATATTGATCTGGATATCCTGTTTTATGACGATCTTGTATTGAATGAAGAGCATTTACAAATCCCGCATCCACGTTTACATGAGCGCGCTTTTGTGCTCGTCCCGCTGGCAGATCTGACCTCTGATTTGGTACATCCGCTTTTGCAGGAAGATATTGGGACATTGCTAAAAGGGCTGAATTCCGATGAAATCAGCCCTTTTTCGGTATAATCATGAATAAGTAAATAGATTAGAAAAGTCTCAAAGACTTTTCTAATCTTAAGCAACTTAAGCGTAGCTATTATAAGGAGACCTCATGTCTGATTTAAAACCCCTCAATTGGAAAGCCGAGCCGGGTATCGGCTATACAGTAACACGCCGCGAAGATGGCGGGATGCACTACGTTTTCACCGATCTCTCAGCAGCAACGGTAGCACACTGGAAGAAATTTGCCGACGAGCATCTTTTCGATGCCGACCGCTTAACGCGCAATCTTTATGATCTGCGCCAAGTGGCAGAAATCCCCGAAGAAGCGATGCGTTCCGCAATCCGCTTAAATAGCGACCCCTCAGCGCGCAAAATCCGTTTGGCAGTGGTTGTTGCCAATGAAGGTGTTGCAAATGGCATCCGCAAGGTTGCCTCGCTTGCTGATGCTAACTTCTCGGCGGATATTCATATATATACCGATATTGGCGAAGCCGAAGCCTGGCTTGCCAAACCGCTGGATCAATTTGCTTAATCCCACCAAAGACCCGAAAGGTTTCTACTTAGCGCACAAAAAACGGTGCTCTCCCTGCAAAAAAAGCCTTTTGGTGCTGGGTACTGATAAAACCTTTCGGGTCTCCTTTTAATGCCATGCAACCTCTAAAAATTAACCACCAGACCCTCACATGGGGCGAGCGCACCTATGTGATGGGCATCCTCAACGCCACGCCCGATAGCTTTTCGGGCGATGGTCTATTAAGTTCCCTCACCGCGAGCGGGGGGGGGCAGGGGGGGGCGCTCGCACAGGCTCGCCAATTTGTAGAAGCAGGCGCAGATATTCTCGATGTGGGCGGCGAATCGACCCGCCCTGGCTCTGCGCCAGTGGATGCGGATGAAGAGATTCGGCGCGTTATTCCCGTCATCCGTGCGATTGCGGATGAGATGCCCGAAACACTCATCTCTGTAGATACATACAAGGCATCGGTCGCGGAAGCGGCTCTTAACGCGGGGGCACATATCGTCAACGATGTTTGGGGGCTGCGCGCGGACCCTGAGCTTGCTTCCGTTGTGGCGAAATTTGGCTGCCCCGTTATTTTGATGCACAACCGCAGCAATCCCGCCAGTGTTGAAGTCCGAGAGCAATTGGGGAATGCGTTTATCGGTGCCGAGTATGGGAATCTGCTCGAAGAGATCAAAGCTGAATTGCTTGAATCGGTCAAGATCGCCGAGCAAGCCGGGGTTGGGAGCGAATCCATCATTCTTGATCCGGGGATTGGTTTTGGGAAAACGGTCGCAGAAAATCTGGAACTCAATAATCGCCTCGACGAAATCCGCGCTTTGGGCTATCCCGTTTTGCTGGGACCTTCGCGGAAATCCTTTATCGGCTATACCCTCGATCTGCCCGCCGACCAACGTGTGGAGGGGACAGCCGCATCTATTGCAGTGGGCATTGCGCGTGGTGCGGATATTATCCGCGTGCATGATGTAAAAGAGATGGTGCGCATTGCTCGTATGACGGATGCGCTCACAAGGCAATGGCTGACAAAGCAATGAGCGAAGAACGTGTTCGGCGTTTGATGTTTAATGCAGTTACTGCCATAAAGGGCGGGGAAAAAAAATTGGCAAGAAATTATCTTGAGCGAGTTTTTTATTCTGCTAAAGATCACGATACATTGGCGAATGCCTGGTTTTATTTGAGCGAAATAGAAGAAAGCGAAGCGGAAAAGCGCAAGGCTCTCGAAGAAGCGCTTTCTTATCGTATGACTCATGCCCGTGCGCGCCGCTCTTTGGCGGTGTTGGATGGTAGGCTAAAAGCGGAGGAGATCATTGATCCCGATGCTAAGCCTGCACCGTTGACGGATGACACCCGCGCAAATATCGAGCGTTTTATGTGCCCGAATTGCGGCGCACGAATGAGTTTTGCCCCCGATGGGCAAACATTAACCTGTGATTTTTGCGAAAGCGGCGAAGCCGTTGATGGCACGAATAATATTGCTGAAGAAAAAGATTTCTATAGCACGATGGCAACTCTGCGCGGACACAGTAAGCCTGTTGCACGGAAAGTTTTTCACTGTGATGGCTGCGGCGCAGAATTTTTACTCCCGCCTAATGATATTTCGGAAAGCTGCGCCTATTGTGCCTCGCCGCATGTCGTCAGCCACGAAGAAACGCGTGAGCTCCTCGACCCGGATGCTGTCATTCCGCATGCTTTCGATCAACGCCGCGCCGCGCGTTTTTTGGTCGAGTGGGTACAGGAATATCAGTTTACACCGCAGGGCAAGGTTCTCCCTCCGCGCGGATTTTACCTCCCGATCTGGACTTTTGATTTTGCCGGAACAATCCGCTATAGTGGGCAACGCTATGAAACACAACAGAATGGTTTTCAAGAACAGAAGGTGGCGGTCACCGAAAAAGGGGAGTATCCCGTTTATATAGATGATCTCGTTATTCCAGCGAATCACCAGAACCAAAAAGAGATTTCAAAATTGATCGAAAGCTATAATCTGCGCGAAGCCAAACCTTACGATGCGCGTTATTTGGTCAACTGGGCAGCCGAAGCCTATGAGATTGCTTTGGGCGATGCCTCGCTTGAAGCCCGCAGCCGAGCATATAAGGGGTATAAAGAAAAAATGCGTCGCCAATTTAGTTACCTCTCGAACTTGCAGACCTCCTCGGCTGATCTGGCCATTGACTCTTATAAATTGCTCATGCTACCGGTTTGGATCACATCCTATCCCTTTGAAGGGCGCGATTATCTTGTTATCATCAACGGAGAGACGGGCCTGGTACAAGGCGAATTACCCAAATCTGTTCGAAAAAACAAATCCAATGGCGGGATCATGGGTTGGCTGAACGAGAATTTCTAGTATCCAATAAGTGAAGGATATGTCATTGCGAGCGAAGTTTATGAAGCGCGGCAATCTCCCTCACTGTCTTGGGGATTACTTCGGCAGTAAAATTGCCTTGTAATGACAGAGCTATCTCTTACCTCTGAAAAATACGCAATACGAGAATTAAATGTCCACAACCCTCAATATCCTCCGAAACCGACGTAGACGACGCGCAGAACCGAATGCCCGTTTGCAAAAACAAGGGCGCGCAACCGGTTTTGGATGTGTATCTCTTCTCAGCATTCTTCTGCTTTTCCTCATCTTTTCTTTTGTTTTTAGTTATCGCAGTATCACCAACGATCTCCCACCTGTAGACAAAATCGAAACCCTGCTCAATCCGCGCAACGGGCTTTTGCTTCAGCCCACGCGTATCTATGATCGCAGCGGCGAGACCCTCATCCATCTCTTTGCGCCCGAAGATGCGCCGCGTCGTTATATTCCGCTTGGCGCGGAAAATCCGCAGCACATCCCCGATGCGCTCGTGCAAGCAACCCTCGCTCTCGCCGATCCCGACTTTTGGGCGCATTCCGGCTATAGCCTTGCAGAGCTTGATAACCCGGAAGCACATCCCACGCTCACACAGCAACTCGTCGCCGATTTATTGCTTTGGGATGAGCCGCCCAGCCTGCGGCGTGCCATCCGCGAGCGTTTTCTTGCTGCGCAGCTTACGCAGCAATACGGGCAGCAGCAAATTCTCGAATGGTATTTAAATAGTGCCAATTTCGGGCATTATGCCTACGGTGCAGAATCCGCTGCGCAGCTTTATTTTGGAAAATCTGTTACAGAGCTAAATGTCGCCGAATCTGCCACCCTCGCGGCTGCCAGTCAAAGCCCCGCCCTCAACCCCGTTGATGCACCCACGGCTGCCTATCAACGCCGTCAGGAAACCCTCTACATTATGGAAGAGTTGGTAATGTTGGATGCAGATAAAGCAGATGCGGCGCGTCGCACGCCTTTCGACTTGCCCTCGTTTATCGAACCTGAAAATCCCGTCCCGGCCTTTATCCCTTTAATGCTGACCCAACTCGATTCCATTTATCCGCGTGAACGCATCGAGCGTGGCGGGCTAACGATCATCTCTAGCCTCGACCTTACGCTGCAAAATTACGCCTCCTGTGCAGTTTCTACACAAATTGCCCGCCTGAGCGATGTGAACAGGCCAGCCTGTGATGGCACTGGTCTGCTCCCAACACTGCCTACGATGGATACGCTAAGCAATGTCTATGCCAGTGCGTTGATCCTTGATCCTGAAAACGGTCAGGTGTTGGCAGTGGTTGGCGAGACCAACCTGACTGGCGAATCCGCTAATTTGGCGGCACACAGGGCCGGGTCGAGTCTGACCCCGTTCATTTACTTAACCGGTTTCACGCGCGGGTTGAGTCCAGCGTCGCTTTTATGGGATATCCCCAATGAGAGCGGCATCCAAAATTTTGATGGGAATTATCATGGACCTATGCGCCTGAGAACGGCACTGGCGAATGACTATCTCGTCCCCGCGCAGGGTGTGCTGGCGCAGATGGGTACTGAAAACGTGACGCGCATCTCGCGCTCTTTCGGGCTTGATTTTGATGTGCTTGCTTTTGAAAATGCACTGCTTCCCCTGCTGGATCTGGCAGCTGCCTATGGTACTTTTGCCGCCGAGGGTGTCATGCGCGGGCAAATGGTGGGCGAGCGTTTAGAGCCGGTAAGTGTGCTCGAAGTGTTGGACGCAGATGGCACGCCCTGGCTGGATTGGAGAAAGGCACAATCTCAACCCGTCGTTACGCCACAATTGGCATACTTGATGAACGATGTTCTTAGCGATGAAACAGCACGCTGGGCAAGCCTGGGAACATCAAATGCACTGGAAATTGGCAGACCCGCAGCCGCGAAGATCGGGCAAGTGGCAGATGGTCGCGAAGCCTGGACGATAGGCTCCACGCCGCAGCGCACCACCCTTGTATGGATGGGCGCAGATGCAGCTTTTTCACCGGAAGCAGCCGCAGGAATTTGGCACGCATTGATGCAAGCCGCCAGCGCTGATCTGCCCGCCGAAGGTTGGGATGCGCCAATCGGCATCACGACGATGGATGTTTGCGACCCATCCGGTTTGCTGCCTACAAGTGATTGTCCGAATATCATCCGTGAAGTTTTTCTAAATGGTTCTGAACCAAGCCAGTATGATAATTTGTATCGTACTTTTGAAGTGAACCGTGAAACTGGCTATTTGGCGACGGTCTTCACGCCGCCTGAATTGATCGAAGAAGAGAAATATCTGCTTGTCCCCGTAGAAGCACGTCACTGGGCGGAGTTGGCAGGATTGACAATGCCACCTAGTGCTTACGATGCGATCCAGTTGCCGCCGCGTTTGCCAAATGCATATTTAACAGCCCCCGATCTTTTTTCGGATGTGAGCGGGATGGTTGCGATCAGCGGTACCGCAATGGGAAATGATTTTGATTATTATCGGGTTTTGATCGGGCAAGGGCTTAATCCGCAGGCGTGGATACAAATTGGCAATGATGTGCATGAGCCTGTGCAGGATGGTCAACTTGCTATTTGGGATACAAATACATTGAGCGGTTTATATGCTGTGCAGTTGATGGTCGTGCGCACGGATAAACGTGTGGAGATCGCGACCACGCAGATCAGTATTGATAATGAACTCCCGACTGCAAGAATTCTTTTTCCGCAAGAGGGGGAAGAGTTGGATTATTTGAAGAATCGACAGATCGATTTTCAGGTTCAAGCGCACGATAATTTGGGCGTGGAAAGCGTGGCGTTTTACGTTGATTTTCAGCAGATCGGTGCGACGAGTGAATCTCCCTACACGTGGACGTGGGCAACATCGCCGGGAAATCATCATCTGAAGGTGATCGTGCGCGATCGTGCGGGGAATATGGTTGAAGAGATCGTGCGCTTTGAAGTCGTGCGATGAGCCCCCTCTGTCTTTCGGACAAAGTGCCCTGAAAGGGTATCTCCCCCAAATTTTAATAGACAGTTTATTTAGAAACTACATAATAATATGTCTTTGCGAGCCCCGATGCTTTTCGGGGCGAAGCAATCTCCGCCCAGTGAGAGAGACTAAGGGAGAAGTTTTGTCTTGCTGAAAACGAAACCTACAACTTATCGGCAAGTAAATACCTTCAGAAAGATTGGAAGGTATTTACTATAGAGAAAAGTGTTCTACTTGCGGCTATTATGCTCAAATTGCATCAGCATTTTTAGGGTATAAGCTAATGCTTTTAGCGGGAAGTAAGTTATTGCGATTTGAAAAACGATGGCAACAGATATCGATATAAGAGCGAGCAGCCAAATAATAATGGTCATATCTTGATAAGAGTTGATGAAATATGATTGCATAATATCAAGAGTTTGGGGGAAGGTTAGCAAACCTAGAAGAATGGAAACAGGTATCATGACTTTTGCAATTTTATTGAGCCAGTCATAAATCTTTAGCACTTCCTGGGGGTCATAGAAAGCAGCACCGCTTAGCTTGTCCAAGTTGGGGTGATATTCACTCTCTCCATCATTTTTGAAAAACCATTCTTTTACCTTATCGAAAAAATCTTGTTCTGTGTCTTTTCCGCGTTCATATATTGCTTCGTTTTGTGGAGGAAGTTCATTTAGGCGTTCTAGTAGTATTTTTTCCAAGACTTCAAAGGCTAAATCCGACCATTCAGACCGATTATTAGTTTCCCATCTGGTAACGAGAATCTCGGTTTCTTCGCGGTTAAAGTTTCCATAAATTTGTGAACGTAAATCTTTTGCCATTATCTACTCCCCTTCCTCTTCACTAAGCAATGAATAATTCAGGTCAATTTCGATTAGCATATAAAGCGCAAGAGAAATTCCTTTAAGAACGACGGCATAGATAACACTTTTTAGGAAGATGTTAAACATATCAACCACTAGGCTAAGAGAAAAAATAGGCTTTTCCTTAAGAAGTGATGCAGCATCATATGCTCCGCGTAAGTTCATAGATTGCACTTGAAATTCGAGGTAGTACTTTGTCTGTGTGTACTCTCCGATTGTCACCAAAACTCCAAGTACTATAGCTATCCAAGCGAGATTTTTAGCAATTAACGCAATTGTATCCAAGCGTTTATGTTTCGTTTTGTAAAAGTCATCGGAACTGTCTTTTCGTCTTCTCTTTGGCATCTTCTATTTCCTCCTACACAAGATTTTCCAAATTATACCTTAGCCTCCTCTGTCCTTCGGACAAAGTGCCCTGAAAGGGTATCTCCCCCAAATTCTGATAGATAGTTTATTTAGAAACTACATAATAATATGTCTTTGCGAGTCCCGATGTTTTTCGGGGCGAAGCAATCTCCGCCCAGTGAGGGAGACTGCCAGGTCGGGCTGAAGCCCTCCTCGCAGAGACATGGTTGTGTAAATTTTATTTTCTTTCTCTATAAGTACGGAATTTAGGGGAGACCAGCAAAAAAACAAATTCCCCCAAATTCTAGAATTTGGGGGAATGCTCTGAATGAAGTGAAGAGTAGGGGGCGAAGCTACAAAATTCCCAATTCTCTTGCTCTTAGTGCAGCCTGTGTGCGGTCGCGTGCGCCGATCTTTTGTAGGATGCTGGTGACGTAATTTTTAACAGTTCCTTCGGCAAGATGCAGAGTGTCAGCAATTTCTTTATTGGTACGCCCCTGCGCCAGGACTTTGAGAATCTCGATCTCGCGTTCTGAAAGCGGCTCGGGGAGCGAATTTGCGCTGGTGGGGGCAGCCGGTTTGAGCCGCGCAAATTCTGAAACAACTTTGCGCGCTACCGAGGGGGCAATGAGCGTTCCGCCGTTGGCGACTGTACGAATGGCTTCGGCTAACTCTTTCCCTGAAACATCTTTTAGCAAATATCCCGATGCGCCCGCGCGTAAGCCCTCGAAAATATATTCGTCATCATCAAAAGTAGTCAGGATGAGAATATTGGCTTCGGGCCAATCCGCTTTGATGCGGCGCGTGGCTTCGACGCCGTTCAGATTGGGCATGCGTACATCCATCAGAACAATGTCGGGGCCCAGATTTCGGTAGGCGGTCACTGCTTCAAGACCGTCCCCAGCTTCGCCAGCAACATCGAGATCGGTTTCGAGTTCGATTAGCGTGCGCAGACCGTCACGCATCAGGCGTTGATCGTCCACGAGCAGGACGCGGATCAGATTAGGCATCATTATTGTTTTCCTCCGAGGGGATAGGGAGACAAAGGCAAATTTGTGCACCGCCTTCAGGGTTGGCTTCGAGACGCATCCTGCCGCCGAGTTGGGCAGCGCGTTCTTGAATGCCACGTAAGCCAAAGCCGAGTTTATCGGCGTTGCTGGGCAAGCCCACACCATTATCGCGCAGGGTGAGATTGATCTCGTTTTCGATGAGCATAAGACTCATGCGAACGTGTTTGGCTTGGGCGTGGCGTTGTACGTTAGTGAGAGATTCTTGGGCGGCGCGATAAATTGCTACGCGGTATTCGTTGGGGAGTTCGGGGATATTGTGGGCAAATGCCATCTGTACTTCGATCTCGGTTGCGGCTTGAAAGTTTTCGCCGAGAGATTTAAGCGCGCTTTTGAGCGAAAGATCGGCCTGGAGCGGCTCGCGTAAGGTGGCAACTGCACTGCGCAATTCGCTCAGGGCAGCGCGCATTTGTTCTTTAACAGTAGCAACCATCTCTTGCGCGCGTTTCGGTTCTTCATCCACCAAACGCTCTGCACCTTCGAGCTGCACAATTGCGACGGTGAGACGATGTCCCAATGTGTCGTGCATCTCGCGTGCGAGGCGGTTGCGTTCTTCTGAAACGGCCAACCTTTCAGCTTGAGCAGCATAGGTTTGTAGTTTGAGATGGGCTTCGCGTAGATCCTGTAAGAGAGTCTGGCTTTCAGCACGTGCGGCTTCGGCACGCGCGGCGGACGCGGCGAAAACACCAAAGAAAACATAGCCACCTGCATAGATGGGCAAACTGTAGAGCACTGCCTGGCTGCCTTCCAATAAAAAGAGCGCAAATGTGGTGATGAAGACAAAGAGAAATATCCACAAATAGCCGTTTCGATTGGGTTGGAGCGTGGTGGCTTCTGCGCTGAGGATGAAAAAGAGAATAATGACATATTGATGATGGGGCGGCAAAGCTAATAAACTGACCACAATAATGGTCTGAATGCCTAAATAGAGCCTGGATGGGAGCGGGCTTTGTACCAGAGCATATTGCCGCACTGCTGCAAAAAAAGCAAAAATAAAATATAAGCCTAGCGCGATCCAGCGATATTCATGCGCTTCTTTGAAATAATCAAAAAGGCTGGGAATGGCAACAGCCAAAGCCGTTAGAACACTGCTAAGACCGCCGAAATCGAATTCTTTGAGAAACGGGAAGCGTTTGATGAGTTCTTTCATACGAAGATAATACCTTATAAGGCTTAGGATTTAGACATCAGACTTCAGTTTTTTGACTATAGGTACTACGCTGAAGCCTGATGTCTTTTAGTTAATTTTCGCGAATGGCAATATTGCCAATGCCTTGATCGATATGAATTTCAACGTGGTCTGTAGCGTCTTCGTAATCGGTCGAGGTGTAGCTGCCGCCACTTTCTACATACCCTGAGGGGACAGAGAGCCCGGCAATGCCACGATCAACGTAGATCTTTGCTGCCATATCATCGGGGATGCGGATGACGATCTCGCCGACACCACCATCGACACTGAGCGTGATCTGCCCTTCATCGGGCAGCGTCACAATGGTTTGCCCTACGCCCCCATCCACACTGGCATCGTACTCGCCCGCTGGCAATTCCACGCGAGTTTGCCCAACACCGATGTTTAGGGAAACCGCGCTTACTTGCAGATCGCTCAGATCGAGGTTTGATTCGCCCACACCCAAAGAGATATTCAAATCAAGCGGAATTTCTTCAGTGAGTAATAAATCCCATGAGAGACGCGGGGTATTATCTGAGAAGTTGAAAGATGAGCCAGGTTCCCAATTACTATACAGGGAATAGGAGATTTCATCGCCGTTCATCTTATAGTCTTGGCGAATGGTCTCGCGCTCGACGGAGTAGATCGTCCCTTCGATCAGGTTTTCGTCACCGGAAAGCGAGTCTACAGAGAGTTCGCCCACAGAAGAGTCGATGCGGATGCTGGCAGATTTAGCGCCATCGAGGGGTTGGTCTATCTCTTCACCGATCACAGTTATACCTGCGGGGACAACACTGTCTACGCCGCTGATACCACCAGAGAGCCATAATCCGCCTGCGAGCAGGGCTAGGGAAAGACCCACGCCAATTGCCGAAACCAATATGTTTTTGCGTCCCGCGAAGATTTCAAGACCGACGGCAATGATGATAATGGGCCATAAGCGCCAGATGGTCATCCACGAATCCCAGCCGAGCAGACCAAGATTGCTCGCCATAAAGACGATGCCTAACCCGATGGTGAAGGTGGGACCTGCAATGCCACGATTACGGATCATGTCGTTGATTCCGAGCAAGATCAGCAGAACGGGCCAGAAGCGGAAGATACCATCCCAAAGGTTGCCATCCAATAAGCCCAGATTTTGGAGAAGGAAGGCTAAGCCGACGACGATCAGGATCGCGGGCCAAAAGAAGCTCGCGCGATTGCGATATTCATTGTTATTCATGTGAAACTCCTTGTGTACGGCGGACGAGGATTACGCCGCCAGCAATAATTAAGAGAACGGGCCAAAGCACATCGAAGGATAACCATCTCAGCCAATAGATATTCAGGTTTTCAACAAAAAGCACTGCGCCGAGGGCGATCAATGATCCGCCAACGATGACACCCGCTTTAGGATGCGGGGTGCGCATAGCGGAGCCGAACTCTTGTCCAATAACCTGCATACGCTCCGAAAAATTGTCGGTGGTGTCTTTGAAGCTTTCTTCCCAGGTTTGATCTTTCTTCAGCGATCCTTCACTTGGCGCAATGATCCATAAGGCGAGGTAAGCGAGTAAACCAATGCCGCTACCAAAGAAAAGGATCACGAAGAAGATGCGTACGAGGGTCGTATCAACACCAAGGTAGTTACCAAGCCCGCCACAGACGCCACCTAACATACGGTCGTTTTCACTGCGATAAAGTACTGTAGTCATTTTTTTCTCCTTTTTGCCCTCACCCGTTCTTGCTTCGCTCGGATTTCCCTCTCCCGCAAAGCGGGAGAGGAGGAGCAAGCGTAGCGATGCGGAGGTGAGGGCGCTTTTTCTAGTTTTTGAAATTTTTGTAAATTATGTATCCGCCAGCCCCGACAAAAGCGAGGGGCCATAAGATATTGAAAATATTATTTAAGAAAGGCAAGGTCAAGATGCCGATCAGGGTCAGGATGCCACCGGGGATATAAGCCCACTTCAGGTTATTCTCGTAGCCAGGTAATAGAGCGATCAGGATGAAGGTCATCCCAAGCCCGACAAGAAAGAGACCGTCTGTTTTGCCACCGGGGATGATCTCATCCAGCACCGAGACAATTGCTAAAGAGCTGAGCACACCCGCCGGAATGATCGCCCACCAGAAACTACGATGAGTCAGGAAGATGATCCAGAAGCTTAAGCCGATCCCGCCGAGGATGATCCCGCCGCCGATGATATTGCTCAAAGCAGGGAAGAGTTGGGCAATAAGAATATTCAGGCTGATCGCTAGCAAGGTTGTGCCAGGAATAAGCGCCCACCAGTTACTGCGGTTGATCGAGTATACATAGAGAAAGGTAAGGCCTGCGCCGCCAAGAATGGCTGCTCCCATAAGATCAATGCCACCGTGGAAAATTCCCAGATTTTCGAGCAGGAATAAGGCTCCTGTGCCGATCAAGACCAGCCCAAAAACGATACGCATATCGAAACGTTTCATGATAATGCTCCTATCGGATGCTCAACGAGCCTGCGCCAAAATCGGCGTTAATATCCACTTTGTTGACAGCCGTTTCGTAATCTTCTGACTTGTAGTAATCGCCAACACGCGGGAAGCGGTTGCGGTCAACGTCGATCGCGGCGAGACCGCTGTCTACCTGGATTCGGGCGGCAACCCCTTCGGGGACGGTGAATACTACGGAGGCAGCACCCCCGTTCAAATCCACGTGCGTTTGCCCGGCATTCGCGGGCAGGGTGATCTCGGTATTGCTCGCACCAGTATCTACCGTCAAATCTGTTACGCGTAAATCCGTCAAATCAACCTGTGTATCTGATGCGCCCATTTCAAAATGGATTTGCCAGGCAATATCTTTATTCAGATTAACTTTCCACTCGCGTGCACCCCAAGACCAAGGCATGAAAGTATGGATGAAATCGGCTGTAGAGGGTTTTAAGTTGACTTTGGTAAGCTCGTCGCTTTTGTTGATACGTTCTTCGACACCACCAACGAAAGTTCCGTTGAGCAATTCATTCATGCCGCTACCTGCATTGACGTGGACTTGCCCGGCGCCAAAAGAGAGTGTGAGCTTCCCGTGCTGGGCTCCATCAAGCGGGATGGATAGATCTTCCGTATCGAGCGCTTCTGAACCGCGTGTAGTTGCCCAGAGTGTCCAGACACCCATGGCGATGATGAAGCTGGGCCAGACCAACTTCCAGACATTGATGGTCAGGATACCGAGATTGCTGAGCAGCAGCAGGATACCCGCGAGGATAAAAAGGCTGCCCCAAAAGGCTGATTTTGTTTTCATGTTGTACTCCTTTAGTAAACTTCACTCAAAGGCATGTCTTTGCGAACTCCGATGTTCTTCGGGGTGAAGCAATCTCCTTCTTTGTCGTGGAGACTGCCACGTTGAGCTACGCTCTTCTCGCAGAAACATATTTGTGTGATTTTATTTATTCTTTCTGTTATTCCATTTCTTCGATCGTGGCTTCGTCCTGCTCAACGACAACTTTGATGCTCGGTTGAGAAACTTTCTCTTTACGGTTGCCGGTAAGTGCGCGCAGCATCGACCAGAGCCCTGCTACGATCAGCAACAGGGGCCAGTATTGGATGATCGCTTTTGGTGCGCCCAAGAAAGAACCAAAAACAGCGAAGAGAATTGTGCTGATAAAGAGCAGTATGAAGCCGGCTTTGGTTGTGCCTTTATCACGCGTTTGAAGGCTGAAGAAAAGCAAGCCCAAACCAACGAAACCGGGGATCAATGTCCAGGCGTATGCCCATGAACCCCAATCGCCAGTCACGTTTTGGTAATAAAGCAGGCTGCCGATCCCGCCGATAATGAAGGCAGGGATGGAAAGACCGGGGATATTATTCAGCAAGCTGACCACGAGGAAAACCGCGCCGATGCCGATAATGGTCAACGACCAATTTCCTTCTGCCCAGTCTTTGAGCTGGGGTACAAATTGAACGGCTAAGAACCATGCGCCTATCAGGATCAAGATCAAACCGCCAGTAATATTTCCTTTTTTCATCAGATATTCTCCTTATAACTTTTCTGTCATTACGAGCTACGTTCGCTTGCAATGGCTTTTGCTTTCAAGTGACCATACTATAGACTTGTGAGGGTCATATTCAACAGTGCTGGAGGTCATGTGCCGGGTCATGTTCTTACCCCCACCCAGCCTTCGCGTAGCATACTCGAAGAGTGCCCCCAAATTCCAAGTGCGTGGAATTTAGGGGAGGAGCTAGACTTAAAAAGCATGTTTTCTCTGAAAAACACTGAGTTTTACTGGTTCCCCCTATTTTATCTTTTCAAAATGGGGGGAACCCGATAGGGCAGGGGGGCGTTATGATGGAATTAAAGCAGTGCGTAACATCAGTTAAATAGCTCTCTCCCGTTTTACGGGGGGAGTTGGATGATAAAAAAGTGACTGTCACCTTAAAGGTGACAGTCACTTCTGAAAACGCCAATTGTTTGGGCAGATACTTATTCCACAATCGCCCCATCCCCACCTCGACGACTATCGCCAACCGCCACCCAATGTCCATTTTCCAGCGCAACGGCGTGCGTGCCGCCGAAATACATATTCAGATTTTTCCAGCGATTGACGGTATAGCCCATCTTCTCCAATGCCACTGCCCGTTCTTCAGGAATACCGCCCTCGAGATGCAAAACCCCTGCCCCAAAGTGGATACGCGGATTATGTACCGCCTCTTCGAGCGGCATTTTGAAATCAATTACATTGCTCACAGCTTGCAAAATAGCCGAGCGCAAACGGCTTGAACCGCCGCTGCCCAGCACCATCTGCGGCGCACCATCTTTTAACAAAATCGTGGGGGACATCATTGTCGTTAAGCGTTCGCCAGGACGCATTTTGTGAAAGCCCTGCGGGTGCAGATCGGCTTCGCCGAGCATATTATTCATGCAAATCCCCGTCCCCTCCACCACGTAGCCCGCGCTCTCGCCAGCAGTGGTTGTTACACCCACAAAATTCCCCGCTGCGTCCACAACGCTGATATGCGTTGTATGGTCGGGGCCTTTGGCGAAAAGCGGTTCTGTGGGAGGGTTTGCCCCCAGCAAAATCTCGTTTAATTTCTGTTGATAAAGTCCCAAATGTTTCTCGTTTAAGAATCTTTCGACACGCTCTTGGCTCGAACTTGCCTCCGCATCCCAAAGAGGGCGGGCGATATTCGTCAGGCGCATCGCCTCTGCCAAGACACGGATATGATCTACGCCAAGATGCTCCATCTCTGCCAAATTGACAGATTCGAGCAATTTAAGCGTGAAAGCGATCAACCCGCCGCCCGTAGAAGGCATGGCGGGGAAAAGAAGTTCTACATCGCGGTAGGAGATGCGCAGCGGATCGAGATTGCGCACCTGATAATTTGCCATATCCGCTTCGGTGATCAGGCCGCCGTGAGATTTTTGATCCTGTATAATTGCTTGGGCAAGGGAACCACGTGAAAAGGAGAGCGCTCCCTCCTCTGCTAGTTGCGCGAGATTCTCTGCCAGCTTGGGGAATGCGTTTTTCTCGCCCGCGAGCCAAGCCGATCCATCCCCTTTTTTATACATTGCGTTAATTTCTGCGGTGTCTTCGTAGATGGGGGTCAGAAAATCGAGCACATATTCCTGCGAAGGGGAAAGCGCCACACCCTCGCGCGCCATGCGAATGGCTGGCTCGAGGAGGGTCTTAAAAGGGAGCGTGCCATGCTCTTTGGCGAGGGCGCAAAGACCCGCGACGATGCCCGGCACAGCGCTGCTGGCGCGCCCGATATAGAGAGAATCCTGGGCGGGACCATAATCTGATTGGACTTCATGAAAATCCATATCTGGGGAGGTTTTGCCGGAGGGCATATCGACGAAAAAGTCGTAGACTTCGGCTTTGTCTTCTTTGATGTCGCCAACAATGGCGATGCCGCCCCCGCCGATACTGGTCATGACCGATTCGGCGACAAAGGAGGCAAATACAGCGGCGATGGCTGCGTCTACGGCGTTGCCGCCTTTAGCTAAAATCTCTTCTCCGGCTGCGACGGTTTGTGCGTCTCCGCCTGCGATGACACCTTTCATAAAAAACTCTCCTGCGCATTTAAGATTGGCATAGTATACCCTTTGAAGGGGAAGAAGAAAGATGAAAAAGAGTAAAAGTAGCTATAAACCACATTGACATACAGTGAGATAAGTGTGTATACTGTATGTGTATGATAAAGGAGTGCGTATTATGCTGCAAGAAGATAAGCTCAAGAGAATTCAATTCCTGATCCCTGAAAATCAAAAAGCGTTTTTAGATGCAATTGCCCAGAGCGAGGGTGTAAGTTTCTCTGCACTGGTTCGGGATATTTTTGCTGAATATCAACGCAAAAAAGAAGAGCAGGAACTAGCCGATGCAGCTCACGCGCTGTATGGTGAATATAGCGAGAACGAAGAGTTGGTTGCTTTTACTGCGATTGATGGGGATGATTTCGCATGAAACGGGGTGAAGTCTGGCGGATCAATCTTGACCCAACAATCGGCTCAGAAACAAAAAAAAGCCGCCCTTGCGTGATCGTAAGCAGAGATGCGGTGGGCATTTTGCCGCTTAAAATTATTATTCCGCTCACGGGGTGGCAAGAAAAGTTTGAGAAGGCAAAATGGCTAATTCCTATTGAAGCCTCTTCACATAGTGGGTTAAGAAAGAAATCGGCGGCGGATACTTTCCAAGTCCGGTCCCTTTCAGAGGTCCGATTTATTGAAAAAATCGGTATTTTGACGGAAAAAGAAATGAACGCTATTGAAGTGGGATTAGCTCTTTCTTTGGATTTAAATAAATAGGAATTTCTATGAAATCCCTCTACCTAGAAAATAAAACCCTCTCTTATAAAGAAAACCACCCCAAACCTGCCCAAGCAGACGATGCATTAATCCGCGTGCGGCTGGCGGGCATCAGCGGCACCGACCTTGAAATGGTCAAGTTGCTACTAATTGGAGAATAATATGAAAAAGCTCGTGCTCTTTCTTATAACCTTTGCTTTATTACTGACTGCATGTAAACAAGAAGTTAGCGCAACACCGACTGCTACTGATGAGAGTGTCTCAGCCGAAGCCATTTTTACGGCCGCAGCAATGACAGCCTTCGCACAGATCCCAACCGCAACGCTTGTCCCGACCGAGACTGCGACTGCTGTTCCAACTGCCACGGTCGCGCCAACGATCACGCCGGTCGCTACAGTCACGCCGCAAAACATTGCAACAAAAGAATCTTCAAGTTTGACGGCGTTTGGTTGTTATGATGCAGCTTTTGGCAGTGATGTCACCATCCCGGACGGCACATTTTTTGACCCGGGAGATGCATTTACTAAAACTTGGGAGATCAAAAACACAGGCGGCTGTGAATGGGAAGCTGATTTCCAGCTTATTTTTTCAAGCGGTGATCAAATGAGCGGTACAAATAACGTCATTAATACAACAGTAGCCAGTGGCGAGACAGGCGTATTCTCTGTGAACCTGATCGCTCCTGATACCCCCGGCGGATATACCGGTTATTGGCGTTTAACCAATGCTGAGGGCACAATTTTTGGTGAAGCAGTTTACGTTGTCATCACCGTCGATGGTGAAATCCCCACCGCAACAGTGACACCATAAATTAGGTGAAGTCGTCTAATAACTAACCATTGGAAATCTTATGAAATCACTCTGGCTTGAAAACCAAAAACTGACTTATAAAGAGAATCAATCAAACCCCGTAAACGCAGACGAAGCCCTCATCCGCGTGCGGCTAGCGGGGATTTGCGGCACAGATTTGGAAATGGTGCGTGGCTATTATCCCTTCACGGGTGTGCCCGGGCACGAATTTGTCGGCGAAGTGGTTGAATGTGCTGATAAAAGCTGGATCGGTAAACGTGTAGTGGGCGAAATCAACGTCACTTGTGGGAATTGTGAGCAATGCCAAAATGGACGCTCGACTCATTGCGAAGATCGAACAACGCTCGGAATCCATGACAGAGATGGAATTTTCGCTGAATACGTTACGCTCCCGACCCGAAACTTGGTACCGGTTCCCGATTTAGTATCTGACGAAAAAGCCGTTTTCACCGAATTAGTTGCCGCTGCGTTGGAAATTACGCAGGAAGTGCATATCCGCCCAACAGATCGGGTACTCGTCATCGGCGCGGGGCGATTTGGTCAGCTTATTGCGCAGGTTTTGCAGCTCACTGGCGCCGACTTAAATGTCGTTGCCCGCCACCCCCGTCAAAGGTGGTTGCTGACTGAACGCGGGATCAATCTGATAGATGAGACAGATGTCCAGCCTTGGCGCTGGGATGTGGTGGTAGATGTAACGGGATCGGCATCCGGTTTTTCTTTAGCGAGGCAAGCCATTCGTCCGCGCGGGACGCTGGTGATGAAATCCACATATAAGGGCGATATGCAAGTCAATTTTTCATCATTGGTCGTGGATGAGATCAATATCGTCGGCTCGCGCTGTGGACCCTTTGCCCCCGCACTTCGTCTACTCGAAAGCGGCTTGGTTGATCCACTTGGCATGATCGCGGCAGAATATCCGCTTGAAGATGGCTTGAAAGCCTTCGAGCATGCCAGTCAGCGCGGGGTATTGAAAGTCTTGCTGCGACCGTAAAATTAACCACGGAGTACATAGAAGGCACGGAGTTCTTTTTAAGTTTTTCTCTGTGTGCTCTGTGGTGAAAAACGGGGGTAAAATCATGCCCATGTCTAAACTTACCAAATCCCCCCTCTTCTGGTTTATTTCAAGTATTTTAGCCATCGTGGTGATGACCTTTTTTGGTCCTGAAGAAGCCACGCTTGGCGCAAACGTGCGTCTTGTCTACCTGCATGGCGCATGGGTGCTAACCGCCGAACTCCTCTTCGCCCTCGCTGCGTTGATCGGGTTGATCGCTCTCATCTCCCGCAAAGAAGCCTTCTATCGTTGGACGACTGCCCTTGGGCGCAGCGGTATCTTCTACTGGATCAGCTATCTGCCTCTCTCGATGTGGGCAATGCAAGCCAACTGGAACGGTCTCTTCCTCGCCGAACCACGCTTCCGTTTAGCGATGACCTTCGCCATCGTTGGCCTATTGCTCCAGCTTGGCCTGTGGATGCTGAATATCAATTGGCTGACCGCTTTTTCGAATATTGCTTTCATTGCCGCTTTGCGCTTCATCTTTGCCACAGCAGAAAATATCATGCATCCGCCTCCTTCACCGATCTTTAATTCTGGCAATTGGGCCATCATCGGATTTTTCGTCGGGCTAAACCTGCTAACCTGGCTTTCGGCGTATTTTGTCACACGTTTTTTTCTTCCGAAAGGATAGAGCGCGGATAACGCTGCTCTGACGGTTTTTCACAGTTTTTAAATCTGCTAAAACCAACACAGTCCGCGCAAATCTGTCTTCCATTTTTGCTCATGCAACTCGCCCTCTTCGCCCTCATCCGCACCATCTTTAATACAGCCTATCGCATGGCCTACCCCTTTTTGGGTGTCTTTGCTCGTGCCCTCGGCGTTGACCTTGCCAGCATGTCAATGGTCATGAGTATTCGTTCATTCAGTGGTGTGCTCGTTCCCTTTATCGCGCCCATTGCCGATCAACGCGGACGTAAGTTCGGCATGTTGCTCGGTTTGGTGCTTTTTACCCTGAGCATGGGGTTGGTCGTTTTTATCCCCACCTTCCCCGCTCTCGCTGCTGCCATGTTCTTCTCCACTCTTGGCAAATTCATCTTTGACCCTGCGATGCAAGCCTATCTTGGCGACCGCATCTCTTACGCTGAACGCGGACGCGCCATTGCCATCACCGAATTGGGATGGTCGCTCGCTTTTGTTGTCGGTGTTCCGCTGGCGGGGTTTCTGATCGCACGTTTTGGATGGATCGCCCCTTTCCCCTTGTTGGCTTTGCTCGCATTGTTGACTTTTGGGCTGCTGGTATTCAGCCTCCCAAAGGATGAGCCGCGCGTGGTTCAGCCTGCTACCGCTAAAATGAATTTTCGGGCGGTTTTCAGCTCGATTCCGGCAATGGCTGGCCTCAGCATTACTTTATGGGCGACCATCGGCAATGAATTAGTCAACCTGATCTTCGGCATTTGGCTCGAAGATTCTTTTGGCTTACAGATCGCAGCATTGGGTGCATCCGCGGCAGTGATCGGTCTCTCCGAAGTCGGCGGCGAAGGTTTGGTGGCATTACTTTCGGATCGGCTGGGAAAAGAACATGCTGTCGGCTATGGTCTGGTTCTCAGTTCGTTGACGGCACTGCTTTTGCCTGTTTTGGGTCAAAGCACTCTTGGGGCGTTGATCGGTCTCTTCCTCTTCTACATTACATTTGAGTTCACTTTTGTGAGCTCTATTTCGATGATGACCGAGATCATGCCCGCCGCTCGTGCAACCCTCATGGCATTCAATGTCGCGACCTTCTCCATTGGACGCGGCATCGGTGCTCCTTTGGGTACATTTCTATATAGTTTTGGTTTTCCCATTGTCGTAGTTGGGACGGTTATCTTTAATATTTTCGCTTTGCTGGCCTTGCGCAAGATCAAAAAAGAAGTCTTCCAATAATTACTTGACTCTCCTCTTACTGGAGGCTGTATACTCCCATTGAAAGCTTTCAGGACACTCAATATTGAGATAGCAAATGATAAAAATTGGATTCTTTTCAAAACTCAGCCAGGTACCGGTAAAAACCCTTCGCTACTACGATCAGATCGGGCTTCTTAAGCCGATCAGCATTGACACCTTTACTGGATACCGTTACTACTCCATTAATCAACTCTCTCGTCTGAACCGCATTTTGGCACTAAAAGATTTAGGCCTATCTCTCGAACAGATCGATCATCTTCTAAAAGAAGATCTCCCCGTCGAAGAACTCCGTGGGATGCTACGAATCAAAGAAATTGAGATACGCGAAAAAATGCAACAAGAAGAAGAGAAGTTAGCACGAGTGGCTGCCCGGCTGAAACAGATCGAACAGGAGAATAAAATGTCAGATTATGATGTTGTAGTCAAAAAGGTTGACGATATACAGATTGCTTCAGTGCGCGACCTGATTCCCAGCTACCCTGCGCAAGGGCAGCTTTGGGGAGAGTTGGAAAGCACTCTCGCAGAAAAGAAAATCAAATCCATCGCCCCCTGCTTTACCCTATACCATTCCGATGAGCCGGAAATTGATGCAGAAGTATGCGAACCCGTTGCTGAAAAAGAAATGCCCGACGCTGAAACACGGGTAAAGATTCGCGAGTTGCCCGGCATAGAAGTCGCCGCCCTCATCCACCGTGGACCTTATGCAACCCTCAGCACCGCCTATGAAGCCTTGGTGAAATGGATCGAGGAGAACGGATATCAGATAGCAGGCAGCCCCTACCGCGAGATCTATCTGAAGCCTCCCGCAGAAGAAGGTGACCAGCAGGATCATGAGACTCTCACTGAGATCCAGTTTCCGGTAAAGAAAGTCTAAACTTTAGCGAACACCAATGGTCATGCTAGAATAGACTGTTGGTGTTTTTTTTTTATTTAAGTATCTATCCTAGAAAACGGCGAGACGTGCATTGCATCTGGAAGATGCGTTGCACGTCGGCTTTGCGCAAGAGAAATCACCCTTAAAAACCCGACTTGCATTGCGCTTCACAAGCGCATTGCAAGTCTCACATAATTACAAAACTGTTTTTAGGACAGATCCTACATTAGGTGTGCTGTAATGCTTTTTAAGATTCTTCTGCTACTCCTGTATATTGCGTCTATCGTGACCTTCATCTATGGACTGTGGGCAATTGGCCCTTTCTTTTTAAAGCTGCCCTGGGTACCGACCGAGAAGCGGCGCGCCCGCCGCGCATTGAAGATGGCGAATCTGCAACCCGGCGAATTGCTCTATGATCTCGGCGCAGGGGATGGGCGCATCCTGTTGATGGCGGCAGAGGAATTTGGGGCATGCGCTATTGGCATCGAGGCGAGTCCTTTGCAGTTTGCGTTTACGTGGCTGAGATGTTTTTTTAGCGGTAGCAAGCCCAAACCAAGTGTGCGACGCGAGAATTTCTATCAATCCGATTTGTCTGATGCAGATGTCATCTTTGCTTATCTGACACCCGAACACGCTATCCGTTTTCAGGATGATTTAGCAGCACAGTTGAAACCCGGCGCACGTGTGGTCGCAGTCGCCTTTGATTTTCCCGATTGGAAGCCGAGTGATTACGATGATAAGCATCTTCTTTTTCTTTATGAGATGCCGCCGCAGGCAGGGGGCTTTGGGGCTTATTTGGCAGAGCGGGACGGATAGATAAACAGACTACAAAAGTCTCAAAGACTTTTGTAGTCTGTTTATTCTATATATGGGTTCAATACCCCGCCGCTTGCGGCGTGAGCATTAGTAATCTATCCTAAAATACTTTTGTAGTGACGGCTTTAGCCGTTCAGAGCGACTAAAGTCGCTACTACGAGGTGCTTTTAGAATAGACAGATACCCCGTCCGCTTGCGGCGGGGTAGTCTATTCGCTTAGAAATGAAGATTAAATAAAGTGCAGCTTTTCAGCCCTTGAGCGGAGCACTGAACGATAGAGAAGTGCGTAGTCGAAGGACGATCTTCCAGAGAACGACGCACTTCGACTACAGGCTCACTCCGTTTACCTTCCGCTCAGAACTGGTACAAATTTGTATGTTATTTAATTCTCGTTCCTAAATATGCCTTTTTACACTTGACCTTCGCCTGCTCTCGTTCTACAATTTAGGAAATGTCTGACAACTTGATATTTTTCTTTTGCTATCCTATTCACCCCATTTTACGGAGATACCGATGACCGATTTTCTCGTCCGTGGCTCGCTTGAAGAGCTTGACCCCAAAGTTTTTGAATTAACCCAAATTGAAGCGGAGCGACAAGTCCGCAAACTGATTATGATCGCTTCTGAGAGTCAGGCGCCCATTGCTGTGCGCGATGGACTTGGTTCCGTTTTCCAGAATATCTACGCCGAAGGCTACCCCGATGAAGCCAGCCGCTGGATGAGCGAAGATGAAATTCTCGACCATGATGAGCGTCTTTTGCATTACCGCCGTTATTCTGACCCGCGCTACTATAAAGGCGTGGAATATGCTGATACGATCGAATCGCTCGCACGTCGGCGAGCTGCCGAAGCCTTCGCTGCCAACGGCGTGACTGCGGATGAGATCTATGTCAACATTCAGGCATTGTCTGGTGGTCCTGCGAATAATGCCGTTTACCACGCGCTTGTTCAGCCCGGCGATACTGTCATGGGCATGGATTTGCTTCACGGCGGGCATCTTTCGCATGGCTCGCATGTCAATCGTTCGGGCAAAAATTACAATATCATCAGCTATGGGATTGATGATGAGACCGAGCAAATTGATTACGAAGTCATTCGTGCATTGGCGCTTGAGCATAAGCCCAAGATGATCATTGCCGGTTTCTCCTCTTATTCATGGGTTCCTGACTGGAAGAAATTCCGTGAGATCGCCGATGAAGTTGGTGCATATCTGCTAACTGACATTTCCCACATTGGCGGCTTGACGGCTGCGGGCGTTGTGCCCTCCCCGATGGGGATTGCAGATGTGATTATGTCCACAACGCATAAATCTTTGCATGGTCCTCGTGGTGCAGTATTAATGACGACAAATCGTCTCATCTCTCGTAAACTCGACCGCGCCGTTTTCCCCGGCGAGCAGGGTGGACCACACGTGAACACTTTTGTTGGTTTGGCGCTCGCTTTCAAACTCGCCAAAACCGAAGATTATAAAAACCTGCAACAAAAAACAATTGATAACGCCATTGCGATGGTCGATCAATTCCAGAAACGTGGCTTGAAAGTGCCTTTTGGCGGCACAGATACGCACTTAATTAATATCGACTGCTCCAGCATCAAAGGCGCAGATGGCTCAACGTTGAGCGGCGATATGGCATCTCGTATTTTGGATGTTGCGGGTTTGGTCGTCAACCGAAACACCATTCCGGGCGATCGTTCTGCGCTTGCACCGAGTGGTATTCGTCTCGGGACTCCCTGGATCACACAGCGTGGATTTGATGAAGCAAAATCTCGTGAGTTGGCAGATGTGATCTCCGATGTTCTGCTCGGCTGCCAGCCTTATTTCATGGATGTGCCCAAGAAACGCAAACGCCAACGCCGTGCAAATATCGACTTTGCCTTGCTGAACGATGCGAAACTCCGCATCCGTGAATTGGCTTTATCTGCCGGTATGGATTTTGAACCCATCTCCAGCGGCTACCCCCATTTCTATTATCTTGATGACAAAGTTAACGCCAAAGATGGTTGGGCTGCTTACGATCTGAAGGGCAAACAAATCCGTCAGACGCTCGATTATACTTTGAGTGCTGATCTTTCTGCACTGAAAGATGGCGAGAGCGTGGCAACCTGCGTTCACACCCCAGAGAAGATCGTAAAGGGAAGCCTGACTCGGGTCACGAGCGAAGCGTATCGTCTATCCGTTCCCGAAGCAGATGCAAATCTGGCATCCACTTGGCTGCGTGACCTATCCGATGGATATGTCTCCCTGAACGTGGAAAAAAGCGCAGATTTCGCCGCCAGCCGTGTGCCGGGACCCTTCGTCGTATCCGAATCCGATACCGCCCCCGTGCAACGTGACGGCAAAGACGAAAAAGAAAGCGACAAGGCTTTTTATGTGGGCATCGGTCAGCTCGAAGTGAAATCTCGTGCAGCGTTGCCCGATTTCAAATGGGATGAACCCGCCGACCCGCCCCTGCAACGCACCCCGATTTTTGAAGCCCACAAGGCGCTCGGCGGCAAATTGATCCCCTTTGCGGGCTGGGAAATGCCCGTTTGGTATAGCGGCGTGATGGAAGAACATCTCGCCACCCGCAAGGCCGCCGGACTTTTCGATGTGGCTCACATGGGCGTTTACGATGTGCGCGGCGACGATGCGGCGAGCTTTTTAGACACGGTTTGCGGCAACGACGTTGGCGGGCTGGCTGATGGCAACTCGCTTTACACCCAGTTCCTGACCCCTGATGCAGCCGTGATCGACGACACACTTGTTTATCGACGTGGACGGGATAATTTCCTCGTCGTCGTGAATGCCTCCAATGATGATAAAGACCGCACGTGGTTGGAATCGGTGCGGGATGGAAAAGTTAAGATAGATAATAAATATCCGTGGGCGAGAACCTATGGTTATGATGCGGAAATCCGGAACCTACGTGACCCGAAGGTGGGCGATGCCATGAAAGTGGATATCGCCCTTCAAGGTCCACGCTCAAGAGACGTGCTCCTGGCAATGGGCGTGAGCGATGAACACCGTGCCCGCATTATGGGACTGAAACGCACCCAACTCTGCGATGCAACCGTCGGCGGCTTCGATTTGATCGTCTCCCGCACCGGTTACACCGGCGAAAAGATGGCATTTGAACTCTTCGTGCATCCCGAACGCGCCGCCGAATTTTGGATGGCAGTCTTGAAAGCGGGCGAGCAATTCGGCGTAAAACCGATTGGCTTGGGCGCACGAGATAGTCTCCGCACCGAGTTTGGCTTACCCCTTTACGGCCACGAAATGGGACTCGGCTCCGGGCAGTTGGGGCAAGCCGATCTCGGCGTAGCCGAAGGCGGATTTGGCTCCTATGTGAAGACCTATAAACCTTATTTCATCGGGCGGGATGCTTATATCGCCAATGAGAAGAAACGCAAAGGCGTTGTGGCGAGATTCACCTTCACCGAGAAGGGCGTGCGCATGGCGCATAACGGCGATCCCGTCATGGATAAACGTGGCAAAGTCATCGGCTGGGTCACCTCCTGCGCCGCTGATATGAATGGCACTTTGACCGGGCAAGCCTATCTCCCGCTCAAGTTTGCGAAGAAAGATACACCGATCTTTATTTACCAGTCTGCGCCGAAGAAAGCCGGTGTTGCTCCTGCTGAGATGAAGGTGGGCAACAAGGCGACGCTCCCGAGTGCGGCGGTTGTGGTGACGAGGTTTGCGAAACTTTAGGGATTAGTGATTGGGGATTAGGTAATTAGTAGATTAGGCGGCAGTTGGGGGCTGCCGTCTTTTGTTGCTAGAAAGAGTATTTTCCTGCATAATAGTTTTACCTTTTAGAAAAGAAATACCAAACAGAAAGGATTAGGTGCACAATGAAAATTTTGAGTAGCAATGGATTTTGTAGTGGACCCAAAAACTTGGACACAAAAAAGCTGACTTTTAGGGTGTTCTCTGCTGTTCTACCCAAGCATCTTCAAACTCTGCTGGTGTGAGATAGCCCAATGAAGAATGAATGCGCTTGTGCCGGTAAACTTCTTCGATGAAATACCCGATCTGGGTGAAGGCATCTGTGAAGTCAGTGTATTCGCTTAAGTCTACCTCCTCTTCCTTGATCGTGCGCATCAGTCGTTCAGCATAGCCGTTTTCTTCCGCTTTGCCGATCGCCGCCATACTGACCTTGATTTGGTGTTGCACAAGCAAAGCAGTGTAATCTCCGGCAGCATACTGAACGCCCTGATCGCTGTGATGAATTTCTGGCACATGATCCTGAAGCGCCATGCGGAGCGCATCCAGGGTCAGTCTTTGGTCGATCGAGCGGCTCAATTGCCAGCCACGAATATCCCGAGTGAACATATCCATGATGACTGCCAGATAAACAAAGCCTGTGCCCAATCTGATGTATGTGATATCGCTGACCCAGATCTCGTCCGGGTGCGTGGCACCCTTATCCTTCACCAGGTTTGGATAGCGCGGGTAGCTATGCTGGCTGTTCGTTGTGCGGACTTTCCGCTTTTTCACCGGTTGTAAAAGATCGTATTGACGCATCAAGCGCTGAACCCGCTTGCGATTTACATGAATTTTCTCAGGTTCTCGTTTCAACTCCGCTGTGACGCGGCGAGTCCCATATGTCGGAAAACGGGTTTGTACTGCTTTAATTGAAGATACGAGTTGATGATCATCATGAGAGCATCCTTGATAATAGTAGCCGCTACGAGATATGCCAAGTGCAGAGCAGATCACCGTTACAGGGCATGAAACCTGATCCCGAACTTTGCGAGCCATGATTATTTTCTCGCCTTGTTTGAGTTCAACAAGATCGAGGCTTTTTTTAGGATGTCAACCTCCATCGTTAGACGACCGACCATCTGCTCCAACTCTGCGGTATGAGAGGTGTCCGGGTTTTGAGAATTTGGCTGACTAAAGACAACGGAGGCGTTCTCCAGAAACTGCTTTTTCCAACGCCCGACGACGGTCTCCTTGATTTTATGCTCTCGACAGATCTCTGAAGTGCTTTTCTCGCCTTTCAGAATCGACAAGACTACGGCTGCTTTGAATTCGGGACTGAAGGTGCGACGACTGCTCATAGCTGGACTCCTTTTCTGAACTGTATTTTATACTATTGATACTGTCCAGTTTCTCGGATCCACTACACTTTCTACTCTGTGATAAACGGTTGGGTTTGCACATTTCTCTCCCCGACACCTGATGACTTATACCCAATAGGTAATGTTGAAAAAAACTTTTTAGCGTATGAAGAAACGACGAATCGAAATAGAGGGCTACGTCTTTTACTTTTTACTACCTTACCTATTTTCATTATTGGTTGCTGTTTTTTTGTTTTTTCTTTAGTAGCTTCCATGTTTGTACCTATATTTCAAACGATGTTTCGCTAAGGTACTGTTTTTTCAGAAAAATGTTTATGAACTTGCATTTTGACCATCCTAGGTAGAACTTTGACCTGTTACATACTGGTATTTATTTGGAAAAGCACAAACTGTTCAAACTGATTTAACAACCCTCAATTGGTATCTTCTCAATAAATAG
>Ga0209042_1000614_pt1 | contig 35735 bp, 27 predicted proteins | sample SaaInlV_200m_DNA_6_FD_184649 | JGI IMG/M metagenome (GOLD analysis project Ga0209042, IMG submission 184649) | Marine microbial communities from expanding oxygen minimum zones in the Saanich Inlet - SI037_S2LV_200m_DNA (SPAdes) (version 2) | ecosystem: Environmental > Aquatic > Marine >...
AAGCTGCACCAGATTCCACCCTTGGCGGATTTGGTCAAAGCACGCGCCAAAGAACTCAATTTGGGTTGGTCTTTTTCATCTACCCCAAATTATTGAGATGATACCAAAAAAGGTAGATATTGACGTGATAGCGCCGAAAAAGCTGCGTGAGCATCTTAAAGGATTTTTATAAAGAAATAAAAAAAAATCAAAACTTTTCTGATAATCTGCCTAATACCATGTAAAATATCCCCATGCCTCTTTTGCGAGCCTACCTTTTTGAAACCCTGCGCCTGAATAATGGGGAAGATACTGCGCTGGAACTTGGCTCGCCCCTAACTCGTTCGCTTTTAGCCTATTTGCTTTTGCATCGTGACCAACCCAGCGACCGCCGTCGTTTGGCGTTTATGTTCTGGTCGCGCGGCACAGAGTCGGCTGCACGGCGTAATTTGCGTCAGTACTTGCATCGTATGCGCCAGACTCTCGAGGGCGTTGATTTCGATGGCGACTTGATCCTGACTACGGGTACGACCGTTCAGATCAACCCTGCTGCTGATATTTGGCTGGACGTGGATGCTTTTCGCACGTTGACGCACCCCGAAGCCAGCCTGGATGAATTATCAGAAGGTATCGCACTTTATCGTGGTGACCTGCTCGATGATCTCTACGAAGATTGGTGTGCCGACGAGCGCCAGGAACTGCGGCAGCGTTTTTTGCGCAGTCTCGACCGTCTGAGCGAAAAGCTGCAAGAAGAATATCGTCCCGATGATGCGCTCGAAGTGACCTGCAAATGGACGGCTGCTGAACCTTTTGATGAAGCCGCGCATCAGCGCTTGATGTCTCTTTATGTTGAGCTGGGAAAACGCAATCAGGCCTTGCAACATTATCAGCAACTCAAAGAGCAACTTAAAAATGAGCTGGGCACAGAGCCGCTGCCCGAAACCCAAGCCTTTATTGAAATGATCCAATCGGGGGCGGTGCGGCGGGCAGAGCCTGCTGTCGCATTATTGCCGAAAGAAGAAGCCACGCTCATACCGCCGCAATTACCGTTGGTGGGACGCCAATCGGAATTAAGCAAAATTCATGCTGCGTGGGAGCAAGCCAAGGTCGGGCGCGGCCGCTTTATCCTGCTCACAGGTGATTCAGGTATTGGTAAAACTCGCCTGCTGCACGAATATCTGCTGTCGGCAGATTCCCAATTCACATTACAAAGCCTTTGCCACGAAGTCGAATCCATGGTGGCCTACGCGCCCTTGCGCAGTATTTTGCATAGCCTTCTCGCGCGCCTGCCCGAAGATGAACTTCTGGATTTGCAGCCCTGGCTTGCTGCGCTGACTCCCGTTTTACCAGATTTACGGCGTCAATTTGCGAGCTTGCCTCTTTGGCAGCCCGATCGCCGTGAGAAAGTTCAAACTCCGGAAGCGATCACCCAGCTTTTGCTTCATCTGACCAAGGGCGACGGGACGAACGCGACCCCGATCTTGCTGATGCTGGACGATCTGCACTGGGCCGATAGTTTGACGTGGGAACTGCTCGATGCGCTTACGCATCGTTTGGCAGACCTGCCGCTCGTGTTGGTTGGCTCCTGTCGCCTGGAAGATTTGCCCCCAGAACAAGAACGCTTATTGCGTGCCCTCAAGCGCAAAGATTCCTTTATGCAATTACCGCTCGAGCGCCTGACGCCCGACGAAAGCCTAACGCTCGCCAAATATCTGCTCGATGATGCTTCCCACGATGCCTACTTTTTCCAGCGGCTTTATCAAGAGACCGAAGGCAACCCCTTCTTTATTATTGAAGGCATTCGCTCGTTGCGCGAGAGCGCACATCCTGCGCGTTTGCCTTTTGGCGGGGGGCAGGAGCGCGGGGCAGCGAATTTGCCGCCGCCTATTCAAAGCCTGATCGAAGCGCGGCTTGATCGCCTCGATGCACAAAGTCAGGAATTGCTGGCTATTGCGGCAGCGATTGGGCGTGCTTTCACCTTTTCGTTATTGCAGGAAGTGAGCGAAGCCCCCGCAAAGGAAGTTATCGCTACGATTGAAGAGTGGCAGCAAAAAGGTTTGGTTGTCGAAAGCAGCGAAGGCTACGATTTCAGCCACGATAAAATTCGTCAGGTGGCCTATGCAGGCTTGAGCCGCGCACGTCGACAATATGTGCATCGCTGTATTGCCGAGATTTTCGAGAACGCCGTCATCCCCGTGGATGCGGCAACTCTTGCGCATCATTATTCGCGCAGCGATCAGGCCATTAAAGCGCTGCCTTATCTAACAGAAGCGGGCGAACAGGCTTTGCGCATCCACTCCTATCAGGAGGCACGTCAGTTTGGCTCGCAGGCGGTTAGTATGTTAGGCCGGCAAACGGGACCGAAGCAGCATCAGGAACGCATTGATCTGAACCTGCAACTCGCCCAAGCCTATGCTTTTAGCGGTGATCTTGTGCGGGCGCAGGAGATGATCGAGCAAGCCGAGCATTTGGCAACGCAGCTTAATGATGAAGAACGGGTGGGGAAAATATTTCGACGCGCGGCACAGATCTTTTGGCTGCGTGGCAATCCCAAAGCCGCGGGCGATTACGCGCATCGCACACTGCGCGTTGCTGAAGAACAGCAAGATATTTCCCTTTTGCGGGCCGCCTTGCGGATGCTCGGTCGCAGCAGCATTGCGTTAGCAGCCTTCGACGATGCGATTGCCTATTTGCTACGTTACGTCAATCTTGAAGATGCGCCAGAGAGTCATTATCATCCCAATTTACTGGTCGTTTATGGATATTTGGGCGTTGCCTATGCGCGCGTTGGCTCCTGGGAGCGCGCCCGCGATGCCGCCGAGCATGGTGTTGCCCTCGCAAAAGAACAGGGCGCAGCCTCGACGATAGCCTTTGCGATGGCTCCACTGGCCTATGTTCTCGCCGCGCGTCATCGTTGGGAAGCTTGCGCCAAAACCATCGAAGCTTTGCCAGAGATGCAAGCTGGCACGAGTGAATTTACGCCGCTGCGTTTCATCTTGACAGGTCTGCGTGGATTGGTGCGCGCTCATTTGGGCGAGCCAGCCGAAGGCGTTGTCGTTATCCGCGAAGCCTTGCAATGGGTTGAAGAAAACGATTATCGCGTTTTTCACTATTTGCCGCGCATCTTTTTGGCAGAAAGCCTTTCTCTGGCAGATGAATTAACGGATGCCAAAAACGAAGCAGAAGATGCACTCATTGCTGCGCGCGTCGAAGGAAATCGCTGGGCAGAGGGCGTCACGCTGCGTTTATTGGCAGAGATACTAAGCCGAACGACAAAACCGGATTGGCTCAAAGTGGAGGAATATCTGATCGAGTCGATGCGCATTCTGCGCCGGATCCGCGCGCGCCCTGATCTTGCTCGCACCTACCTGGCATTAAGGCGTCTTTATGATCGTGCCGGGCAAACCGCCTGGGCAGTGGATTGCCACTTCCGCGCCACCTCCATTTTCGACGAATTAGGCATGGCAGAAGAACTGCGCTTGGCACAAGGGCAGGCTGCCGGCGAAAGAAAAGGCGCGGTCGTCATTCTTGATATGGATTTGCGCGGCCCCAATTTGGAAGAATAAATTTCCGGTAGTGCGTCAACCTAAATGACGTCATTACGCTGAAGGGTACTCGTGCGAACGAAGCATGGCAGAGTGTTCCCGCAGGGGGGCATTTTGGCAATCTCCCTCATTTATAGGGAGACTGCTTCGCAAGAACTGCTCGCAGAGACAAATCAGGGGAGGGTATCACTTATTGATTGGTGTTACGCAGAAGATGCCTTTGGCAGACTTTGGGGCTGCCCTCACCACTCCGCCCTCTCCCAAAGGGAGAGGGGACTTAATCCCTTCTCCCTTTGGGAGAAGGTTAGGATGAGGGGAAAAGACAGTCAATGCTTCATCACTGCGTAACATGAGTTATTGATTAAGCATTACCCAATTTTCAATTCACATAAGTAATCACTTAAAGTGACAAAGGTGCAGATTTTGTCACTTTTTCGTTTCTTTAGCGAAAAAACGCCCAAAAACTCAATTTTTATTAACGCCTGCGTTAACGCTTTGATAGCGCGCCTTGAATAAGATAGTGTCATTACTCTTGTACAAGGAGTCTCTATGCAGCGTGATTTTCGTCATACTCTAAATAGTAGCCATCTAAAACCCGGTGACCTGCAACTTAAAGCAGATCATGTCAAGCTAGGGTTTGGAGGCGTTACCGCTTTATACGATGTCAGTTTATCCATCCGTCAAAGCGAGATTTTTGCCATTATCGGACCCAACGGTGCAGGGAAGACATCTTTACTGAACTGCATCAGTGGGCTATATCATCCGCAACAGGGGAGCATCACCTATTACACAGGCAAAGCGGAACATGAGATCACTCGTTTAAAACCCTATCAGATCGCTTCGTTGGGCATCGCCCGTTCTTTCCAGAATATCGAGTTATTCCGTCACATGACCGTGCTGGAAAATTTGATGGCAGGTGCGCATGTCCATATGAAGACGAGCTTGCTTTCGAGCATGATCTACTGGGGTAAAGCCCAACGTGAACAGATCGCCTTCCGTCGTTTTGTAGAAGACATCATTGATTTGCTCGAAATTCAAGCCATTCGTGATCAGCCGGTTGGCTCGTTGGCGTATGGATTGCAGAAACGTGTTGAGTTGGGACGCGCGCTGGCGATGAAGCCTGCTATCTTATTGCTCGACGAGCCGATGGCGGGCATGAATGCTGAAGAAAAAGAAGATATGGCGCGCTTTGTCCTGGATGTGAACGAAGAGCACGGCGTCACCATTGTTTTGATCGAACATGATATGGGCGTCATCATGGACATCAGTGATCGTATTGCCGTTTTGAACTTCGGTCAAAAGATCGGTGATGGCACGCCTGATGAAGTTCGCCAGAATGAAGCCGTCATTAAAGCTTATCTTGGCGAAGATCAAAGTACCGCCCCGATGAAGATGATAGAACTCTAAAGAATTCTTGGAGAAATCCATGCCCGAAACCTTACCGCAATACCTCCTTCAACATGCTCAGACAACGCCAGAAGCGACAGCGCTCCGCGAGCGCAATTATGGCATTTGGCAGGCGTTGACCTGGCGTGAATACCTCGACCACGTTAAGTTTTTTTCACTTGGTTTGCATAGCCTGGGTTTAGTCCCCGAAGAGACGATTGCCATCATTGGTGATAATCGCCCTGAGTGGGTCATCTCGGAGTTGGCAGCGCAGGCTGTTGGTGCGAAAAGCATCGGCATCTATCAGGATGCAGTCGTCAAAGAGATGGTTTATATCTTTAATCACGCCGATGTTTCCTTCGTAGTCGTCGAAGATCAGGAGCAAGTTGATAAATTGCTCGAAATGTGGGATGACCTGAAAGGCATCCGCAAGGTGATCTATTACGATCCCAAGGGGTTGCGTAATTACACTGAAGACTATCTGCTCTACTTCCCCGATGTGGAAGAAATGGGGCGCAAATTTGACGAAGAGAATCCCGGCTGGTGGGAAGCACGCGTTGCCTTGGGGAAAGAAAGCGACCTTGCCATTCTCTCGACCACATCCGGTACGACCGGGAATCCGAAACTTGCCATGCTGACCCATAAGAATCTGCTGAGCATGGGAGATAATCTCATGAGCATCGATCCCATTGCGCCGGGTGATGAATTTGTCTCCTTCCTGCCTTTGGCATGGATCGGTGAACAGATGATGTCCTTGGGCTGCGGGTTGCAGATCGGTTTCACGATCAATTTCCCTGAAGAGCCAGAGACTGTCCAGCACGATATCCGTGAGATCGGACCGCAGGCAATGTTCAGCCCGCCGCGTATTTGGGAGAATCTCATCTCGCAGGTGCAGGTCAAGATCGAAGACAGTACCAAGCTCAAACAGTCGATGTATCAGCGGGCACTTAAAATTGGCTACGAGATGGCTGATATCCGCTTCCGTAAAGAAACTCCTACCTTTGTGCAGAAACTCAAATATTTCTGGGCAGACTGGGCAGTTTTTCAGGAGATCAAAGATCAACTTGGCTTGCGTCATCTTGATCGGGCGTATACAGGCGGTGCCGCTTTGGGACCGGATGTTTTTCGTTTCTTCCATGCGCTAGGTGTCAACCTTAAGCAGATTTACGGGTCAACGGAAACAAGTGGAATATCGGTAGTGCATCGTGATGGGGATGTCAAATTCCAAACTGTCGGGACACCCATCCCGGAAACAGAGATTAAAATTGATGAGAGTGGCGAAATCCTGGTTTCATCTCCGGCTGTAATGATCGGCTACTATAAAAACGAAGAAGCCACCAAAGAGACGCTGGTAGATGGGTGGTTGCAAACGGGCGATGCCGGCTATTTCGATGATGACGGACATTTGATCGTTATTGATCGCGCAAAAGATGTGATGACGCTTCACGACGGCACCAAATTTAGCCCGCAATTCATTGAAAACAAACTCAAGTTCAGCCCCTATGTAAAAGAAGCCGTGGTTTTTGGTGGCGATTGGCCCTTTGTGACCGCTATGCTAAATATTGATTTTGCAAATGTAGGTAAGTGGGCAGAAAATAATCATTTGACATATACGACCTATACCGATCTGGCGCAAAAGTCAGAAGTGTATGAGTTGGTGCGCGTTCGTGTGGAAGAAGCCAATGTAGACCTGCCGCCGGCTGCGCGTATCCGTCGTTTTGTTTTGCTCCATAAAGAGTTGGATGCGGACGACGCCGAATTGACCCGCACGCGCAAGGTGCGCCGCAATGTGGTTGCACAACGCTACGATGATATCGTTTCGGCGCTCTACAGCCAAAGTCCCCATTTAGATGTAGAGACGGTTATCACCTATCAGGACGGACGCACAGCAACCTTGCAAACCCGCTTGCGGATCGAAGATATGGGCATTAAAGAGTAGATAGATGGAATTAGGCGCGTCGCACCAGAATTTGGGCTTGCTTCCCTTATATCAGCCATTTTCTGAACGACAAACCAATTCCGCTAACGTTGGCACGTGGCAGATCTCGGAATACTTTTAGGAAAACGGAACTCTCATGGAACTTTTTATTCAGTTGACACTCACCGGTTTGACCAATGGCGCAATATTGGCATTGGCTGCGCTTGGCTTTGTGCTGATCTATAAAGCCAGCGACGTCATCAACTTTGCACAAGGCGAATTTCTGTTGATCGGCGGCTACGTTGTTTATGGGATGGTCGCTCAATTTGGCTTGGCGTGGCCTCTCGGCATGCTCATCACGATCGCTATTGCGATTGGGCTTGGTGCCGTTGTAGAACGCTTGGTGCTACGCCCACTGATCGGTGAGCCGATCATCTCCGTTATTATGGTCACCATTGGTCTCAGCAGTCTGCTAAAAGCGATTGTTAGCACGATCTGGGGCAACCAGCCGAAAGCTTTTCCGCCTTTCATCCCTAGTACGCCTGTCAATATTATGGGCGCAACCATCGGCGCAGACCGCCTGTGGGCGATAGTGATCGCGATTGTCATGCTGGGATTATTCACCTTCTTCTTCCGTCGCTCGAAGGAAGGCATCGCCATGCGCGCCGTCGCAGACGATCAACAGGCTGCCCTGAGTATGGGGATCAGCGTCAAGAAGATCTTTGCCTGGGCGTGGTCTATCGCAGCGATCAGTGCTTCCATTGGTGGGGCATTGGTAGCGAATATCGTTGGTGTCAGCCAGGAATTGAGTCATTTCGGTTTGCGCGTTTTCCCTGTGGTCATCTTGGGCGGCTTAGACTCGATCCCGGGCGCGATCGTTGGCGGGATCATCATTGGCTTGTTAGAAACCTATACCGGTGGTTATGTAGGGCACGGACTTAATCAGGTTGCTCCTTTTGCCATTCTTATCCTGATCCTGATGGTGCGTCCATACGGTCTCTTCGGTCAGGAAATTATCGAGCGCGTTTAAGTTTTGCCCTTACCCTAGCTCTCTTCTATACAGGAAGAGAGAATGTAACAAAGAAGCAGGTAAAAAAACCTATGAATTCTGGCATTTTTCACTCAACTTACAAAGCGGATATGGGGTTGCGTCACACCTTTCATGAAAAGTTGCGCTGGGTGATCTTCGGCATCTTGATGCTTGTATTTCCCTTTTTCGCTGACCGCTACTATTTGACCCTTGCCAACCAGATCGGCATTGCGACAATTGGTGCTATCGGGCTGAATATCCTTGTCGGCTATACAGGGCAGATCAGCTTGGGGCAGGGTGGTTTTATGGCGGTTGGTGCATATGCAGCCGCAATCCTTACCATTAACATGGGCATGCCTTGGTGGGCGTCCACGATCATTGCCTGTTTGGTAACAGCAATTGTGGGTGCGTTATTCGGTATCCCATCTCTGCGTTTGAAAGGACTTTATCTGGCCATTGCGACTCTGGCTTCACAAGAGATTATCCTGTGGGTCGTCACTCACTGGGATGCGGTCACTGGTGGCGTGGATGCGTTGGTCGTTCCTGCTCCGATGCTTTTCGGCATCAATATGAGTACTGATTTCAATTTTTACTGGCTGGTTTGGGCATTGGCCGGCGTGACGGCTTTGCTAACGGCGAATCTCTTCCGCACGCATTTTGGGCGTGCTTTTATCGCCATTCGCGATCAGGATATTGCCGCAGAAGTGATGGGTATCAATCTCTTCAAATATAAGTTGCTTTCTTTCGCAACATCCTCCTTCTTTGTTGGGATGGCAGGTGCGCTGACAGCACATTATCGTAGTATTGTCACTTGGGAACGTTTCACCATTGATGTTTCGGTGCTTTATTTGGCGATGATCATCATCGGTGGTTTGGGGTCTGTGCGTGGCTCTTTCTACGGGGCAGCCTTTATGACCTTGCTCCCCGCTATTTTGTCAAATGTTGGACGTGCATTAAAGTCATCGCTTCCAATAGTTGATTCTATATTGCCTTTTATTCAGCAAGCTGCTTTTGGTTTGGTAATTATCTTATTCCTTGTCTTTGAACCCGAAGGCTTAAATAAGATGTGGAAAAATATTAAAGATTATTTCCGTCTGTGGCCCTTTAGTTACTAAGAGGTAAAAAACATGTTTGTTCGTGATTTTATGACAGCTGATCCACTCAGCATTAACCCAAAAACAACCTATCCTGAAGCCATTGGCTTAATGCGTGAGAAGAATATTCGGCGCTTGCCTGTGGTGAATAAAGGCAAATTGGTTGGTATTGTTGTTGAAAAAGACTTGCTTTCGAGCCAACCTTCACCAGCAACGACATTAAGCATCCACGAAATGTATGGCTTGCTTGAGAAACTTAAAGTGGAGCAATTTATGACCAGCCCTGTTGTGACGGCTACGCCTAATTGCCCAATGGAAGCTGCTGCTGGCATCATGATCGATAGAAAAATTGGTTCTCTGCCCGTGATGGAAGATGATAAGTTAGTTGGAATCATCACCGAGACCGACATCTTCAAAGCCTTTGTGAGTGTGCTCGGCGGCTTTGTGGAAGGTGTGCGCCTGACCATTGAATTACCAGATCGCCCTGGTCAATTGGCAAAGATTGCTGAAGATATCGCCGCTGCAAATGGAAATATCCTTGCCGTAACGACGACCAATATCAATGAAGATGCGACCAGCGAAGTGACGATCAAAGAAACCGGGGCAGATGTGGAAGCCCTGAAAAAACGTTTGGCAGAGAGAGAAATCTCTATTGTGGATTTACGTTCTCATATCAATTATTCACCAAGTGAGTATGGCAAATAGTTGATATAGTTCGATCTTTTTATTCATCTCAACCAAAGGAGAAAAGAGAATGTCCCGTAAAACAATGTATGCTTTATTTGCAGCCTTAGTTGTGGCAGCCATGGTCCTCACAGCCTGTGGCGGTGGCGGTGGAGATGCCGACACATCGATTAAAGTTGGTGCTATCCACGATCTGACCGGACCAACATCCGATGTTGGTACGCCCTATGCTGAAGGCATTAAGGGCTATGTTGCGTGGCGTAATGCCAATGGCGGTATTGAAGGTCGCCAGGTGGAATTGATCTCGGCAGACTATGCCTATAAAGTAGATCAAGCTGAACTGCTTTATACACAATATGTGCAGGAAGGCGTTGTCGTATTCCAAGGCTGGGGTACCGGTGACACCGAAGCATTGCGTGGAAAGATCGCCGCAGATAAGATCCCCTTCATGTCTGCATCCTACTCTGCCGGTCTTCTAGATATGGAAGCTGCCCCCTATAACTTCCTCGTTGGCACTTCTTACTCTGACCAAGCGATCATTGCGATCCGTTGGGCAATGGACGATTGGGCAGCGGCAGGTAACGAGGGCATGCCCTCGGTCGTCTTGACCCACCACGACAGCCCCTTTGGGCAGTCCCCCGTTGAAGATGCCGCAGCATTTGCTGAAGCAAACGGCGTTGCATTCATCAGTCTCCCCATGCCTGGCGGTGTGACAGATTATGTTGCTGAGTTGGCGCAAATGCAGCAATTTGGCGCAAATTATGTCATCGTCCACACCGTTTCCAGCCCCGCTGCTGTGATGGTCAAGGATGCTGCCAGCCAGGGTATGACGGACTCCGTGGCATTCGTCTGCATGAACTGGTGCGCAGACGAAGGCTTTATCGAATTAGCTGGCGATGCTGCTGAAGGCGTTATTGGAACGATCCCCTTCGCCCCTCCAAGCGTTCCTGTTGACGGGCACGCAGATGCAGATGCCTGGCTGAAAGAACAAGGTTCGAGCCTTAGCGAAGCTAGCCTGCACTATACGCAAGGTTGGTGGACAATGGCTCTGATGGCAGAAGGTATTGAAATCGTCTTGAAAAACGGCGATGAACTGACTGGCGAAAACATCAAAGCCGCGCTTGAAACGGTACAGAATTTTGATACCGGCGGCGTAACTTCCCCGCTTTCCTTCTCAGCAACCAGCCATCGTGGCAATACCTCCTTGCGTCTTTACGAAGTGCAAGGTGGATCATGGGCTGCGATTAGCGACTACATCTCTGCTGAATAAGATATTAGATAAATAGGTGATTGGGGATTTCGCTTCGGCCGATCCCCAATCACCACATTTTCATACGCTAAGAAATAACGACCATCCTGTCCTTCAAACTGATACTGAAAACTGGTTACTCCTATGCTCTCATTAAATAATATCGAAGTCATTTATAACGATGTCATTCTGGTACTCAAAGGCATGTCTATGGAAGTGCCCGAGGGTAAAATCGTTGGTCTGCTCGGCTCAAACGGTGCCGGAAAATCAACAACCCTAAAAGCGATCTCTGGTTTGCTCAAACCGGAAGATGGCGAAGTAACCGATGGTGGAATTGTCTTCAAGGGTGAAAAAATCCACCATATGGATGCTTCTGATATTGTTCGTAAAGGGATTTTTCAGGTCATGGAAGGACGGCGTGTTTTTGAACATTTGACCACCGAAGAGAATCTCATCGCCGGTGGGTATACTCGCTCAGATGGCGCACAAGCGCGCGCCGATATAGAGATGGTCTACGAATATTTTCCACGTCTCAAAGATCGCCGCCATCAAACCGCTGGCTATCTTTCTGGTGGCGAACAGCAAATGCTTGCCATCGGGCGCGCCCTCATGGCAAAACCCCAATTGATGATGCTCGATGAGCCTTCGTTGGGGCTTGCACCGCTTTTGGTGCAGGAAATTTTTGAAATTATCAAACGCATTAATCAGGAACAAGGCACAACTATTCTGCTCGTGGAGCAAAATGCCAACCTGACCCTCGGTGTTGCTGATTATGCCTACATTATGGAAAGCGGACGCATCGTTCTGGATGGCTATCCCGACGATCTGCGTGCCAATGCAGACGTGCGTGAGTTTTACCTCGGCCTCACCGAAGTTGGTAGCCGTAAATCCTACCGAGAAGTAAAACATTACAAACGCCGCAAACGCTGGCTTTCGTAATTCTTGAAGAGCTAATTCAAATGGCGCGAGTGGCCGAATCATGCGAATCAAAATTCGCGCAATTCGTTTATTCGCGCCATTTATGTTAAAGATAAATTGGACGGAGACTTGACCTATGGACATTGCTAAACTGATCACACATCTTGCAGAAAACGCCCCGGGATTTGCCGAACGCCTACGTGAGGCTGGGCTTGCTCCCGCGCAATTAACATCTGCCTCGTCCCTCAACAAATTGCCCGTTATCCGCAAGGACGATCTGGCAGATATCCAGGCAGCCTCGCCGCCCTTTGGCGGTTTTCTGGCTTGTGAACCCGGCTCGCTCAAACGCATCTACCAGTCCCCGGGGCCGATCTACGAACCCGAACCACGTGGGGACGATTACTGGCGCTGGGAATCAGCCATGCACGCCACTGGCTTTAGTGTAGGCGATGTAGTTCTAAACGCTTTTGGTTACCATCTTACTCCGGCGGGCGCGATGTTCGAAGAAGGCCTCTTGGCGGCGGGATGTGCCGTCATCCCGGGGGGGATCGGTAATCAGGAACAACAAGTTCAGGCAATGCACACCCTTGGCGTAACGGGATATGTTGGCTTGCCATCCTACCTTAAAGCCTTGCTAGATAAAGCCGACGAGATGGGCGTGACTTTAAATGTGAGCAAAGCTTTCGTGACCGCTGAGTATTTGCCGCCCTCCCTGCGAGAAGAACTTGTCTCGCGCGGTGTGAAAACAGTTCGGCAGGGATACGGCACAGCCGAATGCGGTAATCTTGGCTATGAATGTGATGCTGAAGATGGCTGGCATTTGCCCGACGATGCGATCATTCAGGTTTGTGATATTAACTCGGGACAGCCGATGCCCCCTGGCGAGAATGGGGAGGTGGTTGTCACACTCTATAACGATGATTATGCCCTCATCCGTTTTGGGACGGGGGATCTCTCGGCTGTGCACCCCGAAGCCTGCTCTTGCGGGCTGGATTCGCCACGTTTGATGGGTTGGCTGGGACGTGTCGGTGACGCGGTTAAAGTACGCGGTATGTTTTTGCACCCACGTCAGTTAAACGGGTTGATGTCTAGGTTTGCGGAAGCGGTACGCTGGCAGGCACGAGTCACACGTTTGGAGCATCGAGACCAACTCTCCCTGAGAGTGGTTCCGTCGCCTTCATCCGATGTAGAAACTTTGCCAGAGCGGCTATCTGCTGAGGCACGTGAGCGCATCAAATTCCGCGTGGATGTGGAAATTGTAGGCATGGAGGATATCGCTGAAGATGCAGCGCCAATCGAAGATTTACGTAACTGGGATTAGTTTGTGTCATCTATCGCGGTTTTAAGCGTAATATTGCAGGTGTTTTATATTCGCTATGTGCTAATATTTATGATTAATAGTACTTACCCAAAAAATGTCGGAGTAATTTAATTCGCGAAAGGATATGTTCATGTGGTCTTACCAAATTTCAGATGCTGATAAAGCAAAGCTCGAGGCTTTAGATAACTCAAAGGTATTGCAAATAATTAGCGATGCGGCTGCGTTGATGAAACCTGCCAGTGTGGTTGTTTTTGACGATTCTCCTGGAGATATTGCCAAAGTACGCCAAATGGCTCTTGATAATAACGAAGAAAAAGCTCTTGCAATGGAAGGGCATACCATTCATTATGATGGCTATTTTGACCAAGGTCGTGATAAAGCCAATACAGCCACCTTGCTCCCCGCCGGGCAAACACTAAGCCGTGGCTTGAATGTGAAAGAGCGCGAATCTGCTCTCGAAGAGATCATGGGGCTTATGGATGGCGTGATGGAAGGCAAAGAGATGGTCGTGCGTTTCTTCTGCCTGGGACCGACAAACTCCCGCTTCTCTATTAGTTCTTTACAGATCACCGATTCTTATTATGTTGGGCATAGCGAAGATATTCTCTACCGCCCTGGCTACGAAGAATTTAAACGCTTGAAAGACAAAAGTGAATTCTTCTATTTCTGGCATAGCGCTGGCGAGCTTGGCGAAGATAATACAACCGTCAATATTGATAAACGTCGCATTTATATTGATCCCCAAGAGAACCGTGTTTTGTCTGTGAATAATCAATATGCAGGTAACTCATTGGCTTGCAAGAAGCTCTCCCTGCGTTTAGCGATCAACAAAGCCAATCAAGAAGATTGGCTGACCGAGCACATGTTCATCTCTGCATTCTATCCGCTGGATGAACGTCGTAAGACCTATTTTATGGGTGCGTATCCCAGCGGATGTGGAAAGACTTCCACTGCGATGATCGAAGGCTCCACCATTGTTGGCGATGATATTGCTTATATCCGTGAAGGTGCAGAAGGCGAAATGCGCGCTGTGAATATTGAGCGCGGTATTTTCGGCATTATCGGGGATGTGAATGCCAAAGACGATCCCTTGATCTTCAAAGCGATCACCGAGCCAAAAGAATTGATCTTTAGCAATATTTTGACCACAGCAGATGGCAAAGCTTATTGGTCTGGCATGGGCAAAGATATTGAAGTTCCGACTGAAGGTTTTAATCACTCCGGTGCATGGAAAAAAGGCGACGTGGATGCCGCTGGCAAAGAAATTCCCATGTCTCATCCCAACTCCCGTTTTACAACAAGCATTAGTGAATTGGACAATGCGGATGAAAACTACGATAACCCCGATGGCGTTGCCGTTGACGGCATTTTCTACGGTGGGCGTGATTCAGACACAAATGTCCCGATTTCTGAAAGCCTGAGCTGGGAACATGGCGTCTTCGTCGGCGCGACGATTGAATCCGAGACGACTGCAACCATTCTTGGTGCCGTTGGTCAACGTAAGTCCAGCCCGATGGCAAATATGGATTTCGTGATCGTGCCCCTGTCACTTTATCTGACCAACCATCTCAAATTCGGCGCTAAACTCAAACGTTGCCCGAAAGTTTTCTCGACCAACTACTTCCTGAAGAATGCAGATGGTCAGTATATGAACGAAAAAACCGACAAACGCGTTTGGGCATTGTGGGCAGAAGGTCGTGTACATGGTGACTACGAAGCTATTGCTACCCCTATCGGTCTCCTTCCCAGATATGAAGACTTAAAACCCCTCTTCGACGAAGCCTTCGATGACCGCGATTACACCCTTGAAGAATATAATGAGCAATTCAGCATCCGCACCGATAAATATCTCGCGAAACTGGATCGCATGGAGGAACTCTACAGCACCGAAGAGAATATGCCCGAAGCGTTCTCGGCAGTGCTCAAATCGCAGCGTGCAGCACTTGAAGCACTCGCAGAAAAAGCCGGTAAAGCAGTGATCACACCGGCTGAACTAGCATAAATTGACCTTTAGATAGAAAGGGAAAACTCCGAGATGAAAGTCTCGGAGTTTTTTTTGACTCACGGTTTGCGTTACTTGCTGGTGGGCGGGTGTGGACTATGTTCATTATATGGTAACTGCCAAAGCCAGAACCAGCCTCATTTATCGGTATGAATCCCACCAGTCAGGTGCACGCTTTGTTACTAGAATGTAACGAGTGGGGCGTGGGGGTGGTATCCTGAAAGGCAGGAAGACTTCTCGCCGGGGATGCCACCTGGGGCAGGAGCATCTGGGCAGACCGACGCCGCCTATGGGAGAGAAGGTCAGTTCTTCTCCACCCGTGTTGTTACTTGGTCGCCCGGTGAATTTTTGTCTGGGACACAGATCCCGAATCGGTGTGTATCACTCCAGCCCAAAAATCCACGCCCCATCGTTTCTTATAAGGAGAGTGTAGCATGAAGGAAGACCTGTATGCAAGACTTTCGCGCCGTTATTTGGCTCTGGACATCCACAAACATTACAGCATCGTAGCCGGGGTAGATTTTGATGGGGATGTAGTTCTTGAGCCAAGGCGGATCGAGCATGGAGATTTGGAAGCGTGGGCGCTTAAGCACATAGAACCAAGCGACTATGTGGTGATTGAATCCACGACGAATGCCTGGCATATTTACGATCTGCTTGAACCATTGGCGGAGAAAGTTCTGGTAGCGAACCCGATCAAGGTGAAGCAAATCGCCCAGGCACGCGTGAAGACGGATATTCGCGACACGCTGATCCTGGCACGTTTGCTAGCAGCGAATTTAATTCCCTCGATCTGGGTTCCCCCGGCGCATGTGCGAGAGCTTCGTTATCTCTTATCCCAGCGCCGTCACCTGATCGGGATGCACACGGCGACTGTGAACCGGATGCACAGTGTGGCACATCGGCACCATCTGAGCCATCCCCGGGGGAAACGCTTCAAAGAAAAGAATATTGGCTGGCAGCAATCGGAAGAACTCTCAGGTTCAGAGCAATTTCAACTAGAGCTTGATATGAATACCAAGCAGCACCTCCATGCCCAAACTGAATTGATTACAGAGAAGTTGAGAGTTATGAGCCACGAAGCACCTTGGTCTAAGGATATGATGTACTTGATGCAGTTACCGGGCTTTGGGATTATTACCGGGATGACTGTTCTTGCAGCGATCGGAGATATTTCTCGTTTTCCTAGCTTCAAGAAACTCTCGGGCTACTCAGGCTTGGTACCCGGCGTAGAGCAGAGTGGCACCAAAAAACGTGGCAAGCGGATTACAAAGGAAGGACGTCGCGACCTTCGTTGGGCAATGGTCGAAGTCGCACAACGAGCCGTGAAATCGGACCCGTTATGGGAGCGACGTTTTCAGGAATTAAGCCACCGTATGCACCGTAATCAGGCGATAGTCGCCATTGCCCGCCGGATGTTGGAGTTGGTCTGGATCGTGCTGACCCGTAAGGAATCTTATCGACATTTCAGCGATGAGCGGATTGCCTACAAATACCTGACTTGGTCGTGGCAACTGGATGAAATTGCGCGTGGCGGTTTGACGAGGCAGCAATTTGCGCGCTACTACCTGATGCGTCTGGGTATCGGGCATGACTTGGAAAAGATCATGCTCAACCCGAAATACCCACGCCGATTGGCGAGCGAAGCGGATGTGCTGGCGTTGAGACCGGAACTTAGTCAGATCGAGTAATCGTTCTAATGTTTCCCAGTGTTGACCTTCGAACCCGGGCATGCAAAAGGTGCGCGGGGTGTGGGTGTTTTTCTACAGACTGAAAAATCGCAAAAATAATCGCCCTAAAAAGCTTCCTTAAAAGAGAAAAGCCAGCTTCGTCAAAAACGCTGGCTCTTTTTTATTTATTTTCATCTTCAGGACTTGACACTGCTATTAATCGGTAGGCGCTTTTATTCCACTTACCGATGCCAATTTGATGCTCAACAAATTCAAATCCTGCCGCCTGATATAGTCTTTCTGCAATGGAGCCTGTATCGGCTACGATTACTAGATTTTCTAACTCAAAGTGTTTGAGTGCGTAGACACCCGATTCAAATACTAATTGGCGCGCAATTCCTTTCCGTCGGTATTTGGGGTGAGTTTGCACAGATTGATATCTGCCCAGTTGAGTAGTGTAAAAAATTCCCAAGTCGGCTACTAATTGGCTTCCGATAAATGCCCCAAACCAAGCACCCAGCCCCGCTCGTGCCATAGCACGATATCGATTCATCTGCCGTTGTCTGAACAGACGGTAGCTGGTTTCTTCAAACTCAGGCTCTCTACACTCGACTTGATTTTCAATGCTTTGTGTCCAATCATATTCAAGCTCGAGTGGACGAACTGTTACTCCTTGTATGGAATTCGATGGGGGAATAGGCTGTTGGGTCGTCAATACAACCGACTGCTCTATATGATAACCATTTTCGAGAAAAGGTTCAATTACACCCTTCTCGCTGTCAGTTGTATCCCAACCGAATGTTTGATGGGTTACTAGAGAGGGAGTACCAATTTCCTTTGCGAACAATTCTTGCCACCTTTGATAATCACCTTCCATTGGTGGATGCTCAAAGAGTAAAAAATTTCCCCAATAAAAAGACGGGTTCGTGGGAGTTCTAATGACTAGATAATTGCCACGATTGATGATTTCACCATCGTAAGAAGCGAATATCAAATCTGTATGATAGCCAAGCGATCTTACTTGCATCAATGTGCCTTCTTTTTGCATTGTTGGATTGAGACAATTATCATCAGCGCCTAACAAGGTGATAGGCGAAAAAAGCTTCCGCCTAATACTGCACTTTGAACATTATACAGCGAAAAACGAATCGAAAGATATTATATTTATGATTAGATAGCACAAAACGCTGCAAAGTGTTTAAATCTTATAAGACTTACGCAAAATACCTTCTTTCTAGAAGCAATGCTCAGTTTCCCAACGCGGAGCATTGGGAAAAGGACTGTGAAAATGCGTAAGTCTATCTTCGTATTATGCAGCGTAAACAACTTATATCTAGCAAAACACCCATTACGATTGTCTTGCTATTAAACCTTGACTTCTATTTCTTCCCATGATAAAGTATGGCGCATTGATTGCCATATCGCAATCTGAATGCCATATTATTATGAATACAGACCGTCGCATACGCAGAACACAAAAATTACTGGGCGAGGCATTGATCGCTCTTGTGCTGGAGAAGGGATATAAACATATCACCATCCAGGATGTGACGGAACGCGCCGATATTGGTTACCGCACCTTTTTTCGGCATTACAACGGGCTGGATGAGTTGTTCATCGAAATAGCGCAGGCGAGGGTAGATGAACTTTATGGAATTCTCGATCTTCCCCAAGCCTATGAAGCAGTTACAGACCACGTAAGGATCTTTCGAGAAAGCGGAGCAACACTTTTCAGGCATATTCAAGAAAGCCCTAAAATCTTTCGCGTTCTTCTGCTGGATAATAACCTGAGCTTTATTCTTGAGCCTGTCATGAAAATGGCGCGTAAAAAAAACGAAGCTCTCTTGAGCGGGCTGCCTAATTCAAATATTGCCATCCCGATCGCAGCAAATCATATTATTGCTGCAACTTTCGCACTAATGCGCTGGTGGCTGGAGAACGACATGCCCCATCCGCCCGAAAAAATGGGCGAAATTTTCACCGATCTAATTGTTCAGCCAACCTGGTTGGCTATGACGAGAGAATAAAAAAATAAGAGAAGTTCTCCCCCCGTTTACGCGGGGAGTTAGATGGGGGGGGAGCAGAAAAGCCCCCTCCTCTAACTCCCCGCGAGCGGGGGAGGGACTGCTTGCAAAAAAAAATGAGTGATCTAAAACCAAAAAATGACACAAACCCAACTCAACCCCCTAATCGAACTTCGTGATGTAGTCAAAAACTACAAAAGCGAAGCAGGCGTTTTCCCCGCGCTGAAAACGATCAATCTAAGTATTGAGCGCGGCGAATTTCTCGGCATTATCGGAAAATCTGGCGCAGGAAAATCAACCCTGCTAAATATGTTCACCGGTGTCGATGAGCTTACTTCAGGTGAGGTCATCGTCCATACAAATGGAGAGAGCATCTCCTTGCACACCCTCAGTGAAAATGATCTCGCCCTTTGGCGCGGTCGCACAATGGGTGTTATTTATCAATCTTTCCAACTTTTGCCTATGCTGACCCTCGTCCAGAATGTGATGATGCCCATGGATATGAGCGGGCTATATCATCCGCGCAAAAGCCGTGAGCGTGCCATCGAATTGCTCGATATGGTCGAGTTAAGCGAACACGCGCATAAGTTACCGGCATATATTTCGGGGGGGCAGCAGCAACGGGTAGCGATAGCACGTGCACTGGCGAACGATCCGCCTGTGATCGTTGCGGATGAACCAACCGGCAGCCTCGATTCACTTACTGCGGATCACATCTTCCAGCTCTTCGAGCGGCTCGTCCAATCCGGTCGTACTATTGTGATGGTTACCCATGATAAGGGATTGATGCCGAGATTCTCGCGCCATGTAGAAATTGCAGATGGCGAACTGTTTCATAATGATTCCTTCTCCCCTCGGGGGAAGGCTAGGATGGGGGAGGGACAATAAGATGGCACGCACGCAACCCAAACTTGCTTCCGTTGATGGAAGTAATCTAATAGAAATAGAGCAAGTCGTTAAAACCTTCTCGAACGCTGCCGGTGAATTTACCGCTTTGCGTGGTATCGACCTGAGCTTTGAAGAAGGTGAATTTGTTGCTGTCATCGGTAAATCGGGCAGCGGAAAATCGACTTTGCTAAATATGTTTACCGGTATCGACCATCCCACATCTGGAAAAGTGCTTGTCGGTGGTGTCGATATTTATGCGATGAGCGAAAGTAAACGCTCACTCTGGCGAGGGCGGAATTTGGGGATAGTTTTTCAGTTTTTTCAACTTTTGCCCATGCTCAACCTACTTGAAAACGTGATGCTCCCGATGGATTATGTGGGCATGTACGAGGTTAATGAACGCCCGAAACGAGCCATGGAATTGCTGCATATGGTTGGGCTGGAAGAACAAGCCCAAAAATTGCCGCGCGCCGTCTCAACAGGGCAACAACAGAGTGCAGCAATTGCACGCGCCCTCTCTACCGATGCCCCGATAATCGTTGCCGACGAACCAACAGGAAATCTTGATTCGCGTTCTGCCAGTCATATTATTGATCTCTTCGCTGAACTTTCTTCACGCGGGAAGACGATCGTGATGGTTACGCATGATCCCTCGATGACAAAACGTACCTCGCGCACCGTTGTTATTTCGGATGGGGTCATCGTCAACGAAACCATTGCTCAAGCTTTGCCTTTGCTTTCACAGTCTTTAATGAAGGAACTGAGCAATAAAGTAGAGAAGATCGGTTTTCAGCCTGGCGAAACGATTATCCGCAGCAAGGAATCAATACCAAAATTCTTTATGATCGTTAGTGGTGCAGTAGATATTATTTTGCAGGGGCGCGGCAAGGATAATTTGATCATTTCACAGCTTGGAATGAATGACTTTTTTGGTGAAATAGAATTGATGCGTGGTGGAAAATCTATAGCCAGCGTGCGTGCGGCAGCAGATACCCCTGTTGAGGTTCTTGCACTTTCTCGCGAGGATTTTAGCTGGCTGATGGAAGCATCTCCACTAACGGAGAAATCAATAGGCAATATCGTTCAGAAGAGACTTGAAGAGAAGAAGCAAGCCGATAGAAGAAAAAGAAAAGGCTTGTTCGGTAGGAAGGCAAAGACAGAGTAAAGAGCCTTTCTCACTCTCTTCCCCCATCCTACCCTTTTGAAAGGGAGGGAGAAGGGGCCAATATTAATTATTTGCACAAAGTTCTACATTTATAAAAAAACGGAGTAACACATGCGCCCTCGATGGCGAAAAGTATTTTCAGACCTAATAGATAATAAAGCCCGCACAACGTTGGTGGTTCTTTCGATTGCGGTGGGTGTATTTGCAATTGGCGTGATAGCCGGCGCGTACAGGATCATTTCCGATGATATGAGCGTTAGTTACGCAGCGAATAATCCTTCAAATATAGAATTACGGATGGATGATTTTGACGAGGATTTCCTCAATACCATTCGTAATTTTGATGGCATCAAAGAAGCTGAGGCACGCCGCGTCTTTAATATCCGCATTCGCCCCTTGGGAGAGACCCAATGGGATTCAGTAGACATTATCACTTTGCAGGATTTTGAAGCAAATGAAGTGAATTTGCTTGTTCCCGTTAGCGGGGCGACGATTCCGCAAAAGAATGAAATTCTCCTGGAGCGCGATGTCCTTGAAAAAATGGATATTGCCCCTGGCGACACCCTTGAGGTACAACTGCGCGATAATAGCATCAAGACCATCTATGTTGCTGGCGTCGTGCAGGATTCTTCTACAGGGGCTGTGGATTTTCTTGCCCCGCCACTTGCCTATATTTCAACTGATACGCTCAAGCTTTTTGACCAACCGGAGCTTTATAACCGTGTTTTTGCAACCGTTGAAACAGGGCAGGATGATGATAATCACATCAATATTGTTTTGTCGGCTCTGAAAGACAAGATCGAGAAAAATGGTTATGGCATTGGACGCACTTTTCGCTCGCTAACACACCAGCATCCGCTCGAATCTACGATCAATGCCGTCTTGGGGATTTTGATGGTATTGGGTGTCTTGATCGTTTTTCTCTCCAGTTCTTTGATCGCAAATACACTTAGTGCATTGCTTACCCAACACCTTCGTCATATTGGTGTGATGAAATTGATCGGCGGGCGGGATAAAATTATTTTCAGGATGTATCTTGTTCTGCTCGTGTCTTTTGGCGTTCTCTCACTATTAATTGCGGTTCCCTTGGGCGGGCAGGGTGCTTATGCTTTAGCACAGTTCATCGCAAATAAAATGGGGTTTTTGTTGCTCGGCTATCGAATTGTGCCGCTCTCTTTCTTTATTCAGATCGCGGTAGGGCTGCTTGTACCTCTTATAGCTGGCTTTGTACCGGTAGTTAACGGCTCACGGGTGACGGTGCAAAAAGCCATTAGTGGTGACACTGCTGATGAATCCGGCGAGCAAGACGAAGGGGGAGCGAAGCGCGAATCTCGCATGGAGAAGTTCCAACTCACAGCTACACGTATCCTGGCAGATCGAGGTATCCGTATCCAGCGTCCTTTACTTGTTTCTCTACGAAATACATTTAGACGGCGCGGACGTTTGATGCTAACACTTTTCACGCTCACAATGGGCGGCGCAACTTTTATCTCGGTATTTAACGTGCGCGTGACCCTGCATGAATATGTAAAAGATATCGGAAATTATTTCCTTGCAGATGTAACCCTTGATTTTGATACCCCTTATCGTCTCAGTGAAATTGAACAATTTGCGCGCCAAGACCCGCGTGTTACGCACGTGGAGGGTTGGGCTTTTTCTGGCGCCGATATTTTGTACCCGGATGGTTCAACAGCGGATAACGTGAGCATTTTGGCACCTCCCGCCGCAAGTGACTTGGTCAACCCCCTAATGGTGACCGGGCGTTGGATCCAGGAGGGTGACGAAAAGAAATTGACTATTAGTGAGGGGATTTATGACCTATACCCTGATCTTGAAGTTGGAGATTATCTCCCGCTGAAAGTATATGGAAAAGAGGAAAGTTGGGAAGTTGTCGGGATTTTCAAATTTATCGGGATGGAAGGTATTCTAGGCTACGCACCTTATGAATATATTTCTCGCGATCAAAACTTGGCGAACCGTTCTTTCTCTTACAGAATTGTCACCGAGCAGCATGATCGAGCCTATCAGGAGATGATGGCAGAAGATATGGACGCGTATTTCCGTGATAACGGTTTTCACGTTCAAGAGGCAACCCCAGGGCTTTCTACGTTGGATAGCGCTTCTGAAAGCCTTGATATTTTAATTAGCTTCTTACTTATTATGGCATTGCTAACGGCAGTTGTTGGCTCGATGGGTTTGGCTGGCACGATGAGTATGAACGTACTTGAGCGAACGCGCGAAATCGGTATTATGCGCGCCATTGGTGCAACTGATACCAGGATTATCACGATGGTACTGGTTGAAGGGTTGCTGATCGGCATCATATCCTTTGTTTTAGGGCTTTTTCTCGCCATCCCCTTCACTTATGGTTTATCGTGGATTGTGAGCACCGCAATTTTTGAAACCCCGATTGCGGTCATTTTTACCCCCATGGGGTATGGAATTTGGGCTGGTCTGGTTATTCTTTTATCTACGTTGGCAAGTGTTTTGCCTGCTCGCAGTGCAGCACGCCTTACTATTCGTGAAGTCTTGGCATATGAATAAAATAAGTTAGAAAGTTGAAGTATTTGAATGCTAGAAAGTTAGACATTGAAGAAATTTGAAAATTGATATCTAAAAAAGGAAAAGAAAATGAAAAAAAAAACCATATTGTTTTTACTGAGCATAGCTCTAGTTCTAACTCTAACTCTTAGTGCCTGCGGCACGGAAGAAGCTCCTGCGGTCGAGTCGATTGTGCCCTTAAGTCTGGATTACGTCGTTGCCGAAGGGCATATTCTCCCCGCGCAAGATGTACGGCTCAATTTTTCGGCGCGTGGCAAGGTTGAAGAAATTCTTGTCGGAGAAGGTGAAGTGGTGTCCAAAGATCAGGTCATCATCCGGCTTGCCGATCAAGAACAGGCAGAGGCTTCTCTCCGCGCGACTGAGCTTGAACTGACCAGCGCGCAACAAGCTTATGATGATTTTGTTCGTACAGGTGGGCTGGCAACAGCCAACGCTTGGCAGGCTTATATGAATGCCCAAATCGCCCGTGCCGAAGCTGAGCGCGAATGGGAAAAGCTGAATACCGACAATCTCGAAGATGATGTTGAAGATGCCCAAGCTGATCTCAGTGATTTTGAAGAAAATCTCCAGGATGCGCAAGATGAATTCGACAAATATGCCGATCTGGACAAAGATAATAGCAAAAGAAAAAATGCCGAAGATGATCTGGAAGAGGCGCAGGAAGATGTTAATGAAGCCATGCGCGATCTTGAAGAGGCGATTCGTGATTTGGATGCCATCCGCGCCGATCTGGATGCAGCTCTCGCAGCAGAATCCGAAGCCAAACGTGACTACGAATCACGCGCGGACGATGGGCTTGATCCCGATGAAAAAACATTACTCGAAGCCCGATTAGTGAACGCCAAAGCGCAAGTGGACGCAGCGCAGAGCGCCCTCGACAGCTACGATCTAAAAGCGCCCTTCGACGGGACGATCACTGATATCAATGTAGAAGTTGGTCAATTAGTCGGGGCAGAGTTATGGGCTGCGCAAATGGCCGATTTTACAGAGTTCTACGTAGAGACGAGCGATCTGACCGAATTGGAAGTGGTCAAAGTATTTGAGGGGCAGGCAGTAGAAGTAGTCCCCGACGCGTTACCGGATGTAGTGCTGAACGGCACTGTCGAGCGGATTGGGCAATCCTTCAAGACGCAGGCAGGTGATATTGTTTATCAGGTCAATATCCGCTTGGATGCAAGTGACCCTGCTTTGCGCTGGGGGATGACGGTGGAAGTGACCTTTTTAGCGGAATAGGTTGAGTTTCAGAATTTGATGGAACTCCCTCTTTTTTGAGGGAGTTCTTTTTTAACGAGAACAAGTTTCTCTTGGGGGCGAGGCGATTCTTTCATCCTGCAAATATAGTTGCATGTGCCTTTTAAGTATGCTACACTACAAAAAGATTCCCTTTTTTGCGAGGAAAAATGAGTTCATTTATTAGCGTTCTTAAACAAAGTGATATTTTTTATCAATTTACGCCCACGCAGTTGGAATTAGTGGCAAATTTGTGCCGTGATGTTGTTTTTGCGAAGGGCGAGACAGTTTTTGAAGAAAATAGTGGTAGCAAAGAATTGTATGTGATCGCGAATGGCGATGTGCAAATTCTCATCAATTCTTCGACTGGCAAAAAAGGAACGGTTGTTGCTATTTTACAGCGCGGCCAATCTTTTGGGGAGGTGGCCTTGGTAGATGAGGGATTACGTTCTGCTTCAGCACGCGCGGGGGAAAAAGATACTCGTTTGGTGGTAATTCCGCGTGATCGTTTGTTGATGTTGTGCGAGACTTATCCGCAGTTGGGGTATCGTTTGATGTATAACCTGTCTGCGGATTTGGCGATGAAGATACGCAATACTGATTTGCGTATTCGAGATCAGGTTTTATACTCACCCCCCAAGAAATAAAAATTACGTAAAAACTTTTTGATGCCCTTGACCCTCGACTTATAACCTTGTACGATTGCATACTAGATTATCTTTTTCATTCGTGTCTTTAGAACTTTGATAGTGTTATCACCCTTAGGATTGAATTATAAATTTAAGTGAAATTTACCTGAAATGGAGGTGATGGCGACACAGATCCTGGCGTTGTCTGCCAACTAGACTAATCCCGGACTCGGGAATTTATATTACCCCCCTTAAGAGGAGAAGAACTATGTCTAAACGTTTGTTTGTTGTATTTTCTGTGCTGATGGTTGTCGGCATGCTTTTGACCGCTTGCGGTCCGAAAGCTGCTGCTTTCGAGTGCACCGACGCTGTCGGTTGTCTTGATCTCGCTCCCGACGAGCCTGTACACTTGGCTTATATGTTGACTATCTCTGGCGCAACTGCCTTCCTTGGTGAAGACTCCAAAGGCGCTATTGAAATCGCGATGGATGATCGTGGTGGTCAAATTCTTGGTCACGACATTGTCTTGACCGGCGAAGACTCTGGCTGTAATGCCGAAGGTGGACAGACCGCTGCTACGAAAGTTGCTTCTGATCCGACCATCGTTGGTGTTATTGGTACCAACTGCTCCAGCGCTGCGACCGCAGCTATTGACACCATCAGCGATGCTGGCTTGGTGATGATTTCTTCCTCCAACACGGCTCCTGCTCTGACCATTGAAGGTGAGACCTGGAAACCTGGTTACTACCGCGTTTGCCACACTGACCTTTTCCAAGGTGCAGTTGCTGCTGAATTTGCCTACAATGAATTGGGTGCTCGTACTACAGCCACCATCCATGATGGCAGCCCTTATGCTGATCAGCTTCAGGCTGTATATGCAAAACGCTTTGTTGAATTGGGCGGCGAAGTTACCTTCGCTGGCGCGATCAATGTTGGCGATACCGATATGCGCACAGTTTTGACCACCGTTGCGGCTGATGGCCCCGACGTACTTTACTTCCCGATCTTCGAGCCAGAAGGCGATTTCATTGTTGCTCAGTCTTCTGAAATTGCTGGTTTGGAAAACACCACCCTTATGGGTGCTGATGGTCTCTTGGCTGACTCCTTCCCCGAGAATGCTGGTCCTAACTCTGTTGGTATGTACCTCTCCGGCCCGTACGTCGTTGGCGATGCTTATGAAGCTTTCCTTGCAAAATGGGATGCTAAATTCGGTGGCGTTCCCCCCAGTGGATTCCATGCTTTCGCTTATGATGGCACCAACATTATCCTTGATGCCGTTGAGGCAGTTGCTGTTGTCGATGAAGACGGCACACTCCACATTGGTCGCCAGGCAATGCGTGATTACATGAGTAATCTCTCTGGTTACACCGGTTTGACAGGTGCTTTGGACTGCACCGACAAAGACTTTGGCGAAATCGGCACCAGCCATGGTGACTGCGCCACTGGTGGTGCTTTGGGTATCTTCGAACTTGGTCAAGCTGAATTAGACGGCAATTGGCCCCCACCCGCAGTTTACACTCCTGGTCAGTAGTTTTTGATCTAACATGAAATTGATAGTGGGCCAGGGGAAGTTTTCCTCTGGCTCACTATTCTTGTCTTTATTCACAGTTCATTCTGAACTCATTTCTGGGAGTTCTATATGCTAAAACAATATTTTGACCGTTTCTCTTGGGTCGATTTTTTTCTGAGAGTTTTTCAATTGGCTGCTGTTGTTGTCATTATCGTCGGTATTTTTAACTCTATCGGCGCTGCCAAGTATACTAGTGGGCAATGGGTTACTCTTGTCTTTGCAGGCTTGGCACAAGGTAGTATTTACGCACTAATTGCACTGGGTTATACATTGGTCTATGGCATTTTGCTGATGATCAACTTTGCTCACGGCGATGTTTATATGGCAGGCGCATTTACGGCTGTTTTTCTGGCAAACAGTATGGCAGCATCGGGTTTTCTTGCTACACACCCTGTTTGGGCAGTATTATTGCTTATTCTTCTTGCGGCATCTGTCTCAATGGTCTTAAATGTGGTTGTTGAACGTGTTGCTTATCGCCCTTTGCGTGGTGCGCCTCGACTGGTTCCCCTGATTACAGCCATTGGCGCCTCCTTTACTATTGAATACACATTCCGTGGTTTGTATGGCGCTGAATTTCAATCTTATCCCATCATCCCTGCATTAGATGGGCAATATTGGAATGTAGCGGGCTTTGCAATCCCTTATACACAGATCGTTGTTCTGGTTGCCGCCATTCTTTTGATGGCTGCACTTTTCTTTTTTATTGAACGAACAAAAATTGGAAAAGCAATGCGCGCTGTCTCTGAGGACAAAGAAGTTGCCCGCTTGATGGGGATCGATGTTGACAAGACCATTATGATCACCTTTGCTATTGGCGGTGCGTTAGCTGGTGCGGCAGGTGTCTTCAACGGGATATTCCGTCCGCAAGGCGTCTTTTTCTTCATGGGCTTTATCCCTGGTATTAAAGCCTTTACCGCTGCTGTTCTTGGCGGCATTGGAAATATACCTGGTGCTATGGTCGGTGGACTCTTCCTCGGTGTTTTCGAAGCAATTGGTCCAAACTTAATTCTTGAAGGTCTAGGAATCCCCGCAGTGAATCAACTACGTGATGCTTTTGCCTTCACGATCCTTGTTCTTATTCTGATCTTCCGCCCGCAAGGTATTTTTGGCGAACGGTTGTCAGAGACGAAAGCCTGAGTGAGGTATCAATATGTTTAATACACTTCAGGAAAAATTCCCTCTTATTCAGAAATTTGCCCTCCTCGGTGGTATTGTAGCCATTTATCTTACCGCTGTTGGTGTTGTCATAACCTTCTCTCTGCGTAATCTGATTGGCACCTTTGTTTCTTTAGGGCACGTTTTCCTCGTGCTTGGAGCTGTTGGTGCAGGTGTTCTTATCGCGCAGCAGTTCAAGGATGAAGACGATGCTTCCACCTATGTAGCCGGTTTTCTTACGGGTGCGATGTCCAGTGTATCCTTAATCCTTTTCAACATTGTTGTCCAACTATTTGTGGTTCAGGCTAGTGAAGAAGGCGTTTTTCATTTGCGAGAAATGTTTGTAAACTTCTCGCCAGATTCGCTTGCGTTCCTTACCTTTGGACAAGGATTTCTTTTTGGCAATGTTTTACTCTTCTTTCTCTTCGGTTTGATGGGCTTGCTCGGCGTTTCCTTTATTCGTCTGCCTGAAAAAATTCGACGTGGCTGGATTAATGGTTTGATCTGGGTCTTTAGCGTTGGTTTATTCTCTGAGAATGTTTCCCAGGTTATCCGTGAGCTCTTTAAGTATTCAGGAACAAGCTTTAATAAAATTCTCTTTACACAAAAAGCTCTCAACCCTGTAGCAGCGATCGTGCTTTTTGCGCTCACTTTTGCTTTTGGGTATATGGGTATCAAAACCGCAACGAGTCAAAAATGGGCTGCTATGCCTGTAGAGAAACAGAAAACCGGGCGTATCGTCATTACAGTAATGGCAGTTATTTTTGTTGCGGCCCTTCCATGGCTGGTGGGTCTCTTCCTGAGCCAGGCACTTTTCATCATCGGTATGTATGTCATGATGGGTCTGGGCTTGAATATCGTTGTTGGTTACGCTGGTTTGCTTGATCTCGGTTATGTTGCGTTTTTCGCTTTTGGCGCTTACACGATGGGTATCCTAACAACCACTGGCGTACTTGGACGTAGCGACTTGAATTTCTGGACAGCACTCCCCTTTGCCATGCTTGTTGGTGTTCTTTGGGGCGTGCTCTTAGGTTTCCCCGTTCTCCGTATGCGCGGCGACTATCTTGCGATTGTTACACTTGGTTTTGGCGAGATCATTCGAATTCTGGCACTCTCCAATTGGCTTGCCCCTCTTGGCGGTGGTGCTCAAGGTGTTCTCCACATCCCTCAACCTGAATTCTTTGGCTTATCCATGAATAGCCCACAAGCGATGTATTATCTCGTTGTCTTGGGTGCGGTTCTTGCGGCATTTGTAACCATCCGCTTGCGGGATTCGCGTCTTGGTCGTCAGTGGATGGCAATGCGTGAAGATGAAGATGTTGCTGAAGCGATGGGCATTAATCTGGTGCAGACCAAATTGCTGGCATTCTCTATCGGTGCGGCATTCTCCGCTCTTGCGGGATCGATCTTTGCGGCTCGTTTGGGAAATATTTTTCCACATAGTTTCAACATCCTTATCTCCATCAATGCGCTGGCACTTATCATTGTCGGTGGGTTGGGAAGTATCCCCGGTGTTGTCGTTGGCGCGATTATCCTGATCGGATTGCCTGAAATGTTGCGTGAGTTTGCGGAATATCGTTTGCTCATGTACGGTATCCTGCTTATTATTATGATGATCGTAAAGCCTGACGGTTTTATGCCCGAAGCAAGGCGGAGGCAAGAAATAAAAGATGAAAAAGATTTTCTTACCGAACAAGCTGCTAAGTCGGAAGGCTAGGAGATTATTATGGGAGTAATTCTACAAACTCGAAATGTAACCAAACGCTTTGGTGGTTTGGTCGCTGTCAATCAATTTGAAATTGATGTTCAAGAACATTCCATCTCCAGCGTTATTGGACCGAACGGCGCAGGTAAAACAACCTTCTTTAACTGCATTACCGGTTTCTATAAACCAACCGAAGGCGAGATTATCTTCGATGGGCGTTATATTCAGGGTCTGGGTACCGATCGTATTACCCAACATGGGATTTCGCGGACCTATCAAAATATCCGTCTCTTTTCAAAAATGACGGCAATTGAAAATATTCTGGTTGGTCAGCATCCTCATCTGAAAACCTTCTGGTTTGAAGCCCTATACAAAAGCAAACGCTTCCTCAAGGAAGAAGAAGAAGCGCTTGCAGAAGCCATCCGCTTGTTGAACTTTGTTGGTTTGGAAGGCTTGGGCGATCAGGTAGCGCATAACTTGCCTTACGGCGCGCAGCGTCGTCTTGAAATTGCCCGTGCGCTTGCTAGCAAGCCAAAATTGCTCTTGCTTGACGAACCGACTGCGGGCATGAACCCGAACGAATCTATTGATCTGATGCACTTCATCCGTCGCTTGCGTGATGAGTTGGAGATTACCATCCTGCTGATCGAACATGATATGAAAGTGGTCATGGGCATCAGTGAAGAGATTTGGGTAATGGACTTCGGGACAAAGATCGCCGAAGGTACACCGCTTGATATTCAACGTAACCCCAGGGTGATCGAAGCCTATTTGGGGCGCGGCGCAGCTTCCGGCTTGAATCTTGAAGCCGAGAAAGCTTAGAACAGGGAGTAGACCAAATGGCAATGCTAGAAATTAATGACATCCATACCTACTATGGCAATATCCATGCCCTAAAAGGCATCTCCCTGACCGTTGAAGAGGGTGAAATCGTCACCCTGATCGGCGCCAACGGAGCTGGGAAAACCACTACCCTTCGTACAATTAGTGGCTTATTAACTCCGCGTGAGGGATCAATTTCTTATCTCGGTAATGATATTACCGGTGTCCCCGCGCATGATCTTGTTTACCAGAGAATGGCAATGGTTCCCGAAGGACGCGGTGTTTTCGCAAAACTTACCGTGCAAGAAAATCTTGAAATGGGCGCCTATAGCCGTAACGACAAAGAAGGCATCGCGCGCGATTTTGAAAGAGTATTTGAGCTTTTTCCGCGTCTCAAAGAGCGCCGTAAGCAAGTTGCTGGTACGCTCTCTGGTGGTGAACAGCAAATGCTTGCTACCGGACGCGCCATGATGACAAGTCCGCGCCTGCTCATGCTCGATGAACCCTCTATGGGGCTCGCTCCTGTGCTCGTAGATGCAGTCTTCGATGCTATCGTAGAGATCAACAAAGAAGGCACCACGATTCTTCTTGTTGAGCAAAATGCGCTCATGGCGCTCTCTATTGCTAATCGTGGCTATGTTTTACAAACCGGACAGATCGTCTTGCATGACGACGCTGCCGCACTCAAACAAAATGAGATGGTCCAGAAAGCCTACCTCGGCATGGACTGATCTCTTACAATAACAAGTTCCCAGAAACTTGTTCAGGATCAAAGGCTGCTCGCTCCGCGAGCAGCCTTTTTTTCTTAATCTTACCTCGGCGGGATATTTGTCCGAAAGTGAGAAAGGGTTATCAGGTAAAATAAACCTCATGAAAATTCTTAATGCCAAAGAAACCCGTCAGGCATTGCCCATGCGCGCTGCCATTGAAGCCATGAAAAAAGCCTACGCAGCCCTCAGTGGTGGACATGCCGAAATCCCTTTACGCACCGCGCTGCCAATTGCTCCTGAAGAAGCCACGAGCCTCTTTATGCCCGCTTATGTCCACGATCCAGAAGGGAACGACGCGCTCACGATCAAGATCGTTTCCCTCTTTCCGAAGAACCCATCGCGCGGACTGAGTTTTATTCAAGCCGCTGTGCTCGTTTTAGATGCCCAAAGCGGCAAGACTCTTGCCTTGCTTGAAGGCAGTACCCTTACCGCCATTCGCACAGGCGCGGCATCTGGCGCAGCTACCGACCTGCTAGCACGCCCCGATAGCCATACTGTCACCATCTTTGGCGCGGGCGCACAGGGGCGCACTCAGCTTGAAGCGGTTTCTAATGTTCGAGAGATTAAAACAGTTTGGATTGTGGATACAGATGAAAAAAGTGCACAGAAATTTGTAGATGAGATGAGTGGACTTACACCGATCCCTGCCGATATTCGCATCGCCCGTGACGCAAAAGAGGCGCTTTCCAGCACAGACATTATCTGCACTGCAACAACATCCACTTCACCCGTTTATCAGGTAGCGGATGTGCGCCCGGGCACGCACATCAATGGGATTGGTTCCTATACGCTCGAGATGATCGAAAATCCGCCAGAGCTGCTGGTTAGCGCATCGGTTTTTATTGACGAAAAAAATGCCATTTTAGCGGAAGCAGGCGAAATCGGGGCAGCGATTCGGGAGAAGTATCTCGACCCTAATGCCATGACCGAACTCGGCGATTTGATTCTCGGTAAAGCACGCGCGCGTCAATCCGCTGAAGAAATCACTTTCTTTAAATCGGTGGGCGTTGCCGTGCAGGATGCGTTGGCCGCCCAGCTTGCGCTTCAAAATGCCGAGAAGTTCAATCTTGGGCAGAATGTGGAGTTTTGATATGACTTTGAAAAATAAATCTGAAATTGTAAAAGATTGGTTGCCACGTTACACAGGGACTGCCCTCGATGATTTTGCCGAGCATATCTTGCTGACAAACTTTGAGCATTATTTGCACCTTTTTGCTGAATGGTACGACGCGCCGATCAAGGGACACGAAAAGCCAATGCCCAACGTGACCGCGAACGGCATCACTCTGATCAATTTTGGGATCGGCAGCCCCAACGCCGCCTTAATTATGGATTTGCTCAGCGCAGTTTCGCCGAAAGCGGCGCTTTTTTTGGGCAAATGTGGCGGTTTAAAAAGAAAAACGGCGATCGGTGATTTGGTTCTACCGATAGCCGCTATTCGTGGTGAGGGAACATCGACAGATTATTACCCGCCTGAAGTGCCAGCTTTGCCCGCCTTTAATTTGCAGAAGGCAGTTTCGACGACCATCCGCAACCATGAGCGTGACTATTGGACGGGGACGGTCTATTCGACGAACCGCCGTGTGTGGGAGCATGACGAGGATTTCAAGAATTATCTTGAGCGCGTGCGTGCCATGGCAATTGATATGGAGACCGCCACGCTCTTTATCACCGGTTTTGCCAACGAGATCCCGACCGGGGCTTTATTGCTTGTTTCTGATCGCCCGATGCTCGCAACTGGAGTCAAAACTGCGGAAAGCGACCAAAAAGTGACCGAAGAATATGTTGAAGAACATTTGCGGTTGGGGATCGACTCGTTGAATGAGTTGATCAATCATGGTTTGACGGTTAAGCATTTAAGATTTTAGTGCTTCTCCCCCTGTTTATGGGGGGAGTTAGAGGGGGGATACTCGCCCTACCTAGCCTCCCCTGCAAGCGGGGGATCAATATGAAATAAAGGTTCTCTTATGCCAAGAGCAGAAATTATCACTATCGGCACTGAAATTCTTCTCGGTGAAATTGTAGATACGAACACCCGCTATATCGCGCGCAATTTGCGCGACCTTGGCGTGGATTTATACCGCACGATCACCATCGGTGATAATGTTGAACGTATTGCGGAAACCATCCGTGAGTCGCTGCACCGATCTGAGATCGTCATCACCACTGGCGGGCTGGGACCCACAGTAGATGACCCCACACGCGATGCGGTAGCACTCGCAACAGGTCTCCAAAGCGAGTTTCGAGAAGAGCTTTGGGAGCAGATTTCAAAACGCGTTTCGCTATATGGCCGCACACCCAGCGAAAACCAAAAACGGCAAGCCTATGTGCCGCAAGGCTCAATCGCGCTGGAAAATCCGGTTGGTACTGCGCCCTGTTTTATTGTAGAAACTGAACGTAGCGCTGTCATTTCTCTGCCGGGTGTGCCGCGCGAGATGGAAACCATCCTGCACGATTCTGTCATCCCCTATCTTCAAAAACGCTACGGTTTTGATGAGATCATCAAGGTGCGTTTGCTGCATACCTCCGGTATTGGCGAAGGTGATCTGGATGAAAAGATCGGCGACCTTGAGCTTTTGAGAAACCCCACCGTTGGCTTGGCAGCGCATACGGGCGTGGTGGATATCCGCCTGGCTGCTAAGGCAAAGACAGAAGCTGAAGCTAACGCGATGCTCGCCGAAGTGGAAAACGAGATCCGCCAAAGACTGGGGAAAATTATCTTTGGCACAGACCAAGATACATTGGCGGGCGCTATGCTCGCTGCGCTGGAAAAACGCGGCTGGAAGCTTGTCACGCTCGAATCCGGTTTGGATGGGCGGCTCTCCCGTCAGCTTAAAAAAGAAGCGCATCCCAATTTGTTGATCGCAGAAGACCGCCTGTTTGCCCCCAAAGAGTTGCTCCCTGCGTTGCAAAAACTCAAAAGTGAGCAGGGCGCAGATGCTGCCTTGGGCGTTGCCTTTTTCCCAAGCGACGAAACCCAAACTGCCGAGCTGGTTTTGCTTACCCCCGAAACCGAAAAGGCGCGCACGCTGCGTTATGGTGGGCATCCGAAAAATGCGCTGCGTTGGGCGCCAAATATCGCCATCAATATCTTGCGGCGGGCGGTGATCTAGTGACACGAAAGAAAAAGCGCGCACCATTTTTCTTGATCGGGGTCTGGTCGTTGAATATATTGGGTGGACTGGGATTAGCAGCCTTCCTTTATTTGGGAGGAGAAGACAGTGCGCCTCGTACGCGCCCTGTGCTTGCTCCCGTTAATCAAAATAGTGACTTGTCCCCAACAGCTACCGTTCTTCCTGCAGCCACACAGATTCTACCGCCTACTTCTTATCTGCTCCCAAGCGTGACGCCGAACCCGCGCGGTACGCAGATCGTTGGGAAAACGCCGACTGCGCCCAGCATTACGATCGAAGCGACAACAGGGCGTGCGCAAGTGATCGGTTATTCAGTTGTAGGGCGCCCTTTGGAAGTTTTTCGCTTTGGGAACGGCGCGCGCGAACGCCTGATCGTGGCGGGCATTCATGGTGGCTACGAGTGGAATACGATCGCCCTCGCGGATGAATTGATCGCCCATCTCGGTGAGCACCCAGAATTGATCCCCAGCGATATGACGCTCTATATCTTACGCAGTCTCAACCCCGATGGGGATGAACGCGCGCATGATTATGAAGGGCGTGTCAATGAAAGAGGCGTTGATCTGAACCATAACTTCCCCTATCACTGGAAAAAAGAATGGGATCGTGACGGCTGCTGGAATTACCTCCCAACGACGGGCGGCACGCACGCTGGCTCTGAGCCGGAGACAATTGCCTTGATGAACTTCATCAACCTGCATGATTTTGAAGCACTTATTAGTTATCATAGCGCGGCGTTGGGTATTTTTGCAGGCGGTGTACCGCCCTATGCCCCCTCTGAACGTTTGGCGAAAGCGCTCCATCGTGTTAGCCCTTATTTATATCCCCCCTACGCTACGGGCTGTGATTATAGTGGCAATCTGACAGATTGGGCTTCATCAGTGAAGCATATCCCGGCTGTGGATATTGAGTTAAGAAATCATCTTGATACGGATTTTGAGATTAACTTGCACATTTTGGATGCGTTTTTGAGTTGGGAACAGTAAGCTGATGTATTGCAATGCCTGCCGGTAATCATCCTTATGATACCCAAAGGTTTTTTGGCTCTTGGCAAGACCATATTTCGCTTGGAGTATCTACAAGCCAGGGCGATTGCATCTAAATTGAGGTAAAAATAGCTATCTTGCAAACAGGAGAATAGCTATGACCCCAAAAGCTCTGAAGGCGATAGAAAAGCACTTTGGACAACTAACCGACCCACGTGTAGACCGAACAAAAGAGCATAAATTAGTGGACATAATCGCCATCGCGCTGTGCGCAGTGATTTGTGGAGCAGAAAACTGGG
>Ga0209042_1000615_pt1 | contig 35730 bp, 35 predicted proteins | sample SaaInlV_200m_DNA_6_FD_184649 | JGI IMG/M metagenome (GOLD analysis project Ga0209042, IMG submission 184649) | Marine microbial communities from expanding oxygen minimum zones in the Saanich Inlet - SI037_S2LV_200m_DNA (SPAdes) (version 2) | ecosystem: Environmental > Aquatic > Marine >...
TCAATGTATGATACAAATGGTTGGTCGGCATTAGGTTACTCCGTTTCTAAAATGGTTCCAGAAAACCTATTTTAGTGGAGAATTTATGCCGATCAACTGCTCTTTTCTTAAACTGTCAGGTGACTAGAAATTATGGATACCAACCATTTGAAAGGCTATAAATTTTGGGAGTCGGAGTATTTCCGGATCAGGCGGCGAGCATATGGATATACATTATTGACTCTGAGCGGATTGCTCTTGCTGTGGTGGCAGGTTGGTAATTTGGTAGAAAATCGCCTTCGGAACCAAACAAGAGAACAGGTGGCCGCTGAAGTGAGTTCTTATGGTAGCGCACTGACCCAGTCTATCAATCGCAGATTATCTGTGATTAATGGGCTGAGCGTTTTTGTTGAAACTGAAATGAGTCATCACGAAGAACTGGGAGAAGAAGAACTTACGCTCTTTGTAGCAGGTCTCTATAGAAATACGGATGGCATCTTAAATATTGCTTTAGCTCCAGATGGCATCATGCAATTCGTTTACCCTTACGAAAAGAATAAGTCGGTTCTGGGCTATGAACCCTCTCAAGACGAGCGATCAAATGTACGTAATGATGTTCAGCGGGCAAAAGATACTCAACGTATTATCGTGAGCCTACCGATTGAATTGATTCAGGGAGGAAAGGGAATTATTGCGCGCCAAGCAGTTTTCATTGGTGATAGATACTGGGGTTTATCCAATATTGTTATCAATGTAGAACTCATTCTGGAAGATGCAGGGATGATTTCCGTGCAAAATGATTTGGAGTTGGCTCTGAGAGATCAGAGTGATGAGATTTTCTTTGGTTCAGAAGGCATATTTGATGCTGGACCAGTGATCTATACCATTTTTCTTCCTGAAGGAACCTGGCAACTGGCGGGTATTCCCACTGGTGGTTGGGAAGCAAGATACCAGAGTGAGCTGTGGTTTTATCGTATTTTGAGTCTGATCGTAGTGGGGACACTAACTTTGCTGACCTACCAATATTCCAGACGGAGAGACCGTTTAAAACTACTGGTTAAACACCGTACTCGTGATTTGCAGGAAATAGAATCCAAATATCGTAACTTGGTTGATAATTCTTTGGTGGGAATTTATATAACACAAAACCATCATATCAAATTTGCAAATGAAGGGCTGGCAGACCTTTTTGGTTATAAAAGTGCTGGTGAGTTAATTGGCATTCATGTACAAAAATTGGTCACATCTCAAAGTTGGGAAGTGGTGCAAAAAGAAGTTCAATTGTGGGAATCTGGGCAGAAAAAAAGTAGCAATTATCGGTTTAAGGGGTTGCGAAAGGATGGAAATACTCTTGATATAGAGGCTTTAGGGGTAATCACAAAATATCAGGGGCAGCCAGCATTACAAGGGGTATTGATCGATATTACAGAGCGCGTACGAGCAGAGGAAAGATTTAAGGGCTTGTCCGAAGCCTCCTTTGAAGCAATTTTTATCTCAGAAAAAGGAATTTGCCTTGAAGCAAATCTTGCTGCTGAAAAACTCTTTGGTTATTCTCAAGAAGAAGCCGTTGGGATGTCTGGTTCAGATATTTTTGTGTTGGAAGATCGCAATAGAGTGATTGCCAATCTTCTTTCTGGTTATGAAGACCCTTATCAAGCGAGAGCCTTACGGAAAGATGGGTCAACTTTTATAGCTGAAGTACATGGAAAGACGATGTACTATAAAGGACGCGCTGTGCGGGTTACTTCTATCCGAGATATTAGCAAACGTGTACAAGTTGAAGAAGAGTATCGCAATTTATTTAATAGTGTGCCAGTAGGTATTTATTCATCTACACCGGATGGACGCTTTTTGGACGGGAACCCGGCCTTATTAAAGATTTTAGGCTATCCCAATAATGAGACGATGTTCGCTTCTGACGTTAATGATTTATTTATCACTAGGACTGATCGCGAAGATGAACTGGGTTTGATTGAGCAAGAAGGCAGTGTTATTAATCATATTTTGCAATTGCGCCGTTATGATGGGGAAATTATTTGGGTACAGGATAGCTCCAGTGCGATTCGAGATTCTTCTGGTAAGACACGCCATTATTATGGACGGATGGAAGATATTACGGAGCAGTTAGAGACGGAAAAAGCTTTAAGAGAAAGCGAGGAACAATATCGTTCTCTAATTGAGCAATCAAATGATGTGATTTATCTTTTGAATGAAAATCACTTTGAAATAGTTAATTCCCAATTTACAGAAATTTTTGGCGTCACAGCCGAGGAGGCATGTTCTCCTGATTTTGATTTTATGACTTTGGTTGCACCACAGAGCCGAGAGATGGTTAAGGAAAGAGCGAGAAAAATAAACCTAGGTGAAGATCTGCCCTCTCGCTATGAATTTACGGCTTATGATAAAGATGGCAAGGAAATAGAAATGGGTGTGTCTGTATCTTATATCGCGTATAAAGGGGGGGCTGCTACTCAAGGAATTTTGCACGATATTACCGAGCGTAAACAAGCAGAAGATGCATTAAAAATTGTTAATCAGGAATTGCAAAGACAACTGGATGAAAACAAAAAATTGGAAGTAGCTTTACGCGAGCAAGCTACTCGCGATCCGCTTACAGGATTATTCAACCGTCGTTATATGGAAGAGATTCTCGAACAGGAACTTGCTAAAGCCTCGCGAAGGAGAAATCCCTTCAGTATAGTTATTCTGGACCTTGATGGGTTAAAAGAAATTAATGATACCTATGGTCATATAGCCGGTGGCGACCAAGCCTTGAAGAGATTAGCTGATATGCTTACGCAGGTTTGCCGTACAGGGGATACGATTTGTCGTTACGGTGGAGATGAGTTTTTGGTGATGCTCTACGAGACTCCAGCCGAAGCAGCTTTCGAGCGAGCTTTGCAGTGGAAAGAGGCTCTTAGAAATATCAGAATTTTCTCCAAAGAGAAAGAGTTTGGGATTGCTTTTTCTGCTGGTGTGGCGGCTTTTCCGCGTGATGGTCTGTCTAGCGAAGAAATTCTTGTCCACGCCGATGATGCGCTCTATAGAGCAAAGGAGCTTGGGCGTAATCAGGTGGTGAGTTATCAGAAGGATATGACGTAAAAAAATAGACACTTAGAGTCTTTGAAAGAGCGAGTGTCTATTTTTTACGAGAGTACCCTTAACGAGACGCAACTCGAACGATCTCAAGTTGGTGTAGACCAATTTTTATCCATGCTGAGGTTTGAAAACTGAAGCAAATTGGAGGAAATGACTCTGATCTCGCGAGGTTCGAGATGTGTTCTACATCAAAACCCTTTGTATTACATAATCGTATATCTGTGCAAATGGCTGATTTGTATAGTGGCATAGCTTGCAGTATTTTCGACGCCTGTTGCGGGCAGCAAGATCGAGGGTTTCAAAGTGGGGCAAACGTGAGTGGTTGAAAAATCTGCTCTTAATATTTATATCGAAAAAGCACAAGAAGTAATCGACCAACGATTTGGGACGAAGTAGTTTTTAATTTGCACCTAGTATTTACGAATATAGATATCCTCGTGAAGATCAGACTATGGAGGTAATTGACGCAAGGGTTACAAGGAATACCCTTGTGAGATGTTATTGTTGAGGTGTTTATCTCAAAACACAATAGTTATCTATCAGTTCATATTTGATATAATTGGAAGGGATAGGAATTTTCTAACAGATATTTCTTATGCAATCTGAGTCGTTCACACAACATCCGAACGACTTATTGGTCACCAAGCTTTATTTACATTAATTGCAAAACAGATTGGTGTTGAGACCGCGCTTGCTTGACCAACTAACCGTGAGTGATGAGAAGAAACTTATCCCGTCAATGCTTCCGCAGGGTATGGGAATACGATGTAGTTGACCGAATGGCTTTTTCAAAGGGACAAGTTGGTCGCCTAGTATTCGTTGGATGAAACCGACAATGATGCAGGTTCTTTTTTATCGTACTATATTCTGGCCTTGCAAAGCATCAATGCAGGATTTAGCAATTCTAGAAACAATATGCAGAACGACGCTTTAGACGTTAAGTAAAGAGTGAACAATGATAATAGTTGAGCAAGAAAAAGTTGAAATTGTTTTAGCAACGTACAATGGGGAAAAATATCTTCGTGAGCAATTAGAATCAATCCTTAATCAAAGTTATTCCAATATCATAATTACCATTTGGGATGATGGTTCGATTGATAGTACAAATGAAATCCTGCAGGGATATCAAACTGTTTTTTCGGATCGAATCAGGATTATTGAGAACGTAGGTGTTAGCCTGGGAGTAATTGGCTCTTTTTCAAGATTATTGGAACACACTCAATCCGAGTACGTTTTTTTATCTGACCAGGATGATTATTGGGTACAAGGTAAAGTTCAAAAACAAATTGACCTTATTCATAAAATGGAACAGAAATGGGGAAAGGACTGTCCATTTCTTGTTCATTCCGACCTAAATCTGGTTAATGAACATTTGGATACCCTGCATCCATCTGTTTTGGATTATATTGGAAGGAATCCTTATAAACGAGATTTGAACCATCTATTAGTCACTAATTTTGTTGCAGGCTGTTCGATTCTCATGAACCGAAAATTGTTGGAAATCGCCGTGCCTTTTCCTTCTGGAATTCTTGCTCATGACTGGTGGTTAACATTAGTAGCGTCAGCGATTGGGGAAATAGGCTTTATTCAAGATCCGTTGGTAGATTATCGGCAGCATGGATCAAATGCAGTTGGTGCAAAAAAAAGTGCTAGTATTTTGAAATTGAAAGAGTTAGTTAAAAAGATTCAGAAATTCATGTTTAATGAAAATCGGTTGAGTGATAGAATTAATCAAGCTAAGGTTTTGAAAACCAGAACTGAAATTATGCTGAACGCAGATCAGGTAGAGATGATCGATGCATTTGTAGAATTAGTGCACAGAAATTATTTATTAAAGAGAATAATCCTATTGAGATATGGTTTCCTTAAACACAAACCAATCCAGATTTTTAGTCAATTATTCCGAATTACTTAAAAGATAATTCGGAAAGAATCCCATTGCTTATACTTGAGATCAAGATTTTTTATTCTTGAAATTTTGGATAAAACGCATGATGGTTTTTCATATCATCAATAAAAGGAAACTCTTAATAAAAAATGAAAGTAAAAAGAAGAGTATTGCACCTTGTAGATCACATGGGCCTAGGCGGGGCACAACGGCTCATTCAGGGTTTAGTTACGAATGGTTACGGAAACGCAATTATTGCCTTACGGAGAAAAGGGAAATTAATTGGAAAAATACCGGATGGAATCCCCATCTTTATTGGTGAGTATTTTCCATTAGCCTATTTTTTTAGTCTCCAAAAGATCTATCAAGTGATTCGAAAATTTAATATCAAATATATTCATTGCCATTTACCAATTAGTGTAGTCTTTGGAATTGTTTTATCTTATCTTGATCCTTCCCTAAGGTTTGTATTTCATGAGCATGGAGACCTTGCTGGTGGAAATTGGTTATATAGAATACTTCTTTCCAAAGCAGCAAAAAGGGGAAAAATCATTGTGAATTCGAAAAATCAAAAAAAGCTTTGTCAAAAGATTGGTCTTAAAAACGAATTGGTTCTAATTTATAATTTCATCAATCATAATGAGTTTTATATTGATAGAGAAGATGGTGACAACTTTCGGGAAAAACTTGGACTGGGCAAAGAAAAAATTCTTATAGGCTTTGCTGGGCGCTTGATTCCCAGTAAGGGCTGGGAGGATTTATTGCTTGTTTGGCAGGGTATATCAAGAAGTAATGTGGTTTTAATTATAGCTGGGGATGGAAATGATTTTCCTCGGATCGAAAAATATGCCCAGAATTATCAAATATCAAACTTTCAATTATTAGGGCATATTGTAGAAATGAGAGCTTTCTATAATGCTCTGGATATTTTCGTGCTACCAACCAAAATAGAAGCTTTCGGGCTGTCTCAAATTGAAGCTCAGGCATGTGGTGTTCCGACCATTGTGTATAACACAAAAGGACTGAACGAAACGGTGGATCGATCCAATTCAATCTTGGTCAAACTTGAATCCATTGAAGAATTACAAGTTGCTACTGAATCCCTTTTAGCAAAACTGGATCTGCGAGAAAAGATGAGTAAAGCAGGAATCTCTAATGCAGGCAGATTCACTGCAAAAAAATATATCAAAAAGTTATTAGAAGATGTATAAAATATTCGACTAAGTGTAAATGACAAATTCACATCTCAGAAATATTGAAAAAATTTCTTCCCAGAGTGGATTTGATTTTGATAAAAACTTGGTACCAGAACTGAAAAGTACTTTAATCTTTTGGATAATCTCAAATCTGAAGAATTATAATGGGAAATAGTGATAGGCTATATGTTTATATTTCTTGAGAAAGAATATGGAAGTTTATCTAAAATAACTCGTCAGATTATAGTAAGAAAGAAGAGATGAAATTTGAAGTGGCTTGATAGTTATCAAGTAAATTTCCAATAAATATTTAGGAGTAGATGTAATGGTTCTAAGTATAACTGGTATGCACCGCTCTGGAACTTCTCTAGTAGCGTCTTGGTTAAATCTATGTGGGTTGATATTAGATCAAGGAAGAGTAATCCCTCCACTAATCGGAAATAAAAAGGGTTTTTTTGAGGACTTGGATTTTGTCCTTCTTCAGGAAAAGAGCATAATGCAGCAAATTCCATTTTCTGGTGGATGGAAAGTCACATCTTCTCAAGAACTCCAATTCTCTAAGAGTGAAACGAAGATTGCAAAAGAGATTATTTCATTACGACAGGACCAATTGGATTGTGACTGGGGGTGGAAAGATCCTCGAACATGTCTTTTTCTTCATCAATGGAAAGAATTAATTCCTGATCTTAAAACGATTATTGTTTGGCGACCTTGCGATCAGGTAGTTCACTCCTTAATCCGAAGGTGGACGAGAAAAATCTCCCGGAAATTGATCCTTGATCCTATCTGGGCAATTCGAGTGTGGAATGCATATAATTACTCGGCTTTAAATTACGCCTTATGTTTTCCAAAGGATGTTATCATTGTTCCATTGGAAAGACTACTATCAAATGATCAAGCTATACTTGATTATGTAAATGATCGCTTTAGATTGTCTCTTTCTCATAAATCCATCCAAACTGTATATGAACAAGAAATGCTAGAACAAAATCCCCCAGGCTATTTGAGGGAAATATGCTCCCTGTTAGGTAATAAAAAAATAGAGGATCGATTGTTGTCTTGGTCTCCTATTTAATTGAAGAAACTTTGCTCAAAACCCTCAATAAATTATTTTTCTAATTAAAGGTATTCATAATGATCGGTAAATATCCCCAAGAAAATTAGCATCAAATAACTCTACTATAGTTCTGACACAGTATCGTTCCTCAGTATTATTTTTGTTTTTAATAACCATTGTTTATTATTCCTTACCGATTACTTCTTTAGACTAAAATTATGTAACCATATTTGATGTGTTCGGAATCCAATTTGAAAGATCCCGATTAATAATTTTTTCTAATAATAAAATATCTTTGAAATAATACTCATATAAAAACTTCTTTTCAGCTGGATCTAAAACTTGTTGTTTCTTGGTATTTGATTTATTTAATTGCATAAGTCGATATAAAGGGCTTCCCAGCCCTATTCGTTTTGAAATATACGATATCTGATCGTAATCAATTCCTTTATCCCTGATCCAAGTTTTCATTTTGGAAATTGATCTATTTAAAAACCAAAAACGGGCTTGTCCAGATGAGTTAACTATTTGTGTTGTGCCATCAGGTATGTATTGTTTAACTCCAAGAAATTCTTCAGCAGAAATTAATACTTGGTTATTATTTATCAACAAATCATCAAATAACAATATAAGAAGTTGATTAGCTGGGAAAAAGTCAAAATATCGCTTTAATTGAATTGAGTAATTCCCCAACTCCAACATCTCAGGTCTTTCCTTAATGATCTCAAGAATATTTCGATTTGGTATGATTCCTAATTGCAACCAGTAGCGATATTGTGAGATTATTCTTTCTATAGGATTTCTCAAAATAGCGATGAGTTTGGCATTTTTATTATGATGGAAGAGATTTTTAGATGCTTTGGGATCCCATAAATAGGATGTTGTACCTTCCCCCAGTAATTGTTCACTAGTTGCATCAGAGAAATGGTTTTCGAATCTTTTGTTATTACTTAAATATAACGGATTCTTTTGAAAAGGATACAGATAGTTTCTTTCACAAAAGAACCCTAGTTCTTTTTCTTCTGGAATGAAAAGAGCGGGGTGTTTTGATAAGTTTGTAGACAACCAAGACGTCCCTGATTTTGCGGCGCCAATAATAAAGAAATCAAGCTTTACCTTCAGTTTTTCCATAATACCTTACTGTTTTTTGTAATAAGAAACCGCCGGGAAAATCTACGGCTTCAGCCGTGGGATGAAAGGCGGAAAAAACGACATGGTGTAATTGAACGTGTGAACTGACGCATAAGAAGAAGATAATTAACTTGTTCAATATCTCCTATAATATCATAGGGACTCCAGAGAATTGTTCGAAATCTTAAGTGAATACATTAAAAGAGTAAGTGGTTTTTTAATAGAATTGAAAAATAGATTTGGATCATTGTTGATGACATCTTAAACATTCCTGATCATTGGAAAATCTTGGCTCTATTAAATCTCTAAAAGGGAAGTATATACTGGAAGAAAATGCAGCGAAAAGTATTTAACAAATTAGGTCACCCTCTTGTTCCTAACAAGAGGGTGACTGATGATCTTCACGTCATCACCGTTGCCTTGTCTAGCGTTTTCATTGACCATTGTATTCTCCACAATTTCTTTACTGTAAACTCGAGAACACCTGTGGTCGGGGTGATTCACTTCGTTAAGGTGGTAGTTTTGGGTGATGTCATTTTTTTGTATGGATTTACTCTAGATTTTTCCCCATATTAGTGCTTACAGCACGATCCTGTTTTTTTAAAGCTGGGAATTTCTTCTTTATCTCTTACCGATTATTCTTTACTGTTGCTTTAAATGATTTCTAGTTCCTTGTCAAATTTTCTTTTGTGGTAAAAAAATACAAACTAAAAATTCCCTCTTTTGATCCTATTAAGTAGGACACAGTACACCGCTAAATCTAGGTGCCCCCGCTGAGACTCGAACTCAGGCTTTTGGCTCCGGAGGCCAACGCTCTATCCACTGAGCTACGGGGGCATATCTTCTGTATGCGGGGGCGATTTTACCATAATTTTTTATCTCCTCTCCTGTAAAACGGAAGAGGAAGAACAAGTGAAGTGATGTGGAGAAGAGGGTAGCTTTACGCCATCGCCTTATCCTTCAATACCGTCAATTCTGCGCGATATTTTTGAATGATCTCTCCATTATTCTTTTCATTGCCGAGCGTGTGATATTGCTCTTTCTTATGCGCTAGTTCTCCACAAATCTGATAAAAACGTCGTGTTGCTTTATAACGCCCGTTGAATAATGCTTGCATCCGCGCGGAGCTTTGTTTGCGTGCTGAAATGGCGGTGTGATATTGTGCGGCGGTGATTAATTCAAGACGATATTCTTCCTGAAGATGTTTTTTGAGTAGTTTTTGGTCACTTGAGACAGCCCATAAAATAAAGATGAACATGAAGAACCAGCCTGTCCAATCCAGGAAGGTGCCAAAGGCGAGACCCCCAAGTCCGCTAATGATGGATGCCAGACCGTTGTGGAAAGCGTGCGTAAACATAGCAACGCTAAATCCGATCAGTGGTGCGGCATATTTTATACACCCTGAAGAGCGCATTCGCATAATGGCGAGACCGATGCCTGTGAAAGCAGTATAAAAAGGATGTTGCCAGCCAACCAAAATAACACGCACAAAGACGAGAAACCAGAGTCCTTCCCAGCCACCATCGAGATAACCCAGATTGTAGATATAGTGCGTATTCTCTGTTGCTGCAAACCCCAAAGCCGTGACTCCAGCGTAAACAATGCCATCTAAAATCGAATCGAATTCTTTACGGAAGGCAAGAAAAACCAGAAAGACCGCAAGACCTTTGAGCGTTTCTTCAACAATGGGTGCGATGATCGAAGCGGTGGTGATGTTGGTTGCCGCTTCTGAGCCGGTGAAGATATAAATGCCCATCCCTAAAAGAGTATTTATGACGAAAGCCCCGCCTGCAGCGATTGCCATTCCCCAAAAGAAAACCGCCCCAAGCAGAATTTTAGGCTCTCGCTCGTAGCGGTCTGTCCAGTAAAGGATATAGGCAAAGAGGAACATTGGGGCAAAGCCGAAGAAAAGGGATATTAGAAAGGGCATAAATTATTTCCTTTGCGATGGAGACGACATAAATGTCGCATTACGTTTATTTCGGCGGCAAAGTTAGTACAAATTTGATACCCTGTTCTACCCATGCGGATAAATCATCTTCGTCTGCTGTTCCAGCGGGATTAACCATTACCCAGCCATTCATTACCCGACCAGTTGTGTCGAAAACGCGCGTGTGTGGACGCGTGAGTGCTTCGCCGTAATCTTCTTTCCCGACCCGAACGATGAGTGCATTATCCAGAACCCCGCACGCCATATGTCCGTGTAAAAGATAGCCAATACCCCCAAACATCTTCTTCTCAACGATGGGGACAGTTCCAAAGGTTGCGCTAATACGTTCTGCGAGCTCTTTGTCGTATGCCATCGTTTCTCCTCTTATTAACCTGTAACGCAAGATTTATCTTGGATTTGCGCAAAATTGTGATATGAATATCGTGTTACGATTTGAAAACCAATGCTGTTCTTTCAACCCGCGCCGCTTCTATGGGAATATCCATCTCTTTTAGGATCATATCGGGTCTCCCTGTTGCGCCTTCTTGGGCGGTGAAGCGCATATAGATGCGTTCGTTCTCTCCTTTAGTGGAGGGAAGTCTATGCAAATCTAAAATCAGTTTTCGCAAATCATAGGTACGGACTTTGCCGCGTTTTTTCTTCTTTTTCTCGCGGAGGAGAGACTCCGCATCCATAAGGGAAGCAAGTTTCAGGTCAAGTTTGTTTGCGGGGATTTCATCCAAAATAGTGACTTCGTACTCGGCATAATCTCCTAGCGTTTGCAGGGCGGGACCGCGAAGTTCCACTTCCTGCATATCCAAAATAGTGATACCTTCAGGAGCGGCGGCTTGGAGATCGTCGATAGCCCATTCCGCGTCTTTTTCAATCCAAATATCGACTATTTCGGCTTTGCTGGAAAATCCCAAGGGGAGTGCAGAGGCGATTTGAATTTTTGGCTGCGGATGAAAGCCCTGACTATAAACGAGGGGCAGACCAGCGCGGCGGATGCTGCGTTGCCAGATATGATGCAGATCGAGATGGCCAATATAGCGCAGTGCGCCTTGCTTGGCAAATTTGATACGGAGTCGTGTTGCGGGGATTGCTTCACTCATTAAGAAAAATCCTTGTAAATTAAGGGGGTGTTTTTATAAAAGAGAAAATATCAGTTCCTGAGCGGAAGGCGACTGTATTTGAGCCTGTAGTCGAAGAACGGGTTTTTGGATAAGCCGCTCTTCGACTGCGCTTCGCTCTGTTCAGAGGCTGGATGTTTTGATAATTTTCTTTTTTCTTGTTTTCACTTCCGGGCACATCCAACCTTTGCCGGGGTTTTCTCGACGTATATCCTTGAAGATGGGCAAAATACCACAAGCAAAACATTGCTCACGACAATCTACGCGGATCTCGCCTTCGAGTGATTGTTGGTAATCCTGGAAGATGAATTTTTTGTGTACCGCCGTAGAAATATGTTCCCAGGGGAAGATTTCATCTACGCGGCGTTGGCGATGGGTGTAGAAGGTGGGGTCGAGATTATGCTCGGCGAAGGCGTCCATCCATATCTCGTAGCGGCGTTGGTCACCCCAGGCGTCGAATTTCGCGCCATTCTTCCAGGCGGTATAGATCACATCGGCGAGGCGGCGGTCGCCACGCGAGAGAAAGGATTCGATGACAGTATCTTCGGGGTCTGTCCACGAGAGTTTGATGCCGCGCCCAAGTTCTCGTTTGAGCAAATCCTGTTTTTCGTTGATTTGCTCAAAGGTATCTACTGATACCCATTGAAAAGCAGTTTGTGGTTTTGGGGCAAAAGTGCCCACGTTCAGATTGAGTTTTGCTTTTCCGCCAATCGCTTTGCGCCCTTCTGCCAAAACTTTTTTGCTCAAATCGACAATCGCTTGCACATCTTCGAGCGTCTCGGAGGGATGCCCAATCATGAAATAGAGTTTGATGGTTGTCCAGCCGCGTTGGTAAATTTCGCGGGCAGTGTCGAGCAATTGCTCGTCTGTGATAAATTTATTGATGATTCGCCGCATCCGTTCTGTGGCGGCTTCGGGGGCGAGCGTGAAGCCTGCCGAGCGGCGTTTTTTCAAGCCTTCCATCAAATCAATTGAAACGGATTCTATGCGAAGTGAAGGCAGCGAAACGCTCAATTTTTCATCGGGGAATCGGTCACTTACTTTTTGAACCAATTCGGTGATACCAGTATAGTCAGATGAAGAGAGGGAGAGGAAGGAGACCTCTTCAAAGCCAGTGGATTCGATCGCTTTTGTTGCGGCTTCAAGAACTTCTTCTACGCTTCGCTCGCGGACTGGACGCGTGGTGAACCCCGCATGACAGAATCTACACCCGCGCGTGCATCCGCGCATCACCTCGACTGTGGCGCGGTTGTGAACAGATTTGACATTCGGGACGATAAAGTTGGTCGGTGGGGGTGGGAGTTTGGCGACGATCCGCTTCAGCACTCTTGCGGGTGCTTCTTCCACAAGGGGAATCACTTCGGCGATGGTGTCGTCATCCATATAATGGGCTTCATAAAGCGAAGGCACGTATACGCCGGGAATTTGGGCTAATGCTCTGAAAAGCTCCGAGCGTTTTAAGGTTTGAATGTTTGAAGGTTCGAAGGTTTGACCTTCCAATTTTCCAACTTTCCAACTTGCAACTGTATTTACAATATCGTGAATGACTTCTTCACCTTCCCCAACAACATAGGCGTCGATGAAGAGGTGCATCGGCTCGGGGTTCGTACAGGTGTGTCCACCGGCGATGATGAGGGGATGCTCGGGACCGCGATCTGCTGTTTTAAGCGGAATCCCGCTCAAATCAAGAGCGTTCAGCGTGTTGGTGTAGAGGGTCTCGTAGGGAATCGTAATCCCAATAATATCGAAATCCACCAGCGGATGTTTCGATTCCAGTGCGTAGAGGGGAATCTCGTTTTCGCGCATGACTTCTTCAAAATCGAGCCAGGGGAGATAGGCGCGCTCGGCGAGGGCATCGTCACGCTGGTTGATCTGGTCGTAGAGGATTTTAAGACCGACATTGGAGACGCCGAGATCGTAAATATCGGGGAAGAGGAAGGCGACTTTGGTTTGGATCGCATCCCAATCTTTGTGGATGGCGTTATATTCGCCGCCGACATAGCGACCGGGCTTTTGTACCGTTAAGAGTACCCGCTCGAGGCGGGCTTCAATTTGATTTGGAGTTAACATGGGGGAATTATAAAGGAAAGAGGGGATATGCGCTATTTTTAGAAAAAAACTCCCCGATCGGATGCAGGCTATGTTATTAGAATAAAGTAGTGGGGCGTGGCAGGTTGTGCTACCCTTCAGTCAGACCGACGCTGGGAGCGCAACCTGGGGCCTGAGCGCTTGGGTCGGCCGACGCTGCCTATGGGATGCTCAATTCTTCACCTTGAGCGAACCCGTTTTGTTATTTGGCCGCCCAGCGAACTTCTAGTCTGGGACCCCACCTTGTCGTGGGAGAACCCGTATCGGTAGATGCACCTCTCGACCCAAAAATCCACGCTCCACTACCTTAGGAGTGTAGCATGAAAATTGATCCGAAATCAATCCCAATTGAACGTTATATCGCTATGGATATCCACAAGCATTATGTTGTGGTCGGGGGAATGGATCCACAGAAAGAGTGGGTTCTACGCCCACGTAAAGTGCGCATGTCACGTTTTTCGGAATGGGTTCTAAAAAATCTCAATTCGAGTGATGCGGTGGTAATCGAATCAACCTCCAACGCATGGGAAATCTACGATCTGATCGCTCCCGTGGTGAGGAAGACCGTGGTCGCCAATCCATTGAAAGTTGGTCAAATCGCTGGAGCCAAGGTCAAGACGGACAGGCTCGACGTTGAGCGTTTACTGACTTTGCTGATAGCGGATATAGTCCCTGAGGTCTGGGTACCGCCTCATCATGTCCGAGATCTGCGTTCATTGATCTCCCATCGCTGGTGCATCCAAAAGCAAATTACGATGACCAAGAACCGCTTGCAGAGCTTCATCCACCGCTTCAATCTTCTTCCTCCTGAGGGAAAGCTTTTCTCTGAAGACAACCGCTCCTGGTGGGAAGAGCAAGAATTTTCCACTATGGTTCGTTTTCAAATCGAACAAGATTTGCTGCTGATGGAGCATCTCACCGAGCACAAAAAGGCTATTCATCAGGAGTTGGCTTGCTTGAGCAATCGCGATCCCTGGGCTAAAGACATGGTCTTCTTGATGCAGATCCCTGATCTGGGGATAGTCCTTTCGATGACCGTTCTCTCTGCTATTGGTGATATCTCCCGTTTTGATGAGGCCAAGAATTTGGTCGGCTATGCAGGTTTGGGAGCGGGAGTTCATGATAGCGGCCTGAAGCATCAGGGCAAAGGGATTACAAAGGCTGGGCGTAAAGAACTCCGCTGGGCCATGGTCGAAGCTGCCTGGGGCGCTGTTCGTAGCGATCCCTACTGGAAAGCACAATTCCAGGCACTCAAAAAAAGAGGCAAGCACGCTAATCAATCGGTTGTTGCCATTGCTCGCAAGATGCTTGTCGCCGTTTGGCATGTCCTTTCCAAAAGTGAATCCCGCCGCCACTCTACTGACGAAGACCTGGCCTACAAGATGCTGATCTGGGCTCAACGCATGGATGAAGCTGCTCTCCAAGGCTTGAGCCGCCAGCAATTCATCAAGTATGGGCTCTTACGCTTGGGTGCTGGCCAAGACCTTACTCGCATCGTCCGTAATGGTTTCCCCAGACGTATCGCATCATCTGAAGAAGTATTAGCTCTCAAGCCAGAATTGAATCTTCTCGAGTAGTGCCTACTCCTGCCGCTCGCCTTCTTTATCCGCTTTCGTGCTCCGTTCCCATACGGAGCTTTTTCGGTTGAGGCGGGTTTACAAAATTACTCCTTATTAGAAAAAAGTCTGTTGAAATGTGGACAACCACATACGGGTTGCCCACATTTCAACAGACTCTACTGCTTTTATGCCGCATTTTCTTCTTTCTTCTGCTTACCCCTTGACACTGCTACTCATCGGTAGGCGGTATCTCTTTCCGCAGTTACTTTCAGCGTTTTAATGGCGACTAAGTCTTTGACCCCGATTGCTTCTGGTATTCTGCGTGAATGGACATGGTCAGTAAACACCCGGTACATAGGCACGATGTCATTCTGAATACACCATTCACATAAGGTTGAAACAACGGCTTTTCCAAGACCCCGACTTCGATATTTTGGATGTATCAATACGCCTATATCGGCAATAACATCATCCCAATACCGATGACTTGCATAGGCCACCATTTTGGAGCCAGCAAATATCCCAAAGATGATGGGGTCTGGCTCTTCAATAATAATATCTGCTGCATCCAGATCATCTTCTGTACATGTTTCATATAACCTCAAGAGGTATGCTTTATCATTTTCCAGATCCAACTGGCGCGTTGTGAATTCTTCTCCAGCGGTAAAGCACTCAAAATCATCTGGGTCCAGATAGCTATCCAAAAGAGTACTCTCCAACTCGACAGGGAGCAATTCCTGGAGTCTGTTCACGGTAAGGGAGCCAAAGTCCCTATCGTAACCATCTGGCAAACCGGCTTGTTTTGCCAGAGTAGGATCTACCCGTACAATACTCATCTTACCAATATGGTAGAGGATAAATTTGCCTGTTCCAGCAAGTTCCTTTTCTTTGATAACCAATGTCCCTGAGTGGACAAAATCCTGGCGAACACGACCAAATCGTTTGGCCCAATATTCATATACCACTCGCTCTAGTTCAGTGCCTGTTTTCATTATATTCCTTTCACAAAGATCATTATCATTTCGTGGTTGGTTTTTAAAAGAGCTAATTACTCCATTCGTGATCTCGCAAGATTTTCACCAGCCCATCCACATTTTCCTGAAGTGATCCGGTTGAAAAATCTACCCAATTGAGATCTTCGAACGCGTCACGCATTTTCTGCGATGCCTTTTTTTGGACCTGAGATGGTTCATCACGATACACTTGGATTATATTGGCTACAGCACCTTCACGTTGGATAATTTTGGCCGCGGCTTCGACTTCTATCTTTTGCCGAATAGCTTGAACAGACTTAACGCTCACGATGGGAAGAATTGCGCCTAAACTGCTCACATTCAACAATTCTTCGCCAAATCTTTCCGGCAAACTCTTTTCCTGTATTATCTCCAGGGCAGAAAAAACACCAAAATCACGGTTGCGCAATTCAGCTTTCAATTGATCCGCAAAATCCTGATCATGATGAGAATATGTCAGGAAAACGCTCGCTTTGCGTGTTAGTTGTGAGATTGCCTGCTCTAAATCTACATTGGGGTCATCAACTACTACTTCGCAATAGGTTTTTTCAGGATACCCTTTGATGATCTCAATTTCCTGTTGAACCCAAAGAGAATTTCTGGCGTTGACACTGTCACAAAAAATGAACCAGGATCGAGCTTCAATTTCACGGCGGATCAGATCGTCGATTTCATCTTCGTCGTTCAAGCATTTCAAAAAGAACATCAAGGGATGATGTTCTTTTTCTTCTAAGATATTTCGGATCTCGCTGACCCTGTCGAAATCCTTATGGGAATGTGATAGGAAAATCCATGATCCTTCTGCCATAATTTAGCTCCATTTTCTGTTTTCCAAAACAGGAATAGTGATACATCTAACCTAAGTTCCATCAAATTATCAGCCGCCCAACAAGTGCGCTTCACTGGGAGAATTATAAAGGAAAGAAGGAATATGTGCTATTTTTAGAGAAAAACTCTCCGAAGTTTTTGGCTTGGGAGAGTTTCAGGAGAGAATTAAACGCATTTATTTCACTAGTTAGATGACTGTTTCTGCCTTCTCTTTTCTTGCATAGTTGATGTATATGTTTTTATGCATCAACTATATTTAGTATCTGTTCAAAACGCGCTCGAGACCGCTGGAGAATTTCACTAAAACTCCAAAGATATAATCCTGCTTTTTCTTGCCTATCTTTAATTGCTAACACATCGGATTTGTATGTTCTACCGACAACATATGTGTCAAATTCAATGTTTGGACGGTGAGCTTCCAAGATACCCTTGTATGACAGTGCTTGTGTAATATGCCCCATTTTCACTGTAACATTAGGTCTTTTGAATTCAAGTATTACAGCTTCTTTTCCATCATTCCTTGAACGACACAGAAGATCTGGCCTGTTCAATTTATTATCATTATATAGTTTGTCAAACTCTTTCTCCAAAATCTTTTGAAGCGGTTTATCTGAAGACCATAGTTCTAAACCTTCCCTTACTAACCATAAATTGCCTTCTATTAACTTGTGAACTTCAATTTCTAAAGCCATATCACTATCAATTAATTCTTCAAGTTTTTTTATGATATCTATTTGATTTTTTACAATCTCAGTCACATTATTAATTTGGCGAAGCCCCCAATCTTTTATCAAATCTGAGAGCCGTTCAATATCGGTGCTGTCTGCATTAATTATTGAATTCATTAATTCCCTGAGTACATTAGACTCAAAATATTTAATAATCCAATCTACAAGTTCATTTACTTCTTCATCGCTTGCTGATTTGAGTTTAGAAATTACTCCCTCTATAACTCTCCTGGCTTTTGTTCTGATATGCGGAGGTAATTTTGATAACTTTTCTCTGACATCTGTTACTTCGATGATTTTTCGCGTTCGTTTCCCTTCAGCATCTTTTTCTATAGCGTTTATAACATCGCCAAAAAAATCATTTAGATATAATTCTAAAATCTGAACTTCCTCAACTTCAGCAAGAAAATCATCTCGGCTAGTATTAATATACGGGTCAAGAAAATCAGCATTAATTTCCCCTATTAGTTTGTCTGCACTAAAAGAGAAGTGACTTCTTTTTTCTAAACCAAAGAGACTTGGTTCAGTTACCGCTCTTTTTCTAACTCGAATCACAATTCCAGGTTGTTTTTGTCTAACATTCGCAACAACATAGAATCCCGTTACTTTTCCAATACCATCAAATTCATGCTCAAACGGTATTTTGTTTCCAGGAACTTCTTCTGCGGAACAAACGATATCATTAACCTTTACTGAAAAGTCAGGCAAATTTGGCAACACTTTAAATAAATGCTGTCGAAGTTTTTTCGGCTTAATTGGTTTTAACTGTTTTGATAAATTTTCTAGTATTAGTTCTGTCCCATTTGGTTTTGTTGTATTCCTAGTCTCGATATTCAACGAACATTCGGCCAGAGTTGAGAAATTATCAAACAAATCTTTATTAAGAATCAATCTAGATTCAACATTGTCCTTAATGCTTACAATCTCAACTGTATTTGCCACACCAAACCCAGCAAGCTTCCCAATACCTTTGTTACCAATAATTGACCGCTTTTTTCTTTTAGAATTTTCCCCATTCTCCCTTCGGTTATCCAATGTACAAATATCTGTCCCGCATATCATCGGGACTCATCCCTAACCCATCATCTTTGATAATGATTTTTGCTTTCCCCGAAAAATTTTCTGGCAATGTTATCCAAATATTTTCGGCATCAGCATCATAACAATTACTACATAATTCAGCTAGACATTTTGTGAGGCTTGTATATGCCGCAACGCCTAAGTGTTCTAATATTCTTGGTGAGATTCTAAAATTTGCTTCCATCTGTGGCCCTCAACTTCGTTGTTTAATGGAGTATGTTTGTTGTGATTTTTTTTCTGAAAAATATTTTTTTGATTCCATCCGCTCAATTCTACTATATTTCACAATCTTCTAAGGCGAGATTTGTGTAAAAAATGCAGCTGACAGTCACCTTTAAGGTGACTGTCAGCTCTTTTTGATTTTTCACAAATAGAAAGTTTCATTTCGTTTAGCATTATAGATAGCCACTATTTTACGCCCTTCTCTTGCGCTGATTTCTAGTGCCGCTTTTTTTGCTTCATCAAAATTTTCACAACTGGTTGCAATATCAAAATAGAAATCTTTAGTTTCCGGGTTTATCCATGTTCCAAGCCAACAATCTGCTTCCCGTAAAAATGATTCGTTTGTGAAAATAAAGTTTTTGAGTTCAGCTACCAAATCAATTTTTGATGACAAAATGGCTGTCCTGCTTGGATACTTCGGGAATTTCCAATCGTCAACGGGAGGCAATAATTGATAAGTGTCTAATTTAGAAACAGCACCCCCGTTTTCTAAAGTGGCAATTGCAACTTTCAAGATATATTTCTCAAAGTGATATTGGTCCAATCGTGATTGAAATCGCATATTATATTTTTAGATTGTATGAATCAAAAAAAACTAGCATGGGAATTAGTATACTCGTGTTTATCATTTTCTTACTCAATGAATCTTTTCCGTATCTCTGGGGTGGGAATCATACATGAGTCGCGTTTGCCGAATAAGGCGTATCTATTTCTGGCAAATAAGTTATAGAGCCCATCTCTAATTGCTTTTGGCAGGATTTTGAATATTTGAAACAGATGCCAAAAGCCAGTAAGGTTTCTGGTTATTTCTAGTGCTGCGTCGCTTCGGTCATAAACAGATCCGTTTTTGAATAGTAAAAAAGTGTCTAGCTCTTCTTTTTCTATCTTGTGTTTTTGCATCAATTCTTGAGCAATCTCGCTTTGCATCGGGGCAAAAGAGAAAACCCCTTTGGGATCTCTTTTTATGATGAAGTTTACGGATCCGTTGCAAAAGTTACATATGCCGTCAAAAATAACAATATAACGATTTTTCATCAGTTTCCTTATAAATAATCGGGAGAAGAAATTTCCATTTAAAACTTGATGCTATTCTATTATATCTACTATGGCTCTTGGGTATAAAAAAACCTTGCGAGGGATTTGAATCCCTCGCAAGGCCGAGAAAAGGGGGAGAGAAAAGCCTTAGACTTCTACTACAGCTACTTCTTCCTTTTTTCCGAATTGTTCACGTCCCAAGAGCCAGAGGGCACCGAGACCGAAGAGGACGACAATCAACTTGACCAGCCAGCCAACGAAGGGGATGGACATGATCAGCGAGAGAAGAATGACGCCAACCAAGAGCGGATAGACTTTGTGATTCACCCATTCTGGTTTGACACGGGCAAGGATCAATTTGCCGCCCAGGAGGCTGACAATGATCTTTGTGAGATAGGCAACCGTCAAGATAAAGCCAACAATCAGGGCGAAGAGGGCGAGTAAGCCCAAGACGACGATCGTGCCACTTAATCCGCCAAGTGAGAGGAAGCCGAAGATAATTGCGCCTAATATCATCGCAGTAAAGATAACCAGGAGAGCAAAGTAGAAGGCTGCGTAAGCGATTACGCCCCATCCCAAGCTAGGCATGGTTTCTGTTTGCAATTTATATTCTGCGCCAGCGAGGAAGTTGGGGAAAAGCCAGCCAAGCAAGAGACCGATCGCGGTTAGGGTGATGATGGTGCGGAGCAAGCCAAGTGCCCAAAATCCTGCCATATCTGAGGCAGTGGGCGGGGTGGGGCGATCATACTCATATTCAGCATAATTTGGTTCCACGCGCAAGGTTTCACCTGCAACAACGCCAGCGGGGAAAGACAACTCATCAAAGGCTGTGTAGCTTAAGTTGCCGCCAATGGAGGCTGCTTTGTCAATTGTGATCCCAGGGGAAACGGAGGGAATGCTGATATTCATGGAGGGGCCGAAGGACATTGGGGGGACGCCTTCATTTTCTGTGGATGAATCGACGTAAGCGCTGACGTTACCCGTCACGTTGCCGCTCAATTCAAAGGCACCGGTTCCTGCTAAAATATCGCCTTCGGTATCGCCCGCGACGAGAACTTGCCCGGCGCCAACAACAATATCTCCACCGATGAGGCTGCCGCTTTTCGCTTCGAGGCTTCCGCCACCGAAGAGCAGGTCATCGCCAATTTTGGCATCGCTGCCCAATTGAAAGGCAGCTGCGAAACCACGGACATCATCTTCGACTGAGCCGTTGATGACAAGGCTTTGCGTGCCAACCATTAGATCGCCTTCGACAGTGCCATTAATCGTGACTGTGCCTGCACCAACGAATAGATCGCCTTTGATGACACCGTCTACAGTAACGCTTTCTGCGCCGATATAGAGATCGTCTTCGATGATTTCATCAGCTTCGATAACGACGTGATTACCTTCTCGACCTTCAAAGGCTGAGGCGGTAGGGACAATAGTGAGGGCAACGAGCATAAAGATTGCTAGTGCGCTGAAAAACTTTCTTTTGTGTGACATGTATTTCTCCTAATGAGTAAAAGTTGGGTTTCAATAGCTTACGATTTATCACTATATGACGCTATATTCTAAGACCGTAATCTGTTGAATTGATTAATCTACCCATGTATACGGGAGGGTTTAACGGAAGTTGCATATTTGGAGAAAGATCTTTTTAAACGAAAGCAAGCCTAAATTAAGAGCGAAGCGGAGTAATCCTGTTTTCTTCTTTTCTGAGCATCCAGGTTGTTAATCCCCAAACAAGAAGAGGCAATAATCCGTAGAGAGTTTCCCTTTCTAAATGAATGAGAATGGTTACGACACGGATGATGATGGAGGCGAGGGAAATGCTCAAGAAAATCAGACTGACTTTGATAAAAGGCGTGCCTTTTTGGAGGAGGCGCATCATTATAAATATGATGGGAATGATGAGAAGTAGGTGGTCGTAGGGCCAAAGGTAAAGGGTGGCGAGCAGGCTGACGCTAATGAGATGCCCAAGTGTGAGAATGGGTGAGGAGAACTGCCATTTTGAGAGTAGCCAGATATTGAGGAGGAGAAAAAGTACTAAGATGATGCTACCGAGCCAAGCTGTACAATTTTGGTCGAAATTGCAAGCCATTGTTGAGAAGCCCCACAATGTGGGTGAATTACCGAATTCGTTATCTAGTTTTGTGGTGAGTATATTGAGGTATTTGGGAATCCAGTATGGGTCTTTGAGGAGACTCGTTAGAAGAAGAAACACCCCTGTTGCTGCGATTCCACCTAGGGCGGGATATTTTTTTCTAGCAAGCAACCATGGTGAAACAATGAGAAGGAGTGGAAAGCCAATGCTGGGTTTTATGGCTAGTAATGCAAGAGTTGCGCCGCCCCAAAACCACTTTTCTTTATACCAGAGTATTGCTGCCAGAGTTGCTATGAAAAGATAAAGGCTACTGAGTTGACCGCCCAAGAAGTTTGTTGTGGTGGGGCGAAAGATGATATTTGCAAGAAGGATAGGGAGGAGCAGATGTTTTGTCTTTTTGTAATTTCCGCTTCTTAATAATAGAAGAATAGAGAGTAGTAGGAGGCTTTGGGAGATAAATGTCCATATTATGAAGGCTGTTTTGAGCGGAAGAATGCCAAGCGGGGCGAGGAGCATCGCCAAAGGGAGGGGGTAAAGGTAGGCAGGCGAAGCAACGCGATCTGTGCCCAAGTCTTGATGGGCTTTTATCCACTCAGCAGAATCATAGGGATCGCTACCATCCCATATATTTTGACTTCCAAGCCAAAATTGGAAGAAATCGCTATTGGGGTAGTCAACTATTTTGCTGATTTGGATTGCACCGGCGAGGAAAATGATCACGCAAAGAAGGATGATAGCAAACGCCCACTTTTTTTCCATTTTACTCCCCAATAATCTTGATCAAGACACGTTTTCTACGGCGACCATCGAATTCGCCGTAGAAGATTTGTTCCCAAGTGCCAAAATCAAGTTTGCCATTGGTGATGGCAACAGTGACTTCACGTCCCATGATCTGTCGTTTCATGTGGGCATCGGCATTGTCTTCACCTGTATCGTTGTGTCTATATTGATCTATGGGTGCGTGAGGGGCAAGTTTTTCGAGCCATTCTTCATAGTCTTGATGAAGTCCATATTCGTGGTCGTTGATGAAAACCGATGCGGTGATGTGCATCGCGTTAACCAAAATAAAACCTTCTTTTATCCCACTCTCTTGGAGAGCTTCCTTAACTTGTGGGGTGATGTTAATGAAGGCACGGCGGGTAGGGGTTTGGAACCAGAGTTCTTTGCGATAGGATTTCATATTTGCCTCTCTTTAAGATTTTCCAAATTTTAGATATTGTACCCTTAACGCTATTGAAAAACTGTGTGCGTGTGCTCTCAAATTCACAAACTTCTTGCCAAATTATGAGAATCATGTTAAAAATAGGAAAAGTCAGACGACTGTCCACTGGTAAATAATTTGATGATGCTTGTAACGCGCTCGAAGTCTATTGTAGAACAAGTCAACGAAGTTCTTCGTGAGAGAATTCGTGACGAAGTCTACGCACCAGGTCATCGTCTACCTTCAGAAAGCAGCTTGGCAAAAGAGTTTGGCGTTAGTCGAGCAACCGTGCGAACAGTTTTAGCAAAATTATCAGTAGAAGGTCTGATTTTAAGAAAACAAGGGGATGGAACTTATATCAATGAGCGAATTCAAGATGTAAATACACATCTTGGTGGTTTATGGGATTTCACACATTTGATTGAACGAAGTGGTTTTGAAGCTTCAATTCAATCTTTGTCCATGAAAAGAGTCGTAGCAACTGAAGATAATGCACGGATTTTAGCGATTAATACTGGGGATGAGTTATTGTCAATGGAAAGACTGTTTTTTGCAAATCAACAACCTGTAATTTTAGCAAAAAATTTAATCCCGGTATCGTTTTTAGTGAGTTCAATGGACAAAGTTAATGGTGAACTTCGAATTCAAGAAATATTGAAAGAATTTTTTTATCAGGAAATTGCCTTTGTAACCACAGAAATTTCATCAGCATTGGCTGAAGAAAATGCTCGTCAGTTAAAAATCAAATCCAATATCCACCTTTTAAATCTGAAAATGCGTTTTTATAGTAGTGATAACCAACCAATAACAATTGGTGATAATTATTTGAATGATGATATTTTGAAACCACGGCTTGTACAAGCCTGGAATTAAGCTACATGATAAAATTTAGCTTCTATTTTTAAATTTGTCTTATGGCAGGTTCCAAGGAGGACGAATCCATTTATGCGATCTCGATTAGATTCTTTCGTTGATGCCCTACTCCCCGTTTTTGCGACTTTAGCCGCTTTAGGCGTGGGTGCAATTATGCTGCTCGTTTTGCGTGTTAATCCAAGTGAAGCCTATGGCGCATTATGGGAGGGAGCTTTTGGTAGTACCAATGCGATTGCAGAAACTCTCGTTAAGTCAGTTCCGCTTTTGCTGGTTGGCTTGGGGATTTGTATCGCCTTTCGGGCTAGCGTTATCAATATCGGTGCCGAAGGGCAGATGATTATTGGCGGTCTTATGGCTACGCAAATCGGGATAGTTTTTACCGATTTGCCCGGCTGGTTCGTAATCGTGATGGCGATTTTTGCGGGCTTTCTAGGTGGTGCAATTTGGGGCGGTATTCCCGGCGCGCTCAAAGCCTATTTCAATGTAAATGAAATTTTGAGTACGGTAATGATGAACGCTATCGCTGTGCAGATTATGAATTTCATGTTGCGCGGACCGATGATTGACCCCGTACAATTGGAAAAAGCCTCCAAAATTCCACAAACAGCTCGTTTAGCCGAAGCTTTTCGTTTGCCGCGTTTGGCACCCACTCGCTTGCATCTTGGATTTATTATCGCAATTGCTTTAGCGATTTTGGTATATATCCTTTTGTGGCGAACAACTTTGGGATATAGAATTCGTGCTGTTGGGCAAAACCCACACGCATCACGTTATGGTGGCATCCGTGTGCGCCGCCGTATTGTAACCGCCCTCCTTTTGAGTGGGGCACTGGCTGGAATCGCTGGTGCGATCCAAGTTTATGGTGTGAATTACAGGATGATAACAGATGGCTCCTCTACAGGCTTTACAGGGGGGGCAGGATTTAATGGCATTGTGGCGGCGTTATTTGGGCAGTTGCATCCCATCGGGACAATCCCCGCTTCGATTTTCTTTGGTGCCTTGCTGGTTGGGGCAAATAAAATGCAACGTGCTGTACAAATCCCCTCAGCATTGATTGGAGCACTAAATGGATTGGTGGTCATTTTTGTTGTTAGTAGCGAAATCTGGCGAAATAAGCGACAAAAAGAACGTCTTTCTATAGAAAGTGATGTGGTCAATATGGGTGAAACGCCGCCAGATGAACCCACATCCACACCTGAGGAGGTGATAGCATGAGTCCTGAACTCGTTATTGTCGGTATTCTAACTTCGGGTATTCGTTTAGCTACGCCCTATCTTTACGCTGCTATTGGCGAAGCTTTTGGTCAGCGGAGCGGTGTTCTTAACCTTGGTGTAGATGGTCAAATGTTGCTTGGCGCATTCGCCGCATTTTATGTTACTTTTACAACTGGTAATCTTTGGTTAGGGCTATTAGCCGCTGTTATCGTTGGTGCGTTGATGGGCTTGGCAATGGCATTTGTCACTGTCAACCTGCAAGCCGTACAGGGGATTAGCGGTATCGGCTTCTACCTTTTTGGTTTAGGCATGAGCGAATTGCTTTTTAAGATGTTGGTCGGTACAGTGAAAACAGTATCGGGTTTTCAACCAATAGCTATTCCTGTTTTGAGTAAAATTCCTTATATAGGACAAGTTTTTTTTGAACAAAGCATTATGGTTTATGGCGCATTTTTACTTGTGCCTATTGCTTGGTTCGTGCTTAATAAAACAACACTAGGATTAAAAATTCGCGCAGTTGGAGAAAATCCAGAAGCGGCAGATTCGCTTGGGGTGAGCGTAGCGCGCGTTCGCTATTTTACTGTTACCTTAGGCGGCATTTTATCTGGTGTTGCAGGCGCATCTATGTCAATTTCTTTGCTGAATCTTTTTCAAGAAAATATGACAAGCGGGCTGGGATTTATCGCAGTTGCTCTTGTTTATTTTGGTGCATGGAAAGCATGGGGCGTTTTGGCTGGTGCTTTGCTTTTTAGTCTTATTAATGCTTCTCAACTTTGGATGAAAGTATTAGAAGTGCCAATCAATTCAGAACTTGCTTCAACCTTGCCTTATATTTTGACAATTATTGTATTAGCAATGAGTGCTTCACGGGTGCGATCACCCTCTGCGCTGACGAAGCCTTTTGATAGAGGTGATTAACGCAAAAAGTGAAGCGTGAAAAACGATATGAAACCAAATAAGGATTACGTATTAGGGTTTCACGAAACACGAAACAAAGTTTACGCCTCACAAACGCTATTTACAGCAACCAAATTGAAAACAAGTCCGTAACAGCACTATATCCCCCCAACAAGGAGGTGGTTCGCTCAAATCTGGCTCGTATTTGTCTAACTTATTCAACAATCTCTAGGAGAAGAAAATGAAAAAACTACTATTTGTTTTAGTACTAACATTTGCATTGGCGCTCACCGCTTGTGGTGGCGCACCTGCTGAACCTGCACCAGAAGCCCCCGCCGCAGAAGAAGCTCCCGCTGAAGAAGCCCCCGCCGCAGAAGAAGCTCCTGCTGAAGAAGCCCCTGTCGAAGAAATGGCAGAAGCTTTTAAAGTTGCTGTCATTATGCCTAGCTCTATCACCGACTTGGCTTTTAGCCAAAGCATGTTCGATGCTTTGCTCTCCATCCAGGAAGAAATGGGCGGAGAAGAAGCAATGGAAATTGCTTACTCTGAAGGCATGTTCAAAGTAGATGATGCTGCCGCTGCAATTCGCGATTACGCCGCAGAAGGTTATGATCTAGTCATTGCACATGGCTCACAATATGGCTCATCTTTGCAAGAAATTGCACCTGATTTCCCCGAAACTGCTTTTGCATGGGGAACAACCCTCGAAACCTTTGGTGAACCCAATATTTCTGCTTATGAAGCCAACTCTCACGAGGGTGGCTACGTAAATGGTGTACTTGCTGCCAGCGTCTCAGAAAGTGGCGTAATTGGTGTTGTAGGACCCATCGAAGTTGGTGATGCCGCTCTTTATGTTAAAGGCTTTATCGCTGGCGCAGAATCCGTCAATCCTGATATAGACATCAAAATCATCTGGACAGGTTCTTTCGGCGATACCGGCTTAGGCACTGAAGCTGCGAACACACATGTTGCCGCAGGCGCAGATGTACTCACCGGAACCGCTCAAATGGTTACTGGCGCAATTGGCTTGGCGCAAGAACAAGGCTTAGCTTGGTTCGGCACGCAATCCGCTCAAACCTCTGTTGGCCCCGACGCCGTTGTAGCCAACCAGGTTTATGACTGGACATCTGCCATCAAAGAAGTTATTGCCGGTACTAAAGAAGGTGATTTTGGTGGAGAAGCCTACACGATCACGCTTGAAAACGGTGGTCTCGTAATGGATTACAATAGCAACTATGCACTTTCAGACGAAGCAAAAGCCGCCGCCGATGCCGCAGTTCAAGGCATTATTGATGGCTCTATTGTTGTTCCTGTAGAATAGATTAACTTAAACCTGATAGGTCCTCCCCCTTCGTTTATGGGGCGACCTGTCAGGTTTTTTCTCAAAAGTCCATAAACTGGATTTTGTGGATTTTTCAGAAAAAAATGGATATTTCGCCGTGACGCACGTGATTTTGGCTTGATACCATTTCGTGAGCTTTTTTTGAAGAAAAACATTTACCATTAAAACGTAGGTCACGCTTGTAGCGTGACAAATCTCAGCCCTCAAAGTGTCACGTTGCAAACGTGACCTACAAATTCATAAAGAGATTATCTTATGACCGAAGAAAACAAACTCCCCTCAGGACATACCCGCATAGACACCCTAGAAATGCGTGGAATCACCAAACGTTTCCCCGGTGTACTCGCCAGCGACAACGTAAATTTTGACGTTAAATCTGGAGAAGTACACGCACTCTTAGGTGAAAACGGTGCTGGAAAAAGCACCCTCATGAAAGTCCTCTATGGCATGTACGAACCCAGCGAAGGTGAGATTTTTCTGAATGGTAAGAAAATCACCATCGATTCACCAACTGATGCCATCAATCACGGCATTGGCATGATTCATCAGCATTTCATGCTCGTAGAGACTCTTACGGTAGCTGAAAATGTGGCTTTAGGACTTCCCTCCTCAAAGGGTTTTCTCACCGATCTTGATAAAGTCTCAGAACGAATTTTAGAACTTGCCGATATTTATGGCTTGCAAATTGACCCCTCTGCCTATATTTGGCAACTCTCAGTAGGACAACAACAGCGTGTTGAAATCATCAAAGCCCTCTACCGCGGAGCCGCGCTTCTCATTCTCGATGAGCCGACGGCTGTCCTCACCCCGCAAGAAGTAGATGAATTCTTCGTCATCATGCGCCAAATGGTGGCAGATGGACATGGACTTATTTTTATCTCGCACAAACTGCACGAGATTATGAATATCTGTGATCGCGTTACTATTCTGCGTGATGGGGCAAAAGTGGGCACAAAAAATATCGCTGATATCACCAAATCGGAACTCGCAAATTGGATGGTCGGACGCGAAGTCAGCATGACGCGCGAACTCGAAGATATTGAACGCGGAAAATCTCGTCTCACGTTGGAAAACCTCTCTTGCGATAACGAAAGAGAACTTCCGGCTGTGAAAGATTTTTCTCTCAATGTTCATTCAGGTGAAATCTTAGGCTTGGCAGGAATCTCAGGGAATGGTCAACGCGAATTAGCCGAAGCAATTACTGGGCTACGTGAAATCAAGGGGGGCAAGGTACTTCTTGAAGACGAAGATATTACCCATGTGCGTCCTGGAGAAGTCACCGAGCGAATGCTTTCCTATATCCCCGAAGAACGAATGAGAGACGGCATGATTAAAGACTTCACCATTGCCGAAAATATGGTTTTGCGTGAGCATCATATCCCGCCTTTTGCTGAAAAAGGTTTCTTGATGCTGAAAAAGATAGCCAGCCATAGCGATGATTTGATTAAGAAATTCCGCGTAAAAACACCCTCACGAGAAACAAAAGCTGGTACGCTTTCTGGTGGCAATATCCAAAAAGTGGTCTTGGCACGAGAAATTTCTCGCAATCCGCGTGTTCTTATTGCCGCCCAACCCACTCGCGGACTTGATGTGGGCGCGACAGAATACGTCCACGAGCAATTACTCAAACAACGCGGCGAAGGCACAGCCATCATGATGATCTCAGAAGATTTAGATGAAGTCATGGCACTTTCAGACCGCATCGCCGTGATTTGCGAAGGCGAACTCATGGGCATCGTAGACCGCGCTGATGCCACCCCGCAGAAGCTTGGCTTGATGATGGCTGGGGAGAGTGGAGAAGAAGAAGAAAGAGAAACAAAGCCATCCCTTACCTTATAAGATTTTCTTGAAATCTAATACAAAACTCGATTTTTTAGAGTAAACTTACGCTCTGAAAAATCGAGTTTTCTATTAAACAAAATTAAAATAAATTCTGAACAACTTCTAAACAACTTCTAAACACTTTTTCTCTATACTTTTGGCATAGAAAAATAGGAGAAATAAAATGACAAAAATTACCTACTCAATTATTGCCCCGATCTACAACGAAATCGAAATCATTGATGAATTTTGTAAGCGGATTAAGGATGTAATGGATTCCACTGGTGAGACTTGGGAACTGGTCCTCGTCAACGACGGATCAACAGACGGATCGACCGAACGTATCCGTGAGCTTGCTTCCACTAGTGAGCAGATTCGGAGCGTGATCTTTGCGCGCAATTTCGGGCATCAAATCGCAGTCACGGCGGGGCTTGATTATGCGCGTGGTGAAGCAGTAACTATCATTGATGCAGACCTTCAAGACCCACCAGAAGTTATTCTCGACTTAATCGAAAAGTGGAAAAAAGGCTATCAGGTTGTCTATGCGGTGCGTGCAGAACGAGAAGGAGAAAGTTGGTTTAAGAAATTCACCGCTTCACTCTTTTACCGTATTATTTATAAAATTACGGATGTTGAAATTCCGCTCGATACGGGTGATTTTCGTCTGCTAGACCGTAAGGTCGTAGATGTGATGAACTCCATGCGAGAAAAACATCGTTTCTTGCGCGGCATGTCCTCATGGATTGGTTATAAGCAAATCGGCGTGGAATATAAACGCGCGGCACGCTTTGCGGGGGAGACAAAATACCCATTCAAGAAGATGCTTCAATTAGCGCTCAACGCAGTAACGGGATTTTCATATTTTCCCCTCCAAGTTGCCAGCTATTTTGGTTTTGCTTCGGCGGGACTTGCAATTATTGCTATCCCTGTTGTAGCAATCTTGAGAATGACAGGCTCACAGTTTTTTGAAGGGCAAACGACCACACTTATCTCTGTGCTCTTTTTAGGCGGTGTTCAATTAATCTCATTGGGAATCTTGGGTGAGTATATTGGTCGTCTTTATGATGAAGCAAAAGGTCGTCCGCTTTATATTGTGAGTGAAGCACCAGAAGATGAATAATTGGTTAAACTACCTACTTTTAAAACTTTAGAGGTAAGAGATGAAAAGAAATCATTCGGTTCTTGTTGCTATTCTAATGCTTTTATCGGGCATCTTGGCTTGCTCAGTTTTCTCTAATACTTCTCCTTCAGTACCAGAAGTTCTTTTTGAAGAATCTGATTTTCTTGATACAGGCTGTTTTTTTGCAAATTCTAATGATGAGGTTGCTTTCTTTGTCGAAGAGGGAGCTTTCCACATCGAAATTCTTGTGCCCGACTGGTATGCTCTTTCCCCTTGCTTAGATGATATTACTTTTTCAGATTTTGTTGTAGAGGTAGATGCCACACAAGAGGCAGATGTAGATCATAATCTTTATGGTCTAATGTTCCGCTATGATAACGTTGCCAGAGATTATTATTACTTTGGAATTTCAGGCGATGGGAACTATACACTGGTATACGATAATTTAAATGAGAACAAGCCAACGACAAAATTAATCGATTGGAAGTATTCTGATGCGATTAATATTGGTTCAAGCTCCAATCATCTGAAAGTAATGGCAGTAGGCGATACCTTCCAGTTATATGTCAACGACCAATTGCTTGAGATTGTTCAAGATTCCCGCATCTCTAGCGGCTCTGTTGGTTTTGTTGTTTCTGCCCCACTTGAGAGTGGAGTGCATATTGTATTTGATAACTTGATAATCACAGCACCAGAAGATGAATAAATGCAAAAACCTGCCATCAGGCAGGTTTTTGTTATAGCCTTCAATACAAATTCTAATTGGTATTATTTAGTTCTTCTAAAATCTCCAACAACTCATCATTCTTTGGAATATCGCTCATCGAATGTCCATAATGAACATAACTCGCCACACCAGCTTTATCTATAATCACTTGGGCAGGCATTCTGCCTAATTTGAAGAGCTTGATTTTTTGCCCATAAAGTTTTAGCACGCTATGTTTTGGATCGGGCAAGCCGATGAAGGGGAGTTTATGCCCTTCCCAGTATTCGGCAAAGGCTTTTACTTTTTCTGGTCCCACCACTACGATTTGGGTCTGGGTGGTTTCAAACTTTAAATAGTCTCGGCGCAACTGCGCCATATGCGCTCGGCAGTATGGTCAGAGGAAACCTCGGTTGAAGACAAGCAGCACATTGCTTATTGAACGGAAGCCAGCCAAGGTCATGGAGCGTCCCGTGAAATCCATCAGCGTAAAATCGGGGGCGGGGGTGTTAATCGTTACTTTAGGCATGATTCTTCTTATCCAATTGAATTCGGATAGCGGTATAATTCGCTTTGCGTAGCTTTCCTGATAGGCGAAAACCTGCGAAGGAAAGACCATATTTCTTTTTCATTATTTTAGTAACGTGCTCCAGAGCATCAGGAGAAGCATCTGCGGTTGCGTGAGCTTCTACCCATTCACTGATTGGCTCCCCGCTTGCTGTGGATGGGGCAATTTTGATCTTGCCATTATTTCGAATACGTCTGACTTTCCATGAATTGGCTTCCGTCCAGACGAAGAAACTTCCACTATCTTCAACAAACCAGACTGGGATTTTTACGCCTTCTCCATTTTTGCGAAAAGTTTCTACATTGATATATTTTTGGTTCTTAAATTGAGTGCTCATTTTTTATAGGCATCCTTAAAGCCAATTTCAAATTCAGGTTTTTCTCCTGTTTTTGTGATGTTGTCCCAGAGAATTTTAAGCAAACCCAGAAAAGGCGTCCACATTTTTATCATCCGATATTCGGTAAATTGCTTTTTATTTGAGCCAAGCAAATGCACTAATTTTGCAGCAGGAACTTGCGGTGGTTTTGCCAACATGCGCAGAACAAAGCCGAAATTTTTCTCCATATTTTCTGCTTGTGTGCCGCGAATCATTGTCGGCTTTGTGAGCATTTCGGTCAGCATCATGCCCGGGCTAAACCCAACAACCTTGTACGCCGCTCCCCTTGATTTCCTTTGCCAGTGTGCGCGTAAAAGAAGTCAGCCATGCCTTCGTCATCCCGTATAAGCCCATCGGGGAGGCGGGTTTCAGAAAACTGCCCGCGCCATAAATATTTACGAGTATCCCTGCCCCGCGCGAGAGCATATGGTTGAGCGCGGCCTGTGTGCCATGAAAAGCACCAAGATCATTTGTCATAAAAGTTGCCACAGCATCTTCTGGAGGGAAATCGAGCACATCTCCACCACCCGTTGAAAAGCCTGCGTTATTGATCCAGATGTCAATCTGACCGAATTTCTCGATCGCTTTTTGCGCTAGATTATGGACTTGCTCCTCGTCCGAAACCTCGCAGGGGATGCCCGTTACGCGCTCATCATCGGCTTGCAGGCCGTTTAAAGCACGTTCTACTGAACTCTGGCTTCTACCGCTAATCACGACGCGTACCCCAGCTTTGAGTAGCTCTTTAGCAATCGCGTAGCCGAAACCACGTGTGGAGCCTGTAATCACAACAACTTTATTTTCTAAGTTATTCATTTTTTTCTCCGAATTAGTCTCCATATTTTATCAGGCCTGAGATAAAGGGGGTATAATTTACGAAACTTTTTACCAAAAGGAAAGAACAATGACCGCTAACTTCGATGAAATTCTTGACCGCCGCGCTACCAATTCCGTTAAATGGAATGCTTTTGCTGAAGATGTCCTCCCCATGTGGGTTGCCGACATGGATTTCGCCGCCCCTCCGGCCATCTTGGGGGCATTGCATGGCGCAATTGGGCATGGTGTTCTAGGGTATGAATTTGCGCAAGAAAGCCTCATGGAGAGCGTTGCCAAGCGGATGCAGAAACTCAATGGCTGGGAGTTAACGGCTGAAGATGTGATTCCTATCCCTGGCTTGGTGACTGGTTTCAATATCGCTGCCCGTATCACCTGCAAACCCGGCGATGGAATTCTTGTTCAACCACCAGTTTATTATCCATTTCTTAATGTTCAGGAAAATACAGGAACAGTCACGCAATTGGCTGAACTCAAAAAAGTGACGCACGGACGCACGCTCCATCACGAAATTGATTGGGATGTCTTCGAGGGCGCAGCCCATTCAAATGATGCAAAAACGAGCATGTTCTTGCTCTGCCATCCGCATAACCCGACAGGCACAGTTTACACCGATGAAGAGCTTGCCCGCATGGTTGAGATTTGCGAGCGAGAAGACATCATCATCTGCTCCGATGAGATTCACAGCGAATTGCTTTTGGATGGGAATAAGCACACGCCCATTGCGATGGTTTCCCCCGAAGCTGCCCAGCGAACAGTTACTCTCATTGCGGCGAGCAAGACCTTCAACGTAGCGGGGCTTTTTGTTGGCTTTGCGATTATTCAAAACCCTGAATTACGTGAAAGATTTACAACAGAATTAGCAAAGCTCACCATTCACACAAATAGCCTAGGGCATATTGCCTCCCAAGCTGCTTTTTCAGGTGAATGTGATTCGTGGCTAGATGAGCTCCTTGTTTATCTGGCAGCTAATCGAGATTTTGTGGTTGAGTATGTTGAAAAGAATCTTCCCGGTGTTCGCGTTTCTGTTCCAGATGCAACTTTCCTTGCATGGTTGGATTGCAGCGAATTAGTCGAGAGTGGCAAAATCGAAGGTCCCCTGCAAGATTTCTTTATTGAGAATGGGAAGGTTGCCTTCAACGAAGGTACATCTTTTGGCCCCGGCGGGGAGGGCTTTGTGCGGCTGAACTTTGGCTGTCCACGTGAGACTCTTGTCGAGGCGTTGGAGAGGATGAAGACGGCTTTAGCGTAAATTTGAAACAGAGGTTCAACTTGAACCTCTGTTTTTTTATGGAACAAATCAAAAAGCCCTTGTGTTAGTTGACATTATTAGAAAAGGAGAATCATGCATAGGAAAAATCCCAACCCAGCCTTTGGTTCTAACCTTGAACCCTTTCACGGTATCACCACATTCATGCGCTTGCCAGCAAGCCGCGACTTGAAGGAAATCGATGTAGCCATTGTGGGTATTCCCTTTGATGGTGGTGCCAGCTACCGAGCTGGCACAAGATTTGGCCCCCGAAAAATTAGGGAGCTATCGGTATTGCTTTGGGGCTTCAATCAGGTATTGAAAGTTTTTCCAACAGAAGTGCTAAAAATCGTGGATTATGGGGATGTTGGCGTTATTCCAGTGGATATTTTGGCAACGATGGATAATATCACTAATGAAGTGAAAAACATCCTTGATGAAGATGTGCGTGTTATCGCATTGGGAGGAGATCACTCGATCACTCTGCCTTTGTTGCGTGCGCATAATTTAAAATATGGGGAATTAGCAGTCGTCCATTTCGATTCTCACCCTGATACTTGGGAGTGGGAATATGAAAACCAGCCCTATAGCCATGGCACGCCTTTTAGCAGAGCACTTGAGGAAAATCTAATTGACACGAATGCTTATATTCAGGTAGGTATTCGCGGTTCAACAACTGGCCCTGATGATATAACTGATGCAAAAGAGATGGGTGCAAAAGTTATGACTATCGACCAAGTATTTGAAAGCGGAATCCCTACTGTGATCAACGAAATTCATGACATTATAGGAGATCGCCCTCTTTATGTTTCACTGGATATCGATGCGGTTGATCCCGCATTTGCGCCTGGAACCGGCACGCCAGAAGTTGGTGGTTTGTCCAGCTACCAAATATTGCAGTTAGTGCGCGGACTACAGGGGTTGAATATCGTGGGCTTTGATTTGGTCGAAGTGAGCCCTCCATATGATCATGGAGATATTACTTCAATTTTGGCAGCAAATCTTGCTTTTGAGTTTATGTCCTTACTAGCCCTGTAAAATGATTGTTTTGTTCTGAAAAGATGAAAAACATCCGTTCAATTTGAACGGATGTTTTTTTAACGGGAGCAAACTAAAGGTCACGAGAGCTTCATCTCAATTTATTTTGAAAGAGTTTGGATGGTTTTTTCTATTGCAGTAAGTGCTTTTTCAATATCTTTCGCGCGAAAGAGGGTGCTATTTGTTAAATCACTCTTCATGTTGTTGGCTTCCTGAGCGTTTTCGTTGTAAAAGTGTGTAATTTTCCCCATCTTCTCTTAGCCAGCCTCTTTTGAGCAAGCCCTTAAGAGCCTCATCAATTTCTTGAAGAGAGAGATTTTTCTAGTCACCTGACAGTTTAAGAAAAGAGCAGTTGATCGGCATAAATTCTCCACTAAAATAGGTTTTCTGGAACCATTTTAGAAACGGAGTAACCTAATGCCGACCAACCATTTGTATCATACATTGA
>Ga0209042_1000616_pt1 | contig 35698 bp, 17 predicted proteins | sample SaaInlV_200m_DNA_6_FD_184649 | JGI IMG/M metagenome (GOLD analysis project Ga0209042, IMG submission 184649) | Marine microbial communities from expanding oxygen minimum zones in the Saanich Inlet - SI037_S2LV_200m_DNA (SPAdes) (version 2) | ecosystem: Environmental > Aquatic > Marine >...
TTTTTCGTTCTGTTTTTAACATGAAAAGCGTTTTTAATGCCTCCGGCATTATACGCTTTCCATCTCAGGAGCAAGCTCCTGAGTTTTTCGCGTGCGATATAAAGTGACGACACGCGAACTTCGAAAATTATATTACGAGACAAAAGAAGAAGTTTTCAAAAACAAAAACACGGTCAAAAAATCGACAACTTCGGTTGAAAATTCTTCAAAATATGATGTTGTCGCAGAAGATGTTTTCGTTGAAATGCCGGACGAATTTAATGAATCCGGAGAACGAAAGGTAAACCTTTCTTTCAAAGTTTTAAATCAAAATGCTCGCACCAATGTTTCGATTGGATGGGGATTTGAAATTGATGGACAACGATTTTTTAACGATATTCGAAATATTTCTCCATCAGAAACAGAGCTTTTGTTGAAGAAATCAAGCGAATATTCGGATTTCTATTTGTCACCGGGAAAACACACGATCGAAGCGTACGTGAATCCCAGTATGTTTTTTGAAAATAAAGGAAACAACACAACGAAAATAGAAATTGAAGTTACGCCACAAATATTTTTGGGGGAAGCGACGCCGGAAGAAGAACCAGCGTACAATTATATTTGTCAGGAATCTGATGGCGGAGATGATATGTACGGAGTCGGAACAACGGTTTTCAAAATCAACGATTCCATGACGTACTACACGGATTTTTGTGGAGCGAATGATGTTTTGACAGAGTACACGTGTACGGATGATCATCGTGTGATCAACGTGCATCACGATTGTGAGTACGGCTGCAGCGCTGGAAAATGTATTTCTGAGGCGCCAACATACAAAGATTTATCCATTGAGAGTGTTGAAATTTCAGAAAATCCGACCGAACGTGGATTAATGATTCGTTTTGATGTTTTGACAGAGGGATTGGAAATGAACGAAGAATTTGCAGCGAAAGTTATGATTTATGATATTTCTGGAAAAGAAGTTGCGAGTGATATTCGTGGATTGAAATATGTTGGAAACAGCATAATTTCTTCTTCTGTGGGATTTGGTGATTATTCTAAATTTTCTTCTGAAGGGGCAACGTACACGGTAAAAATTATGGCAGATTCTGCGCACAATATTTATGAAATGAGTGAAAATAATAATGTTTTTACAAAACAATTTTATTTGTCTCCGAAAGTCTCAGAAGAACCAACGTACAATTACATTTGTGAAGAATCTGACATGGGAGATGACATTTATGGGTATGGAACAACGGTTTTTAAAATCAATGATTACATCACGCATTACACAGATTCGTGTGGAGCAAATGATGTTTTGACAGAGTACACGTGTACGGACGACGGACGAGTGATCAATGTGCATCACGATTGTGAGTACGGCTGCAGCGCCGGAAAATGTTTGTCTTCGCCACAAAATATTCCACAGCCAGAAATTGCAGTGGAAGAATTTAAAGTTCAAAAATTAGAAAATTACGATGCAAACGGAAATCAAGAAGTAAAACTTTCTTTAAAAATTTCCAACAAAAATGCATCGCGAAATACAAATTTGGAGTGGGGATTTGCCATCAACGGGGCTCCATTTCAGAGTAAATATTATTACTTGAGCGCGAATGAAAAAACGGCTGTTTTGGAATATCCCGCCAATTCACACATTTACATTCCAGTGGGAACGCACATGTTGACTGCGTTTGTGAAACCTTCTTCCGATGAAAAAGAAAATAATAATTCGCTCGATCGAGAAATTACGATTTCTCCGGAAACTTTTGATACGAATATCGACATTCGAAAAGTTTCATTTTGGCACGGAAAAGTGAATCAACATTTCGAAAATGGACAGTGGATGACGGATTCTGACGGATATTCTGGTGCACATTATTATTCGGATCGAAAGTTGCAGTACTGCCAGAAATTTTGGCCAGAGACAACGGATGTTGTTTTGTTTAATGATCGAGAATACATCACCGACTGGAAAGACGCCGGAAATGTTAGTTCGTACAAAAATTACAAACCGAGTTACGAGTGCGTCCGCTGAAACAAAATTTATTTTAAAAAAAAGAGTCTGGCTCAAAACGAGTCGGGCTTTTTTTTTCACTCAAATTCTGGCACACTCCGCGCGATGAAAGCGTTGATTTTGGCTGGTGGATTTGCGACGCGGCTCTGGCCGCTGTCCGAAAAACACGCGAAGCCGTTGCTGCTGCTGGATGGGAAAACAATTTTGGCGCATATTTTGGAAAAATTGCCGAACGATATTTCCACGGTGTTGCTGACGAATTCGAAATTTGCCGCGGATTTTGAAACGGAACTTCAAAAAATTGGACGAAAAAATGTTTCCGTTTTCTGCGAAGATTCTCACTCGGACGGAGAAAAACTCGGAGCGTTGGGCGCGATTTCTGCGGCGATCGAAACATTTCAAATCGACGAAAATATTTTGATTTTGGCGGGAGATAATTTGCTGCCAGAACTTTTGATCGAACAACTTTTTTGTTCGGAAAATGAATCCAAAATCGCCGTGCGCGAAGTTTCAAATTTGCACGAAGCAAAAAAGTTTGGCGTCGTGGAGCGCGACGGGAAGCGAGTCGTGGGATTCGAAGAAAAACCAGAAAATCCAAAATCCAAACTCGTGTTGACTGGATTTTTTTCACTCGGAAAAAATTTGTTGCCGATTCTCTGCGATTTTTCCAAAAAATTTCCGGACGCGCTCGGCGGAATTTTCCCCGAACTTTTGCGAAAAAATTTCCAAATTTCCGCGGTTCCCGTCGGCGGCGAATGGTTCGACATCGGAAGTTTTGAAACGTACCTCGACGCGCACAAAAAATTGCAAAAAAAATCAGTTTCTCGTGGCAAAAATGTTTCGGAATTTAAAAACACATTTTCCGGAAAAAATTTTCTCGGCGACGGAGCAACGGTCAAAAATTGTCATTTGCACGATACGATCGTGTACCCCGGTGCGCGGCTCGAAAACTGCATTATTTCGCGTTCGGTGATCGATCAGAATTGCGATCTTTCTGGTTTGGATTTGAATCAAAAGTTGGTGCGAGCGGGAACAAAGGTTCGTGCGGAGCGTTGAAAGTTTAGAGTTCAGAGTTGAGAGTTTTTAAATTTTAAAAAATGTTTGAAGATTGGCTCGCTTCGCTCGCCAATCACAGAAAACAAAATTCATATTTCCTCGCGATTCTTGTCGCGAGTTTCCCTTGAAAAAATGCGAACTTTGTGGTACAATTTTAAGAATTTTTAAAAAATGAATCCAAAAATGACTTCCGATATTTCTTCGCAGCAAACAGCAGATCCGTTTGATCCGGGAACAAAAATTTTCGATTGGACGGCGTTTGATTACCATCCGCACCAGCGCGGATTTATTTGGATTTTGGTTTTTTGTTTCGTGATTTGTGGGCTGGCGGCGTGGGCAATTTTTGACGATTTTCAAACAAAAACAACCGACTGGGGCTGGCTTCCCGCATTTTCTTTGTTTCTTGCGGCGGTAGTTTATTTTTGGGCGCATCGCCACGGAAATGAACCGCAGCAGGTGACGGTTTGTGAAAATGGATTTTTTGTTGGGGAACGATTTGTGCCGCGCGAAAAAATTTCCGGATTTTGGTTTGTGTACGACAAAACCGTTTCCGTGTTGAATTTGCAACTTCAGTCCAAACGCGACGAAAAAATAATGCTCCAAATGGGAGAACTGGCACCCGATTTTTTCCGCGAAAAACTTTCGGCGCAGGGATATTCCGAACTCACCGAAAAAAAAGAAAGTCTGACGGATCTGTGGATTCGCGCTCTGAAACTTTGAAAAAATGAAACATCTTTTTTTATTTTCTTCTGAAAAATTTCCCCGCTTGATTTGTGTCTCGCCGGAGAAATCAAAACTTCCGGAAATTGTTCCGGTGGCGGAAAAAATTGAAACTGAAAAAAAGTTGGGGACACTTTTGACCGACGTCGAACTTCAAAATTTGGATCAGGAAAAAATCAAAGAAATTTCTGGCGAATTTATTTCGATCGTCAAACAAAAAATAAATTTTGATCCGGAAGTGGCAAAAAATTGGACTCCAAAACAACTGAGCTCAAATCTCACCAAAAAAGTTGACGAATTGTACGGGGATTCGGCGATCCAGGATTTCTGGGAAAAAAGTCCGCTTGATCAGTATTTGCAGCGGCAAGGCGATGCCGGCTGGGGAAAATCGTTTGGTTTTGACAAAAATAATCTCAAAATCGGTGGCGTCGCGGGACTGATCGGCGGAATGTCGACGGAAGGAACGCCCGCAGCTCGATTGAAAGCCACGCTTAAATGGGGCGTTTTGGCGACCGCGTTGTCGCATCCGGTGATTCTTAACGGTGTTTCCACGGCGATGAAAGCCGCTGGTGAAACCGCCGGAATTGCCGCCAGTGTGATGGTTCCTCGGTTGGTTGGCGGACTTGTGACCGGAAAATTATTTGAAAATCTCAAAGACGGAAAAACTTTGTACGAATATGCGCGGTACGGAAAACACAGTGCCGACACAAACCGTGAAGCGCTGCGAGATGCGCAGGCGGACATTTATTCGCTGCGGGAGAGTTTTCCGCTCGCACCGCCTCTCAAAGAAATTGTCGACGCGATGGAATCGTACCATTTGTACGACGAACTGCGCGCGGATCATTTCACAGAAGATCAGTTGATTCAAAAAGCAGCGGAATTTTCTGTTCAATCGGAAGAAATTCGGCTGACCGATCAGGAATTTTCGGCAATGAAAGTTCAGATCGCGAACGACGATTTGAAATTAAAAACCAGCGATCGGATGAAATTTTCACCGGCACAAATTCGTCGAATGCTGGCGACTTCTGCGCAGACGGAGATCGGACTTTTTTTCACTGATCCGGCGCGTCCTGAAATTTCGAAAAAATTCCAAGAAGCATTTTCCGATGCGATGCTCAAAAAAGAACGTGGAAATCTTGATCCACTTTCGCTTGCGGAGGGAAATATTGCGGAAATTTCTGACGCAGATTTGCGAAAAATGAACGATGTTCAAAAACACGGAGTGCGCCAATTTCTCTCGATGGGAGGCACCGGAATGGCGTTGAGCTTGACGATTTTGTCATTTTTACTCGTGAGCGGTGTGATGAAATTCAACGGAGTGATTCAAAAAGAATGGTGGAAAGAACGGAAAAAAGATGGAGAAAAAATAATTAAATTTGCGGTAAAACCGTTTTTGGCAGCGGTTAATTTTGCCAAAACAAAAATGTACAAAAAATCGATCGGAAAATATCGAAAAGCGACAAACGCGTTCACGTCGGAGGAAGAAAAAGCGATTTGGAAAAAAATGAAAAAAGCCGACAAGAAAAAATATGGCGAAGAATTGAAAGCTTTGAAGAAAAAAGAGGACAAAGAAAAAGACGGAAAATTTAAATATTCAGAACAACCGGCGACGTTGAAAAGAATTCTCGAAGAAGTGCGCAAAGAATCCGCTGAAAAAAAGAGCTGAAAACGTTGATTTTTCGCGTAAAATCTGGTACAATCGCGGGAATAGTTTTCGAATGAAAAAACTTCTCGGCCGATTCAAAAAATTTTCTCCTGCGATCTCGGGCATTTTTTTGCTCGCTTTGATCGCGCCAGGAGTGACTTTCGCGACATCGCTCGTCGGTTCGGAATCGTTGCAGGGGATGGCAGAAGTCGCCGCGGTCGTGATTAATATTTTTACGTTTTTGACGCTGCTGCTGCTGAATTTTGGCGGCGAACTGCTCGGAACGGATTTGATCACGGGACCAGAAGCGATGGCGGCGATTCATCCGATGTGGGTGTGGGTGCGAAATCTGGTGAACGTCGTTTTTGTCGGTGTGATCGTGTTTCTCGCTTTTTCAAATTTGTTCGCGTCGTTTAAAGGCGAAGGCGGAAATTGGACGATCAAAGATAAATTGCCAAAAATTATTTTATCGCTGGTGGCGATCAATTTTTCGTTGCTCGGGTTTCGACTGATCATCGACGGAATCAACGTCGGAACGGTTGCGATTCTCGGAATCGCCGACACAAAACTCGAAGGAACCGATTCCAACACGCTCAACTCGATCGTGAAACAGCGTGCGTGGATCAGCGTCGACAACGAGGAAAAGAAAGAAATTTTGGAAAAGACTGTGAAAGAGCAGAATTTTTTTAAACCGGAAGATATCATCGATTTGGGAATTGGAAAGGATTGCACGAATGTTCGAGCAGAATTGAAAAGTGCGGGAAATGAAAAAATACAATCAGATTCAGATCCTGCGCAGATCGTGGTCAAAGATTCAAACACGGAAAAAATGTACGTTTGCGCGAGTGCGCTCGAGCAGATCAACGACACGTTTTGTGCGGGGTGGCAGAGTAGTGCGGAAAGTGAATCCGATTTTGACTCGTGGGCGGAGGATCACGATTGTCTTTTCAAACTCAATCAGGAACATTTCGCCGGCGGAGATTCAACATCTTCCAGCGTTTTGACGCCGCATTCCAAACCAGGACGAAATCTTTTTATGGCGTTTGGAACTGTTTTTATGCACTTGGAACGGTTGCCGCAGCTCGGCGCACGTCTCGGAAGTCTGTCGAGTGTTTTGGACAACACGCTTTTTTCTGGAATTATGGCGATTGCCTACTTGACTGCGCTGGTGGCGATTTTTGTCGCGTTGATCGCGCGAGTTGTTGTCCTTTGGCTCGGACTCGTTTTTTCTCCGGTGCTGGTGGCTGCGTCGATCATGGGATTTGGAGAATCTGGCGGAGATTTGGGGAAAAAATTAATCACGCACATAATTATGCCGCTCAAAATTGCGGCGGCGTTTGCGGTAAGTTTTGTGATGTTGTCCGCGATGGTGACTTTCAGCGCAAAAGAAGCGAGTATCAACGGACAGGCGTTTCAATTTGGTCCGGCGTTGTCGCAGATGGGACAGGGCGAGTACGCGATTTTGTGGCAAATTGCGACGATCGTGATTTTTTGGATGGCAGCGTTTTGGGCGATCGAAGGAAATCTTGCTTCAACCGTCACCAACTACATTAAAACTGGAATTGAAACACTGGGAACTACCGCGGCAAAAGCAGCGACAATTTATCGTCCAATTTTTGCGGTTGGTACAGGAAAAGAAAAAGTTTCGCTCGGGGCGCTGGCACAGATGCCGAGTGCGATAAAATACAATCAAGAGTCGGCACAACGAACACAAGCAGATACGCTCAAAATTGCGCTTGGAATGGGAACGGAAGCAGATCAAAAAACGACAAATTTAATCAACGATATTCAATCGAGAAATTTGACAGCTTCTGAAGTGTTCAAAAAAATGAGTGCAGCGGGAGCAGCTTCTGCAGGAAACGCTCGTGTTTATAACGGGTTGGTCAATCACGACAACCCAGAGGTTCAAAAAATGATGGAAGGAATTTCTGAATCGCAGTGGACGGGACACACGGAAGAAGCAATGAAACAAATTGCAAATAAAAGTACTCAATCGCGGTTTCTCGAAGACTACAAAGACAAACCATTCAAAGATCACGACGGCGGATCTTCTTCGACAGATAAAACTGCAACAGACGGAAAAACTTCGACGAATCCGACGAAAGTGGGAAATGATGAAGTAGCTGAACAAAATGCATTTGCTAAAAATGTTGTCATAAATGCTTCTGGAGGAGTTGTGGTTGGTGGTACTACGGTAGAAAATTGGGGTGAATTTATAGAAAATGCACAAGGAAAAACAATTCAACCGCAAGAACTTTTGAAGGCATCTCAGAAATTTTCAGAACCTCCGAAAAATGCTACGGAATGGGAAACAAAGGTTACTCACCTGCAGAATGGAAAGATAACAATTCCAAGTGGAGAAATATTAGATATGAATACACAAGGTACTGCTGTGGAAAATAAGTATTTTCACGTTGTTACGGTTGGTGGAACTTCAAAAGTTATTGATATAAAAGTAGCTGAAAGTCAAGGTGAAAATTTAGAAAAATTGACAGAATTAAATAATGCAATGAAAACTATTGATGGTGATATTGATCCTGTGCAGCAGAAGAAAATTCTGGAAGCAGTTGGTTTGAAAAAAGGAAAGATTATCTGGGATGCAAAGAACAAAGAATTTAAAAAACCTTGACAAACTCACGAATTTAATTTTACAATTACCGAACAATGAAATTCCTCCGATCTCGATTCTGCGCCGATCCAGCGCTGGAAAAATACATTTTCCAGGAGGATCTCGGTGCGTCTGAAGAATCGCAGGGACAAAATGAAACGTCGCAAAATCAGCAGCGATCAAAAACTTCAAAACAAGAACGCGAGGCGAGCGTCGAGGAAAAAATTGAAAATTTGTTGAAAAATCCGCTGAAATTTTCCACGCGGCATTTGGATTTTCTCGAGAAAAATTTCTCAAAATTATCAGACAAACAAAAAGTGCAGTTCCGCGATCTGGTCGGATATTATTTGAGCGTCGCACGAAAAAGTGGCGTTGAAAATGTGCCGCCAAGAATTTTGGCGCTGGTGCAGGATTTTCCCAAACTTCGAAATCTGATTTCTCCGCAGATGCGCCGCGAAATCGACCAGGAACTCGACACGCAGGTGCGAGATCTCAAATCCATTTCCCAGAAAAATCCGGCGCAGTGGAGCACGCTCGAGGGCGCGAAAATTTGCACGCTGTACAAAAGATTGCAGAAAAAATTTGCCGTTGGAAAACAGGGCGCGCTGACCGAACTTTTTCTGAGCGTGGAACAAAAACTTGTCGAACACACGGTCAATATTTTGTCGAATTACAAAACGGTCGGCGGAAAAATTGTCGAAGTGATTCAGTCTGGCGACAAACAAAAACCGATCACGATGACCGATCGCGTTTTGGCGCTCGAAATTCGCCGACTTTTTCCGAGTTCGGATGGGTGGGGAAGTTTTCGAAACTTTGAACACTGGAATCAACTCGCGGCGGGAGTGACGCAGGAAATTTTTGATCCGCAAAAACAACTCGACGCAAATCCGGAACTTTTGGCGACGTGGGAATTGGTCGCGGAATTTCTCGAAAACGAAAGCGACGAAATTTTGGGCACGAAACTTTCTCCAGAAAAAAAAGAAAAACTCGAGCGATTCGTCGAACGCGGAAACGCGGTGCAGTTTTTGCAATTTGCGTCGCGGCAGCAGATTTTTCTCCCGACGCACGTGCGATCGTTGCAGGCGATTTTGGCGCAGCCGGACAAACTTTTGTTTGAAAAAATGCCCGAAAATTCGTGGCAGGATTTTCATCCGCTCGCGAAAGAAATTCACGAAAAAGGTAAAAAAATTCAAGAACTCAAAGACGAACAAAAACAGGTTGAATCGGTGGAAGTTCAAAAATTTCTCACCGAACATCCGGAAAATGACAACGCCGCGATGTACCGTGACGCGGCGGAAAAACAGAAAAAAACAGTTTCCGGTTTTTGGGACGAGTTTTTCTCCGACGAAAAATTTGGCGAATTGCTCAAACAGTGGGGCGACAACAAAAAACACGAAACAGCACAAACCGAGAAACTTGCGGAAATGCGAAAAGCGCATCGAGACGGGGATTTGAAAGCGGAAGAATTGCAAACGTACGAAACTAATTTGACGGAATTGCAGCGACGCCAGACAGAATATCTCACAAAATCTCAAGAAAAATTTGAAGAGTTTCGACAAAAAATTTCACAAACTTCCGATGACGACGCGCGTGAAAAATTGATCGAAAAGTTTTCACTCGAAATTTCGAACGAACTTGCGAATCGCGCGAAACCAGAAAATTTTGAAAAAGAAGTGCCGTGGATTTTGCATTTTCGAGAAAAATTTGAAGCGTTCAAAACCGATCGAAAAAAATCCGAGGACGAAATGGATTTGGCGAAACAGGCGTTTCCGTTCGCCGTTGCGACAAAATCACAGATCGACAAAATTGAAACCGAGCGAAAAGAATTGGAAAAAGATCGGGGCGAAAAAATGGTCGATTTGAAATTGTACGAAGATTGGAAAAATGTGTTTGAAAATCCAGAAAAACGCGCGCACGAAATTCAAGATTCGTATTTTTCCGCCCTTCAAAAACGCGTCGAAACGCACTCGCTGCACGCGGCGGATTTCAGCATTTTGTGGGACGAAGAATTGGCGGCAGAAATGCCCGAAAAATTTTCAGCGCTCCACGGACTTCCAAACTGGGAAAAAATTCAGAATTTTCGCGAAAAATTTTCTGCCGTGGTTGACACGGTTTTCGACGGAATTTCGTTGCCGGCGATTTCCGACAGCGACGACAAATTCGCGCCGTGGTACGCGGAACTTGATGAAAAACTTTCGTACGAAAATTTGATCGACGAACTGCGGGAGCAGGGAATTGATCTCAAAAAAGAATTTCCCGAATCGCAGCAGCTGGCGCAAGTTTTGGAGGGATCGCTCGGATTTTTCCGCGACGATATTTTGGAAAAACTTCGTCCGCACATCGCGACCGAAGATTGGGACGATTTTGTCACCGGCTGGAACCGGATTCACCGCGGATTGTACGCGAGTCCGCAAAATTTAGATTCGATGAACGGTGCGTACTCGCAGCAGGCCGCAGAAAAAAAAGATTTTGATTTGAAAATTGAAGACGCGCACGAAAAACAGCGAGCGCACATTTTCAATCTTGAAGAAAAAGCGAAACACGAAACCGATCCGGCAAAAAAACAAAATCTTTTGGACGAAGCGGCGCGACTCGATGCCGCGTTCCAATTTCAGCTCGACGGGTACCGATCGGGGCGAAATATTTCGGAAATTACGTCCGACGGCGAAGAAATTCGGTACTGGGCGCCGGGGCGCGAACTGATCCAAACTCTCGGATTGCACACCGATTCGCTGGCGAAATCGGCGAAAAAACTTTCTGAAAATTTCACGTCTCAATTTTCCCGCGTCGGCGATTTGTACAAAGCGTACAACGCCGCGTCGGGCGACGAAAAAATTCAGAAGAAAAAAGACGCGGAGCGGGGAATGCGCGAAATTTTAGCCGACTGGCCGGGGACGCGTTCTGAGTTTGAAAAAATTATGAACGACATGCGCGGAATTGTTCGCGAGCTCGTTCCGGAGGGAACGGCGCCAGAAAATTTTATCGAAAAATATTTTCAGTTTCCCGAGAACGCGCTCGAAGAAATGGATTCTGCGATTTCAGAAATTCGCGCGGCGGCGCCGAAACAGAATTTTGAATTTTCAGGGCAAGAACCGTTTTGGACAAAAATTCCAAAACAGTGCAAAGTTTTGCTGGGATTTCTCAATTTTCGAAACGGGGATCTCGCCGCGCTGGGAAAAGAATTGGACACTTCTCTCGAGGGTTCGACAAAAGCAGCAGAAACGCTTGAGCGACTTGATTTTTTTGACGATCAATCGCCGGACAAAGACGAATTTCGTGCGCGTTTTCAAAATATCGCCGCCGGGTACAAAAAAAGTTATTTCGATTTCGAAAAAAATCTCACTGGGATCAAGTCCCGCGTTGAAAATGATGAGCGAATATTGAGCGAGGATGATTTTTATGAAAAATACGGACTCGACAGCACGCACGTCCAAGAAATTGTTAAAAATCACGTAAAAGTTGCCAAACAATTAAAACAAAATTCAGAACGATTTTTGGATTCAAAATTTCTCGATCGTTGGCTGTCCAAGTACGATGAATCGCCAGAAACTCGAGCTGAAGCACTCGATCAAATGGCGCAATTTGATGGAATTGGTGCGTCAGCAGATTTGGCAAAAGAACAATCCGGTGAATTTAAAAAATGGATTGATGGCTACGAGGAATGGATGAAAAAACCGACGTCGCACAGAACGTTCACGCGATTTTCAATTTACAGTATCATCAAAATTGTTCAGGACGCAGTGGAAGTGAACGACACGCGATTTAAACGCCGCGAAGATAAATCTGTCGGAGCTCTGGGAACTCATTTTTTTGGAAAAGAATCAGTCTGGGGAAAAGAATTTCATCGACGGCTCGAAGATTCTGAGGGCGCGCGAATCAAAGAATTTGAATCGCAGTACCATGATCAGGAGGGATGGTCGATCAAAGCGCAAATGTACAATTCGTCGGACGAAGACGAAGTGCGAGCGTGTATTAATCTTTTGAATGAAAAAGGATTTCTCAAATGGGACGATCCGCAACTTTGGCGCGTTTTTGAGCGGCTGCAGGGAAAACCGCCCATCGAAACATTTCCCGCAGGGACGATCAATTTGACGTACAAAGAAATTTTGGACAAAGTGCGAAACGCCGCGGAATTTATTTGGTCAAAAGAAGTTTTCCGAGAATGGGAAACGACGCTGTCTGGAAAATTGAAAACGGTGACCGATTCGTACGAAGAAGAATTTACAAATTACGAAGATGACAAAGAAGCACGTGACGCAATTTTGTCGGACATGTTGCGCCGTTGGAAACGTGGGGAAACAACAAATGTGGATCCAGGAAAATACGAAGCTTTTATCAAACACGCATTCACGGCGGGAAAAATGAACGGGCAACCCGATCGTCGATTTTGGTTTTTGATTCAGGGCGCGACGTGTTTGAATGCGCAAGGAGAACCGCTTCTCTCGCGAAATGCGGTGATGCGAATGAACAAAGATTTTCTGTACTTTTTTCCGCACGTGGACTTTTTTACGGATGGAGAATCGCCAAAAAAAGATGGACGAATTGTTCCCGAGGGAACGCCTGGTGCGCACGGAGGCGGCTGGTTGTTTGAAGATTATCTCGAGTGGGGAAAAATGCTCGGCGACGCGGAGGGAACGTACAACGTGAAAAATAACAAAGAAGGGCAAAATCGGATGATTCGATTTTTTTACGAAATTGCGCACAGTTCTCCGACGGCAAATTCGCGCGTGCGACGGGCGGTTCGTAGTGCAACGGCAAAATTTGATCACGACGACGCGCAGGCATTTTCCGCAGAATTTACGGCGAACGATGTGGCGGGATCGCTCAATATGGATTCGTCGCAGAAAGAAAAAATGACGAAGGATTTCTGGCGTAATTTCTTGGATGGATATCGATTATTTTTCGAGCAACAATACGAAATTATTCGTGACGGAGATGCTCAGTACGGAGATGCTCCGGGCTGGCAAGCGAAAAAAAATAATTTGCTGGAGGAAGTTGGATCGCGGCTGAGGGCTTCGTTTATTGCGATTCAAACGCTTCTTGGGAATCGAACGGAGGGAAATCACGGAAGTACGACGTTTGAAGACGATGAGTGGAATTTTAATTCGAATTATTCTCAAAACGCTGCGTTTGTCCGAGACATGGTTCACGATTTTGTGGGAGATTTTTTGGATGCAGGAAATCTGAGACAGGAGTACGGATATTTATTAACAACTTGCGGGAAAAAATCCGGTTGGAATGTTCGCCAAGGAAATGATCCAAGAGTTGCAAAAGCGCGAAAAAATATTGATGAACTGGTGGATGGTGAGGCGGGCGACACTGTTTTTCGAAATAAAGATTTGATCTGGAAAAATCTGGACAAAATGTACCACGCGGGACGATTTTCTCGCCCGGAATCCGGCGGCGGAAAAGTGGTGAAAATGGAAACTTCGGAATCGAGTTCGGATGATCTTTCGGCGGCGGCGTAATTTTTGATTTTTTTTCGTGAAAATTCAGCGGCAGATTTTTTAAATTTGTCCAGTCGTTTTTCCTTGAAATTTCCGCGCTGGAACGATAAAACTGACAGGACAAAACACACAAAATTTGATGATTTTTCGGCGTAAAAATTTAAGAAAAAAAATTACGAGCGCGCTCGCTCTTTTTTCGTTGTGTTTCAGTGCGTTTTCGCCGACGGCGCTCGCGTTTTCTTGGCCGTGGGAAAGTGCGCCCGATGCGGAAATTTCATTTCAATCGCCGCCAGAAATCGAACGTGTAAAAATTGTTTCGGTGCTCGTTGCCAATTCGTTGCTGGATCGCGGCGAACTTTTCACGGCGATCGAGCGGTACGCGATGGACGTTCAAAAAAAATTAAATGCGCGTGTCGTTTTGATTCCGGTGCCGGAGGATGCGGATGTTTTCGAAATTGCCGAGGGAAACGCGCATCTTTTTTTCTCTGGAATCGAAAACGACAATCGGTCGCAGTTGATCGGAACAGTTTTGATCGGTGATGTTCCATTTCCCGTGGTCGACAAAAATGGACGGAGTTGGCCGACGATTTTTCCGTACGTCGATTTCGAGAATAAAAATTACGAGTGGGATTTTGAAAAATCTCAATTTGTCTGGCAGTCTGGCGACAACGAACCAGAAATTTGGCACGGCGTGATTCGATCGGACGCGGATTCGGACGACGCGCGCGCGCACGAAATTTTGCAATTTTTGCAGCGAAATCATCTCGTCCACGAGGAAAAAACTGAGTTTCCAAAAAAAGTTTTGTTCGTCGATTTGCCGCGGCAGCGCGAGGGACTTTCGCCAGAATTATTGCAGCAGTACCAAAATTGGATCGATCACGTCGACGACATTATGTATTTGCGTTTCAACAAACACTGGGCGCAGGAACTTTTTGGCGACATTGATCTCGAAGAATTGGTTCCGCCAGAAATTTTGGATGAAGAATTGCGGCCAACCGAGTCGACCGCGGTTTCGTTCGGCGGAATTCCGGACGTGCACGCAAAAGGCGTGATCGACAATTTGACAAAACGATATTTCGAAGCAGCGAGAAACCGAATCGAAGAATTCAACACGTGGATTTTGCGCACGGGACGCTGGCAGCCGTCGGACGTGGACACGACATTTTCCCTCGTCGCGCGGAAAGATCAGTGGGCGGCGGAACTTTTGAAAAATGCGAACGATGCGATCGAAGACACGCTCTGGAATTATGTTGAAACGCAGAACTTGGACAAAGATTTGATCGTGCCGACAAAAGAAAAATTTGCGTACGCGACTCCGCTGCCGATTCCTCCATTTTTTGCTGTGGCGCGCCGGTACGAAAAAGATTTGTACTGGAATGGAATTCGCCGCTCCGAAATGGACAGCGCCGAAGATTGCACGTTGCTGCGCGGAACGCCGCGGACGACAGACTTTCCAATCGCACAAATGGTCGAGGCAAATCGCTCGTACAATTTCTCCACCGCCGATCCAGAACTTTCTCGTCCGGAAGAAGATTGCGTCGACTGGGACGGCGACGACACGCAACCAAAAGATCAAAAAGCAGATATTTTCGAGGGCTGCTGCGCGATGAACACGGACATCAATTCGGACACTTTTGAAATGTCGAACGGCGACTGCGACACCGGATCGGAGTGGGACACGTGGCCGTGTGTTTTAACCCGAAACGGAACGTGCTACGTTTCGCCGGCGCCGCCGTACAATTCGATTCATCGGCTGGCGGGCGCGTGGGAACATTTTGGTGCGACGAGTCCGGTTTTTGACATCGCGGGAACGCGCGAAGTTTTCGCCGGATTTCGTGGCGCGAGCGGCTGTTCGCAGATTCTCGTTTTGGAAGAAAAAGCGGGAGAAACAAAAACATTCTCGTCGCTGATGAAACACGACGAACCGCGAATCGAAACGATTCAAACACAACTTTCAGAAATGTCGACAAATTCGATTCCGGTGGACGATCCGCGCGGATTTTCATTTTACGATTTGGGCGATCAATTTCAGTACGTTGTTTTTCCGGATTTGTTCGAATTTTTTCCACAAAATTTGACGGACGAAAATCTTGAAACACAAATTTGGGCGCTTTTGAAATCCAAAATTTCGGAAGTCAACGGCATCGTCGAGGACGCGAATTTAATTTCCAACGAAAATCTCGTCGACGAACTTGAAAATTTCGGACTCGAGTCGGGGCGCACGATGGAATCAGAAATTTCCGCGGCGGTGGTCGATCGCCACGCGACGGATTATTCGCAGATCACCGGCTGGAACACGACGCAGTTTCCGGAAATTTATTTGCAGACGGTTTTTTCTGTGGGTTCGACTTTTTTGAAAATCTGGGGAAAAATCGAAGATCCGAATAATTCTGGCGCGGAGCTTCCGATTCTGCTCGCCACGACGGGCGATGTTTCGGGCGGCGCGGGAATTTTTTCGATCGCGGCGCAAAATTCCAGCGGCTGGGGCGGATCGATCGTGCTGGATTCCGTTCCGGAGATCGGCGAAACGTGGGAGTACGAGTACGATCCGTACGTTTTTGATTTTTCACAAATCACCGGCTGGGACACGGCGGCGGTGCCGAAACTTTTTTTGAAATTTGTTGAAAATGCGGCGGAAGAAAATTTTCTCAAAATTTATGCGAGCGATTCTGATCGCGAAAATGACACAAATTTACTCGCGCAGATCGGCGATGTTTCCGTGCAAATTGATGCGAGCGGAAATGTCACGAGCGGCGGTCCGGGACAAACTTTTCCCGTTTCTGCGCAGAATTCGAGCGGGTGGGGCGGCACGATTTTTCTCGGCGAACTTCCTGAAATTGGAACGGAGTGGGAATTTCAAATGAATTTTTTGAATCCGCGCACGGATCTTTTGAAACGATTTCGTGTCGGTACCGAAAATTTCACCGCACAATTTCCGGCCAGCAGCACCGAATTTTCCGACGAAATTTCAACGGGAAATTTTGCAATTCAAACGTGTTTCGATTCCGCGCGCGCTGCGGCGTGCACGACTTGGAGCGGCGGCGGGTGCGCGACGTACAATTTCACCACGACGATCGCGAACAATCTCGAAACGTGTTTGATCGCCACGAACGACAATTTGAAAAATTCAATTTCCGTCGCCAGCGGCAACGCGCTCGAAAATTTTTCCACGGATTTTTCCACTGAAATTTCTGCGCTCGAAACAGAACTCGATGAAAATTTGTCGGATTTTTCCACGATTTTGGAACCGCAATTTTCCAGTCTCGAAAACGTGCTCGACGCGACGGATTCCATTTTTCAAAACCGCGTGATTTCGTACGTGAGTTTGAGTTTTTTGCAGCAACAAAAATCCGAAATTCAGGCCGAAAAAATTGCCGCGCAGAGTTTCACTTCGGCGTACAAAACAGATTATATTTCGGCGCTCAATTTTGAAGAAATTGCGTTGGATTTGCTGATTTCTCAAAAAAATTCCTCGACGGATTTGTCCGCACAATTTCCCGATTTCAACGAAAAATTGGAACGGCTGCGAGAAAATTTGCTCGCATTCAAATTTCGAGTTTTGAAAATTCAGACGATCGAATTGCCCGAACTTTTTGACGAAAAAACTGCCGGAATTTCTGCACTCGAAACAAATTTGAATCTGGCCGAAACCGAAATTTCTGACACAATTTCAACAAAATATTCTGCGGTCAACGCGCTCGCGATCACGGCAAGTTTGATCTCCACGATCGCCGACGCGAATCAGCTCGAGACGGATGTGCTGCTCGAATTTCAAAATTTTGACGACGCAATCACGGACACCGGCGGCGATTTGCCGACTTTTCAATCCGAGTTGCTGACGCAGATCGCGACGAATCAAGAAAATCTGGAAACGCTCGAAACCGCGATCGATGATTTTGGGACGATTGTTTCGGCGTGGGATGTCGTGGCGGGATTTGACGACGACTGCGAATATTTTGACGTTGCCGCGACGATTTCAGGCGACGCGGACGTTTCGATTTCGTACGATCGCGACTGCGGATTTGGAAAATTTTCTCACGCGAAAAAATTCAAAATGGGCGCGACGATTGCCGAAACCGTTTTCGACGACGTGTTTTCCGAACTCGGTTTTGACGAAGTGATCGATGCGATCCAGTGGCTCGGCGAGGACTTGGAAACCAAAAATATCGAAGTTTTGATCGCGGCACTTTCTGACGATGCGACGGGGCGATCGGTTTTGAAAAATCCGGATTTCCACGGCTACGAAATTATTGAAATCATCGGAAAAGAATCGGACACGATCCCTGGTGGCAGCGTCGGAGTGGCGTTCGAGCGCGGGAGCGAGCTTCCGACAAACACGTTCCGGGCGGCGCAACTTTCCGAACAAATGTTCAATCTCGGGCAGAGCGAGGAGGCGATCGAGTTTTTGGGCGGCGAATTTGCGAGCGATATTTTGGGACAAAATTCTGACGACGATCCGAACAAAATTTCGAAAGGTGCGTGCGAGAACGCGAGTTTGATCGAGTGGCCGACGCAGTGTTTGATCCCGTGGCTGAGCGATTTGCCGGATTTTCTCGGAAAACTTTCCACGATTATTCCAGACCAACTTGGGGGTTTGAGTTCAAATTTTGACGATTTCAAAAATCCGTTTCAATCGGTGTCGGCGCACGGAGAAATTCCAGTTCCGGTGGCGATTCGCGTGTCGCCAGAAAAATTGAAAATTTCTGCGGGAGACACGGTTCCGCAAAAAATTGCGGTCGAACTTTTGGACGAAAATGGCGACATTTTGACGACAGATTTTTCCACAAAAATTTCCCTCAAAACAATCGGTTCGGACGCGCTGCGACTTTTTTCGATCAGCCCGGGGGAGTCTGCGACTGCGAAATTTGGGACGGCGGATTTTTTCCTCGTTCCCAAAACGGACGACGTGGGCGGCTGGTTTTCGCTCGAATTTTCTGCGCTCGAAATTTCTCCGCAAAAATTGGACGTGCGCGTCACGACACAAAAAATCGAAGCATTTTCTGAAAAATCTGAAATCGTCGCGGACGACTGGGACGGGATGAAAATCGACGTGGTGGTGCAGAATTTGGAGGACGAAATTTCTCGAAAAAATGATGGAGAAGTTTTGAAATTTGAATCGGAGTGGGGGACTTTTTCCGACGACGGAACGGCAGAAATTTCTGACGCGCGCGCGTCGATTCTCTTTTTTCCCGGGAAAAAATCTGGCGAGGCAGAAATTCAAATTTCGCCCGCGGATCCGCAGACGATGCTGCCGCCCGAAAAAATATTTTTCGACATCGTTCCGGATTTGCCCGCGAAAATTTCGCTCGATTCTGACGCGCAAGATTTGGTGCTCGGTGGCGCGTGGATCACGGTTTCTGGATCGGTGCAGGATCAATTTGGAAATCCGATTCCGGCGCACGACGGGACGATCCAGTGGCGCGGCGCGGGGCTGGAAATCCAAAATATCGACGGGCCAAAATCGGTTCGCGTTCGAGTGCCGGAAAAATTTTCAAACACAAAAAATGCAGAAAAAGGCGAACAAAAAAGTTCGGAGCCGAACATTTTTCAAAATCTGCGCGACTCATTAATTTCTCCGGCAGAAAAAATTTCCGCGGACGCCGCGACTCAAAAACTTTCTCCTGAAAAATTGACGGCGAGCACCGAAATTTTGCCCGCTCAAAAATTTTCCACCGAATTTTTCATCATTAAAAATCCGACATTCGAAACCGAATTTTCTCCCGATTTGATTCCAGCGGGAACGGCGACTCCACAAAAAGTTTCCGTTCGGGCGGTCGATCCAGCCGGAAATCTGCTGCGTGGAAATTATCCGGTTTCGCTCAAAATTGAACCCGCGGATGTGGGAATTTTTCCACAAAATTTCACGCTCAAAAATGGAACGGGCGAATTTGAATTTTTCGCCGGCGAGCGTGCGGGAAAAACTTCGATCACACTGAAAAGTTTGGGATTTGTCGAGCACGCGTTCGAGTTTGACATTGCGCCGGGCGATCCCGCGAAAATTGAAATATCCGCCGACCAAAAAACACTCAATTCCGCGTCGACCGATCCGCTGCATTTGTCGTTTCGCGTCGTCGATCGGTTTGGAAATTTGGTTCCGGATTTCGATCAAAAAATTTCGTTGGTGCTCAATCCGGCAGAAAAAATTTCGTCCGCGGCAAAAACAGATTTGGTCGATCTCGGCGTGATCGGCGACGACGATTTCAGCATCAAAAGTTTTCTCGACGACGAAATTTCTGATTCGCAGGCGGAACAATTTTCTGATTTTGTCGTGCTCGATCCGGCGGACGTTCCGATTTTTTCGGGCGAAGGAACCGCGAATATTTTTGAAAACGGACAGACGGGAAAAGGATTTCTCGTGGCGAGTGTTTCCGATCAAAATATTTTGCCGGCGACATTTGAATTTGAAGTGACGCGGGTTTTGGCGCGCAGCGATTTTCAAACACTTTCTCCGAAATCACAATTGACGATGCTGCTCGGATTTCCGGGCGGAAAATTGGACGCTCCAAATTTGGGCTCGCGATTTTTGTTCGACGGCGAATCGCAGGCGGTCGCGACGCTGATCGCGAATCCCAACGCTCCGCGGTTGCTCGGTCAAATTTCTGCCCAGGCGGTGGTGCAGGCGGCGAATCCGATCTTTTTTCCGGACGATTTTTTCTCCACAAATTTTGTCGCGAGTGGTGGGAAATTGGCGCGCGCGCGGCTGATTTTTTCAGAACCGCCGTCACTTTTTGTCGGGGCAAAAATGCGCACAAAATCGGGCGTGTATTTTTCTCCCGCGTCGGAGATTTCTGATTTCGAAATTTCGGACGGGACGCTGCAATTTCAGGGTGAAAATCTTTTTTCACTGCGGCACGGCGGGGGACTAGATTTTGCGTCGAATGAAGTTTCGTTGTACCCGATCGAAAAATCAATTTTGAAATGGACGGTTCTTTTTCGCAGCAAAAAAATCGGTGAACTCGAATTTCATCTCGAAAATTTCGAGACAAAAATTGTTGACGAATTTTCCACTGAAATTTTGAGCGACGCGATCGAAATTTTGGCAACGGATCCCGACGTTTCGCTCCAAAAAATTTGGACGGGCGCGTCGACGGCGGGGGAATCGGGCGTGGGAATTTTTTCAAAAAAACTGACAGAACTTCAAAATCGGTCGCTCGGTGGCCCGCAGTTTTCCGCGGAAGATGTGGACACGGATCGGTCGGTCGGCTGGGAATCGGCGTGGAAACCGGGACCACTTTTTTCCGCGGGAGCGTCGATCGGACGCGCGACACAGTGGGGTGCGAGCGACGCGGTGATTTTGCTCGGCGATCCGAGTTTGTCGGTTCAAACAGAAAACACAAAATCGTCGCTGGGGATTTCTCCGGATTTGGGCGTGCCACTCTGGAAAAGTTCGGCCGGTGCGATTGACCAAATTTTGATCGCGGATGTAAATCGAGATGCGCGCGCAGAAATTTTGACACGCGTGGGAAAAAATATTTTCGCGCTGTACCACTCGATGCACGAACTCGACAATTTTCGCGACATGGGACCGATTCTCCGTTTTGAAGACGGCGTGCGCGACGCGGCGGTGTACCCAAATTCGCGCGGGGAATTGCTCTGGCTGATCCAGGTCAACGACGCGGGCGAACTTATTTTTCACCGTGATTTCAACGGAAAATTTTCTCGTGAAAAAATAAATCTCGGGCTCGAAAACGAAATTTTAAAAATTGTCGTCGCACAACTCAACGGCGACAAATTTCAAGATCTTGTAATTTTGGACGAAACCAACACGCTGCATTTCGCGTACGGTCGCGAACTCCCGGCGGACGAACCGAGCGGATTTGACGTCGATGCCAACGGATTTTTCGCCGCGCAGCGACTCGATCAGTTTGCGCCGTCGTTTGAAAAAATTGAAGAAAATTACGATTTTGCGGCGCAACAAAACTTGGACGAAGATTATTTTGGCCGCCGAAGTTTCCCACAACTTTCGACGATTTTGGCGAGTTTCGATGGCGTGGAAAATTCCACGTTCACCGACGAAATTCAACAAATTGCAGAACGAAATTTCGCGCGGATTTCTGAAAATAAAAAATTTGACGCGCAGTTTTCACTCGAACTTTCCAACGCAAAAACGACGATCGAACCGGGCGACACGCTCGAAGCGAAACTTGAAATTTTTTCCACGGAAAAACTCGAAGATTTTACGCTCTGGATTCCAGATTTTGTCGGGATGAATTTGAACGCGGATTCGATTTCGGTCGATCTTTCAAATGCTGATTTGAAATTTACTGCGGGACGAAACGGATTTTTGCTCGGAATTTCAGAAATTCCGCTGCGCACTCGAACAACATTTTCCTGGGAATTTTCTGCGACTTCGGTTCCGCCGATCACGTTTTCTGCGTACGATTTTTCTGGCAACGACGGGATCGACGACATCGCGGTGGCGTGGGAAATCGACGACGAAAAAAAGTTGATTCAGTTTCTTTCCGATGATCCGCCGCGGAGTTTTCCGACGACAGGAAAAAGTTCGGACGCGACAGAAGATTCGCCCGGTTCGATTATTTCAGAAACGCACACGAGAAAAATTGTCGACGCGTTTGGCGAAAATTTCCCCTCTGATTTCGATGCGGAAGCGCAGGCAGCGGACATCGTTTCTGCGCTGCAGGGTTTTTCGAATAATTCTGATGGAATTCCGGTGCACTACCAGACGGCGGACATCGACGAATCGTTGAATCAAAGTTCGTGCGGAAGTGGCTGCGGGTTGCCGATTCCGTCGTACGCGTTTCTCGCACCGGGGGCGCAGTCGTTGTATTTGCCGCCGATTTCGTTTCCGATGCCGCCGCTGCCGGGCACTCCCGTTTTGTGGGTGGGCGCGACACCGCCATTTGTTGGTGCGGGACCGATGCCGACTTCGCAGTTTCGATTGTACGTGATGCCGACGACGACGGCGCAGGTTGCGCTCGGATTTTGTTTGAATCCAAATGTGACGAATCCCACGATGATTGCGACGGGCGTTCCATTTCCCGATCCGTCGACGTGTTTTGTTGTCGTTCCGCCGCTGCTCGAACTTTTGGGCGCGTGTCCGGGGAATTTTCTCGATCTCGATTTGGCGGCGCAGGAATCACGAAAATCTTTGCAGCCGATGTTTGCCGCGGGCGGGGAAAACCTGGGATCGTTTATTCCGCGCAACAAAGCGGAGCTGAAAAACAAACAAATTGCGGCCGCGGATATTATCACGACGTGGGTGCAGAAGCAGATGCGCGAGTTTTCGAATATTCGATTGCCGAGTTTTGAAATGGTGTTGCCGGCGTTTCCAAAAACGAAAAAATCCGCGACACAAAATTCTCCGAGCGGCGCGAATGGCGCAGACGAAACGGGGTACCGATTGCTCGAAGATCCGAGCGTTCAAAATTCGTTGGCAAAAATCGAAAGTTCTCCATTTGTTCAAATCAAAAAACGAGAAGTGGCGATTCCGTACCCACAATTTTCGATCGAACAAATTCAAACTTTAAAATCGGATTTCAGCACGTGGAAAAAAGATTTTCAAATCTGGAAACACGAAACGAAAAAGTCGATTCGACGCTCGGAGTGCGAGTTGGTCGCCGAAGGAAAATGGGACGCGGGCGAAGAAACTGCGGACGGAATTTGCGAAGAATCGACGAATTTGATCGGACTCGACACGCTGATTCAGCTCAAAAAAATTGAAACGCGCGCGCAATTTTACACGGAATTTTTCAACACGCTGCTCGACGCGAAACAAAGTTTGGACGCGGTTGCGGCGCCAGAAAAAAAATTGAAAATCGCTCAAACCACAATTTCCACGGCGGAAAAAACTTCCGAAATTTCCACCAAAAAATCGTTGACCGCCTCGGCAGAAAAACAACTGCAATCGGCAGAAAAATCAGTTGAAAATTCGGCGGATCAGGCCGCGCGTTCGGTGGATAATTTAGACGAAGCGGGCGAATCGGTGGAGGCACTTGCGGAAATTTTGTCCGAATTTTCGTCGAAAATAAATGCAGACGAAACGTCGATGCTCCGCGATTCTGCACAAACTTTGCTCGCCAGCGCGCAGTCCGCAATTTCCCTGGCGGCGACGACGGCGGAGCAGGCCGTGGCGGTGGCGACGGAGGATTTGGAAAATTCTGAAAAGTTAGAAACACAGATTTCTGCCGAGTGGGAGCGGATCGCCGCGCTCAAAATTTCATTCGCAGCGTCCGAATCAGAAAAAGAAAATATTAAAAAATCTCGCGCGGAACGGAAAGCCGAGCGGGAAAATTTGAAAAAAGAAAAAAAGAAAAAACTCGCGGAAGAAAAAGAAAAACGAAAATTGGAAAAACCGGATTTGCGCGAAATGAAAAATGAAGGAATTGAGTTTGCGCGAAAAATGGCGGCGAAAGAATTGATGAAACAGCTGCTCGCGGTCGATGTTTTTATCGACAAAGTGGAAGAAATGATGGTTGCCGTGGACAAAAATGTGCAGGCGATCGAATCGTACCGCGAGACGGGCGAACGAATCCAGGAGCTGCCACAAGAATTTAAAAAACTTTTCAAACAAATCGAAGAAACAAATTTTTTTCTCACGGAGTACTGGGAAAATTGGATCAAAACGAACAAACGCTCGGTTTCAAAATGGCAACAATTCGAACAAAATCTGGAAAGTATGTACAAACTTTGGGAAAGTATTCCTGATATTTTTCGCCAATTTACAAAAGATTGCGGAACGTGTCCCGTCAATCGTGGGACGATGGAGGAGTGGCTGATGCGCGTTTTGCTCGGAAAAGTGAAATTGCCGGTGATTCCTGCGCCGCAGATTCCAGACGTGACATTTGATTTGAGCCGCGTTGCGATTGGGACGCAGATCACGGTTCCCGACATCGTGCCCAAGCCGGTGGAATTTTCTGTTCCGAAATTGCCGGGATTGCCGGGAGAGAGCGTGGATTTTTTGCTGGAACAATTTATGGGACAGCTCGGAGAGCAGATTTTGAAAATTTCGATCACGTTTGGCGCGCTCAAAAATCTGGTGGTACAAATTTTAGACGGAAGTTTCACCGCGTCGATTCCGGCGTGGCTCGAAGCTTTTCTCACCGAAAATTTTGATCAGATGATTTTGGATTTGCTCGCGTCGTTGCAGATCCCGGGGCTCGCCGGATTTATACAAAATATTCCAGAAATTCCGATTTTGCCGTCGCTGCCGGCGGAATTGCTCAACCTCGATTTCAATCCGCCACCGGTGTCAATTCCGACGTTGCCGACATTGATCGAACCGCCGAAGTTGCCAGATTTTCTTGAAAAATTACAGGCAATTCTCGTGATTCCAAAAACGCTGTTGAAATTTTTCTGTCTGCTCAATCGCGGTTTGTTGCCGATTCCGGAGTGGAAAGTTGCGACACAAGTTGTGGCGATGACAAATCGAACATCGTTGATGCCACTGGATTTTGTTTCGGCGGCGCTGTCTCCCGCGCTGCCGAGTCCGCCGTCTTCTTCTGGCGGTTTGTTGTCACCGATTTTCAAAAAAATGCAAAACGCCGCGGACCAACTTCCCGAGGATTTTTCCGGCGTGCGGGTGAGTGCGGATTTCGACGCGTCGAATGTCACGGTAAAAATGGAATCAAAATTTGTTCCGGCGCTCGAAATGATGAACGATCAGATCGATCAGGTGCAACAAAAAATGAGCTGTGTTCTCGATCAGCTCGACGCGCAGGCAAAAGGCGCGGGTTCGCTTCAAAATTGTTCGGGCTCTGGTGCGGAAGAAATGAAAATTTCTCGCGTGGAAAATTTGGAAAATCGTTCAAACTTTTTTTCGAATGCAAATTCTGAGCGCGTGTCACTTTTTTCTCCCGGGGAAAATCCGCGTTCACCTGAACTTGAAAAATCAGTGGATTGGCTTCAAAAATTTCTTGCGTACTCGCTCGAAAATTCGGATTCCGATTTTGAAATTCCCGAAATGAAAAATGCGCTGGCGGACTTTTTCGAGCAGCCAGAAACCTGGGCGCGACTCGCTCCGGCGCAAAAATCGTGGCTCGCGTCGACGGAATTTATCGATCCGTCAAAAATTCCGACGGAGCTGCCGACCGATTTCGATGTGGACGAGCAACTCGAAAAAACGCGCGGGATGACCAGCGAACCGAAAATGTATTTTTTCGATTCCGAGCAGTCGCTCGCCGAGGAAATCACGCCCGTGTCGCTCGATGGAAAATCGTACACCGCGACGATTTCGGATTTGGATCTCGACGGCGAAAAAGAAATTTTTTACGCGATCGGATCGGAGTTGTATTTCAAACGTCGAGTCGATTTTGATTTCACATCCGAGCAGTCAGACGCCGAGTTTGAAGCGCCGACAGATCGGTACACTTTTTGGGAATTTGAAAAATTTGTCGGAAATTTTACGCCAACTTTTTCTGCAGAAAATTTTGTCGATGCGTCGGGAACGACGTTTAAATTTCAGCCGCCGTGGAATAAAAATTTGCAGTATTTTGAGTGGGTGATTTCGGATCGTCCGGATCATATTTTCGAACGAGGAAAAATTTCTTCCGATCGCGCGGCAGACGAGTGGCGACGAATCGCATTTTTAATTCGCCCGCGCGGCACGAAGTACGATATTCGGCGGGTTTCCAGTTTGATTCGAAAAATCACCGGAGCGCCGATTTTGTACGGTTCCAAAATTCACACGATTCAAAATTTTACGCTCGAGGAGTGCGAAAATTCAGAAATTGAAAAACCGTTTTTTCCGACCGAAACTGTTTTTGTCGGCGTGGCGCCGCACACGCGGATGGTCATAAAAACGCTCCCGCGCGACGGACAGCAGGCGGAACGACGTGAAATTGATTTGCGGGCGGGCGAAGAAACGATCGTGGATTTTGCGGAAGTTTGTGCAACTTTTGGCGAGGCGCAGTACGCGGAACCGGGAAAAATAGAAAAACTCGAAGTGCGAGAAAATGGATATTTTATCGACAACATGCGGCTCGAACTTGGGAAAAATGACGAAGTGCAACTGGATCTTTTTGACGAAACTCCGATCACGATCGAGGGCGGCGAAACGTACGAAATGCATCATTTCACCACGGAAGATTCCGCGATCGCGTATTTTAAAAAATTAAATCTCGGAAATCACTACGGATCTTTTGTCGGATTTGACGGGCGCGATCAGAGTTTCTCCGTTCAAAAATTGTTGCACGATCCGCAGCCGGCGGACGACACGGTGGCGCCACAAATTTCGTTGTTGCGCGGAAAAAAACGCACGGAATATTTTGGAGAACCGATCGAAATTGACGCGACGCGCACGATCGAGGAGCAGGCGATTGACCGCGTGTGGTGGGAATTTGACGGAGCGGTGATTCTCGACACCGCCGATCAGAAAAAATTTCCCGAAGTTTTTCAAAATCCGCAGCGCGCACTCAAAATTCAAATTCCCGCGCGCGAAAAACCAGAAAAAGTTTCGTTCATTTTGCACGTGACCGATTTGTCTGGAAACGAGGCGACTGCGACGATCGAAATTTCACTCGAATCGCCGCCGCTTCGATTGCTCGAAGTTTCGCAGCGCGAGGGGCGAATTTTGGGAAAATTATTGTCCAAAATTGAAAATCTTGAAATTTCGTTTTCGCGTGAACGAAATGATCGCGAGATTTTTTTGCCAAAAACGGTGACGACGGATGCGGCGGGAATGTTTGAACTTGGGGAATTGTCGGCGGAGGGAAATGTGGAAATTTTGGATCAAAATAAAAATCTTGCAGCCGCGATTTTGCCGACGGGACGCGTCATTTTGGAAAATAAAAATCTCACAATTTCAGTGCAATCGGCGACCGAAATTTCTCCACAAAAAACGGAAATTCGCGACACAAAAAATCAGATTGTTGCAGAAATTTCAATCGCACCGAGCGGGGAAAATTCGGTCGAAATTTTATCCGGAGAAAAAATCGATTCAAAAAAGTTTTTCCAAAATTCAGCGGTGCAGGCGCTCGATCGGAATTTGTCGGACTCAATTCGGTGGGAAAAAATTTCCGGACGCGAACCAAAATTTTCTGGCGCGGTGGCGCTCGTGGATTCTTTGCAGCACGAGACGCTCGGCGTGCTCGATCGATTTGGAAATTTTCACTCGCTGCAAAAAAATCTGTCACTCCGCCCAAAAAGATCGGTTTCCATTTCTGAGCCGGTGGTGTTTGAAATTTTGAACGAAAAAGTGCTCGGGGAATTTTTTGTTCCCGTCGAAAAAAATGTGACGGTTTCGTCACCAAAAAAACCAAATTGACTTTTTTCTCCAAAAAAACAGAATCACCGCGCAAAAATACTTGAAAAACCGCATAATTTCTGGTAAAATGGACGGAATGGAATATGACGAATTTGTTTCCGACTTGTTGCTCAGAAGTGAGGAATTGAAACTTTCGAATGAGCACGAAAAATCGATCGAGTTGCTTCAGAAAATTTTGGTGCACGAACCAGATTGTTTCGAAGCGCTCGAAGAAATTGGTGACAATTTTCTCTCGATGAAGCAGCCGGAAAAAGCAGAAAAAGCGTTGCGGCAGGCAATAAAAATAAATCCGAAATCGGCGAATGCGCATTATTTGCTAGGATTTCTTTTTTCTCAGGAACAAAAATGGCACGCGTCGGTCGAGGCGCTCGAAACGGCGGACAATCTTTCGCCAAATCATCCTGAAATTTTGCGCTGTCTGGGGTGGAGTTTTTACAACCAAAATCGTCGCTCACAGCAGGGCGTTGCGTTGCTCGAGCGGTCGTGCAGTTTGTCGCCGAACGATCCGAATATTCTCTGCGATCTCGGCGTGTGCTACATGAATTCGTCGCAGTTTCGATTGGCGAACGATCTTTTTGAAAAAGTAATTTCAATGAATCCAAACTCTGAACAGGCGGATGAATGTCGTCGGTTTTTGCGCGTTTTGAATTTACGAAAAAAAAGAGACGGTTCCACGGAACGATAAAATTTGCGAAAAATTTTCCTCCTGCGTATAATTGCCGTACTTTAATTTTCGAAAATGGCAAAACAAGTGACAGCAGCAGATTTTGACGCAGAAGTACTGCAGCATTCAGGTGTTGTGCTCGTTGATTTTTTTGCCACGTGGTGCGGTCCGTGCCAGGCGATGATGCCCGTTCTTGAAGAACTGGGCTCTGAACTTCCTGCGGACGCAGCGGTGGTGAAAGTCGACATTGATCAGGCCGCAGGGTTGGCGTCACAATACGGCGTGATGTCGATTCCAACGTTTAAAGTTTTCAAAAACGGGGCGGTTGTTGACGAGGCGATGGGAATGCAGGCAAAAGAAAATTTGCTCGCATTATTTCAGAAACACGCGTAGTTTTTTTTAAAAAAAATCCTGGCTTTTTATTTCCAAGATTTTTTTTGTATTCCAATTCTTTTCAAAAACTTACAATTTGCGTCGACGCCAAAATATCATCCAAAACGGAATTCCGACGAGTAACATCGCGAGTCCGTCGACCAAGTTTTCTTTTTTTTGTCGCTCAAAACGAAGCAGGTTTTCTTCTTGTCGATCCGTTTTGCACTGTTCGATTTCTTCGGGAGTGCGAACGGTTGGCTCGCTTTCTTTCATTCTTGAATAATCCATTCGGCATTCTTCCGTGGTCACGATGGAGTATTCTGCTGTTTGAAATTGAAACACGTACAATTTTAAAACTGCGTTGAGAACGAGAACTCCGCCGATCGCGGTCATGATAATTCCAGTGAGCGCGCCGCCGAGCGTGATCAAATCACGAAGCCAGGTGAGTTTTTTTTCAACCATTTTTATGCAGGATTAATTTTTATTCCTGCTCCCATTGTTGCATTCACCGAAATTGTTTCGATGTACGTTCCTTTGACGGCTGCTGGTCGTGCTGTTTTGATCGCATCGATCATCGCGGTGAGATTTTCTGTGAGCTTTTTTTCGTCGAATGAAAGTTTTCCAAAAACGGTGTGAATAATTCCACTTTTATCGTTTCGAAATTCAAGTCGTCCGCCAGCAACTTCTGTCACAATTTTTGCAACGTCTGGTCCGACAGTTCCGGCTTTTGGGTTTGGCATCAAACCTTTTGGTCCGAGCACTCGCGCGATTTTTGCCAAATGTTTCATCATTCCTGGTGTCGAAACGGCAACATCAAAATCGAGCCATCCTTTTGTGACTTTTTCGACTAATTCTTCGGCACCGACTGCTGTCGCACCAGCTGCTTTTGCTGCTTTTTGTTGATCATCTTCACAAAACGCGGCGACTCGAACTTTTTTTCCGGTTCCATTTGGAAGTGTCGTTGTGGTGCGAACTTGTTGTTCTGCGTGTTTTGGATTGATTGCCAATTTTGCGTGTAATTCCGCAGTGGCATCAAATTTTACCGATGAAGTTTTTTTCATCAATTTTACTGCTTCTTCGATGGTGTACAATTTTTCCCGATCAATTGTTTTGTACGCTGATCGGAGCGTTTTTGACAGTTTTGTCATTTTAAAAAAATTAAGTGGTAATTGGCGTCCCGGGTTTTTTTTCGAGACTCCCACGAACTGTGGCGATTTTAAACTTCCGGCTCGAGGCCCATTCGTTTGGCCGTTCCGGCGACAATTTTGACTGCGGCATCCATGTCGTTTGCATTCAGATCTCGCATCTTTTTTTCGGCAACGTTTTCAAGTTGCGCACGCGAAATTTTTCCAATTTTTTCAGTGTTTGGTCTTCCCGATCCTTTTTTGATTTTCAATTCTTGTTTGATCAACGCACTTGTGAGTGGCGTTTTGATTTCCATCTGGAAACTTTTGTCTTCAAAAACGTAGCAGATTGCAGGAACTTTGAGTCCGCTGGATTTGAGTTCGGCAGTTTTATCGTTGAATTCAGAACAAAACGCCTGAATATTTACTCCGTGCTGTCCGAGCACAGGTCCGACGGGTGGCGCAGGTGTTGCTACTCCGGCGAGGAGTTGGATTTTGAATTTTGATTTAAATGGTTTTTTGGGAGGCATTTTCCAGAGGATAAAAAATGAAAAGTGAAGCGGCGTGCGTAATAATTATATTTTTTTAATGATTTGATCGAAGTCGAGCTCTACGGGTGTTTCCCGATCAAAAATCGAAACCATGACGGTAACTTTTCCTTTTGCTTTGTTGATTTCAGAAACAATTCCTTCGTAATTTGCAAACGGACCTTCTTTGATTTTTACCAAATCTTTTATCGAAAGTTTAATGTCAGTGGTTGGATTGGCTTCGCCCATCCGTTTTTTGATAATTCCAAATTCTTCGGGCAAAACGGGAACTGGAATATTTCCAGAACCAACGAATCCGGTCACATTTGGCGTATTTCGAATCATAAACCATGACGCGTCAGTTACAATCATGTCCACGAGTACGTACCCAGAAAAAAGATTTTTTTCTACCACAACGCGTTTTCCGCCTTTGATTTGTGCGACTTTTTCTTTGGGAACAATTACTTCAAAAATATGATCCTGCATGTTCATCGATTCGATGCGCTGATCAATCGCTTGTTTCACCGTGTCCTCGTACCCAGAGTACGTGTGGACAGCGTACAAACATCGACCGGCGGCGAGATCCTGTTTTGACATTTTTACAACAGTTCAAGAATGATGCGATTGAAAACGCCGTCAATGAATGTGATTCCCACGCCAATTATGAGCATGATGATGAGAACCGTGATCATCGAATGCACGGCTTGCTTTTTTGTCGGCCAGGTCACGGCGCGCAGTTCGTTGACTCGATCGGTAAGAAATTTTTCCATTTCAAAAATTGTTCGCCGACATTCTCAGGATTTCACTGGTTTTGTCAAAACTTTTTCTCGGTTCTTCAGAATTTCAAAAAATCATCGGCAGTGGCAACTTCTTCCGTTTTTTCCTCGGTTTGTGTGATCGTACTCGCATGCGTAAAATCGACGAGCCATTTTTTCCCGAAAATTTCTTCGGTGCAACCACTGAGTTTGTTTTTGATTTCCGAGTTGTTGAGCTGGTTCAAATGAAAGTTTGAATCCGATCGGAACAGAATTTTCTCATTTGAAATTTCCGGAGTACACGACGAGAGAAAACTTTTTTTCACAAAAACAGGAATTCCAGATTTTTTCGCCATTTCTTCCATTCGTTCCCGCACCACCGGAACGGTGAGTTCTCCACTCGTTGGCATCGGTGTCTGTGGCGCCGCTGCTGCGGGTTTCGGTGCTGGTTTTGGCGCAGGAACTCCATCGAATAAAAATCCGGAAGTTTCATCGAGTGGTGCAGGCGACGTTTTTTCCACTTTTTTCTCTGTCTCAGTCGGGAGAATCTTTTTCTCCAAAATTTCGGGCGATTTTTCCACTGATTTCGGTTCGGGTGGAGCCACAACTTTTTTCGGTGCGATTTTTTGTTCTGAAAAATTTCCGGTCGGTTTCCCGTGACACAATTTCACGACTGCGATTTCGAGTGGTAGTTCGACGATCGGTGAACTTTTGAGTCGTCCGAGCGCGATTTCGATTTCTTCGATTACAGAAACAATTTTTCCAACACTCGATTTTGCTCGCAATTCTGTGTGCATTTTTTCTCGTAAAAATCCCAGAAAATCATGACCGAATGTTCGAAAATCTCCGCCGGAACGCGAGATTTCTTGCAAAATTTCAAACGCATTTTCCGCTTCTGATTGATCGATCGCATCCCAAAAATTTTCCAACATTTCCGTCGACGAAACGCCGAGACTCGCGCGCACATTTTCAGCGGTGAGTTTGTGTTCGGTTTCCGCGGCGGTTTGTTCCAGCAGCCCGATCGCATCGCGCAGTCCGCCCTCAGCTTTTCGTGCGATCATTTTCAACGATTCCTCGTCAGCAGAAAATTTTTCTTCGTCGCAGATTTTTCGCAGTCGTTCGATCAATTTTTCCACGGTGAATCGACCGAACGTGAACGTCTGGCAGCGGGAAATAATCGTCTCGGGAATTTTGTGCAGTTCGGTTGTCGCCAGCAAAAAGAATGCGTGCGATGGCGGTTCCTCGAGCGTTTTTAGCAGTGCGTTGAACGCTTCGTTCGTCAGCATGTGCACTTCGTCGATGATGTAAATTTTTCGATTCGCGCGATTCGGCATAAAATTTACTTTTTCTCGCAGATCTCGAATTTCACCAATTCCGCGATTGGACGCGGCGTCAATTTCAATCACATCCACGAGTGATCCGTCCGCCGTTCCGCGACAAAAATCACATTCGCCGCACGGAGCGCCGTCGTTTGGATTGGTGCAGTTCAGACCTTTCGCAAAAATTCTCGCCATCGACGTTTTTCCTGTTCCGCGGCTTCCGGCGAACAAGTACGCGTGCGCTGGTCGATTCGATTTCAACGCGTTTTTCAGCGTTCGTACGACAGAGTCCTGTCCCACGAGGTCAGCAAAAATTTGTGGCCGATATTTCAAAAAAAGTGTCGTCATTTCGCCGAGAGTTTAGTTTTTTTCTAAAAATTTCAAAATCTTTTCTGCGATTTCTGGTGCCGCATTTCGAATCTGCGAGGTGGAAAGCGCGGTGCGCATTTTTTCATCCGTGATCGCTGATTTCACCGCTGCTGGGAAACTTGCTTTCGAGTCCTGTTCGTACACGTGACAGAGGTTTTTTTCTGCAAAAAATTCCGCATTTTTCCGCTGGTGATCGCGGGCGGCCGAGGGGAGGGGAATAATCAAACTTGGTTTTTTCGCGGCAACGATTTCAAACAACGAATTTGCTCCGGCACGAGAAATTACAAAATCTGATTCGGCGATTTTTTGGGAAAGTTCTGTCGCTGGCAGCATTTCAAATTGCTCGAAATTTGGATGCGAAAAATTCAACTTTTTTTCTCGGCCCGTCACCACGATGTAGTGACAATTTTTTAGGAGCGATTGTGCGTTTTTCAAAAAAAGTTCGTTCAAATTGCGTGCGCCCTGCGAGCCGCCAAAAATGAGTATTTTAAAAAGCGGGGGAGTGGTTTTCTCTTTCTTTGGTGCGGGTTTTTCCGCGTTTGAAAAAAAGAGGGGAGTTTGTGGATTTCCAAAACTTTCGAATGTTTCGTTGGCAACTCTGCGCGCAAATTTCGTCATGACACCTGCAGAAATATCGGATTCGTGCGTAAAAATTTTTCCGCGGAATTTTCCGAGTTTTGCTGCGATCAAAAATGGAAATCCAACGAAACCACCTTTGAAAAAAATCGCGTCTGGATTAATTTTTTGCAATAATTTTTGTGCCGTGCGCACCGATTTCAAAATCCGAATTGGTGCTGCCAAATTTTCCATCGAAAAATACCGACGGATTTTGTCTGTGCGGAAAAAATGAGTTTTTACGTCTCCAAAATTTTCTTTGACAATTTTGCGATCCAGCGGTGCCTCTGCGACGACGAGCTCTGTTTCTGCGCCACGTTTTTTGAGTTCGTCGATCAGATTTCGCAGCGGAAAAATATGTCCGCCCGTGCCGCCTCCCACCAACAAAATTTTCGATTTCATCGGGGACGAGTGTACCAAAAAAATGTGACAACTCAACCGCGACATACTTTCAAAAAATTACCGGTACCAGCGTCGCTGATTTTTTTCCGGCAGGAGACTAGAAATTTGCAGTAAAATTCCGCAGCCGGCGAGCGTCATCAGCATCGAGCTGCCGCCGTACGAAATAAATGGAAGCGTGATTCCGGTGTTTGGAATGAGCGCGAGATTCACGGCGATGTTGACGAATGCTTGCCCGACGATCCACGTCGTGATTCCAACTGCGAGATATTTTGCAAATTCATTTTTTGTGCGGAGCGCCACTTCGTACCCGCGCCATGCGATAAATCCGTACACCGCGATCAAAAACAGAATCCGAAAAAATCCGAGTTCTTCCGAAATTGCGGCGAAAATTGTGTCGGATTGCACTTCCGGCAGGTAGTTGAATTTTTGAATTGAATTTTGAAATCCGCGTCCAAACCAGCCCCCAGAACCGATCGCGATCATGGCTTGTTTGATTTGAAATCCAGTGTTGAGTGGATCGAGATCTGGATTCAAAAAAACATTCACGCGGCGCCCGATGTACGGAACCGTCAGTGTCACAATTGTGGCGCAGAACGCGAGCGCGGCACCTCCGACGAAAAAATGTTTCACTTTTGCGCCGGCAACAAAATACATTCCCGCCGCGGTCAGCGTCAGCACGAGCAACGATCCAAAATCAGACTGAACGATCAGGAGCAGCGCGGGGATACTGAGTGCCACGGCAAACGGTAAAAATCCGCCCTCGATCGAGTCCGGCGTGAGTTTTCCACTGGAAAAAATTGCGGCCAAAAAAATGATCACCGCTAGTTTCATCATTTCTACCGGTTGAAACGAAAATCCGCCGATCCGCAGCCACAGTTTCGCGGTTGTCCCAAAATCAGTTCCAATCACGAACGTCAAAATCAATAAAATTACGCCGACCAAAAAAATTGGTACCGAAAGTTGCCGAAGTTTTTCGAGTGGAAACCGCAGCGCGATCCAAAAAATTGGAATTCCCGCCAAAATATGCCAAAAATGCCGCCAAAAATAAAAATCGTTGCGTTGCGAAATTTCGTAACTCGATGCGATTGACATTGAGCTCATCATCACTAGCCCGAAAATAGTGAGTCCCGCGATGGCAAAAAGAAGTCCTCGGTCGATCGTTTTCATCGGGAGAAATTGTAACAGAAAACTTTTTGGAAAAGAATTGACAATGTGTTTGAAATATTCTAGTTGTGGTTTGAGGTTTATATTTTTCAAATGAGAACTATGGAAAACGAAAAAATTCCAGAAATAAAAAATGAAAAAAAAGGAGGGAATATTGTGGTTGAAATTTTGAAATTGTTGGTGAGCAGCATGGCACGTGTTTCAACTGTGATGATTGAATCTTCATTCAATAGTTCAACGGAAAAAATAAAAAAGAAAACGATCGAGCTCAACGATGCGTTGAAAAAATTGGAGGAGGCAAAAAAAACAACTGGTAGTTTTCGAAAATCTTCAGAAATTTAATATTTTAAAAAATGGGTCATGCCTAGAATAGCGAAATAAAAAATGCTAATCTGTAGTCATGATGAAGAAAAACAAATACGCAAACCGTTCCCGAATTTCTGAGAAAAAATTCAGAGAAATTGTGAAGTATTTTTCGATGGATTTGGAGGCAACAAAAATTGCCAAATTAACACATTTAAATCGAAATACAATTAACCGATATGTGAAAGCACTTCGGCAAAAAATTGTTGATTTTTGTGCAAAAGAATCACCATTTTCTGGAGAAATTGAAGTCGACGAAAGTTACTTCGGGGCGCGCCGAGTTCGCGGAAAAAGAGGGCGCGGAGCCGCCGGAAAAACGATCGTTTTTGGGCTT
>Ga0209042_1000618_pt1 | contig 35594 bp, 34 predicted proteins | sample SaaInlV_200m_DNA_6_FD_184649 | JGI IMG/M metagenome (GOLD analysis project Ga0209042, IMG submission 184649) | Marine microbial communities from expanding oxygen minimum zones in the Saanich Inlet - SI037_S2LV_200m_DNA (SPAdes) (version 2) | ecosystem: Environmental > Aquatic > Marine >...
TCTGGCGTTGGGAATATGGTCCGAGGATTATCTGGCGCACCCGGGGAGATGCAAATAGCTGTGAATGGAACCCCAAGTAACAATCCGAATTTTATCTTTGAGTATGATTACGGCAGCGATACTTGGCAGCAAATTTCAACGACATCCCTTCTTGCCTATGTGAAGGCGATGTATTTCTTGTCAGTTGATGAGGGGTATTACACGGCTTGTTGGGGGCACGCTCGTTGGGATGGGGCTGATTGGGATGCCAAAAAAGAATTTGACTTCTGTGATATTAGCGACTTGTGGGGAACGCGTGATGACTCAGGGCAACTTCACTTATACACAGTGGGAAAAAACAATTTTGGAAATGGTGTCCGGGTATGGAAATACACTGAGAATCTTAATCCTGATTTGCTCGGGACCTTTGGCAGCAAATGTGGCTTTGTTTTTGGTGATCCGATTAATGGCAGTTTTATCTGTGGCGGGGTCTATCATATTGGCGGCGCCGCAGGAGTATGGGGCTCTGCTTGGGATGATGTATATGTCGTAGGGTATTTAGGCTCCGACTTTGACACACGGGGGCGTGTCTATCATTATGATGGCGTATCTTGGCAGCGATTGACAGCATTTGGTGATATTCCATATGCGATGAGTGTCGGGGGAAGTGGACCAGATAACGTATGGATTAGTTTGCAAGATGGACGTTTGTTGCACTATGGTCTTGTTAATCAGGCACCTGTTGCTGGTGCTGGAGGAACCTATATCTCCGATGAGGGCGCTACTTTGACGTTGGATGGCTCAGCTTCTACAGATGCTGATGACAATATCGCTCTCTACGAATGGGATTTAGATAATGATGGACTTTATGATGATGCTACGGGCATGACCGCTGACTTTAGCTTTGCTGATGATGGTGTGTATCCAGTAGGATTGAAAGTAACAGATGATTATGGTGCCTTCGATGTTGATACAGCTGAAGTTACCGTGCTAAATGTTGCGCCAACAATTGAGATGGTCACGATCCCTGTAGAGCCAGTTCAGACAAGTATAATGGTGGAGGTAAGTGCCCTTATTGCAGATGTAGGGGTGCTGGATACACATACCGCACTTTGGAGTTGGGGAGATGGCTCTACAAGTGCAGGTGTGGTTTCCGGATATGACGTTACGGGTTCTCACACATACAATGTTCCTGGACTGTATTCGGTTATTCTCTATGTTGAAGACGATGATGGTGGCTTTGCAGAAGAACTTGCCCAATATCTTGTGGTCTATGATCCCAAGGTAGGATTTGTAACCGGCGGCGGGTGGATCTGGTCACCGGAAGGGGCATTGGCATTGGAGCCGGCGTGGAGCGGAAAGGTTACCTTTGGCTTTGTAAGCAAATATGTCAAGGGCAATATTCCACCGGTGGGTAATACCGAGATCCGCTTGCAGACCGAGACGATGCAATTTGCCAGCACCTCTTATGATTGGTTGGTAGTTAACGAGAACCAGGCAATTTTTACAGGAAGAGGTATGTTGGATGAAGTGCCTGGTTATGGTTTTCTGATCGCAGTGACGGATGAATTGCCCAAAGGGAATAATGGTGCAGATAAAATCCGCATCAAGATTTGGGAACTTGTTACAGGCGATCTGATTTATGATAGCCAATTTGGTGCCGCGATAGATTCGGCGCCGACGGTGCTTCTTGAAGGAGGTACGATCGTTATCCATAAAGCGAAGTAGGAAAAATTGACGAAGTTAATAGTCCCTGTTTTAAAAAGAACAGGGACTATTGATTTAAATATATACTTCCACCACATCCCCAACCTTTGCTCCCACCTTCTTCGCCGCACTCCCATTCACAACAGCAACTTCCAAATACCCGCCGCTATCGCTCAACGCGACCAGTGTGCCGACTTCACGATGCCCGTAAGATTTTACGAGTCCTTTGATCTCATGCCCCAAAATGCGAATTATTGGATCACCTTCGATTTGCTCGGTGCGTAAGTCTGTGCGGATATTGCCGAAGTGGTCGATCAGGGTGATATGCGCCAACCAGCCCGTATCCGTTTTTTCGGGCGTAGATAATCCTAGCAACGTGGGATTGCCAATCGGTGTGCCCAGCTCTTCGAGCGGGACTCCCGCTGCCAAATGCGCACCAACGGGCGCGAAAAGATCACGTCCATGAAAGGTGCCGGTGATGCTTTTTAGCCAGTAATCGGGATTATCCAGATCGACAAAGGTCATCGGTAGATGTTTCTCTTCGGCAGCCTGTATGAGCGGCGTGAGCAAGCCGTTATCAGGGGCGACGTACCGCTGCATCCCCAATTGGGCGGCGATCGCCCGTCTTTTTGTCCCCACGCCAGGGTCCACCACTGCCACATGTACCGTTCCCTCAGGAAAAAATGGGGCAACCCGCGAGAGCGTGATTGCGCCTTGCAGCACATTTTGGGGCTCTATCTGATGTGAGAGATCGGCGATTTTCACATCGGGACAAATGCCCCAAATAACGCCTTTCATCACGCCGATAAAACCGTCTTGTGTGCCAAAATCTGTTAGCAGTGTCAGTATGCCCATATTTGGCTACTCCTTTTTAATGGTAGGATAAAGTATTATTTTACTCGTTTTGCGAGGTGACTTATGTCTGAAACAGAACGTACCCCCAAAGAAATTCTTACTGAAATTCACACAGGTTTGCGCGCGTCAAAAGCTGAAGAGCGTCAGGAGAGCCTTACTGCATTGAACACGCTCGCTTATAGCAGCGGTGCGATCTTGCGCGAACTTGAGAAGATGGCGCTTTCAGACCGCAGCAAAGCTGTGCGCGAGACCGCTTTAGAGACTTTGCAGACGCCGCTTTATCGTCAGCTTCAAACACGACAGGCGCGTTTGCCTCAACACTCACGCCGCATGATCGTGGATGAGATCGCCATCTGGGAGAAGGATGGATTGCTCGATGAGTCGCGCTCGCAAATCTTGCGCCAACGATACGATTTTGACCTGAAACCTGCTCCCGTTGACCAAAAATCTGCCCTGTCCCAGCCGCAGCCCGCCAAGCCAAAAGCGACTCTGGCGCAGACTCTCTTCAGCGAGACGAGTATCAAAGTGGCGTTATATTTGGGGGCATTTTTCATCGTAGCAGCAGCAGCGATTTTTGCGGCTATTTTTGAAGCCTTGCGCCTGCCGATTTTACTCCTTTTCACATTGATCTTTGGCGGCGGCTCATTGGTCTTGAAAAAGAAATTGCCACAGCCAAGTTTTACACTTTTTATCATCTTCTCGGTGCTTCTGCCGATTGATTTTAGCGTTATCGCAGATACTCTTATTCTAGATGGTCAGGGAATTTCTATTTACTGGATGATCGTCTACCTCCTGATGACTGGTGTCTGGGCCTTCGCCACCTGGTTCTTCCGCTCGCGTTTCTTCAGCCTGATGGCACTTGTTTCTGTAGGTGTTTCATTATTTTATTTGGCGAATCTTTTCAACGATCCGCCAGTTGATCTTTATCTGCTGCTACTTTCACTTTCCGGGTTAGGGAGTTTAGGGGCGGTCAAATTGCTTAAAAAATGGCAGGATGAGCAATTTGCTCTCCCACTTTTCTGGCTGACACAGGCGCAAGAGATTGTGCTGCTTATGATCTCGTTTTTTGCCTTTCTCTTCCATTATGATGATCCGTCTTTTGAAAATGTCTGGTGGCTGGCGACAAGCGCAATCTGGTATCTGGGCGCAGCGTTTTATCTCTTGAGCAACTGGATAAAAAAGAATTTAGTTTTCCGTGCATTGGTGATTATGTGCATGATGCCGCTTGCCTGGCTTTTTATCAACACTTTCGATGCAAACGAGAATGCTCAAGCGGTCAGCTTTCTCGTCTGGGGTGTTCTTTTTGCGTTGAGTGGAGAAGCTTTGGGCACGCGCAAGGAAGGTAAATTTCATGAATACGGGCAATTGCTGATCTTAGGTGCTGCGCCTTTAGTGGGTTTGTCGGCTTTACTTGGTTTAGCCCAAAGCGAGAATATGGGATTTTTACTCTCATTAAGTGTGGCGATTCTCTACACACTCTTGAACGTTTACCGCTCCCGCCTTTGGATGTGGGCTTATGCTTTGGTCGCAACACTTGCCGCGTATTTCCTTTTCTACGAATTGGATTTCATGCGAAACCGCGAATTCTTCTATGGTTTCAAGTTGCTCATCCCCGCGCTGCTTTTGCTCTTGCCCGATATGATCTTTAAAAATGATTTCATGATCAATCTTTCGTGGCGCTTGCCGCCACGCCTGCTTGGGGCAGGGTTGGTTTTGGTCAATACCATCGCCATACTGGATGTTTCCAACGAGAATCTCTGGAAAACGGCCCTCATCTTTGGCATTTATGCTCTCTTGGGCATGGGCTACGCTCTGCGCTATTTCCCAGAGTATGCTTATATCGCAAGTGCCGCCTTTGTCCTGATGCTGGTCTATATCTTGCGCAACCAAGCTGCTGAGCATTGGATCGTCCCGCTGATCTCATTGGCGGTGATTTTCTATTTCGTCGGGGTTGGGTTAGCACGTTTCGAGCGCGAAAAGTGGGCGCGGGTCTATATCATCAGTGGCTTGGTGCTTGGCACACTGGTCGCATTGAGCGTCCCCTTTGAAGATTTGGGCGTTAGCAAGAGCATTGTCGTTGTCATCGCGGCGGGGCTTTTCACTATCGAAGCTTTTCGCAAGCGCAATCTCTGGTTGGGTTTCCCCGCGAATGCCCTCTATTTGATGGCATATTTCATGATCCTGCTCAATTTTGAGATCGACCAGCCGCAGTTTTATTCTGTCGCCGCAGCAGGCTTGGGGATGCTGATGCACTATCTCCTCGTGCGCGCAGGCAGTAAAACCAGCGCCTTCGTCACGGGGATGCTCTCGCAGTTGATTCTACTCTCCACGACCTATATCCAGATGCTCTCAGAAGGAGAGTTTGTCTATTTTGTGGTGCTTTTCTTTCAGGCGTTGGCAGTGCTGATCTATGGGATCGTTATCCGCTCTCGCAGCATGGTTGTCACGCCGATCATTTTCCTCGTCCTGGGTGTGCTGACGATCGCCCTCAATTTGCTCGGAGAATTGAGCATCTTCCTGATCGGCTGCACTGGTATCTTTTTGTTGTTATTCGGGATTGGCGCGCTGATCCTGCGCGAGAGATTTGCAGAACTCCGTGAACAATTGGATGATTGGAACGCGTAGCCGCTCTCCTTTCAAATTGCTTCCGCTATAAGAAGACCTCCGAAGTTGCCAAAACTTCGGAGATCTTTACGTAGTGGGTCAGGTCGGACTCGAACCGACAGCCGACGACTTATGAGGCCGCTGTTCTAACCATTGAACTACTGACCCATGAAAACAAAAAAACGCTCCCACACGGGGAGCGTTTTGAAGAAAAGAGAGTCTTCTCGTCTTAAAGCACCACAGCCCGGCGGGTTCGTCGGTTATGCAGGGATATGCTTATCAGAGAGAAGGTATGTTTCATGATGGGGAGATTATACACGAAGATTGTCGAGACTACAAAAATCTTTAAGATTTTTGTAGTCTGTGTTTATCCCCAAACTTCATATACCAATTTCGGCAAAATCTCACCCGATTTGCCATGTAGGGCAAAGTCAACATAAGGCGTGAGTGGGGTTGGGTCAAGATTTACCTCGACGACTGCTGCGCCTTGTCGATGCGCTTCCCCGGCAAGTGACGCGGCGGGCTGCACCAAGCCCGATGTGCCGATCGAGAAGAAGATGTGGCAATTGGCAGCGGCTTCCAGCGCGGCGTCGAACGCACCCAGCGGCAGGGATTCGCCGAACCAGACTACGTCTGGGCGCAGGTAGGCGCCACATTTTTCGCAGCGGGGAACGCCAGTGTCATTGCGAGGAGCATGCTTTTGCGAGGCGGCAATCTCCTTGTGCATAGAGGGAGATTGCTTCGCTTCACTCGCAATGACAGGCTCTTCCCACTCATCCACTACACCGCAACCATCATAGCATTTCACCTGTTGAATATTGCCATGTAACTCCAGCACATTTTGACTGCCAGCCTGGCGATGATAGCCATCCACATTTTGGGTGATGAGGGTGAAGCTGGAGACGCGATGCTCCATCTCGACGAGGGCAAAATGACTGGGGTTGGGGGTGGCTTCAGCAACTTTATTTCGCCGCATCGCGTACCAGTCCCAGACCAGCTTGGGGTCACGAGCGAAGGCTTCTGGCGTTGCCAGGTCTTCAGGGCGGTATTTTGACCAGTGTCCATCTTGAGCGTCACGGAAGGTTTTTAATCCGGATTCGGCAGAAATCCCTGCCCCTGTAAGCACTGCAATACGAGTCGCCTTTTTGAGAAATCGAATTAATTCTGCGGAAATTTCCATCTTTGTTTTCCTTTTTTCCTGTATACTTGCTGGGCTAATTTTACCGTAGAGATGATGATTGTCACTTGGCTAAGTTTGTTATTTAGGATATAAGTTGTCGGAAATCTATAGTTGAGGTATTTGGATGCTTTTATTGGATGTTGAAAAAGGGGATTGGGTGCGTATTGTGCGTTTGGATGGGGGGGCAGGCTTGCAAGATAAATTGACACAACACGGGCTATACCCGGGCGATTGTGTACGTGTTTTACGTACCGCGCCTATGGGTGGCCCTTTACTAGTAGATGTGCATGGGCGAGAAATTGCATTGGGGCGTGGCATTGCCGGAAAAATTCTTGTCGAGGAGTCTGAATGCGAGTCGCTTTAATTGGTCAGCCAAATTGTGGCAAGAGTACTCTTTTTAATCAGGTAGCAGGCTATAAAGCCGAAACAGGGAATTTTACTGGAACAACAGTTACATTTACGGAGAGCAGTGTGCGCGTTGCGGGGGAAGTCTTGGAGTTGGTTGACCTGCCTGGTACTTATACGCTGGCGGGGACAAATCCTGCTGAGCGTGAAGCCAGCCGTTATTTGCTCTCAGAAGAAGTGGATGTGATCATCAACGTTTTGGATGCATCGCATATCTCGCAAGGACTTGAGCTAACCCTCGAGTTGCTGGCGATGAAGATGCCTGTGGTCGTTGCGCTGAATATGATGGATGAGGCTTCGCGTTTGGGGGTAACAGTGGATGGTCCCGCATTAGAGGAGAAATTAGGTGTGCCTGTGCTGCCTTTGATCGCTAGCCGTGGGCAAGGTGTGAGCAATCTCTTTTTGACTGCGCTTAATCTCGCAAAATTGGCGCACGTGGATACCAGCAATTACCTTCTTCTCGCTAAGGATAACCGAACGGCGCGCCATCTTCAGGCAAGAGCATTGGAGAAGGAGTTTGTAAAGCGTGGCGAACGTCGGTTGAATTTACGTGACCGGATCGATGATTTTTTGCTGCATTCTTTGTGGGGATATGTAGGTTTGGTTTTGATCTTATATACTTTCTTTCAGCTCGTTTATGGTATTGGAGTCTTGGTCGAAGCGCCGCTACTGGCGATGCTGGATAATGCCACGCAGGCAGCAATTACTTATTTTGGGGCAGGAGAGTTTCTAACCGAAGTTATGGTTGGCGGCTTGCAGGGCGTTATTGCGGGGGTTGGTATTGTGCTGCCCTACTTGGTGCCATTTCTTTTAGGGTTGGGGTTGCTCGAGGATATTGGTTATATGTCTCGGGTTGCCTTTTTGATGGACGCGCTCATGCATCGCATCGGCTTGCATGGTAAGGCAATCGTTCCCTTTATTTTGGGCTATGGCTGCAATGTGCCGGCTGTTATGTCTACGCGTGTTCTGGATGACCCGAAAGAGCGATTTGTAGCAGCCGCTTTAGCGACCCTCGTTCCTTGTGCGGCAATTCTTTCGGTAGTTTTCGGTCTGGTCGCATTTTATATGGGACCAATGGTCGCACTTATTCTTTATCTTCTCAATATTTTTGTTATTGCACTGGTAGGGCGGATTCTTACTGCGATGATTCCCGAAGATACGCCCGGGCTTATTCTCGAAATCCCGCCTTATCGGATCCCGACCGCGCGTACAGTCGTGCAAAAGGCTTGGTTCCGTATCAAGGAGTTTTTGGTTGAAGCCTGGCCCCTGCTCATTGCAGGAAGCGTACTTTTGTCAATCGCCAATTACTTCAATTGGGCAGCGAGCATCAATATGCTCGCACGCCCCATCACCTGGATTTTGGATCTGCCTGCTGCAACGGGCGTTCCCTTGATCTTTGGCATCTTCCGCAAAGAACTTTCTCTCGTCATGTTGGGGCAAGCCCTCGGCTCGATGAATTTTAGTGTCTTGCTCACCCCCGTGCAGATGATCAGTTTCACCGTTTTCGTGATGTTCTACATCCCCTGCTTGGCAACTCTCGGCGCGCTCCGGCGTGAACTTGGTACTCGTGATATGCTCATCATTTCTGCCCTAACGATAGTCATCGCAACGGTTACTGCGCTCTTTTCACGAGGTGTGGCGACGATCTTTTTTTAGCACTAAAAGGTCTTAAAAACCCTTAGCGCCAGCAAAGGCTTGTGACCGTTTTGTCCCTGTGCTAGAATATTTCCAAACCTAGACATTGGGAGGCGGTCCGTATGTTCAGAAGAAAACTTTTCGTTCCTTTAGTCCTATTCGTCTTTTTACTCGTTAGTTGTAGAGAATCTGGCAACTCCAAAGCTCCTTCTGTGGTAGGTTCTACACCAACGCTGCCTCCTGCACCAATAGGGTCGCCTACGCCCATCCCCACCCCCACACTTATCCCCATTCAGGAAATTCAATTAGCCGGTCAACTTGGCGGGTCAGCATATGCGGTTGCCATCCAAGGCGATTATGCTTATCTTGGAATGGGGCCTCGCTTATTGGTTTTGAATATTACCAATCCAGATAAAATTTCTCTTGAGGGACAGACCGAAATTTTGTCTGATACGGTGAAAAACCTGACGGTTCTTGACGACTATGTTTATTTGGTCACAGGCAAGGGTGGATTTCATATAATTGATGTCAGCCAGCCTAAAAATCCTGAAAATATTAGTTTCTATGATACATCAGGAGAAGCTCTGGGAGTTGCTATACAAGATTCATATGCCTATATAGCTGCCGGAGATGCAGGCTTACTGATCTTGAGTGTACAGGACCCTGCAAACCCTGAAGAAGTTGGTTCATTTAACCAGCCACTGGCGTCCACGGTGAAAGGGATGGGGCTGAAAGGCGTCTGGATTTGGGATGTTTCTGTAGCCGGAAATTATGCCTATCTCGCAGCAGGAGAAGCCGGTTTGCGTATCCTGGATATTAGCCAGCCCGAAGAGCCAATTGAAGCTGCTTTGTTCAATCGTGATATTGCCTTGCGTGATGTTGTGGTCGCTGGAGATTACGCTTATGGCGTGGATGGTGAAACAGGTATTTATATCTTCAATGTGACCAATCCTGAGCGCCCAACCAAGCTCGGTTTTGGGAAAGCTGAAGGCGATATGCAAAGCATCTCTCTGGCAGGCGATATGGCGTATCTGGTGGATTTGGAAGGGCATCTTTATTTTTTCAATATTGAGCATCCTCATGCACCAATTCAGATTAGTATGTATGAGGCGGGCAGCGCAGGTTATGGCGTTGTCGTTGCTGAAAATTATGCCTACCTTGCCCAAGGTGGGGCGGGATTGCAGGCACTAAATATTGAAGATGTGGCGTTGCCAGTCGAAGCTTCCTCTTACAAAAGTGTTGGGTCGGCGGAGAATATAGCGGTTACGGAGGACACTGCTTATCTAGCAGTGGGCCAAGCAGGCTTGGGGATCGTGGATGTCAGTGATCCTTTCCATCCATTAGCTAGTGGGAATTATGAAGCTGTTGGTGTTGTTCGGGACGTGGAAGCACAGGGCGAATATATTTATCTGGCGGTCGGCAAAGAAGGTTTGCGTGTCTTGCAAGCAAGCGACCCTACGCAGCCTGAAGAGATCGGTTCGTTTATGCCGAATGGCAGTGCGTGGGGTGTCAGCACGATAGGGAGTGCAATGGGCGATTTTGCCTTGCTCGCTAATGACCTTGGTGGGATCTATCTGATCAACGTGTCTGATCCAGCGAATCCCGTAAAGTTTGCCTTTCAAGATTTACCAGGGCGTTCTCATGATATTGCGCCTACAAATGATTATCTTTGCTTAGCAGATGGTACAAAACTCCGTCTCTTGGACATTAAAAACCCCCTTGATCCCGCAGAAGTATCTCTCTACGAACTCAAGCAACAGACCTATGGGATTGCAGCTGTGGGTCATCATGCTTACCTAACCTTGGGAGAATCGGGATTGGTTGTTGTTGATATCTCCGATCCACACAGCCCAGAGGTTGTTAGTAATTTTGATATCGTAGGGCTGGCGCAGGGCATCGACATTGAAGGCGAATTTGCCTATATCGCCGCAGGAGATGCGGGCTTGGTGATTTTGCGCTTGCCCTTAGACTTATTGCAGTAATGCAATTCAAAAGCCCCTAAAGTTTTATCCTTTAGGGGCTTCTTTCTATTTCAAAATCTCAACCGCAGCTGCCGCCATCAACGCCGCGGCACGAGGCAATGCATCTTCATCAATATCAAACTTCGGGTGGTGATGATCGTAATCCAGGCCTTTCTCTGTATTTGCTGAACCAACAAAGAAATAACAGCCTGGCACCTTCTCAAGCATGAATGCCATATCTTCCGCGCCCATTGTCAGATAATTTCCTTCATCGATCATTGTTTCAGGGAAGATATGCCCCGTTGCTATCCGTACCTTTTCGGCAATTTCGCTTGCGTTAATCACCGCGGGCGAAATCTGCTTTAAGTTGATTTCAGCAGTGCAGCCCATTGCCTTCGCCATATTCAATACAATCGTTTCAAAACGTTCCAGGACGATTTGACGGACTTCCGGCTCAAAGGTGCGGATCGTGCCCGTCAGCTCTACTTTGGGCGGGATGACATTGAACGCCTCGCCCCCCTTTATACTTGCCACCGTTAAAACAGCTGGTTTCAGAGGGTCGACATTTCTTGCCACCACACTTTGCAGCGCGCTAACGATCTCCGATGCCGCCAAAATTGGATCGACTGAAACCTGCGGCATCGCCCCATGCCCACCCTTCCCGTAGACAGTGATCTTGAAATATTCCGCGCCTGCCATCATCGGACCTGTGCCAATCCCCAGCCAGCCAAGGGGCTTGCTATTCCATAAATGCAAAGCGAGCGCCTGATTTACCTTCGGGTTTTCCAAGACTCCCTCATGAATCATTTGTCCTGCCCCGCTTCGGCCTTCTTGATTGACGACACCCTCTTCGGCAGGTTGAAAGACAAACTTCACACTCCCTGCCAAATCATCACGCATCTCGTTGAGCATTTTTGCAACCGTCAACCCAACTGCTACATGACCATCATGTCCGCAAGCGTGCATCTTGCCCGAGATCGTAGATGCGTATTCTGCGCCCGTCTCCTCCTCGATAGGGAGCGCGTCCGTATCGAAGCGTAGCAGCAGCACGGGGCCTGGCTTGGCACCTTCGAGTAACGCGACCACGCCTGTCTTGGCGATACCAGTAGCTGTTTCTAATCCCAGCTCACGCAATTCTTTAGCGACGATGCCTGCTGTGCGGATTTCTTCAAATCCTAGCTCGGGGTGCATATGAAAGTCACGGCGCAAAGTTTGAGTATAGTTGAAAAGTTCTTGTGCTTTTGCTAGAAAATCAGTCATCTTTTACTCCCAAGGGCAAGTTGTGGTTTCATAGATATTATTGCTATTGTAATTTTGGTCAGGGGAAATACATTGGAATTCTATTGCGACACGGATATTGACGCTATCGCTAGGGATTGGGTTTGATGTTGCGCTAAATTCATTTCTGTAGATTCCCATCTCGCCAGTGGCGTATAGATTGGTGCTGAGATCTTGATAATTTCCATTCATGGCATCTGCCCAAGCGTAAAGTAGGCGGCTGTGAGAAGCGCTACCGTTCATTGCTGGGCACACCAATTGCGCACCAGGGCAATTGTCCGGGCGGTTTTCAAATTCCCAGTAGTAAACTGGATTTGCTGAGAAGGAAAATGAGATTGCTCCGTTTTCATAATTACCATCGGTGTTGAACTCAAAGTTCTCACCTTGCACAAGTGTGGGAGAGCAGCAACGTTGATCGTCATCCCAAGTTTTGGCTTCTTGATAATAACCATTACCAGTGTTTTGGGGTTGAATGCCCCAAGTGCCGTTACTGTTTTCTGAGAGAATGAGCATCTGCGTCATAGCGACTTCGTAATATTCGCCCCACCAGTAACACGGAGGGAAACCTCCTTCTACAGCCCATGCATCGCTGCCACAGTTGCCCTCGATAGCTTCTTGATCATAAATCAGGTTGACGATGATGAAGCCCATGCTCCTGCCTGATGGGTTTTCGTTCAATTGGGGTTCAGAAGAGTTTTCATCTTCTTGGTTTTCTTTCAGATCATCTTCAGGAGCATTTTGCGATATTCCTGAGCTTGAACAGTCTTCGGCACAATTGTTTATGTTTTCAGGGCCATCGCAGACGTCATCCCCGCAACGGTTTTCGCTTTGGTGGTCTGGTGTTTCGTTGTTGTCGTTGCTTGTAGAGCATGCGGTGCCTAAAAGCATGAATAAAGCTAAAACCAGCAATACGCGTTTCATTTTCTTCTCCTAAATCGATGGTTACAAAGAAGCGCAACATACTTTTTTAGTATGTTGCGCTTTGGGATTGAAGGTTTATTTCCTCCAGCGTAGGACGCGGAAGTGTTCTTCGTACCGCGGCGCGTCTTCGGGGCTAGTGCCCGTTTTTGCGCGTGTTTTCATGCGCTCTTTCATTGCTTCGGGGTCTCTCACTTGAGACTGATGCTCAAGTATGGCGTTGATTTTTGTTTGCCAAGTGTCAGTCACATCGATGGTTGTGTTTGGCTCGCGGGTTAGGCTGATCCAGACTTCGCTGGGTTGGTGGGGAGCATAGCCCTCGGAGAGCAATTCGGGGAAGAAGAGATGACTGCCAGCGGCAGGGAAGACGGCATCTAGCACAACTTGGCCGGCGGCACGATGGTCGGGGTGGTTGACGGGGTAGGTTTCGCTGGGGAAGAGATTCGTCGGGTCGCAGGTAACCAAGATATCGGGCACGAATTGACGGATCGCTCTGGTTACCGCACGCCGTGTGTCCATATCGGGAACAAGATAACCGTCCGGGCGATCCAGAAAGTGGACTTCCTTTACGCCGATGATCTTGGCTGCATTTCCTTGTTCACGATGGCGGCGCTGACAAAGGTCATCCGTTGAAATATTTGGATCATCGCTGCCTTTATCTCCGCAAGTCAGCAGACAGTAGGTGATTTCGTGTCCTGCCTTGGCCCAGCGTGCGAGGGTTGCGCCGCAAAAGAATTCGGGGTCATCCGGGTGGGCAAGAATTACGAGGATTTGTTGCGGGCTTTCCCATGAATCAGGGTCAAGCTGGAGCATCTTGCTTTTCTTCTTCGCTCGTGTGCTTTCCGCAGCTACAATTTTCGCCACAGGGTTCTGCTGCTTTTCGCCGCAGGGCTTCGCGCTCGTCCCAGGGTTCAATTTCGTCTCGATGGAAGGAGTGGCGTGCGCCGCGCACTTCGTCATCCAGTTGTACGACAACGGTTTCGGTGAGGGGCATTAGATCGACAACGCGACCTTCGCCTTTGGGCGTGACCACGCGTTTTTTACGTTTTGGCATGACCTTGCGTGCTGCAGCATAGGCTTCGTATTCATAGATCAGACAGCAGCGCAAACGCCCGCACATGCCTGTAATTTCAGATGGGGCAAGCGAAATACCTTGAGCTTTCGCCATTTTGATCGAGATGGGGCTGAAGTCTGTCAGGAATTTAGTACAGCAGCGTGTTTCGAGACCACATGCGCCCAAACCGCCAAGTATTTTCGCAACGTCGCGCGGGCCAATTTGGCGCATTTCTACTTTGGAGGCCTCGTAAATATCTTGCATTATTTTACGCAAATTATTTACGTTTACTTTTTCATCTTCTTCGCTGCTGTATAGATAGGTTAAGCGTGAGCCGTCGTAATTGAATTCGGCTTTGACGATCTTTACGCCACGGAGCTTTGTTTCACTCACTTTTTCACGACATGCGACCATTGCTTCAATTTCTTTTGCTTGCCAGGTTTGTGCCAATAAGAGGTCGCGGGGCGTGGCGAGGCGCAATACTTTTTTCCAGCCACCTTTAGGTGTTGCAGGTGTTTCTTCAAAGCGTTGAATGATCTCGCCGAGATGTTTTCCGCGTGCCGTGTCTACGATGACATGCTCGCCTACTTTAACATTAGGTACATCTTTTGAATCGAAATGATAGGTCTTGCCTATTTTTGTGAATCGGACACCGATGATATGTGATTGCATAGCCGCTATTATACCGTAAGCAGAAAAGGACGAGGGATAATACCCCGTCCTTTTTTAGCCCTGTTTGGTATGTCTTTTCGAGCCTCGATGTTCAGGCAAAGACATACGTGTGGGGTTTAGTCAGTGATATTGATCTTTAAATTCACTTTATCGCTGTTCTCTTCGAGAGCCGCTACGCTGATTGCTTGTGCGACAGTTTCGGCAATTTCTTGCATCGCTTTGGCAGCATCTGAATCGGGTTGGGCGATGACAGCAGGTTGACCCTGGTCGCCAGCCAAGCGCACAAATCCGTTCATGGGGATGGAGCCGAGGAAGGGGATCTCAGCAGCTTTGGCGAGGGATTCGCCGCCACCTTGACCGAAGACATCGCCGACCATATTTTCGATGACGCCCAGCAAGGGGACTTCGAGCGTGCGGAACATACCCAGCCCGCGGCTTGCGTCTTCCAGCGATACAGCTTGGGGCAGCGTGACCAGAATTGCCCCACTCAGTGGGAAGGATTGGGCGAGCGTTAATGGGGCATCGCCGGTTCCGGGGGGAAGATCAACGATGAGATAGTCTAGCTCACCCCATTCCACGTCTGTCAGAAATTGGCGAATGGCAGAGTGCAACATCGCGCCACGCCAGATGAGCGGTTGCCCGGGTTTGACGAGGAAGCCCATCGACATTACTTTGACGCCATGCGCTTCAGCGGGGATTAGTTTTTCTTTGGTGGAAGGAGGAAGTTTATCGATTCCCATCATGGTGGGAATATTGGGGCCGTAAATATCTGCATCCATGAGACCAACGCGGGCACCACTTCTGGCGAGGGCAACGGCAAGGTTAACGGCAACTGTTGATTTGCCTACACCACCTTTACCGGAACCAACTGCAATTGCGTTGCGGATCGGGGCATCCACTAGTCCACGCAAACGCCCGTCGTTGGGGACGTCCGCATCCATTTTGATATTGATGGTTTTTACACCGTCTACTTTTTCGACTGCCTGACGAGCATCGGCTTCGATCTTGCCCTTAAGCGGGCAGGCGGGGGTGGTCAGAAAAATGCTGAAGCTAACGGTGTCGCCTTCGATGACCATATCGCGGATCATGTTAAGGGAGACGAGGTCTTTATGCAGATCGGGGTCCATTACATTGCTGAGGGCGGCGAGAACTGCGTCTTTAGTGATTTGAGTCATTGATTACCTTCTTGAAATAGTATGGTGAAAATGATTTTGCGAGGAGAGCGATAGCTCGACGAAGCAATCTTCTCGAATATGAGACTGCTTTGTCGCAAGAGCATGCTCCTCGCAGGGTCATATAATATGTAGATTTGATAAATGTTATTCTACCAACAAAGTCTTAACAGGAAGTTAGAAAAAAGCAGGTTGGAGAGAAATCGACTCTCCAACCTGCTCGCATATACAAACCTTTACTTGTGATCTATTGGGCTGCTTTTGCCGCACGTGCCGCAGCTTTGGCTGCTTTTGCTTCTTCTTTGGCTTTTCGCGCTGCTTCTTCGATACTGTTGTTGATCGGACGAATTTCAGCATAGTAGGATGCGGGTTTCATCAAATCTTCCAGCCCGTAAACGGTGCGTCCGTAAGAAGCGATCTCGTAGTCGTGATCCATCTTGATCGCGTCGAAGGGGCAGTATTCGGAGCAGAGACCGCAGTTCATGCAGATATCTGCGTCGATGGTGAAATCGGCGGGCGCGGGGACGGGACGACCCGTTTTGGGGTCGCTCGTGCGCACGATCCAGATGCATTGCGGCGGACAGACTTTGGCGCAGATGCCGCAGGATGTACAGCGGATCTCGTTGCCTTCTTCAGTCTCATCATAAACGAGGAAGGGGATGAAGCGAAATTCTTCCGGCACGGGCAGTTTTTCTTCAGGATATTGAACGGTGAAGATACCACTTGCATCCTTGCTGGAGCGGTGGGCAAGCCCCTCGGCAGTATAATAACGTTTACCGAGCCATTTTAGATCGTCCACATAGGTGTTGACAAAGCGTTTTAAGGTGACGCCTAAACCTTTAAGAATACCTTTTCCATACATGGTCTCTTCTCCTATCGGTCTGTTTCGCCGAGCACGATGTCAATCGAGCCAAGCACTGCGACGACGTCGGCAATTTTCAGTCCTTGACACATCGGACCGAAGGCAGTCAGGTTGATGAATGATGGGGCGCGAACGTGGTAGCGATAGGGATTTGCCTTCCCATCAGAAACAACATAAAAACCAAGCTCACCTTTCGGGCCTTCAACACGTCCATAAGATTCACCAGCGGGGACGCGTACCTGATATTGCGGTTTGCCAGTTTGGATAGGACCTTCAGGGATTTGCTCAACAGCCTGCTGGATGATACGCAATGATTCGCGGATCTCGTCGAGACGGATGATGTAGCGGTCGAAGATATCGCCATTTTGACGGACAGCCACATTGAAATCGAAACGGTCGTAGATGCTGTAGGGATCGGCGCGGCGGATATCGTAAGGGACGCCGGACGCACGCAGCATTGGGCCTGCTGCCGAGTAACGAATTGCATCTTCGGCTGAAAGGTAGCCCTGCCCAACCGTGCGCGAACGCAGGATCTCGTTATCGCTCAGGAAGCGATCCATCTCGTCCACTTTGCGCGGTAAACGTTCAAAAGCTAATCCCCTGATCATCGTAAGCGCACCCTCTGGAAGATCGCGGGCGAGTCCGCCAAAGCGGAAGTAATTGCACATCATGCGCGATCCACTAACCATCTCGAAGATATCCAGTACCAATTCGCGTTCTTCGATCGCATAAAGCGAAGGGGTGAAGAAGGCACCGAGATCATTCAGGAACATACCGATGGCGAAGAGGTGATTTTGAACACGAGTTAGTTCTGCCATCAGCACGCGGATATATTCGGCGCGTTCGGGCACTTCGATATTCATCAATTTTTCGACAGCTAGCGCATAACCAAAGTTGTTCGACATCGAAGAGAGATAGTCGAGACGGTCGGTGAAGGGCATATTCTGAAGATAAGTGTTGCGTTCGCCGATCTTCTCGTGGTTGCGGTGCAGGTAGCCCATCACGGGTTTCATATTCATGATGGTTTCACCATCCAGCGTGGCTGCGATGCGGAAAACGCCATGTGTGGAGGGGTGTTGCGGGCCGAGATTGACGGTGATGTGGTCGGTTTTCAAACCGGAAGTATCGGTATCTTCGTATTTGGCGAGTGAGCCATAGAGGGCATCTTCGCCTTCGGGAACCCATTTTTCAGGGTCGAAATTTCCGGGATATTTGACGTTGGCTTTGTAGTCAACTTTTTCTTCAGAACGATAGAAGTTGCCTTCGGGCCAGCGTGATTTGAAAGGTTTTACATCGGCTTCGTAGTAGGCTTCCTGCCAATCTTTGCGCAGGGGATGACCATCAAAACCTTCCCAGAGTAGGATGCGGCGCAGATCGGGATGACCGGTGAATTTGATGCCCATCAAATCCCATGCTTCGCGTTCCTGGAAGTCAGCGCCGGGGAAAACGTCGTATAGTGAAGGTACTTCGGCTTTGTCTCGGGCGACTTGAACTTTATAAACCAAGCCTGCGCCGCCGATGGTTTTATAAGCATGGTAGACGACTTCGAGCATCTCTTCGGCAACGTAGTCAACGCCAGTAACGGAGGAAAGATAGTCGTAACCAAATTCGTCGCGCAGAGCAGTCGCAAATTCAATCAGCTTGTCAGCATCAACGATATAGCCTTCAAAACCTTTACGCTCGTCAGCGACAACGCCTTCGGGGAAACGGGATGAAAAATCGAGGGTGGGGGCTTCTATTGGAGTTGCCATGATTAAGCCTCCTTGCCCGCATCATGAATGGCGGGAATATCGCGTTGGTAGATCAAGTCGGGTCCCAAAATGGGGATCGGCACTGCTGCCAATTCGCCTTTTTGATACCAGCGTACTTGTTTGATGGATTGTGTATCGATCAATTCTTGAAGTTTGATAAGACCATTGATTAATGCTTGCGGGGTGGGCGGGCAGCCGGGAACATAAACATCCACGGGGATGAGCTTGTCCACACCAGAAACGACGTTATAGCCCTCTTTGAAAGGGCCGCCGCCAGAAGCGCAAGCGCCCATAGCCACAACGTATTTTGGCTCAGGCATTTGGTTGTACAAACGCACGATGGTCGGTGCCATTTTCTTCGTCACGGTGCCAGAAACCAGCATCATATCTGCCTGACGCGGGCTGGGGCGCATAACTTCCATCCCGAAGCGGGAGAAGTCGTAGCGGCTGGCAGCCGTGCAGATCATTTCAATTGCGCAGCACGCCAAGCCAAACATCAGCGGCCAAACGGACGAGCGGCGTCCCCAGTTATATATGCGGTCCATCGTCGTGATGGAAACCACACCCTGCATATCATCAGGGATCTCATAGCCGGGGGAGTTCAAGTCTTTATTTTCCATGAAAATACTCCTCTTGATGAGTTACCGCGTGTTTTCAAAACACTTGATAACTGTAGATTACAAAACTTCTTCAAACCAATCTTGATAAATCGCAAAAAGGATCTCTTCGTTCACAAGCGCAGGGTCATCATCAAATTCCGGCAGGGCCAATGTCCACACTTCGATCATGCCGAGCGAGACCTTTTCCAAGTTCACAGCGGGGTGTGTCTCTTTTAGGGCAAGAGCGATTGCGTATGTTGATTCCCAAGTCAGTGGATTGGTCATAGTTTTCCTTCTTTATAGCACAGGCGATTATAGTAGTCTGTACCTCATTGGTCAACGCAGTTATGCAAATATATATTTTCAAAACAAAAAAACATGAGTATAATCACGTCATCACTATGACAACCAGAAGACAGCCCCTGAGCGGAGCGACCGACAGGGAGCAAAGTCGAAGGGCGCCTTTTGCAGAGATCGCTCTTCGACTACATATTCTCGCTCTCGCTCGATATTTCGCCCAGAGACTGAATGCCTATGACCACAGCCCGACAGAAAATCTTCACTTACATCAGTAAAAGACGTGCCGTTTCAGCCGCTGAAATTGCCCGCGATCTGCGGATGACCCAGGCGAATGCTCGCCATCATCTTTCTTTATTGCTTAAAAATGGACAAATTGAGATCGTCGGCAAGCGCAGCGCAGGGAAACGCGGGGGACGTCCTGTTAATATCTATAGCGTCAGCCGCAACCTGCTTGGGGATGGCTTGCCCGCGTTATCTCATCATTTGCTCGGCGAATTGCTCGATTTCGCCAAACCCCACGAAAAACGGATGCACCTTACCAGTCTTGCCAAACGCTTTATGGATATTTCCCCACCTGCAATGGGTTCATCTCTAATGCTTCGTCTTGCCGCGACTGTAAAGCGTTTGAATGAACTCGGTTACCGATCCCGTTGGGAAGCTCACGCCAGCGGACCGCGCATCATCCTGGGGCATTGCCCCTATGCCGCCATCATTGAGAAACATCCCGAACTCTGCGAGATGGATGGAGCCTTGCTCAACGAATGTCTTGGCGAGCATGTTGAGCAAATATTCAAACTCGAAGGCGCCGAAAGCGGACGACCTTATTGTGTCTTTGCGATGGGATAAGAAAAGGTATACTATTGCCACTATTTAATTAGACCAATTGGGAAAGGGAATAAAAAATGAAAAAATCAGGATTGATCATCGGCGGGATAGGCTTCGTCTTCTCTCTCGCAGTCACGTTGCTCAGCCCCATCTTGTTGCCCTGCATCACGCCCATTTTAGGCATTGCAGCGGGCTATATGGCAGATATTTTTGATCTCCCGCTTCTAAAATCAGATGCGATCAAAAAAGCCGCCAAAGCCGGCGCATTAGGCGGTGTCGGGATGCTTGTCGGGCAGGTTATCGGCGCTATCATCAACGGCGTGGCGGTTGGCCCCGAAGGCGTCGTTATGGTCTTGTCAAGCTTCGGCATCCCTGCTGGCAGTCCCGCAGCACTTGCAAAATATTATTGGACAATGATGTTCGTTGGCACAGCTTGTATCTCACTCTTTAACATCGCCTTAATGGCTGGTTTAGGGGCATTGGGTGGCCTGATCTGGTGGGAAGCCAATGGTAAAGAAAAAGCCGCCAAAGCACAGATCACCGAGAGCGAAGAAGTATGAAAACGATCGGTCTTCTCGGCGGGATGAGTTGGGAAAGCACTGCGCTCTACTATAGGCAGATCAACGAACTAGTCAAAGAAAAGCTTGGGGCGCTTCATTCTGCGAAAATCGCTATGGTCAGTGTCGATTTTCAGGAGATCGAAGAATTGCAACACAAAGGGCAGTGGGATGCCACGGGCGAGATATTGTCGAAGGCTGCCGAGCAAGTTCAGGCGGCGGGCGCCAACTTTCTCCTCATCTGCACCAACAGCATGCACAAAGTCGCCCCGCAGATCGAGACCGCCATCGACATCCCCATCCTGCATATCGCCGATGCAACCGCTAATAAGATCAAAGCGGATGGTATCCGAACCATCGGATTACTGGGCACACGCTTCACAATGGAACAGGATTTTTACGCAGGACGGTTGCGAGACACACATGGCTTGAACGTGCTACTGCCCCTAAAAGCGGATCGTGACCTTGTCCATCGTGTGATCTATGAAGAACTCGTCTTGGGCGTAGTGCGCAACGAATCCCGCCGAGAATATCTGCGCATTATGGACTCGTTACGCGCAGAAGGTGCAGAGGGCGTTATTGAAGGCTGTACGGAGATCGTCATGCTCGTTCAACAAAAAGATACTGATATTCCCCTATACGATACAACGTCTATTCACGCTGAAGCCGCGGTTGAGATGGCACTGTCTAGTGACTGAAATTTATTCAAATATGTCTTTGCGAGAAGGGTTTTCGTCTGAGGAAGCAAGAGGGGAGATTGCTCCGCCCCGACAGGCTTCGGATCTCGTATAGACATATCATTGTTGGTTCTGAATAACACATTTCCTATTTATTATGCAAAAAATTCAAGGCGCACTGCTAATCATTATTTCCTCCATCGCTTTCGGCACAATGGCAGTTCTTGCGCCCTTGGCTTATAAGGCAGGTGCAACGCCGATCACACTGCTCTTTTTGCGCTTCCTGATCGCAGGCATCATCATGGTCGGCTGGATGCTGGTAGCACGCATCCCTTTTCCGCGCGGCAAAACGCTGCTGGGGTTGATCTTGATCGGCGGAATTTGGTACGTCGCCCAAACGCTGGCATATTTCACCGCGCTCTCCATGACAGCTGCCGGCCTGGTCGGATTGCTGCTTTATCTATACCCCGCCGTTGTTGCGTTGATCGGAGCGATTGCGTTTAAGGAGCACCTGACTAAACCCAAACTTGCTGCGTTGGGATTAGCACTGCTTGGCACCGCTTTCACCCTCAAGCCCAATGGAGACGGTTTCTCGCTGGGCGTTCTTCTTGCCCTGACAGCGGCTGTTTTATATGCAGGCTATATCGTTGTCGGCAAAATACTGATGGAAGATGTCGACCCGCGTAGCGCAACGGCCATCATTATGCTCTCGACGGGCGTATCCTTTGGCGGGATCGTCGCTTTGCGTGGCTTTCAGCCGCCGAGTGAGATATCCGGCTGGGTCGCCATTGCAGCAACGGTGCTTTGCTCTATCATCGCGTTGGGAACATTTTTTACGGGGCTTGAGAAGGTCGGCTCAACCAATGCTGCCATTCTCTCGACCATAGAACCTTTTGTTACCGTCGGGTTGGCAGCCTGGTGGCTTGGCGAACGTCTGGATCAAATCCAATTATTGGGGGGAGTCTTGATCTTGCTGGCGGTCGTTTTTCTCACACAACAAGAATTAAAGAAAACATAAAATTCCGGAAATATTCTGAGGAAATTCTTGCCGTAGAAAAAGCAAGGCGAGCCATCGGCTCGCCTTCTAAAATTAATTTTTTTCTACCACCCAAAAATGCGATAGTCCAAAAACCTTTAGCGGTGTCTTCTCGAGAAACTGCATGGCCCAGCGCAAAATTTTCCCCGCAAGACCTAGCCGCGCAATGATATTGTCATACGCACCGAAGACAACTGTCCGCTCGATAAATTTGACCGACAGGCCTTCGAAGAGTTTTGCCATGTCGCGGCGAGTATAGACCTCAACATGTGGGGCGAGTTTGTCGCGCCATTTGCGCGGTAAATAATTCACCAGCGGGATATTGCCAAAGCGATATTTCCCACGCCAATAAATCCCATGTGTTTCAAAGGGATAGCCACGATTCGGCACGAAGATCGTCGCTCGCCCGCCGGGCTTCAGCACGCGCACCATCTCACGGATCGCGGCGGCATCGTTTTGGACGTGTTCGATAACTTCATGACTCAGGATCAAATCGAAGGAGTTGGATGGAAAAGGAAGTTGTTCTCCGGCAGCATTCATAATGCGCGGCGAACGTGACCCGGCATCTGCTGCCCGTTCAAAATCGTATTCCAGCCCCGTAATTATTCCATTAAAAGGCGCGAGATGTTCTACATACATCCCCACGCCGCAGCCGTTCTCGAGGATGATTCCGCGAATGCGTTCTCCGGCAGCATCGACGATCATTTGCAGGCGACGTTCTTGCCCCGCACGCCAAACGTAAGAGGGTTCGCCGCGCAGGGCGGCTTTGTCAAGGTTTCGTTGACTCATTCTTTTTGCCCCCAGTGGATTGCGACCGTCCCGAACATCTTCACCGAGAAATTAATATTTTTGAATCCAGCCACTGCCATATGCGCAGCGAGTTCTTCTGCGCTGAGAAAGCCTTTGGTTGAATCGGGTAGGTAGGTGTAGGCATCACGTTCGCCAGTTAATAAACTGCCGAGAGCAGGGATGATGTAGTTCAAGTGAATATTAATGAAGGGAGTGAGTATATTCTTACGAGGGCGTGTGGTATCGAGAATAACGATCCGGCCGCCGGGTTTGAGCGCGCGGTATTGCTCATTGAGCGCGCGCGGCACGTCGGTTACGTTGCGCATCAGGAAGCCGGAGACGATCGCATCGAAGCGTTCGTTCGAGAAGGGCAGGTTGAGCGCATCGGCGGCAGACCAATCGAGTTGACCGTATTTCTTGCCAGCACGCATCATCTCGAGGGTGAAATCTGCTGCGAGGGGGTGTGAAGCGGGTTGTTGCCGAAGGGCTTCTCGCGCCAGATCACCGGTACCAGCCCCCAAATCCAGGAGTGTGTCATTCGCATCCAAATGCGTATGAGCGATGACTTCTTTTCGCCAGCGAATATCTTGCCCGACGGTCATTAGCCGGTTCATTAGATCATAGCGGCTCGCTATTTTCGTGAACATTTTTTGAACGCGTTCTGCGCGCTCTTTTCCTGAGTATTCGAGTGGGGTAGACATGGCGGCTATTATACTCGTCTTGCGGCTTTTTTGACTATGTGCTAGAATTCCGAAACCGTATCAATATTGAAAGCACCGAGAAGTGGGCAACCCCCACTTTTCTGCTTGTATGGGAGATTTTTGGGGAGCGTGAGTAATTATGACGAACGATTTTATAAAAGCCTTTAACGATGTATTAGAAGATAAACAGCTTCCAAAAGAAGTCATTTTGGAGGCTATTGAGTCAGCGATGGCTTCGGCGTATCGGCGGGCAGTTAATGCCTCCAGTGCGCAAGAAGTGATCGCCAAAATTGATTCAGAGACCGGTGAAGTAACTATCTTTGCTGAAAAAGAGATCGTGGAAGATGTGCAGGATGAACGCACAGAAGCCACGCTCGCTGATGCTCTTGCAGTTGACCCCGAAGCTGAAATGGGAGGGATGGCACTTGTTGAATCCACTCCTGCTAACTTTGGGCGTGTTGCCGCACAAACTGCACGACAGGTGATCCAGCAACGGATCCGTGAAGCGGAACGTGCTGTGCAAGCGGAATACTTCGAGCGTCAGATCGGTGAGATCATTAGTGGTACTGTGCAGGCTGCTGGCGGACGTCATGGTGTGACGATCGGCTTGGATATGAAAGCCGAAGGCACGATGCCGAATAACCAGAAAATCCCTGGCGAACGTTTCCGTGTTCATGACCGTGTACGCGCAGTTGTGTTGGAAGTGAAAGATTCGCCGCGTGGTCCGCAGATTATTCTCTCGCGTGGACACGGCAGTTTCCTGCGCCGTTTGCTTGAGAACGAAGTGCCCGAAATTTATCATGGTGTGGTCGAAATTCGTGGCATCTCCCGCGAGCCGGGACGGCGTGCAAAGGTGGCGGTTTCCGCTACGCAAGAGGGGATCGATCCCGTTGGCGCATGTGTTGGTATTCGTGGTGTCCGTATCCAGAATATTGTGCGCGAACTCCATAACGAAAAAATTGACATTATTGAGTGGAACGCTGACCCGGTTGCTTATATCTCCAAGGCGATCAGCCCTGCGCGCGTAACCGGTGTTTATCTTTCTGATCGCCCCGATGCAACACGTACCGCAACTGTCGTCGTGACGGAAGATCAGCTTAGCCTGGCTATCGGGCGCGATGGGCAGAATGCTCGTCTCGCAGCGAAGTTGACCGGTTGGCGGATCGACATTAAGAGTCTGGTTGAAGCCTCAGCTGATTCGTTGAATAAATTACAAAACGATGCCGAATTGGCAGAGATCTTGCCAAAGGCAGTTGAAGAAGCGCCTGCAATAGAAGCTCTTTTGGCTAAAAAGACCGAAGGGCGTTCGCTTTCGCCAGAAGAATATCAACAAATGTCGAATTTCATGGATCATGTTGAAAAACGGACCATCGAAGTTCAAGCTGAAGCCGATCAAGCAGAGCAAGAGCGTTATGCAGAAGCTCGCGCAGATATTGCTCCGGTAGCTTTCGAGATGATGTTGGCTGATACTGAGATCAAAGAGCATATTTTTAATATTCTCTTTGAAGCCGAATATGAAACCGTTGGTGATCTGATGCTGGCTTTGCGCCTTGATCCCGATCAGGTGTTTGGCTTGCCTGGCATTGGTCCGAAGGCAATTGAGAATATCACTGAAGTTTTGGCTGTGCTGACCTTCCCCGAAGCCGAACCAGAAGCGGTTGTTGAAGAAACTGCCGAAGAAACAGAAGAAGCTGAGGATGGGGTTGAAACGGAAGCTGTTGAGGCTGAAGAAACTGCTGAAGAGACAGAGCAAGTTGATGTTGAGTCCGAGACGAGTGAAGAAGATGAAGCAGCACCTTCTATGGATGAAGTTTTCGCAGTCCAACCGGATATGTTGCCTGCTTCCGATAAAGAAGAAGAAGTTGATCCTGAAGAGATCGCTAAAGAGAAAAAGAAACGCAAGAAGAAATTCGTCAAATATGAATTTGATCCCGAGCTTGGTGAAGTGGTTGCCAAGAAACGCCGCAAGCGCAGCGCCAATGATTGGGATGCCGAAGAAGATTGGTAGGCTTTCTCGGTGAATAAGAAATCTCCCCGACGTGGGCGGCATATTCCCCAGCGAACTTGTGTGGGATGTCGTGAAATGCTTGAGAAGCGAGCTTTGGTCCGCGTAGTACGCAGCCCAGAGGGGGTGCAGATCGATCTATCGGGGAAAATGCCCGGGCGAGGTGCCTATTTACATGACCGTATCTCATGTTGGGAAAGCGGTTTGAAAGGTGCCCTAAGCAATGCTCTTAAGGTAAGTTTTACAACAGAAGAACGAGAAGCGTTTCAGAAATTTATGCAAACGCTCTCTGCTGAAGATGAAAATGAGAACTAACGATATGTGATCTGTCTTTTAAGAGACGGCATCACATAGAGAAGAGGTGGTTTATGAGTGATGACGGACAAAAAATAATCGAGATACCTGCCGGGATCGGTGTTCGCGATCTGGCAGAACGGATGGACTCCAGCCCGATCGAGATCATCAAAATTTTGATGACCAACGGTGTGATGGCGAGCATTAACCAGCAGATCGATTTTGATTCAGCTGCTATTGTTGCGGCTGATATGGGTTTTGAAGCGGTTCTTGAGAAAGTAAAGGAAGAAGGCGCAGAAGCAGAAGCGGATGTGGCGCATTGGCGACAAGTGATCGCAAATGAAGATAATGCCGTGCTGGAAGATCGCCCTCCTGTTGTCACCATATTGGGTCATGTAGATCATGGCAAGACGACACTGCTGGATGCGATCCGTGATACAGAAGTGCAGGCTGGCGAAGCTGGCGGCATTACGCAGCATATTGGTGCTTATCAAGTTGTGCAGGATGGGCAGACTATCACCTTTTTGGACACACCCGGTCATGCTGCTTTTACAGCGATGCGTGCGCGCGGGGCGCAAGGTGCTGATATTGTTGTGTTGGTTGTTGCAGCCGATGATGGTGTGATGCCCCAAACTAAAGAAGCGATTGCGCATGCTAAAGCAGCGCGTGTTCCGATCATTGTTGCCTTGAATAAGATCGATAAGGGCAACGCAAACCCCGAACTGGTTAAAAAACAATTATCGGAGAACGAGTTGGTTCCCGACGAATGGGATGGCGATACTATGGTCATCCCTGTTTCTGCATTAAATAAAAAGGGCATCGAAGATTTGCTAGAGGCTATTCTTTTGGTCGCTGATAGTATTGATATCCGTGCTAACCCTGCAGGCGATGTTGTCGGCACGATCATCGAAGCGGAGTTGGATAAAACACGCGGTGTTATGGCAACATTACTTGTTCAGAACGGTACGCTAAAACAAAGCGATATTGTTGTTGCAGGCGGTGTTTATGGACGTTTGCGCGCGATGTTTGATTATCGCGGCAAGCGTGTCGAAGAAGCTCTCCCTTCTATGCCGGTCTCTGTGATGGGCTTGAATGAAGTCCCCAGTGCAGGACAGATCTTTGAGATCGTTAAGGCTGAGAAAATTGCACGTTATCGTGTGAAAGAGTATGTTGAAGAGCATAAAAAAGTAGCTCAAACAAAGAAAAGTCTCTCTCTTGAAGAGCTCTTCGCGGCATATCAAGCTGGTGAGGCAAAAGAACTACGTCTGATCATTAAAGCTGATGTACAAGGTTCCCTTGATCCTATTGTGGGTGAGATGAATAAGCTCGGCACCGGCGAGATTGGGATCAAAGTGCTCTATGCCGAAACGGGGAATATCGGCGAGAACGATATTACTCTGGCAACTGCATCGAATGCGATCGTGATCGGGTTCAATGTGCAGGCGGATGTAACAGCCCGCCGACTTGCAGATCGTGAAGGTGTTTCCATCCGTCTTTACAATATTATTTATCGTATTGTTGAAGATGTTGAAAAAGCACTCAAGGGTATGCTTGCCCCTGTCTTTGCTGAGAAAAATGTTGGCAAAGCCGAAGTTTTGGCTGTTTTCCCAATTTCGAAAGTTGGCAAGATCGCAGGTTGTCGTGTGCGTAGCGGTATTATTCGCCGTAATGCCCTAATGCGTTTGAAACGTGGCGATGACCTTATCTTTGAGGGTGAAGTTTCCTCGCTGAAGCATGAAAAAGAGCGTGTTAACGAAGTGCGCGATGGCTTTGAATGTGGTGTTGGTTTGAAAAATTTCCACGATATCGAAGTTGGCGACATTCTCGAATGTTATGTGCTCGAAAAAGAGGCGATAGACTAAAGATTATGCCTTCTGAAATTCGTTTGCAGCGCATCGCAGATCGTGTAAAAAGAGAACTTTCTGAAATGCTTATTCATGAGATAAGCGATCCACGTGTGCAACAAATTTATATTACCGATGTAAATATTGATCGAGAATTGGCGTACGCGAATATATACGTTTCTGCCATCGAGGGATCAGAGCGCGCTAAAGAGGTCTTATCTGGCCTCGAGAGCGCCAGTGGATTTATACGCCGAGCTTTGTCGCAGCGCGTGAAATTACGCTCTTTTCCCCATTTACGTTTCCATTGGGATCCAACCCTTGAGCAGGCAGACCGGATCGAGGAGATTTTTGCCTCTATCCGCGAAGATGACGAACGCCGCAAAACAAATAACGAAAAGACTGATTAGGTAGGAATGACAGAAACCAACGACGCGTCTATTAAGCGGCGTTTGGGGGAAGCCGAAAAAATATTAATTACCGGACATATCCGCCCCGATGGGGATGCGATTGGCTCTATGCTTGGTTTAGGGCTGGCTCTTCTGGCGGCGGGTAAAGATGTCCAGATGGTTTTGCCAGAGGGATTGCCAAAGGCCTTTCGGCATCTTGACGGCAGTGATCTGGTAAAAAAAACAGTAGAAGGTTCTATTGACACCTTCATTGTCGTGGACTGTGCAGATTTTGAGCGCGTTCATGAAGATTTGAAATACCTCGACATTCCCTCAATTAATATCGACCATCATATTACCAATCAGAGCTATGCCGAGATAAACCTCGTTGAAGCGGATTCTGTTTCGACGACCTCGATCCTGACGGAGCATCTGCCTGCCTGGGGGCTGGAGATCACGTCTGCTGGCGCGGCTGCGCTCCTGACAGGCTTGATCACGGATACGCTTGGTTTTCGGACATTCAATATGAATCCCAAGGCTTTGCGTCAGGCTGCGGATCTGATGGAATTTGGGCTTGACCTGCCCAAACTTTATTATCAGGCACAAGTGAGCCGTTCTTTCAAAGCTGCGCTTTATTGGGGCGCCGGTCTCTCCACCCTGGAGAGGGATGGACAAATTGCCTGGGCTACGCTAAGTTTAGAAGACCGTAGAGCTGTTGGATATCATGGCAATGATGATGCAGACTTGATCAATATGCTTTCGGCGATCGAAGAAAGCCCAGTTGTGCTGGTTTTTGTTGAGCAGCCACATGATAGAGTTAAGGTCTCGTGGCGGGCACGCGGTGAAAGTTGGGATGTAGCTCAGGTGGCGGCTGGTTTTGGGGGCGGTGGTCATCGCGCAGCTGCCGGGGCGCTCATTGAAGGTTCTTTGGACGAGATCAAACAGAGGGTCTTGGGTGCGACACGCAGCATCCTGTAAGAATAAGTAATTTTAGATGAGATATTTATCTTATTCATTTAGAAGAAATAACAAAAAACGGAGGAAAATTCTATTATGAGTGGTCAAGATAGAAAAAACGCAATTTCTGGTGTTCTGGTTATTGATAAACCGACCGGGATGACCTCGCATGATGTTGTCAATGTTGTCCGTCGTGGCACGGATATTCGGCGTGCCGGGCATACGGGCACATTGGATCCGCGTGCTTCGGGCGTGCTGGTTGTGCTGGTTGGTCCGGCTGTGCGTTTGAGCGAATATATTTCGGCTTCTGATAAACGCTATCAGGCGATCATTCGCCTTGGCACGGCAACCGATACCTATGATGCAGAAGGCGTCTTCACACGTGATGAAGCTACAATTGATGTGACCGAAGAGCAATTTGAAGAAGAATTAAAGAAGTTTGAAGGCGAGATCGCGCAAGTGCCGCCGCCTTATTCTGCTGTAAAAGTAAATGGGCGCAAAGCCTACGAGATGGCGCGTAAAGGTGAAGAAGTAGAACTCGAGCCTCGCATGATCCAGGTGCACCATCTTGAAGTTTTAGAATGGGCAAGCCCCGAAGTTGTGGTGGACGTGCATTGTTCTTCCGGTACATATATCCGCTCATTGGCAAATGACCTTGGTGAAGTTTTGGGTTGTGGTGCCTATTTGGTTGGTTTGCGCCGCACAAAGAACGGGCGTTTCTCGCTGCGCGATGCTGTGCCGCTGCGCAAGCTCAAAGAAGCCTTTGAAGCTGGCGATTGGTACAAATATCTAATTCCTGCTGCCGAATCTCTGGCAGATTGGCCCTCGGTCGAGTTAGACCCCGATCAAGTTGAAACCATCCGCCACGGGCATCGCATTCCAGCCGAAGCAGATAGCGATCCCGAGAATATGGTGCGCGGTGTGAGCGAAGCGGGCGAACTGATCGCATTGCTAAAACTCGAAGAAGGCGAAGACGGCTCTCCCGAGTGGCAGCCGAAGAAAGTTTTCTTCTCCTAAACTGAGAAAGATAGATCAAGTTTTCGTAGACCCGAAAGGTTTCAAAGGCGCTCTTATCAAAATTGCTCCTTATCTGCCGAGCATATTACTCAAAATATATGCCGCAGAAAATCTTTCGGGTCTCATTATTTTTTTTCTAACTTAATTTTCTACTATGCAGCATCTTCGCTCCCTTCAAGGCATTTCGCTTGGAAAAACCTGGCTCACCATTGGCGTTTTTGATGGTGTTCATCGTGGGCATCAGGAAATATTAAAAGCACTCACGGCAGGCGCAAAAGCAGCAAAGGCGTCTGCCGTTGTGCTTAGTTTTTATCCGCACCCTGCCGCAGTGTTGGGAAAACGCGAAAACCTGAAATACCTTTCTCCCCCCGACGAAAAAGCAGCCTTGCTCGCTAAATTCGGCGTGGATGCCCTGATCACACACCCCTTTGACCTGCAAATTTCTTCACTCTCTCCTGATGATTTCATGGGGAATATTCAGCGCCACCTAAGGCTTGAAAAACTGCTCGTCGGTTACGATTTTGCCTTGGGAAAAGGGCGCCAGGGCGATGCAGCCTATCTCAAAAAAATGGGATTAAGCGATGGTTATACTGTGCAGCGTTTCGACCCATTTCTGGACGCGGACGGGATCATCTCCTCCAGCCGTGTGCGGGATGCGCTCGCGGATGGGAACGTGCTTGCCGCCCAGCAGCTTTTGGGGCATCCCTATGCTTTGAGTGGCTCCGTCATCCACGGCGACGGGCGTGGGCGCAAGATCAACATCCCCACCGCAAATATCGACCTGCCGCGAGAAAAGGCTATTCCTGCAAATGGCGTCTACGCCTGCCGGGTTTATGTCGATGGCGTCAAATATCCCGCCGTCACAAATGTCGGTATCCGCCCAACCTTTACGCCCGACAAAGCCGAAGCCAATATTGAAGCGCATCTACTCGATTTTGATCGTGATCTCTACGAGAAAGAATTACGCCTTGAATTCATCGACCACCTGCGCCCGGAGAAAAAATTTAATGGCGTTGACGAGTTGCTTGCCCAAATTGGTGTAGATATAAAAAAAGCCAGAGAAATTCTGGCTTAGTTGTGAGACGTGCGTTGCATCTGCTTTTTGATGCATTGCACGTCTCGTAATTGCATAACTCGACCTACAACGTACTGCAAAAGTGCAATGCAGGTCTTTTCACTTAGACTGGGGGCGCTTATTTTGTCGTGATTTTCTCCAAAAATATCTGCCAGTCTTCTTTGTTTACCATCCCTGCAGAAACAGGGATCTTCTTGCGAGTATCATCCTGCATGACAAACAATTTTTTACCATCCAGTTCAATATCTTTGAGAGAACTGAAATCGTAAACAGTTTTTGCTGGTCCAAGAATAGCGTGTAGGGTCAGGCTGTTTTCATCGTATTCAAAATATGTTCTCGTAAGCGTCAGTACCCCAAACAAAAGCATCACAAATCCAACCGTGAGCGGTGTGGATGTTTGGCCTCCCTCCAGGGCAATTACAAAATAAAGGCAAGCAAATAAAAGCCCCAATACGATAAAAATAACGCCGACCGATTTCTTATACTTTACTGTCATATTCTACTCCTTGTGATGATTTGAATTGCTTTTTATCCTGACAGAGGGTCAGGTAATTCACTTTATGTTTCTTTGATTGAAGTCTCTACTCGCAAAGGCGAACTAACCCTCCCCCAAACTCGACCCGCCATCAGCGCCCCCGCAAAACCAGCGCCCATCCCGGCGACGATACCCGCGATCATCCCCCAAGTCTGGCCAGATTCTATCCCCACCACGTGCCCGGCATAGCCGCCAGCCCAGCGCCCTAACCAGATGGCTGCGCCCATTGTCAATGCGAGCCCGAGCAGGTCGAGGAAGGTGTTGCGGACAACTGCTTCCTTGCTGCGCCATTGCTTTTCTCCGGTTCCTGAGCTTGTCGAAGGATTTCCCAATTGCGGTGGATGGTAAAAAAGATTGCGGCTCCGATGCTGATGGTGAGAATCACAATAGAGAAGGCGCTTGAAGAATTTGGGTACAGAAACAACGTAACGAGAAGTGTGATGAGTAATAAAATTGATATAACGGGCATAAACCTTTGAAGAGTTTTGAGCATAGATGTTTCCCTGTCTATGAATGTTGCCTAAAACCTTGTTTGGCAATCAGCGCCCCCACAAACCTAACATCCCTTCTTTACTCATCGCCTAAATCAATATCTATGCGGTGGAAAATTTGTTCAGATCCGGTCTCAATATGATCCCAATATCCAGCTTGAGTATCTCGCTGAATTTCAAAATCGCCTTTGATATGGGAAACATGGTCATGACCGTAGAGATCTGTAGAAATAACTATTTCTAACTCGCTGCCAGATGGCGCTCTTAGTGAATATGTCTGTAAATCGAGAATACCGTCTTTGATAGTGCCAACATATTCCCTTGACCCCTCCCACTCTAACTCCGTCAAAGTGCTATGATGACATTCCTGATTAGTAAGCGTAAACCAAATTTGATTACCTTCTACATAGTAACGTCCATAAGCCAAACGTCGTTGATATAAAGTGCCAGCAATGTAAAAATTGCCAACGCCTCCTCGATAAATCCCATCTTCAATTGGCTTACCCAAAGCATTGTAACGGTTGAAAAAAATCAGGTCATTCACGAACTCAGACCTAAAGTAATCCGATTCTTTAATATCTTCAAAATCTAGATAGGTGCCTATGACCAAACCATCGTCATAGAATCTGAGGAGGGTATGGACATAATGCACAATACCAGTATTTGACTCAGTCCATTGAGAAGCTTCCGAACTGTGGAGATATAAACCGTTCAAGCCGCTTGACCCACCTGTAATTTGATGCGCAATCAACGGTGTTGGTGCTGGCTCTATTGGATACGCCATGACTGTTTGTGTGGCAGATGGTCCGCTTGGTACGCCCACTTGTATATTTTTTTCAGGACCACAAATTGTTCCTTTTATTAAATGGGAATCCCAGATAAGAGTGCCGCATTCCTGTAACCAGAGGTAATAGGTCCCGTAGTCAAAATACATGTCTCGGATGTGTAGGCTCTCTTCTGGCTTTAGTTGTTTGAACAGCCCAAGTTGGTCTCGTGTAAAAATGTATGTCCTCAGACCAATCGAAGGATCGCCGAACCAAACTCTGCAATAGGAGGTGTCCGTGTTGTTATAAACAGTGATGTTTGTTGTCCCTTGCGCTGACGTATATCCAGATGGTCTCAAGACACTACTTACACAACATAATCCTGCAAATAGGAGAGCAGAAAGGGCAAATGTTATAGTCTTTTTGGCATTTAACTTTGTTTCCATAATATTTATTCTCCGCTTGATGCAGATGTTAAATCAGTATAAAAATGATTTGAGTTTGTATGTGTCAGATGTTCGATTTTACAGAAAAGAAATCCTGCAGCCAATGAAGTTGAAAACACCTAATTAGTATCCAGCAAGGAGTTGGTCTCATACGTTCTTTCCGTTTCATCTATGCTACTCTTATAGGCTCGCTGACCTCATCCAAACCCGATCTGTAATCAAGACTCAGGCAAATCCGATCTCCATACCCAGCCGTCTGCCTGTCCAACGCCCCGACCTGATAGCGAGGCTCATCGTCAGCATAAGTATAAGACCGAGTAAGTTGGTTAAGGTGTTGTGTACGAATTGGGCGTTGGTTGACACATCGTTTTGTTGGTTTCCCAATTGCTTTTTTATAGTGAAAGCGATAGTTGTGCTTATGAGTAATATGCATGAATTATGCGTTATGGACTCGACGCACACCTCACGCCAGACCAGTAATCTGTATAATCCGATGTAACGGGTTCTCTTCTGTATGTTTTTATATTAATAGGACTATTGCCAGCAGATCCACCACGTTGAAGCCGACTGCATTTTTCATCCCCAATCCCTATTGGGTTTTCAATACTGTCGCCGAGTTGTGAGTAAAAATCCTCTATATAGCAATCTTGAACCCATTCACTAACATTTCCTGCCATATCATAAGCACCATAAGGGCTTACGCCTTTGGGATAATTCCCAATAGACAGAATGTGTCCTTCAAAACAGACTACCCCATTTTCTGAGCGTAGACCGTAATTCGCATAGGAACAATCGGTTTCTTCGCCCCAAGGATAGGTGCGTCCATCTGTTCCACGGGCAGCTTTTTCCCATTCAGCCTCGGTTGGTAAACGCGCTCCACGCCATTCGCAATAAGTCTTTGCATCATTCCAAGAGAGGTACATCACAGGGGATGTATCAAAAACATCCATGCTGATGTAAATATCATTCACTGCTTTTTCTTCTCTTGCGAGCGGAGAGCACGCTCCCGTATCTACACAGGCCTGATACTCGGCATTCGTTGCTTCGAAGCGATCAATATAAAAATCCCCAAGCATCACGATATGTGGTGGAGCTGCATTTTCCCCGTTCACTGCAACCTGATCTTCATCTATGCCCATAAGAAATTTTCCTTCGGGAACGAAGATCATTTGAATACCAAAGTCATCGACTCTTGTTTCGTAGGAAATGGAACTATCTTGGATTGAATCACAGCCTATTAAACCAATAAGGAATAAAATCACTACATAACTTTTATAAATGGATTTGGTCATTTGTAACTCCATTGTAAGGTGAATTATTGGCAATCGGATAAGAGTTCTTTGATCTCAATAATCTTTTCGATTTCCCAGTTGCGGTGGATAGTGTAAATGATTGCAGTCCCAATGCTGATAGTGAGAATAATTGTTGAAGTAGATTGCGAAGAAGCAGAATAAAAAACTAGGGCAAAAAGTAGTATGGTAAGCAGTAAGATTGAGATGGCACTTGAAGCGTTATTTTGAATTTTGAACATTGTCGAGTATCCCACTATTATCGTTTAATAATAAACCAGTCGCCAGGACCGCGCCACCGCACTTCCCTGAACTGGTGACTCAAACTTTTCTTTTTAAGTAGAAGAGCAAAAACATCGGCTGCTGGGTAGCCTGCAGGTCCTCCTGCAAAAAGGAAGCCCTGCAGATTTAGTTCTTGGAGTGTTTTTATTACTTCACCCTCATCGGTACATTTTATCTGCCAAATTAGTTCGCTTCCATACGCCATTTGGAATGCCCCCAATTCCTTTATGACATTGATGACCTCACTAGATACATCATCCAGATATATCTTTTTACCGGCAATGTTTGCGACAATGTTTTTAGGATCGCTAGTTTGATTCATCGGATTACCTCAACAATAATTTGTTGTTTTTTAAACATTGTTTTCTCCTGTATAAATAGTTACTTGCAGGCAAGATAGACCAGGCTACTTCATGTTATCCGTTATCAAATCAACTAATTCATCATATTCAGACATTTTATTCGAGATAAAAATTTCATTTCCGCCGGTTATTTTAAATACTCGCTGTTGTGCCTTTCCTGTTGGTTTTATGGCAATAGACGTCCCATAACCGAAATAGGTACCATTAAGGGTTTTCTTATCCGATGTGCTTAAGAGAGTGTCTGAAAACTAGTCAAAATTCAGATAGTCGGGCAAACTTGCGGGATGACCAAATCCAAGCAAGTCTACCCGACTGACCTGAATGATACCC
>Ga0209042_1000621_pt1 | contig 35486 bp, 32 predicted proteins | sample SaaInlV_200m_DNA_6_FD_184649 | JGI IMG/M metagenome (GOLD analysis project Ga0209042, IMG submission 184649) | Marine microbial communities from expanding oxygen minimum zones in the Saanich Inlet - SI037_S2LV_200m_DNA (SPAdes) (version 2) | ecosystem: Environmental > Aquatic > Marine >...
AGGGTTTACTGATGTTTTTACGGCGTCGAGGATATCACGTCCTGCGAGGTCGATAGCTGTTGCTTGTCGCCATGTGAGGGCGATATTAGCTTTATCGGCGGCGATCATAGCGCGTACGACGTCGAGGACACGTCCACCTGCGAGGTAGTGTGTTTCGAGGTCTGCTACTGAGACATCTTTAAGTCCTGCTTTGTATGAGTTTATACGGGCGTTTACAATAGTCCGTGGCGGTATTTTCCTTAGGCTCATACCTATTATATTGAACAGTGCTATTGGCGTTCCTGACACGAATGCCTGGAACCATAGGCTTATAAATTTTCCTATTATCCCTATAATTATCAGCGACATTATTGCTAATATTACTAACAGGAAATATATTTCCGAAGTGAATTGTGCTAACATATATTATGATTCCTTCTTTTTTATTATGACGTGGGACCCTTGTCCCCCTATGGCGACGATTTCCTCGCCTTTTTTTATGAAGCCCACCTGTGAGAGGGCCTGTATTTTTTTATCTTCGATGACGACATATCCTGAAGGGCTAAGGTTTGACATTGCCACGCCTTCTTTTCCTATGATATCTTTGTCGTATGCTGAGGCGCAGTATCCTTCTTGATCATCGTCGTGGTAGATGCTATCGCCTGGTTTTGCCTTCTTGATACGGTTGAGGGCTAGTTTTACTATAATGATGAGCCCTGCTATCGTCGCTGCTATTATGGCGAAGAGGTGTATCATCGAATCGCTTTTCGTTGCGACGTATATTATATTTGAGAAGAGAAGCACTCCTCCTGTCAGCCCCATTATCCCTCCGGGGAGGTAGAACTCGAAATATATCAGCAATAGTCCTGCTAGTAGTATTAGTATTGTTCCTATTATCATTCTTTTTTCTCCTGTACGATGAGTCTGCTACCTTCTATTGCCGTAACTATAACCGAAGTTCCTTTTTTTATAAAGTCTCCTTGTCCCATAGCGTCATATATTTCGCCTTCGACGGTTATTTTCCCTGCTGGACGCAGTGTTGCTGCTACTATTCCTATAGCTCCTACTGGTGGCAGTTCTTCTGGTGTCAGCCCTGCTACGAATCCTTCTTCGTGTGTTTCTTCTCCTTGTAGTACTAATCTATTTAGTACTTTGAACTTCGGCATGACGTATTTGCTGAGGGTAGCGATGGCGACGCATCCTACCACGAAGGTCCCGCATAGCCAGACGAATCTTTGTAATACTGCCTGTCCTGCGGCGTTTAGTGTTTGCGAGTCGAAGTCGAACGTTATCGACCTAAGCCCTGGAAGCATAAGGCTTAACAGCCCTGCAGTACATAGTAATATCCCTATTATCCCTGCGAACCCGAATCCTGGGATGACGAAGATCTCCAGAGCGATGAATACTGCTCCTGTTATCAGGAAGATAATTTCCAGCCAGTTTGTTGCTTCTAGCGAGTAGCTTGAGAGTGCTATAAAGAATAGGCATGTTATTGCTGCGAGCCCTGGGAATCCGAACCCTGGCGTTCTAAATTCCGTGTAGAATCCTAACATAAGTCCGAGGAACAGCAGTGAAGATACTATAGGGCTTGCTAGTAGGGCGAAGAATTTCCCTTTCCAGTCCATTTCGTATGTGTTGACGACGAGGTTTTCTGGTGTATTGGAGAAGTATGGATGTGTAAATATTGGTGATTTATCTTTGTGCCACTTCCCATCGTCTTTTTCTTGTGGCGTTATTGGTTCGCGTTTTTGTGGCATCACCATCATATCGGCAACGCCATAACCCATAAGCTCTGTAGCGTCAAGGGTTAAGAGTTTACCTTCAGCGCTGATGATTTCGTCTCGTTTTTTCCCTGTTGTACGCATTTGTTCTACGGTATCGAGTTTTATTATGATACCGTCTCTTATTACGATGATGGCGTCTTTATCAACCATAGCTTCTGCTAATAGTGCGTTACGTCCGAAGAATCTTGCTCTATTGGCAAAGTCTGCGCGTAGCGCGGAGTTAACTTTCTCTGGCGCTGATGTCATACCACCCTCTCCACCGGCGAAGACGGGCTCTGCTGCTCCCATTGCGGCATCTTTTGCTATAACGACGAAGCGGCAAGAATATGCTAGCATAGCCCCTGCTGATATCGCCCAGTTGTTAACGAAAGCGACTATTGGTATGTCGTATTGTGTGTCGAAATCTTTAAGGGCGTCGGAGATTTTCTGTGCAGCGAAGACCTCTCCTCCTGGGGTGTTGAGTTCTAGTATTATGAATGCGGGTTTAACTTCTTTGTAGTAATCGAGTGCTGTCCTCACATATATCCATGTCGACTGGTTGATTCCGGCCTTCATATCGTCGATGACGATACGTCCTACGGTATTCTGTCCTTCGTCGTTGTAGGTGATGTGTTCGCCGAGGGCTTTCATCACATCCTTTTCGGTGCGTGTCAGTGGTGTCGTGACAAAAGCTTCGTCAGCGGCGATGACTAAGCTATTAGCAAAGATAGCGGTGAAGATACAAAGGCACCATATTATTCGTGATTTCATTATCTACTCCGTTTTTATAATGCGTATAGCATACGGGATTGACAATGTCAATCTTTAATAGCGGATAGGAAAGGAGTAGGATTTTACCACGGAGGGCGCATTTTTCAATGATCAATGATCAATGATCAATGATTTTACTATACGCTATAAACCCCCAGCCCCCGTTTTTGAGCTGCGGCAGTGGGCTAACATGCGTTGATACTTGAGTTTAAATTCTCTCTAAGAATATCATGATATGTTCTTTTTAATATAAGGTATATTTATATGAAGCATCGTTATATATTTTTTATTTTACTATCGGCAGCAATTTTCCTTATTGGCAGCTGGCTGCTTCCTGCCACGCGCGAAATTTGGGATGGGATTGACATTGCTGTTTTCGAGTATTTAAACGGCAGTCTTTCTGGGGATATATCGTGGTGGAATAAGATGTGGTTTCTGCTAAACACGCATACCGCCAAATTTTTTATTGCCATATCGATGAATCTTTTTTATTTGTACTATCTTTTTTTTGGAAAACGGCGTGATTTTTTGTATCGCATGTCACAGCTTTTAGCGCTCACAATATTCGTAGGGCTTGCTACCGTCATTGGAAAGCTTTTAATACAGTGGGGTCTAGAGTATCATCGTCAGAGTCCTACGGCGGTACTTTCTGGGGCAATACGCCTTACAGAATTATTCCCTGGGCATCGTATCAGAGACTTTTCGGCGAACAGCTTCCCTGGAGACAATGCCGCTGTATTATTTTCGTGGCTGGGAATAGTATGGTTTATTGGACGCTGGCGTTATGGCGTCCCTGCTACGATGTTAGCGGTTTTTCTCGCCCTTCCTAGGCTTTTCAGCGGAGCGCATTGGCTTTCAGACGTCATTGTCGGCGGAGGTGCGCTTTCGTTAGTAACGCTAGCGATGCTTTTCGGGACAAAAGCTCATGATGTTATTAGCGAATCATTCTATAGCGTCGTTTTGCTAGCGAAAAAGTTCGGAATTCGGAGTTCGGAGTAGGATTTTTCACCACAGAGCCACAGAGGACACAGAGAAAGAAAAAAAGAATATGGCTGGGGGATTTCCCCCAGACCCCCTTTTTCGTTGAACATTGAACAATGAATAAACCCGGACACGGCAGTGTCCCCTCTCGCCGTTGTCGCAAAAGTAAGATTATATCTTTACGCTTGCTATAATAAAAACAAAGAAAAAAAGTACAATCCTCGACAATGGCGACAGCTGTGCGTCCGCTGCGCGCGCTCTGCGCGGTGGACGCTCTCTGTGCGCTCTGTGGCTCTGTGGTGAAAAATCGGCATTCGGAGTTCGGATCAATGAGTTATTAGCTATCTTGAGTATGTGAAGACGCGTTGTATTCGTGGTCCTAGGCATGTTATGAGCTCGTATGGTATAGAACCTCCCGAATATGCGAGGTCTTCTACTGGGAATGTATTTCCATATTCATCTTCGCCGAAGATTAACACGCTATCGCCGACTGTTACGTTATCGATATTAGTGACATCTAGCATCATAAAATCCATACATATTGCTCCGACGAAAGGGGCTTTCTGTCCGCGCACGAGGGCATAGCCTTTACCGCTATATCGTCGATGTATACCGTCGAAATACCCTAGCGGTATTACTGCTATTCTTTCTTCCTTGTGTTGTACTGTATAGCTACCTCCATAGCTTACTGTTTCACCTTTGTAGCATGTCTGTATCCGTGCTATTTTCGATGTCAGTGACAATGATAATTTAAGCGTTATCTTGTCCTTACATGCCTCTGAAGGATACATTCCATATGCGGCGAGTCCTATACGCACCATATTGGTATGTGTCGTATCGAATCGTATCGCTGCGCTGGAGTTTGCTGAATGAATCCATGCTGGAGTTATTCCTTTATCTGAGCACTTCTTTATTATTTTTTTAAAGGCTTTTGTTTGATGGATTGTTTCTTCGTCTCTGGAAGTGTCGTCGGCAAAAGCGTAGTGTGTCATCAACCCTTCCAATTTAAGGTTTTCTGCGTCGTCGATAGCTTCTGCGAGTGTTATAGCATCTTCTGCTCTACATCCGAACCTGCTCATGCCGGTATCGATGTTAAGATGAACTTTCATTGTTTTATTTTTTTTCTTAGCGGCGCTATTAAGAGCGTGTATTGTTTCGATATCGCTGATACCGCTTTCGAATTCCCATTCTATTATTTTACTGACATCATATTGTGCGACATTTATCACGAAAACATTTGCTGTGACGCCACCTTTTCTTAGCATTATCCCTTCATCGGCGAATGCTACTCCTACGATATCGATATTATTTTTCTGCAGGAATCGTGTTAAGATGGTATTCTCGGTGCCATATCCCATAGCTTTAACCATCATCATAATCCGCATATCTTTAGGTAGCCCACTTCTGATATTTTCGATATTATCTTTTATATTTCCTAGATCTACTTTCAGAGTATTATCAGCGAACATTTTTGCGATGTTTTTTCTTACGTCGACGACATCGATTTTTTTGTGTCCTTTTATTACTACTATATCATTTTGTTTTGTAAGACCTTCCAAGGCGTTAAAGGCATCTCCCTGTGTCGCAAAAGCTTCTACAGCAGTCTTTGGAGAGCATTTTTTTACATTTTCGATTAATAGTGTGAAGTCTTTATCGCCAACGACGAAGAGCCTGTCAACGTTCGCATCGGCAATAGCTTTTCCCAGTAATTTACCTTCTACTATTGTGTTGTTATCGTTTTGTCTCATACCTCCGAAGACGAAGATCTTTTTTCCTCCTGCTGGTGTGTCATCAAAATATGTCAATGCCAGTTGCATTGAAAGCACGTCGGAGCCATACGGTTCATTGATGACAGTAGTTCCTGAGGATGTTTTCCATATTTCTGCCTGCATAACTTCTGGGGAGTATTTTTTTAGGACTTTGCATATTTTCTTTGTTGGAACGCCGAGGAGCCACGCTGCTTTACTGGCTATATTTACTATATCGAGGAAAAACTTATAATGCCCTGTGACGCACCCTCGGAACGATGTTCCGTCTGGGAAGACCATCTGGTATTTCATCACAGGCTCGTGTTTTTTTGTAAGCATTATTGCATGAGGAAGGTTTCCGTCGGCAACGTTCCAATGGTGCCGCTGCTGTCTATGATTTTCGGTGATGTTATCATCGTCTGGTGCAAGGACCCATCCGTCTTGTGATATATTGTCGAAGAGTTTCATCTTCTCTTCTGCTATCGTTTTTTTTGTTCCTAGGGAGGCTATATGTTCATCACCTATTATCGTTATTATTCCGCATGTTGGCGCTATCATTGTTGCGAGGGAGTCCATTTCTCCTGGCTGTGATATCCCTGCCTCTATTATAGCGACGGCGTGATCTCTTGTCACGCGTAGTATACTTAGGGGAACACCTATCTGGCTATTGAAGCTTTCTGGCGAGGCGGCGACATTTTTCGTTGTGGCGAGTAGTGCTGTAAGGAGGTCTTTGACGAGGGTTTTTCCTTGCGACCCTGTTATCGCTATAAATTGCGTAGGCAGATTTTTTCTATATGCTGCGGCGATATCCTGGAAGGCTTTAAGGGTATCTTCTACATGAAAGAGCGTTATTGGCGGCGAAGATTTTGGCGTGGTGTATCCTTGTCTTACTATCGCGCATTGCGCTCCTGCTTGTGCGGCATCGGTGACGAAATCATGTCCATCGTATGTTTCTCCTTCTAGTGCTACGAACATGGTATTAGTCGTTGCGACTCTACGTGAATCAATGACTATGTCGTCGATAAAATCTATTGTGATGTCGTTGCTGGATGCTTTTTTGAAGCCTTCCCATTTTCTTATATCGAATTTTTGCATACAACTTTGTCCTTTGCTAAAAGATATCCACTATAAATCTTAGAACTAGAAATAGGATTTTTTACCACAGAGCCACAGAGAACACAGAGAGAAATGGGGCGGGCTAGGGGCTTCACCCCTAGGACCCCGAGGATTTTCTTTTGGGATTTTGGGGGTCTGGGGGAGCATCCCCCAGCCAAATTGTTTTTTTCTCTGTGTCCTCTGTGGCTCTGTGGTAAAAAAATCATACTCCGAACTCCGAACTTATTGATCATTGATCACTGATCACTGGTCATTGAAATACGTTGCTTGTGCTGTTGCTGTTTCTGCTACTGTCACGGCGTTGAGTGTTACTATATGCGGTTTCAGGTGGTTGTATATCCATTGTGCCATATATTCTGCTGTTGGCGCGTCGGTATCGAGTGTATCGTTAAGCCATTTATGGTCGAAGTATTTTTCTATCATGGGTTTTACGATGGCGTTGATATCGCCGAAGTCTGTGACCATATTTTTTTTAGGTCCTTCGGCGATGAGATTTTCGCTGTTGAGGGAGATTTTTATTGTATAGGAATGCCCGTGTGGATTTCTGCATTTACCGTCGTGGTTTTCTAGTGAGTGTCCTGCTTCGCAGTAAAAGGTTTTTTCTATAATAAACATATTTCTTTGCTCTTTAGTACTTGTTTTGATTAACTGTATATCACAAGACGAAAAAAAAGGATATAGATGAAAACCATTATTTTGAAATTCGGTGGTGCTTCCCTAGCATCTCCCGACAATTTCCTTACTATTGCCGACATCATCATAGAGCGTTCTCGTGGGTACGACCGTGTTGGCGTCGTCGTCAGTGCCATGGGTTCTATGACCGACAATCTTATTTCTCTTGCCGAGCGTGTGCATCCCAACCCTCCTCGCCGCGAGAAAGACATGCTCATCACTGTTGGCGAGAGGATCAGCAGTTCTCTTCTTTCCATGGCACTATCTGCCAAGGGACATAATGCTGTAAGTTTTACTGGGAGTCAGGCGGGCATTATCACTACAAAAGCCCATAATAACGCTCGTATTGTCGACGTCAATCCTTACAGGCTTATTCCCCACCTTGAGAAGCAGAAGATCGTCATCATTGCTGGTTTTCAAGGGGTGAGTCTTCGCAAGGAGATCACGACTCTTGGCCGTGGAGGCAGCGACACCACCGCTGTAGCTCTTGGTGCAGCGTTAGATGCGGATGGCGTAGAATTTTTCAAAGACGTCGACGGCATCTATGACAAAGATCCTAATATCCATGACGATGCCGTGCTACATGCTAAGCTTTCGTATCGCGAAGCGCTTGAAATTGCCAAGAACAGCGAGCATGAAGTTCTTCATAGTAGATGTATAACATTAGCAGAGAAGAATTGCCTACCGCTTCGAGTATTTTCTTTTCGCACGGCGCTTTCTTCTGGTGTGGAGGGCACTCTCATCGAAGATAGTGGTGGTTGTCGCGGTGAAGCGCCACAATATGAAGTATTAGCGTATAGCGGATAGGGACAGCTAAATCACTGATGTTACGTGCTACCGATTTTTTTACCACAGAGCCACAGAGCACACAGAGAGCGCCCACTGCGCAGAGCGCGCGCAGCGGACGCACAGCTATCGCCATTGTCGTTGATTGTACTTCCTTTCTTTGTTTTTCCTACAGCAAACGTAAAGATACAGTCCTATTCTTACGACAACGGCGAGAGGGGGCACTGCCGTGTCCGGGTTTATTCATTGTTCAATGAAAAAGGGGGTCTGGGGGAAGCCCCCAGACATATTCTTTTCTTCTCTGTGTTCTTTGTGGCTCTGTGGTGAAAAATCCTATTCCGAAATTCCTTCTTAATAATGGCTATAGCGTAAGGTCAGTCAATCACTGGTCACTGAAAAAGCGTTTTCGCGGTGAAAAAGTCTTAAAAAAATTTCTATAACATTTTGGTTTTAAGTGTGTAGTGTCATTATTATCTCGACATTAATTGCTGTTGTTTTTATTCTCGGCAATAAAGTTAGTAGTTTTAATATCCTTTGCGTGCTACATACAAATACTATGGACAACCCTACTTTATTAGAGTCTCTTTCTGTCGAAGAAGATATTATGCCAATATGCATATCTTCTAATGATTCTTCGTTGTCGTCATTATGTCGTACTTTCATATCTCATACTATTGGCCGTGTTGTTCCTATTGAGCGTCTTCCCCGTCATTCTTCTGTCGAAGACGATATTTTTGAATCTTTCAATTCTCATCTCCCTTATTTTTCGTGGACATCTCTTGATTTGGAGCCTCCTTTTGAGCTTTCATTTTTCTTATTATGTCGTTTACGCAACAATGCTTTTAAATTCTTCTATGACATGGTCACCCGTTGGATGATCCCTGGCAGAAGTTTTAATATCATGCTTTTCTTTGCATCGGACTTCCGTTTTTCGTCGGCGTTATCTGGTGAGTATTCTGTTGGAGAGCTAAAGATTCGCGTTGAGAGCGCCGAGGATCTTGCTCTTATCCGCAACAATCTTTCTATCATCTCATCGGAGATTTGCCAGGGTGTATGTTGTGACTATCATGCACGCCGCATTCTTGAGATAAAGGGTCTTTCTTATGACGAGAAGACGGCATCGATCCATGAGCACATTTCCTCCCTTCTCAACAAGCGTCCTGACGACTTCGATCTCGACGTTTTCACTGAGATGCAGCACATTTTGGTATCTTGTTCCGACGATTTCAAGAAGTCTCGCAGTCCTCATAATATTTGCAGGATAATTGCTTCTCACTATCTTTTTCGCCGTTCTCTTTATAGTTATATAGAGCAAGATTCTCACAAGCGTTATCCTTTGGTAAAGGTTTTCAAGGCGAACATCACCGTTGACGGTGTTGTTACTCCTGTTATCAGCATCATCATGGGCATAAACTTCCTTGACGGTAACGAGGTTTTCAGCGACCACCATCTTATTCGTGCTGTGCAGCGTCATCTTCATGGTGTAAGTCATGTTTCTGGGTCTTCTTTTGTCAACACGCGCATTATCCCTGGTTCTTCTTTAGAAAGCGGCGCAAAACGAGGGACTCTTTGTACTATGTCTTTAGAGATAGCAAAAGATGACAAGAGCGACTTTTCTCTTGAGGATATGCGCATCCTTCGTCGCGAGCTTCCTGACGACATTATTAACACCATAGAGCAGCTTATGCACCCTCTTTTCATGCCTCATAATGAGGAAGAGACGATGCATGACATCATGACTTTAAGCACACAGTTACGATATCTTCGCGACATCCCTCAAGTAATTATCACCTTTGACAAGCAATCTCGCAGCGCCTTTACTTTTAGCATTGTCATGTTAAGGGTTTTAAAGAAGGATTCAGTCCCTATCAAGAAGCTTTTCAGGGACTCCGACACTTTCATGACATTTGTTCCTGACAGGGTAAAGACTGTTGGGATGTTGCGAAAGAGATATCCTAAAGAGGCAAATGTTTTCAGTATATCTCTTAAGAAGCGTGATTTTTTACGTAGCGACCATTCTCTTGACGTCGCAAAAGCGCGTCGTGTTGTTGTTTCTGAGATGTCGCGTATTGTCGGGGATTTCCGCGACTACAATGGTGGCATGATAATGAAGCAGAACGAGCTACTGTCTTCGTTAAGGGAGATGCTTTCTGCAGATGGCAAGTATAATGAATTTCTTCTTGAAAATTTCTTTTATTCTTTGACGCCCATCATGGCGCGTGCGTTGCTGACTCCGCATCTTATAAAGACGTTGTTTACCATGCTCATTGAAGCTATTGAAGATAATGCTCTCAATAAATCCGTTTTCGCGATGAAAACGCAAGACAACGATGATGCTCTTTTTGTAATGATAACAACGAACGACCATTCCTTGAAGGAAAAGATCGCATACGTTCTCGAGCCTTTACAGACGTCATCTTTACAGGTGATTTCATCTTTCATCAAGAGCGCTGAAACGTCATATTTAGGATACATATGTCGTGGCGACGATCCTTCCCATCGCAAGAAGCTTTTGTCTCTCATAACAAAGCTTTAATTCAATGAACAATGATCAATGATCAATAAAAAAAACTCCAAATTCCGAACTTTGCTCATTGATAATTGATAATTGACCACTGATCATTGATGTTGGCATGCTTTTTGCATGTTACATTAATGTAATATGAAAGGGTTAGTGCGTAGTGTATATGTTTAAAATAATCCTTTTGCCTTTTATCATGCTGTATGTATGATGATGGGATAATACAAACTATATTTATAGTGGGGATGTTATGAAATATTTATATACGATTTTTATTTCGGTATTTTTCTTTCTCTCGTATGCATTATTCGCTGATTCTGGAACAGCGAGCTTACAGATAACAGGAAACATTACCGAGACGGTAACAGTTGAAATCGACGAGACGTCGGGTTATGACAGTCTTGATCTTAATGACAGCATTTCGAGTCAAGAGATAGCGCGTATAAGCATCAATTCTAATGCGAAGGATGGTTTTACGTTGACGTGCACGACTTCTAACAATTTGAATTTCAAGGGCGACGGCACTGCTCAGCAGGAGGCACGTTATACATTGAAGTATCTTTCTGTTGGTGGCGTTGAGAAGACCATCGGCAAGTCTGACGATGGCTCTGATATTACTTACAATGACGGCAGTGGTGCTGTTCTTGAAGATATCAGCATGCAATCGGCTATCACCGATTCTTCGAATCGCACATTGAAGTTAAGTTATACCAATGCTGATCTTTTATGGGAGCCGAATTTCACTGACACGATAACGCTTACTTTGACTAGCAAGTAATTCGTTCGATTATCACAGACGATCTACTGTAATGCTCTGATGGCTGCTGTCATCGGAGCGTTTTTTTAGCGTATAGTAATAGCGTATAGCGCTTTTTCAGTGATCAGTGACCAGTTATCAGTTATCAGTTCGGAGTTCGGAGTTCGGCTATTAGTTCGGAGTTCGGAGTTGGTAGTTCGGAGACAGTAAGCTAACTCTGAACTCTGAACTATGCGGCGTAGCCGTATTTCACTGGTCACTGAAATGCGGCTAAGCCGCATTAAATTTGACATTTCTTTTTTATGATGTTAGTATGAATTTTTTTGAACCTTTTTCATATATGAGGATAGTGTTATGCGTTTTATTTTATGTCTTTTTGTTTTCATGGCATCATTTTGTATTGGTTATGCTATAGAGTTCAGTCCTATGAGTGCGACGTTTGACGGTTCTGGCGACAATGCCACGCAGTCGTTCCAAGTTTACAATCCGTCGTCTACCGACAAAGCTGCGGTGCGTCTTTTTATTGGCGATCGTAGCATTGACGTCGACGGCAATGACACTTTTGTTGAGAACGAGGAAGATTTCATTATTTATCCTCCTCAGATGATTTTACAGCCTGAGCAGACGCAGATCGTCCGTGTTACGTGGATGGGCAACGAAGAGTCCTCTGTTGAGCGTGCGTATCGTATTATTGCCGAGCAGCTTCCTGTAGACCTTAAGAAGCGGGAGTCTGACGGCAAGGCCTCTATACGTCTTCTTATGCGTTTTGTTGGGTCGATATATGTCGTTCCCAATGATGCTTCTGCCGACATTGTTTTGGAGTCTTCGTATGAAGACAGTTCTGATGATATGGTATTGTTATTTGAGAACCGCGGCACTGCCCATGCTCTTCTTCGGGAGCTGAGCCTTTCCATTACTCCCCATGACACTGACGTCGAGGCCCTTCATTTTTCTTCTGAGGAATTGGCGGGGATTTCCGGTGAGAACATTTTGGCGGGATCCAAGAGGAAGTTTTTTCTTTCGCTTCCTGATGATTTTGCTAAAAACGCTTTTGACATAAAGTTCTCTTATGATAATGAGTAATTATGCGGTCGTTTTTTTTGTTATTATGTTTACTGCTGTCGCCTTCGCTTGTTGCTGAGGACATAAAGGTATCGTCACCTTTCGGAAAATTATATACTAGTATTTTCGGTGAGAAAGACGTCTCCGAAAAGGCCGTTGTCCCTTTTTATTTCAATGAAGACAAACGCCCTTCTGGTACGGTGTTGGTATATTTTTCTTATGGCGACGATGACGTCTCTCGTTTCGCTGTAGCTCCTGTCGTAGAGGCTGCTGATCTACGTGCTCATCGTAGTGCTATAGAGAGTCTTTCGTCTGTCGCCGACAACGATGGCATTGTTTCTGTAGAAGACGCCGATGACACTGGTTTTGTTGTAGTTTTCGACAATGCCAATGCGTTGTTACGCATCACCATTGACACCATGCTTCGCGAGGTCGTCGCCCATGATGTCCAGCCGTACAACAACCCATCTATCATCATTCCTACCATCGAGCCTGCGGATCTCAGTGCGTATATCAATGTAAATGCCGGTACGGGATATGCTTTTGATTCTTCTGACAGTGTTACCAGCCGTTCGCGGCAGCCTTTTACTGTAGCTTTTGACGGTACTATAAATTTAAGAGACTGGATTTTTGATGGTGAGGGCGACTATTATGAGAGTGGTGACGTCCATTGGGCTCGTGGTCCTATGCTTCTTTCTCGCGACATCCCCGACAAGTTGCTGAGGTTTTCTTTTGGCGACATAACCTTCCCTACGAAGGGTTTCCAGAAGACGATCACCATCGGCGGTATTGCTGTAACGAAGAATTTCGAGTTGCAGCCGAGCTTCATAGGATACCCTATTTTTAACGAAGAGGTTTTCCTTGAGCATCCTTCTATTGTAGAGATTTTCATCAACGACCAATTATATGAGACGTATTATCTTTCTGCTGGAACGCACAATTTCTATGACCTTCCTGCGAAGACGGGTTCTAACGATGTTATTTTCAAGATCACCGACAATATTGGCAGAGAGAAGATTATTCCAGTACCATTTTTGTATACGCGCAATGCTTTATCGCCGAAGATCTCTCAGCATAGTACTGCTATAGGCACTGAGCCTGTCATCACTGACGGCAGGTATCGTTATCCTGGAAGTCTTTGGCTTGTATCGCATTTTTATCGTCATGGTATCAGCGACACGTTTACTTTGGGAGAATACATACAGGCGCGCAAAGGCCAAGGTCTTTTTGGTTTTGAGGGCATCGTCGCGATGAAATATGGCGCTCTGACTTTCGACACTGCTGCCAGTCATATCTTCGGGAAGACGTCTGGTGGTGCTGTTAGTCTATCTTTCAAGAACTTCCTCTCTAACGCTAGCGACAGTGTCCCTCAGACGTCGTGGAATGCTTCTACGACATTTTATTCTCGGCGTTTTGCTCGTATTACTGTCGACGACCCCGACAAGACGACGCGTTTTTCCTGCAGTGCTTCTGCTGGAAGGCCGTTATTCTATGGTATTTCTGGGAAGGCTGGTGTCGACTACAAATTCCTCCGTGGTGCTGCTAAAGACACGTATAGCATCTCTCTCAATGCGAGTAGGAAGTTACGGAGCAATATCAGCACATCGCTACAGTTCAACTTCATGCTCAACGACAGTGAACAATACGATAGGCGCTGTCTTTTTACTCTTATCTGGTCATTCCCTAACAAGAACCAATATATAACTTTCCACAGGAACTTCAACAGCGATGTATCGCGTACGTCGTGGCGTTACAACTCTCCTAAGAGTGTCAATGCTATAAACTCTACACTCAACTACAACCATTCTACTGCCGACGATAAAGACGAAGGGACGATTTCGGGCTCTGTCCATTACACCATGCGTCGCGCTGTACTTCGCGGGTCATATAGAAACACGGTATCTCTCAGTGACACGTCGTTGATGACGGGCATTTCGCAGATGTCGATAGGGACGGCGCTAGTTTTCGCCGACGGAGTTTTCTCCGTAGGGAAGCCTATATCGGGGAGTTTCGCTGTAATTTCTCGCGACAAAAGCCTTTGGGGTCATAGTGTCGGCGTCGACCCTACTTATGACAACGACTACAATGCCATCGCCGGTATTTTCCCTGGCGTGATATCGTCGATACCCGACTATCAGATGCGTACTGTTTCCATTGACATGAGTTCTCTCCCTGTTGGCACCGACATTGGCGCGTCGTCGTATATATTATCGCCGCGACATAGCAGCGGCTTCTTGATACCTATCCATCGCTATGCTTCTGCTCTCCTCAAAGGCACTCTCGTCGATGGTGTCGGTGAAGTCATCTCTTTCCAGTCGGGATATTTCGTCGATGTTGATGCCGGTGATGAAGGTTCTCCTATACAGTTTTTCACCGACAAGTCCGGGCGTTTTGTTGTCATGGGTGTAAAGCCTGGAACTTATGAGATACAGTTTATCTCCGAAGATTTAGCTCCTACGATGATCACCGTCCCTGAGGGTGTTACAGGAAAGTATTATATCGGTGCTCTCACCATCAACGCCGTGGAGGAATAATGAAGAAACTATTTATAATAATCGGTGTTATGTTTTGTTTTGTTCTATATGGGCATCATTCTTCCGATCCTGACCTAGAGCTTGACATCGAGAATATCACATGGGAAGGGAGTAACAACAGCAACGAATATGACGCCTACAGCATCGACGACGTTACGCAGAAAGTCTCGTTTTATGTGACATATGATGAAAGTTTCGACGACAACTTCTTCGTAACATTCTCCGAAGGGCAGTCTTCTGACTACGACAGATTTATGTCGTGCGGCGGAGAAACGCTTTCATACCAGATCTACGACTCGAAACAGCATCATAACATCTTAAAAGAAATCCCCGAAGCTTCGCAAAACCAAGACGTCATCAAGGGCACTGACAAGCACAACAAAACCCGCGTACAATGCGACTACTATATCTCAATCCCTGCCGGCCAGACCTCCGCTGCTGGCGTCTATACCGATACCTTCGTGTTGAGGCTTTACCAAGGGAAAGTACATAAAACTTATGAGCTCTATGACACCGCTTCCGTAACGTTTACTGCTATAATACCTGCAACGACACAGATCTCCCTGGTAAACAGCGGCGGCAGCTTCGATGCCCTCGACACCAGCCAGAACGTCGACTTCGGCGACATCACAGGGCCTATGTCTTTGACGTTCGATATGCTCGTTCTCAGCAGCGGAAGCTATTCCGTGGCGATGGAGTCGGAGAACGGCGGTGTACTGAAACAGAACGACGTCGATGATGAGATCCCCTACGCACTAAAAATCGATGGCAACATAAAAGACCTGTCAGGCGAAGAAGCAGTAACAGTGGCGTCTGGATCGGAAGCTACACCATCAGGAGGCGACACCTTCCATGTCACCGTCAGCGTCGATACCATAACACAACCCGTCCTCTCCGGAGAATATAACGATGTCGTATACATAGAAGTTTCCTCAACAGAGTAATAGCGTATAGGGATAGCGTTTAGCGGATAGAAAAGAATAAGAGTACAGGAAAGGAATAGGATTTTACCACCACGGAGACGCGGAGAGGCACGGAGTTACACGGAGAGCGCCCACTGCGCAGAGCGCGCAGCGGACGCACAGCTGTCGCCATTGTCGTTGATTGTGCTTCTTTTCTTTGTTTTTCCTATAGCAAACGTAAAGATTCAACCTTATTTTTACGACAACGCGAGAGGTGTCACTGCCGTGTCCGGGTGATGCACGAAGCCTATTCGACCATTTTTGTAGGATGAGCGATAGAATGCCGTTTTATCGCTCATAAATAGGGTTTTTTTTGAGCTATAAAATCGGATTGGCGGTTTATAGGCAAAAAAGAAGCCGCTTGGAGAAAACTCCATGCGGCTTCTATGTCGGAGTAGAGGGATTCGAACCCCCGACCCACTGCTCCCAAAGCAGTTGCGCTAGCCAAGCTGCGCTATACTCCGAAGATGTGCTATACTATACCATTGTGGTAGTTTTCTTACAAGACATTAGTATCTGTAGTAGTCAGGTTTATATGGTCCTTCTGTTGGAACGTTGATATATTCGGATTGTTCTTGTGAAAGTTTCGTCAATTTAACACCTATTTTATCGAGGTGCAGTCTTGCAACTTTCTCGTCGAGGATTTTTGGCAGGAAGTGCAGCCCTTGTCCATATTCTTCATGTTTCGTCCACAGCTCTATCTGTGCGAGCACCTGGTTTGAGAAGGAGTTTGACATAACGAATGAGGGGTGTCCTGTAGCGCATCCGAGGTTTACTAGTCGTCCTCTTGCTAGGAGTATTATGCTTTTCTTTGAATCTTTCCATATGAACTTATCGACTTGTGGTTTGATATTCATTTCTTCGATATTTTCGTTATTTTCTAGCCATGCCACGTTAATTTCGTGGTCGAAGTGTCCTATATTGCATATTATTGCTTCATCTTTCATGACGTCCAGATGTTTTCCTGTGATGATATCTTTACATCCTGTTGCCGTCACGAAGATATCGGCGACGGGAGCGGCATCTTCCATGGTGGTGACCTCGTATCCTTCCATAGCGGCCTGGTATGCGCAGATGGGGTCAATTTCTGTGATAAGGACTCGTGCTCCGAAGCCTCGCATCGACTGTGCGCATCCTTTTCCTACGTCACCATATCCTGCGATGACGACGACTTTCCCTGCTACCATGATATCGGTAGCGCGCTTGAGTCCATCGGCGAGGGATTCTCTACATCCGTACAGGTTGTCGAATTTAGATTTTGTTACGGAGTCGTTAACGTTTATTGCTGGGCATCCTAGTGTTCCTTTTTCTACCATAGCTTCTAAGGTATGGACACCTGTCGTTGTTTCTTCTGTGATACCGCGGATATCTTTTAGAAGTTGTGGGTATTTATCGTGTACTAATTCTGTTAGGTCGCCGCCATCGTCTAGGATCATATTAAGTGGTTTTTCGTCGAACATGATAGTCTGTTCTATACACCACAGGTATTCTTCTTCTGTCTCGCCTTTCCATGCATATACTGGTGTCCCTGTAGCTGCTATTGCTGCGGCGGCGTGGTCTTGTGTAGAGAATATATTACAAGAGCTCCACTGCACTTCTGCACCTAGGATTTTCAGTGTTTCGATAAGGACGGCGGTTTGTATCGTCATATGCAGGCATCCTGCGACACGTGAACCTTGTAATGGTTTGCTTTCGCCATATTCTTCACGTAGCGCCATAAGTCCTGGCATTTCTTTCTCTGCCATAACGATCTCTTTACGTCCCCATTCTGCTAATTTCTTTCCTTCCTCGGAGGTGATATCGAGGTCGTTTATTATTTTATAATTTTTCATTATGTTTTCCTTTGTTTTGTTGAATTATCGCGTTATAAGATATCATGATTCTTTCTTTGTGTGAACAAAAAAGAGCAGGTTAGCGCCTAAAATGATGAAAGGTATGCTGAGGTATTGTCCCATAAGGAGATAATGCTCTCCGTCGAAGAGCATACTCATTGGTTCTTTAAAGAATTCTACGAAGAATCTGAAGCCGAAGATCATTACGAAGAACAGCCCGCTGAGGAGTCCCCTTTTTGTCAGGGCTTGATATTTTTTGCATATGATAAAGAGTGTTATGAATGTAAAGAGGTAGAACATTGCTTCGTACAGCTGCACGGGGTGTCGTGGTATTGGTGTGCTACCGTCGAAGGGTGTTCCGAAGACGACAGCCCAAGGCATATTTGTTTCCGTTCCTATGACCTCTTGGTTGAAGAAATTTCCCATCCTGATAAACGCTCCTACTAGCGCTGTTGGTACGACTATGGCGTCGAACAGGAAGAAAAACGTTGCTTCTGGGATTTTTTTCTTCACGGCGCGTGCTGCAAAGACTAGTGCTATCATCACCCCTATAGCTCCTCCGTGGCTGGCGAGCCCTCCTTCCCATATTTTTATTATGTCGAAAAGATTGTCTCGGTATAGCGGCCAGCTATAGAAGAACACATGTCCTAGCCGTGCTCCTATTATTGTTCCTGCGACGACGTACCACGCCATTTTATCTACGCTTTCTCTTGCGAGGATTTTCGATTCGTAAGGTTTGTGATGTTGTCGTAGTGTTTTGGCGAAGATATTTACGAGGAAGAGGTATCCTATTGCGAATCCTGTGGCGAAGAGTAAGCCGTACCACATGATTGGGTGGTTGATAAATGGTATTGTTATGAATACGGGGTCTGGATCCCAGTAGAACCATGCCATAATATTGTATCCTCAAAATTTAATATTTAGTATACTTCATAAATGAATTTTATGAAAGTTCGGAGTTCGGAATAGGAATTTTCACCACAGAGTACACAGAGGACACAGAGAAGAAAAGAACATGGCTGGGGGATTCTCCCCCAGGCCCCCGTTTTTGAACGGTAAACTGTGAATGGTGACCTGTAAACTTTTTAAAATCCTCGGGGTTCTAGGGGTGAAGCCCCTAGCCCAATCCTATTCCTCTCTGTGTCCTCTGTGGCTCTGTGGTAGAAATTGGGGTTTGGGGTTCGGATTTAGGAGATAGGAGATAGGAGATAGGAGATAGGAGGCGGGAATGTTGAAGGTTAAGATAATAACACCTGGGAAGACTAAGGAGCATTGGTTAAAGGATGCTCTTGACGAGTATTGCAAGCGTCTTAGTGGTGCTATTGCCATAGAGTTCGTATATCCTCGCGATGACGCGCATCTTATTGCTCTTGTCGACAAGGAGAGGCTTTGTCTTGCTTTGGATCCTTTTGGTGATGTTGTCACCAGCGAGGGTTTTTGTAAAATATTGTATAAAGCTTTCGAAGAAGGAGGCTCTCGAGTTTCTTTCGTTATCGGGGGTCCTGAGGGTCTTCCTGATGTTGTAAGGAAAAGGTGTAATATGTTGAGGCTTTCTTCTATGACGTTCACGCATCAGATGACACGTCTTATACTTTTAGAGCAGATATACCGTGCTGCTGAGATATATCGCGGTTCTTCGTATCACAAATAAGGAAAAAGGTATTTATGGAAATTCTTGGCATTGGCAACGACATCATCGCGATATCGCGTATAGCGGCGAGCATTGAAAAGCATGGCCAGCGTTTTATTGACAAAGTCTTCACTGTTAAAGAGCGCGAGTATTGTGAGGGTTATGGCAGCGACAGGATAGGTCACTATGCCGGGCGTTTTGCTGCAAAGGAGGCTGCCGTCAAGGCTTTGGGTACTGGATTTTCGCAAGGGATCTCATGGCATGACATCGAGATCCTTAATGACAGCAATGGCAAGCCGTATGTTGTCGTTAGCGATATCATCATCGAGAAGTTTGGTGGTATAGATATTATGATATCGTTGAGTCACTGCCATTCTAGCGCCACTGCCGTGGCGCTAGCATTTATCAATGATCAATGATTTAAAACGGTGAGAATGTTGTGAGGTATCCTATTGTGAAGCTATCGACATGTTCTGGAGCGTTTCGTGCGTATATACGTCGCGAGTATTCTGCTGTGATGGTGCCGTTATATCCGAAGCAATATCCGTAGCGTGCTCCTATATCTACAGAGCGATTTTCTACCGAGCCGTATCCATTGAATGGAAACGCTAGAGCTCTTGCTCCGAGGCCTCTTGTGAAGTTTCCGAAGAATTTCCACTGGTGTACGTCGAAGAAGTTACGCTCCCATGCGAGTTCTCCTCGAAGTCCTGGCGCTCCTCTATTTGATAAGACATACCCTAGATTTGCCCAGTATCTGCACAGCCAGAATTTCCCTGAGGAGATTTCTTTACCTACGGAGACATGTCCTTCGATATCGATATCGCCACGGTGGAAGGTGCTGACGTCGTGTTTGCTGTCGCCAGTAGGTATTGTCAGTGACGCTCCCCATGCTAAGCTTACGGGGTCTCCGACGATGTCATTGAGTTGTAGATATCGTGTTGTTACCTTAATATTGTCGACGCCGGTATTTTGTCTTCTTGTGCTGCTTAGGAGCATCTCGAGTTCTGCCGTCAATCGTGTATCGGGGACGACTGTAAGGCTGAAGTTTGTGAAGTCATCGAACGAAGGGTATCGTATTCTTCCATCGTCGGAGTGTGTTTTTGTATATTGTTGGAATCCGTATGAGGCGCGGAATTCAAACTCTTGGAAGTTCCCGAACCACGGCTTATATTCTGTAGCGTATCCTGTTATTGAGCAAAGTGCTATCAATGCCGTCATCACTATTTTTTTCATCGTTTTATCCTTTTTTTAACAACCACTGTTCTACTTCTAATGCTGCCATACATCCTGACCCTGCTGCCGTCACTGCCTGACGATATTTATGGTCGTATACGTCTCCTGCGGCGAATACTCCTGGGATGCTTGTTTCGCATGTTCCCGCTTTTACTTTAAGGTATCCGTTATCTTCGATATCGAGCTGTCCTTCTAGGAAGTCGACATTGGGCTTATGTCCTATAGCGAAGAAAACCCCTGCGGCGTCGCGGGAATGTTTTTTTTTTGTTTTCGTGCTTTTTAGTACTACATTTTTTACTACGTCGTCACCTTCGACTTTATCTATAACGGTATCCCATAGTATTTCGATATTTTGGTGTTCCATAACTTTTTTCGCCATAGCTTTCGTTGCGCGCAGCTCATCGCGGCGGTGTACGATATAGACTTTTTTTCCGTATCGCGTGAGGAACAGTGCTTCTTCGCAAGCGGTATCGCCGCCGCCGATTACGAAGAGTTCTTTGTCGCGGAATATTGGCATAGCGCCATCGCATGTCGCGCATGCTGTCACTCCTCGCTGCCAGAATTCGCCATCTTTAGTTCCTTCGACGTCGAGGCGCATTGCCGAGGCTCCTGTTGCTATTATTATAGCGTCGCATGTCACTGTTGTTTTTTTGCCTTTGATGACGAAGGGTTGTGCTTTAAGGTCTACGCTTTCGACGTCTTCTGCTAGGATCTTCGTTCCGAAGCGTTCGGCTTGTTTTTTGAAGCGCGTCATAAGCTCTGGGCCTTGTATACCTTCGGGGAATCCCGGGAAGTTTTCGATATCTGTTGTTGTCATGAGCTGTCCGCCTGCGGGCCCCGAGAAGAAACCCTCGAAAAGTATTGGGGATCGTTCTGCCCTTGCTGCGTATATTGCGGCAGTATATCCTGCTGGTCCTGATCCTATGATGACAAGAGTGGTGTGTTCCATAGTGTTAATACCCATGATTGCGCCCTATATTTCCTTTAGCGCCATAGAGTTGGGCAAGATGGCTCAGTAAGCGACAAGCGAATAGTTGTAACTATTCGCGAGGAACAAAATGAGTCAGGTTGCCTGACACTATGGATGCTATAGGAAACAGTGTCTTTTTCCTTTCTAAAAATCCCTGACAAAAAATATAAACATGTTAAGATAAATATCTTAAACCATTATTATTTCTTATTGTTTTTATTTACCCATTTGCTATTATTTGGCTTCACCATATATCTTTTTGAAGCAGCACATCTGCTTTGATTCTATCCTCGCGAATGTTTTAACATTCGCCCGTCTTTCATCTTCGCACCTGTACCACTGCAAAAACCCTATGGCAAAGTATAGGTCGCAATCATGGGTAATACTTTTTATGTTCTTAAGAAAGACGTTGTATACTTTTATTCATTTTTTTCTCAAGGGTTTTGTCTGTGGTGCCGGCATCTTTCTACTCCGAGATCTCTACTCAAACCTTTGTCTTTCAAACTTTTAGTATATAAAAACCTTGCCTTAAAATATCAAACTTCTTTATACTATTGTTCATTTTTATTAAGGATTTGTGATGGTAGCGCTGCTTCATAGGATTTTCAACGTACGTTATGGCGAGAAAAAGAAGGCCTTTCTTTTTTCGTTGTTAGGTTTCGTTTGGTCATTGGGGGCATCTTGTGGCAACATTCTTGGCGACGCCCTTTTCATTGCGAATATTGGTACTGAGAAGTTTCCTCATGTTTTCATTGCCACTGCTTTGGTGATGTTCATTGTAGCGATATTTTTTCTGAGGGCTCTTAACCGTTATTCTTCTTCGTCGATTTTCAGGGCGGCATTATGTATAGGTGCTGTGTTGTATGCTTTTGGTTATTTCCTTCTTATCTGCGGTGTTGTTAGCGATGATTTTATTTTCTGGTTCGTTGTAAAGATTTTCTCTTATGCTTTATTCATCAATCTTTTGACGTGTTATTGGACGTTTGTCGACAAGTATTATACCTTTGCTGCTGCGAAGCGTCTTTTCGCGCTATTCAACACTGCTATTTTCTGTGGTGTCGCTATTGGTGGTGGTTGGTTTTTGTCGTTAGGCTTTCTTGACATCCACCATCTTTTTCTTTGTATTGTGATGTTTTTATCTGCTAGTGTTGTTCTTGTAACGTTTATTACTTCGCATCTTGATGTTACCGACAATGGTGCTGTTAATGTTATTGACAGTGTTACGACGAAACCTTCTCTTAAGGAGGTTGTTTTTTCTATTATGTCGTCGAGGTTTACGATATTGCTTCTTACTGCGAACATTATGATACAGCTTCTTGAGATCATCGCGGAGTACGATTACATGGTGGCTTTTGAAGTTTATTTTTCTTCATTATATATTGACATTGGCGAGCCTTTAACGCATTTTATCGGCGAAGTAAACATGTTTGTATCTATTGGAAACATTTTCATCGGATTTTTTATTTACAATTATTTCATCAAGAAGTTTGACGTCAGCAATGGAATTCTAATTATACCTTTATTATTTTTATCTTTTTTTATTATGAGGTCTTGTGGTGTGACGTCGATGTTCCTTCCTGTCTTTGGTTTTTCTATCGTTGAGGGATTGTTGTACACTATCAACGACAACAATTTCACGTTACTTCTCAATGGCGTGCCGACTAATGTCAAGAGTCATATACGCGTCATCAGCGAATCGTTTTTCGAGCCTCTTGGCATTATGATAAGTGCTACGTTATTGCTTTTTCACAAAGCCAACAGCACATCTATTGGGCTGCTTCTTTCTGGCGTCGTCTTAATCGTTGCTATCATGCTCCGCGCACGATATAGCGATTCCGATTGTCAATGCAAGGCTTCTGTAACAGATTCTATTGTCGTTAGCGGTTGCGAGAATTGTTCATCTTGAGATATGTATACAGAGGTTTTTTTGTTGATGGTATTATATGTTGAGAGTTCTGGGAAGTTTTTCGTTATGCGGGTATCGTGAAGCAAGGCGTCGTTATCGCGTTTCCATATTACTGTAGTGTGTGGGTGATATTGTTGTCCTAGCAGGTGTTGTATTTCTTTTTTCATAGTATCTTTTTTATCGAGGGCGATGATTATTGTCTGTGCTTTTTTGTCGTAGTATCGCATAAGCGCGAGTAGGTGGTAGCAGTGTCCTATGGGGTATTGTTTCATTGGTGTTTCAGCTCCACGCATTATGCCTTCGGCGTGGACGAAATATATTGGGTCGTTTGTTATCTTGTATAGTCGCAGTAGGTTTTCGGTATGGACGGCGTTTCCTGAGGGTTCTGCTAAGTCGATATACTGGCATCTTTGTAGTATTATCGCGGGGTCAAGGCCATCGGTGACGTAGTATGAGCCGTTTCCGGTGCGGAACTCCCTGCTTAGGATATTCGTCATATGCCTTGCCCATTCGAGCCACTGTGTTCCCCTATCGCTTTCGAATAGTGTTATAGCGGCGCGTATCATATAAGCATAGTCATTAAGAATGCCGAAGTATTTTGCTTCGTCGTCGCGCCAGCGTCGTAGTAGGTGTCCTGCTTCCTGCATATTCTTTTGTATAAACCGTGCTGCTTTTTCTGCGGCGTCGAGGTATGCGTCGTTTTCTAATGCAAATCCTGCTTCTGCGATGCTGTGGATCATGAGGGCGTTCCATGACGTCAGAACCTTATCGTCTTTATTGGGCTGCAGTCGGCATTTCCGTGCTTTTTTAAGTAGAGGATATGAGGCATTGAGGGTGTCGACGAGTTCTTCTTTATTGATCTTATGTTTATCGGCATATTCTTCTTCTGAGAGTTGCGCATATAGCGTGCTTCTTCCGTTGAAGTCGCCTTTATCTGTGATGTTGTAGTATTTACAAAACGTTTTCGCTCTTTTGTGTCCTATAGCGTCGATAATTTCCTGTGGCGTCCAGGTGTAGTATTGTCCTTCGCGTCCTTCGGCATCGGCGTCACACGACGAGAAGAAGGTACCGTTGTCGTTAGTCATTTCTTCTAGTATAAAGTCTATCGTTTTGTTACATACATCGCGATATTCTTCTTTTTCCGTAGCCTTCCATGCTTCTAGGTATGCTGAGATGGCGTTGGCGTTGTCGTATAGCATCTTCTCGAAGTGTGGAATTCTCCATTGTTCGTCTATTGTAGCGCATGAGAAACCTCCTGCTATGTTGTCGTATACGCCGCTGCGGCGCATGACGTCGAGGGTAGTATCGGCATAGAATATTGCGCGTCCTTCTCCGTAGTGTTCGCCGACTCTTAGCATGAGGTTTGCCTGGTATCCTATGGGTGACTTGGGAAGTCCTTTTATTCCGCCGAAGACGGGGTCGGCAAGTTGTATGATCTGTTCGGCGGCTTCTTCGATGACGCCTTTATCTGGAAGTGTGTCGCCACCGGTACGTACTGTTGTTGCTATGGCGTATAGTATCGCTTCAGACTGTTCCACGACGATCTCTTTTTCGGGGCTGTCCCATAATTTTATAGCATCGGCGATGAACTCCGGGAACGTTCTAGCTCCTATTCCCGACTCTATGGCGTTTTGGGTGAAGGCGAAGAAGGGTATAAGGTTTGGCGTGAGGAACATATTAAGAGGCCATTCTGATGTTCCTGCTGTCATCGCCTGTGACATCTCGAAATATATGCCGCTGACGTCGGGGTATTCATCTTTATCAATTTTTACGTTGACGAACGCCTCGTTCAAAAGTTCTGCTATTGCTGTGTCGTTAAAATATGTTTTTTCTGTAATTGTTCCCCAGTGGCATGTCGAGTATCCAATAGAGAGGAATATTGGCTTATTCTCTTCGCGTGCCACGAAGAATGCTTCGTCGCCCCATGGATACCATTCTACGGCATCATTGACGTGCCTCATAAGGTATGGCGATTTTTCGTTTATGAGTTTATTTGGTGTACGTCCTGCTGTCATACTGTTCCTGTCGTTATAGATATCATCAAGTTTATACATGACATCTTGCATAAAGTCTAATATCTTATTGAACTTTTAATCTAGAAGACGTATCACATAATGTGTGCGAAATAAAAAACCATTATAAGGAGAAAATATTATGCCTTTAGTACCAATGCGACCTTTACTAGACTATGCTGCCGAGAAAAAATTCGGTATATGTGCCCTTAACGTCAACAACATGGAACAGATACAGGCTATCATGGAAGCGGCGCGTGCTACTAACAGTCCTGTCATCGTACAAGCCAGCCGTGGAGCGCGGATGTATAGTAATGATGCCTTTTTAAGGAACCTCATCCTTGCTGCTGTTGAGGTATATCCTGAGATCCCTATCGTCATGCACCAAGACCATGGCAACAGCGCCGATACATGCCTCAGCGCGATAAAGAACGGATTTACTAGCGTTATGATGGACGGCTCTCTCGAAGCCGACGGCAAGACTGCTGCAAGCTACGAATATAATGTCGCTGTAACGCGTTATGTCGTCGACGTTGCCCACAGTCTCGGCGTCTCCGTCGAAGGCGAGCTTGGATGTATAGGATCGATAGAAACACTGACAAGCGCAGCGGAAGACGGACAGGGCGCCGAAGGCAAGCTAACTCTCGACCAGCTTCTCACGGACCCTGACCAAGCCATCGACTTTGTAGAGCGTACTGGTGTCGATGCTCTCGCCGTAGCGATAGGGACGAGTCATGGTGCATACAAATTCACGAAGAAGCCTACCGGAGATGTCCTTGCTCTCGATCTCATCGAAAAGATCCATGAAGCCCTTCCTAACTGCCACCTCGTCATGCACGGCAGCAGCTCGGTACCGAAAGAGCTCGTCGACATCATCAACGCCCATGGCGGCGCCATCCCTGAAACTTATGGCGTCCCTGTCGAAGCCATACAGCGCGGCATCGCCGCTGGTGTCAGGAAGGTAAACGTCGATACCGACAACAGGCTCGCCATGACAGGAGCGATACGTACGCTCCTAACCGAGAAGCCCGCAGAGTTCGACCTCCGTGCATATATGAAGCCGGCACGCGCGGCGATGCAGAAAGTTTGCGAAGAGCGTATGACACAATTCGGGCAGGCCGGCCACGCGCCAACAACACCGATCGTCACCCTCGAAGAGATGGCGAAGCTCTACAAAGATGGAACCTACGGCGAGGCCGCTAAACCCACCGTCATAGCATAGCCTTTTGGAGGGACCCTGCCCCTCCAAACCACCCCGCCAAAGGAAACGAAGTTTCCTCTGGACACCTGTTTACCATGTCGCCACACTCTCGTCGTCTGTCGCTTCGTTACTAAGAATTGCACCAGCTAAAAAAGCGCTTAGCCCTCTAAGGAGGGCTCATTTTCGGCTTACGCCAAAAATGCCTGCGCTTTATGACTGGTGCAATTCGCAAGCGAGTCCCGCCATCGGCGATTTTTGCTAATCCGCAAAAATCCTCTCCTCGGCGGGACAAAAGGAGGTTGTTATTCTTTACACATCTGCAGTAAAAATTTGCTCTTCATAGACTTGTGAAATAAGCACTTTATGCAACAAAACCTGTTCGTAATACTGTTTAGACTTATGGGTAATAGGATGGAGTGGTGCTCATCATAGGAACTCTGTACTCCCCACGTAGGCGACAAAACGAACGGGCATAAACAGTGCTGAAGCGCTGTTTATGCCCGTTCGTTTTGCTGCCGCCGATTAATCGCCATCGCGATGGCGATTAATGGTATAACGCTAGCAATAAACTACTTAAGAATCTTTTTGCTATGTTTCGAGATCGTGTAATATAGGAGCGATTTTTTCTAGGACTTCGGTGTCGGTGATTTTGTCTATGAAGAGTATGCCGTTGAGGTGATCTTTTTCGTGCATAACGACGCGGGCTTTTAACCCACAAAGATTTTCTGTGAAGGTATTGCCCTCGAGGTCCTGTGCTTCTATCGTCAGTGTTTTGGAACGTATAACGTCTTCGTGTATTCCTGGTACCGACAGGCACCCTTCGGGGAAAGGTATTGTCTCTTCGCTATGGTTTGATAGTTTTGGGTTTATAAAAACCTGTGGGTCTTGTGGGATACATTCTCCGTCTTCTGTTGTTGTGAAGAGCCGTATCACGAAGACACGTTTCGACACTCCTATCTGTGATGCTGCTAGTCCGATGCCGCTACTTTCGTCCATCGTCTCTACCATATCAGCGACGAGTTCTTTTATTTCGTCGTTGATATCTTCTATAGGTTCAGATTTTTCTCTAAGGACAGGGTCCGGATAATATACTATTTTTCGTATCATAGTTCAGCCTGTTCCGTCTGTTGTTGTATGTATTCATTGCTTGCGGCTTTTGTTTTGGCGCGTCCTAGCGATCCCGTCCAGAACGAAAGTACAACGCATGATACCATGAATATCGTTGCTAGCCATGCTGTGAATTTCGTGAGAACGTCAGCTGTCGAGGCTCCGAACATCGAGCTGGAGTCTCCCCCGCCGAAGGTGGCTCCTAGTCCTGAAGACTTACTTTCTTGTATTAGTACGACGAGGCAAAGTAATAGTGCCACGACGATGAAAGTAATAATAGCGAAGTAGTAGATAAAACTCATTGTTACTGTTTCCTTTATTTATCGAAGTTTACAAGTTTGACGAACGATTCTGGCTGCAGTGCTGCTCCACCGACTAGTGCTCCGTCGATATCATTTTGCGCCATAAGTTCTTTGACGTTTTCGGGTTTAACCGATCCGCCGTATAGTATTGTTATTTTTTGTGCGACGTCATCGCCGAAGACATCTTTTATCACGGACCTGCAGAAGACGTGTGTTTCTTGTGCGACGTCGACAGTTGCTGTTTTCCCTGTCCCTATCGCCCATACTGGCTCGTAAGCGATGACTAGAGGTCCTACATTTTCTGCGGTGAGATCTGCTAGGCTTTCGGTAAGCTGTTGTCTTAGGACTTCTTCGGTTTTGTTATTTTCGCGATCTTCTAGTGTCTCTCCGACGCATAGTATCGGTTGTATTTTTGCGCTTAGAGCTTTTTTAATTTTTCTGTTGATGAATGCGTTATCTTCGTTGAAATACGCTCTTCTTTCGGAGTGTCCTATCACTACGAACTGCGCTCCTGCTTCTATAAGCATATTGGCGGCGATTTCTCCTGTGAAGGCTCCTTCATCGGCGTCGTTCATATTCTGTGCTCCGATGACAACGTTAGTATTTGCTGTTTTTTCGCTGGCGGGGCGTATAGCGGTATATGGTACGGCGAGGTATACGGCGTTATCGCTGTTGGCGACTTCGGTTGCTATGGCGTCGACGAATGCTGTCGCTTCTGCTATAGTCTTATACATCTTCCAGTTTCCTGCTATGATATACTTCCGTGCCATGGCTATGTATCCTTTATGTTGTAATTTTGTTTCTTTATCTACTATACTTACTTCGAATTTTAAAAGACAAATTTTAACGTTTATTCGTTAAGAAATCAAGGTGAAACATTCAATATGCTAAATCCTCTCGAGGCCATTACGATATCGCAGGCGACGCAGAAGATCAAGGTTCTCCTTGAGGGTTCTTTTCGTAATGTCCTTATACGTGGTGAAGTCAGCAATCTCACAAACCATTCTTCTGGGCACAAATATTTTTCTTTGAAGGATTCTGGTGCGCAGATATCGGCGGTGATGTTCCGTGGTGATGCTTTAGGTCTGAAGAAGGTCCTTTCTGCTGGTGATGACGTCGTTGTACGGGGTGACATTTCCGTATACCCTCCTCGTGGGAACTATCAGATTATCGTCAGGGAGGTAATGCATGCTGGTATTGGTGAATATCTTCTAAAGTTCGAGGCTTTGAAGAAGAAGCTCGAAGGTTTGGGGTGGTTTTCTGAGGATACAAAGAAGGCGTTGCCGCGTCATATCACAACGCTAGGCATTGTGACGAGTCCTACTGGGGCGGCGGTTCATGACATCATCGACGTTGCAAGGCGTCGTGTTCCTGGGATTCGTGTTGTCATCAATCCTGTCCTTGTCCAGGGCGACGGTGCTGCTGTCGATATTGCGATGGCGATACAGCAGATGAACGAGTATGGTCTTGCTGATGTTATTATTGTCGGTCGTGGTGGTGGAAGTATTGAGGATTTATGGCCTTTCAACGAAGAAGTTGTTGCCAAGGCTATATACGACAGTGTTATCCCTGTCGTCTCTGCTGTAGGCCATGAAACGGACTATACCATCGCGGACTTTGTCTCTGACGTCCGTGCTCCTACGCCTTCTGCTGCTGCCGAGATTGTCACGGCATCGATGGTCCAAGACATTGAGAAGATCACGACGTTACAGAAGCATATTGTCCATATGGCATCGCAAGTTGTCCGCGGTGCACGTTTTAGGCTTGACGCTGTTATCAAGCAGCCATGGTTTATCGCTCCCTGTCGTGTTTTAGAGCTTTACAAGCAGCGTGTTGACGAACTTTCTTGTGTTATCGATGGTGCTATGCGGCGTAATATTGAGAAGTATAAGCTTGTTGTAGGGTCGTTTGTTTCTGCCTTTAAAGCTTTGAATCCCAAAAGCATAATGGACAAGGGCTATAGTATTGTCTTTTCGAAAAAGGACAATTCCGTTATTCTTTCTGCCAAGGACGTCGTTGATGGGCAGAAATTAAAGATCCGTCTTTATGACGGCGAAGTACATGCTATTACCGAGGAGGTTGTACAATATGGCGAAGAGTAATAAAGCTACCATGAATTTCGAGAAGACGTTGTCACGTCTTGAGACGATTTCTGAAGCGATGAATTCCGTCGATACTGGTCTTGACAAATCTTTATCGTTGTATGAAGAAGCCGACGCTCTTATTGGAGGATGTCTCCAGCATTTAAAAGCTGCTGAGGATAAGATCGAGGTACTTACCAAGAAGCGTGATGGCGGTGTTGTTCTCGATGACGATGGTTCTCCTAAGACAAGTGAATTTTAATAATAAAAAAAGGAAAGACATATGGAATACCCTCTTCTCGACAGTATTGCTGGCCCTGGTGACATTAAAGACTTCGACGATGCTACTTTAAAAGCTCTTTGTGATGAAGCGCGGCAGCGTATCATTGATGTGTTGTCTGTCAATGGCGGACACCTTGCGTCGAACCTCGGCGCTGTAGAGCTTACTGTTGCCATGCACAAAGTCTTCGACTCCCCTGTCGACAAATTTTTATGGGACACCAGCCATCAATCTTACACTCACAAGCTCCTTACTGGCAGGCATTCTAGTTTCGAAAGTTTGCGTCGTTATCATGGTATTACTGGTTTCGGCAATCCTATGGAGTCTGATCACGACCATCTTTATGCTGGACATGCTGGCACAGCGCTTTCTTCGGCGTTGGGTCTTGCTGAGGGGCGCGACCAGCGTATTGAAGAGGGGCATATTGTCCCTGTCATCGGCGATGGAAGTTTAACTTGCGGTCTTATTTTGGAAGCTTTGAATAACATTCCCGAAGACCTTAAGAAATTCGTTGTCATCCTCAATGATAATAACATGGCAATCTCCGAGAACGTCGGTGCTATTACTAATATATTGAGTCGTCTTCTCAACAACCCTAAGATGGACAAGTTTTACCATGACGTCGATACTTTCCTCAACAAGATCCCGTCATTGGGAAGGATTTTGTCTGAGAAGGGCAAGAAAGTCCGTGAATCTTTACAGAACATTGTAAGTCCTTCGTTATTCTTCGAGCAGTATAACATGTCGTATCTTGGCCCTTTCGACGGCCATGATGTCAACAAACTCGTCGAGGTTTTGGAAGAGGTCAAGAACTCTGAGTGGCCTGTTTTGGTCCATGTCATCACCAAGAAGGGCCTGGGTATGGACGAAGCGATAAAGAACCCGACGGCATACCATGGTGCCAAGCCTTTTTATCCTGATACCGGGAAGTTCCTTCCTGACGCTTCGCCGAAGCCTACTTTCCCTAAGATTTTCGGCCAGCAGCTTCTTTCTATGGCTGAGCGTGACGATGGTATCATTGCTGTCACTCCTGCCATGCTTTCGGGGTCGTGTCTTGAAGGTATCATGGAGAAATTCCCTGAAAGGTGTTATGACGTCGGCATCGCCGAAGGTCATGCTGTTACGTTTTCTGGTGCTCTTGCTCATGGCAAGAAATTGAAGGTCGTTGCTGCGATATATTCTACATTTTTACAGCGTGCTTTCGACAACGTCTTCCATGATGTATGTCTTCAGGAGTCCCCTGTTATCTTCGGTGTCGACAGGGCGGGATTTGCTGCTGCTGACGGCACCACACACCATGGCATCTATGATATTGCTTTCCTCAATGCCATCCCTGGCATGGTTATAGCGCAGCCGCGCGATGGTGTAGTCCTTAGGGACATTATGTCTTCGGCATTCTCGTGGCAGCGTCCTACGGCGATACGGTATCCTAACACTGTCACCAACGATGACGATGGAGAATCTCGCTGTGAGCGTCTTCTTGGCAAGGGGGAAATTCTTGCTGAGGGAAAAGATGTCGCGATAATAGCATTGGGGCATATGTGTAAGACGGCATTGGAAGTTCGTGAGATTCTTTCTGGTCATGGTATCAACGTCACTGTCGTCGATCCTGTTTTCGTGAAACCTCTCGACGAAGATCTTATGCGCGACATTTTAGGGCGCCATAGGGTAGTCTTTACTGTCGAAGAGCATGCTCTTATTGGCGGCCTTGGAAGTATTATCAATAACTTCGTCGTGAAAAATGGTTTTTCTGATACTAAGGTGGTAAACTGCGGCATTGACGATGTTTTTGTCGAGCAGGGCGGCTATGGAGACCTTCTTAACGAGGTAGGCCTTACTGCTGAAAAGCTCGTCGCTACAGTTCTTAAAACTTTTTACCCTGAAAATCACTCATGATAGCAGCTATCATAGCAAACATGGACAAAGAAGAGGCGCGTGATCTTAGCATCAAGGTCCGCGACTTCCTTGTAGAGCGCGGTGTTACCGTCGTAACTGATGACGCGTGCTGTGAGGCCCTTGATATTGCACCCATTTCTAGCGTTGCTCCTGGTGACATTGATGTCATCATCGCCATGGGTGGTGACGGCTCGATACTACATATGTTACACAATCATCCTGACCTCGGCGCTCCTGTTTTCGCGGTGAATCTCGGAGGCCTTGGTTTTATGGCGGAGATACCAAAAGAAGACGTATTTCCTTGCCTAGAAGATTTTTTGGAAGGACGCTATCGCGTCGAAGAGCGCGTCATGCTTCACGGTGCTGCATCAGGAGAGGTTCCACCTTTTGCTGTAAACGAAATCGTAGTTCATCGGTCTCCTAATCCTTGTCTTGTCGACCTTGCTATTGACGTCGACGGGAAATATTTCAATACCTTCGCTGCTGATGGGATTATCATCGCCACTCCTACGGGTTCTACGGCATATTCTCTTGCTGCTGGCGGGCCGATATTATCTCCTGAACTCGATGCTTTCGTTATGACGCCGATAGCGCCACATACGATATCGAACAAACCATTTGTCTTCAGGGCCGACCAGACGATACAGGTACGCCATCTCAGCGATGGAAAGCCTATAGAGGTAACTTTTGATGGCATAGCGTCGTTTACAATGGCTACTGGTGATGCTATTACGGTGTCGCGTTCTGAGAGGACTTTCAAGTTGGTATGTCTCGACAGGCACGATTTCTTCACGACACTTCGCGAGAAACTCAATTGGTCGGGGAAACTACGATCAAGATAGTAAAATCAATGCTCAATGATCAATGATCAATGTTCTATGTATTGTTCGATATCTTCGCGGAATTCTTTGATCTGCTCTTCTAGTAGGCGCTGTTCTTTTTCGACTTCGCTTTCTATGGCGGCATCTTCGTCGTCGATCTCTTTACGCATGGCGATATCCGAGATATATTGTTGTGTGAAGTCATCTATTATAGAGGCTAGGGCTGTGTTGACATCTTTCTCTATGCGTCCGCGTCGCGAAATGAAGAGTTTTTCTTTCTCCCATGTTATCGCCTGCCATGTGAAGTCTTGAGCCCACGAGTCACGTTTTATTGTGACGTCTTCGACGAGTCGCACTGTACACGTCATGATATACGTCACCCCCGAGGGTACTATTACTAGAGAAGCGTGTAGGAATGGAAGCATATTCTTCGGCGAAAATCCAACTTCGGTGTTGAAGACCTCTTCGCCGAAGAGCCGTTGTACGCTTTTTCGTAGAGCGTTGCTGGTCATTGGCAGTTCTTCGCCTTCGGGGACGATAACCTGTGCTACGATGCGCAGATTTTTTGTTAGGTCATCGAAATCATCATTACCAACCCATACGCCACGCTCGTCGAGGGTATTCGTCACCCATCCTGGGTTATAATACACTTCGACATCTTCTTCGTCGTCGCCAGTGGTGTCGAGGGTTTTGCCGTTGGTGGTATATGTTATAGCGTTAAGTGTTGTGCTTTGCGCTACGACGAATATCATCGCCATAGCGATGAAGAACATTATAAATTTATTGGCTTTCATGACCTTTACACCTCATTATTATATCAACATATTTTTTATGTTATAAGATATCGACAAAAAAGTGAAAACTTTTATTATTACATCTAGCAATCTGACACATCATCTTCTAGAGTTGCAAAAGGATTTCCTGAATGTTTTTTGCCCCAGCGATCTTTTTCCGGAAACTGTCTTATTTGCTCTGCTTCCGCCATTTTTTGTTCTTTTAGAACTGTATGTTTAATTTCTTTCTTTGAAAGGCGTATTGTTAATCTATCCTCTTCCTGCTGAACAAACACTCTATTCGCCAAATCTTCTATTTTTTCTTTTCGCCATTCTTCCTGTTTCCTGTCTACATATTCATCTTTTTCGGCAGCTGTCAAAAGCCTGACTTCACACGTTATGCTACTTACCGATGTCAAAAAGCGCTTGTATTTTTCCGATTCGGCAACTCTGAACAACCATTTTATTTCTCTCGCCTTGTCTTCCACTTTTTTAACCAGCATATCCTTAACGCTTTTTATGCCTTCTTTCTTTATCTTTGCTCCAACTACACCACTATTTCTTTCTATTCCATCTCTAGCCTGACCTTTTGAATGTCTTTTACTTTCTAATGGTCGTCCTTGCTGTCTTGTTTTCTCAACAACAGCTTCCTGATCTCTAAATACTATTTTCGCTACTTTTGTTACCTGCTCTATATTTCCTACGGCAGCTGTCCTGTCATACACATCTCGTATTTCTGAACAATTTCCACCCTCTTGCCCAAAAGAGTGGAATGGGTGTTTTAATAAATCCGGATCTAGTATTAGTGCATTCATATCATACCTCAGTTTTTCGTCTATCTCTCATCTTGCGATTTATTGTATAAACGGTTATCATATTGTTTTATTTCAGGCTATTATAGAAAGAGTCATAATTTTTGGCACCTGTAAAAAGAGGAGTTGTCATGTCGGAACTTAACCGCAAGCTTTTAAAGCGTCTTGCATCGTTATGCAGGATACACTGCACCGAAGACGACGAGGAGCGTCTTCTTAACGACCTCGGAAAAATCCTTGATTATGTGGAGTTGCTCCATGAGGTCGACACCGATGGTGTTGATCCTTGCAATCATGTCATCAGCGATATGGTCAACTGTATGCGTGCTGATGTTCCTGGCGACGTCACTCCTCGTGATGTTTTTATGAGGAATGCTCCTGACAAGGTCGGCGGCATGGTCCGTGTTCCTTCTGTTATTAAAAAATCTTCTTAACTTATATCAGGATTTATTATGTATCGCCTTTCAGCATCAGAATTACACCGTCGTTTTTGTTCGGGAGAAGTCTCTGCCGTAGAGATCATCGAGTCTTTCCTTGCTCACATCGCTGATATCGACGGTGATGTCGGCGCTTTCTTGAAGGTCTTCGACGAGCGTGCCCGCGCTAAGGCTGCTGCTCTCGACGCTAAGCGTGCCTCTGGCGCTTCTCTTGGCAAGCTCGCCGGCGTCCCCATAGCGATAAAAGACAACACACATATAAAAGACGAGATAACATCTTGCGCATCGAAGTTCCTTGAAAATTACGTTGCTCCTTTCGATGCTACGGTGGTACGTCTTCTTGAAGAGGAAGATGCTATAATCATCGGCAAGACAAATATGGACGAATTTTCCATGGGTTCGTCGTGCGAATATTCTGCGTTGAAGACGACGCACAACCCCTGGAATCTACGTTGTGTTCCTGGCGGGTCGTCTGGAGGTTCTGCTGCTGCCGTTGCTGCGCGGATGTGTCCTATAGCACTAGGCAGCGACACTGGCGGGT
>Ga0209042_1000622_pt1 | contig 35478 bp, 35 predicted proteins | sample SaaInlV_200m_DNA_6_FD_184649 | JGI IMG/M metagenome (GOLD analysis project Ga0209042, IMG submission 184649) | Marine microbial communities from expanding oxygen minimum zones in the Saanich Inlet - SI037_S2LV_200m_DNA (SPAdes) (version 2) | ecosystem: Environmental > Aquatic > Marine >...
TGGATTTTTAAAAAAGAATCCTGATACTGCAAATAGATGTCTGGTCAAAGGATCTATTCTTTTTGGCACCATGAAGCAGATTAAAAAGATCATGAGACAACGCAATGAATTTTTTAACACTTTTTGGTGATTGTTTTTTAAACGTGAAGGGATTTGTATTTTTTTTCTTGACTAAACTTATCATAGATGTCCCCGTAATTCGTCCCCGTAATTCGAGAAATTAAAAACTATCCTATCAAAATTATTTTATTGTATAGCTTTCAAGCTCCCAGAGGGATTTTCCGTTTTGATCACCAAAGAATTTGAAATACATCTCTATATTAATGTCACCAGTTATAGATTGATATATTGCGTTTGATAATTTAAAGGATAAATCCGGTCCTATGGTTACAGGATTATTTGCGGATGTTTTGAGTCCATAATCATAAACCTCCCAAATGGGTTTCCCATTTTGATCTCCAAAAAATTTTAACTCTGCCCACAGATTAGCTTCACCTGCTATGTCCTGATATATTACATCGGGAAGTTTAAAGGAGAGATCTGATTTAATGATAATTGAATTTACTACAGAATTTGAATAAGCACTTTCAATGCCGACATCGTTAACAGCTACGCATACAAAATAATATTGCTGACCGCAAGCAGGTACCGTAATAGTTGCATAAATACGACCAGCTACAGGCCCAGGGAGTCCAACATCAACAACATTCGCATATGGGCCGCCTTCAGTCTGGCCATAATAAATCGTGTAGTCTGCAATATTTGATTCAGTGTTGGGAAGCCAGGAAAAAGTCTCAGTGCAATTTGCTGTAGCTGTTCCACCAAAAAGAAAAAAACAAAAACCTGCATGAATCAAAACAAACCACAACTTTCTAATATTCCTATTTATAAAACTGGGAACCATAAAATCCTTATGATAATTTTACAATAATTGTACTTGGTAAATTACAATGCAAATATAGTGCCTTCTGATCACTCTTTCTTTTTAATCTTAAAGTCCAGACAAATGCAAGGTCTCTGTGGTAATTTGAAAAATTCTTTAATGATATATCTCACTTTCAAAAAATTCTTGAACCGGATATTATTTGCAAAAAAATCACCCTTTACTTATCACCTGAAAAACGGCATAAAACCCTTATGTGTGGAATTGCAGGGATTATAAATCATCAGGCTTCAGAAGAAAAGAGCCTTCTTATAAAAATGTCAGAATTCCTACGTCACAGGGGTCCTGATGCTTCCGGAACCTATGCTCAAGGACCGGCCAGCCTTGCCCACACCCGTTTAAGCATCATTGATCTTAACAGCGGCGATCAACCCATTCACAATGAGAACAAAACCATATGGATTGTTTTTAATGGAGAAATTTTTAATTATCCTGAATTAAAAAACCAGCTTTTAGCCAAAGGCCATAAATTTTACACAAAAACAGATACTGAGGTAATCATCCATCTGTATGAAGAATTCGGCACCCAATTATTTGACCATCTAAATGGTCAATTTGCCTTTGCAATATGGGATCAGAACACAGAAGAGCTTTTGCTTGGACGTGACAGGATGGGTATAAGACCATTGTTTTACTGTCATAATCATCACCGTCTTGTTTTTGCTTCTGAAATTAAAGCCATTTTTGCTGACAATACCATTCCAAGACAGATCGATCCTGCCAACTTATCTGATATTTTCACCTGCTGGGCAACTTTGGGCGATCAAACCTGTTTTAAAAATATTTTCCAGATCCCGCCAGGGCACTATGCCCGTTTTTCAAAAAAAGGTCTTAAAATAAAACAATATTGGCAATTACCCTTTGGCAAAAAAATCTATCAGGAACGTTCTGTTGAAGACTGGAGAGAAGAACTCAACCAGCTTCTTCTGGATGCCACCCGAATAAGACTTCGTGCTGATGTTCCCGTGGGAGCATATCTCAGTGGTGGCATTGACAGCACATATACCAGTGCTTTGGTGAAAAACAATTTTAATAACAAATTGTGTACTTTTTCCGTGGGATTTTCGGACAAACAATTTGATGAATCCTATTTTCAGAAAAAAGCCGTTGACTACCTGGGCACAGACCATAAAACCATATCCTGCTCTTACAATGATATTGGCAAGATCTTTCCCAAAGTGATCTGGCATACAGAAACACCTATCATCAGGACCGCCCCTGCCCCGCTGATGATGCTTTCACAACTTGTACGCGAAAACAATTTTAAAGTAGTTTTAACGGGAGAAGGGGCAGATGAAGTATTTGCCGGATACAATATTTTTAAAGAAGACAAGGTCCGCCGCTTCTGGGCAAAAAATCCAGACTCCAGAATACGTCCCAGGCTGCTTGAAAAACTCTATCCCTATATTTTTTCTCAGAATAATTCAAAGGCTGTCAGGTTCTTAGAACTCTTCTTTAAAAAAGGAATGATGGATTTAGACTCGCCTGTGTATTCACATATGCTCAGATGGGAGAACACCTCTCACCTGAAACAGTTTTTCTCCAAAGACCTGAAAAATCAAACCTCTGATCTTGCTGATTTCACCAATCGATATACTAAAACACTGCCGGATGATTTCATGTCCTGGGACACTTTATCAAGAGCCCAGTATATTGAAAACAAAATTTTTCTATCAAACTATCTGTTATCTTCCCAGGGAGACCGCATGGCCATGGCCAATTCCATTGAAGGGCGATACCCGTTCCTGGATCATCGGGTTATTGAATTTGCAGCAAAACTGCCACCCCATATCCGGATGAACGGGATGACAGAAAAATATATTCTTAAAAAAGCTGCCGAAGGCTTGATCCCGTCCGAGTTGATCAACAGGCCCAAACAGCCATATCGTGCCCCCATCAGCCAGGCTTTTCTTGGGGACACCCACCATGAATATGTACACGAATTATTGTCTGAAAAAATCATCCACGAATATGGCTATTTCGATCCCCAAAAAACAAGTCGTCTTGTAAAAAAATGCCAGCAGCAAAAGGGTAAACTTTTAAGCGAACGGGAAAATATGGCATTGGTTGGTATATTATCAACTCAACTTCTTGATTTTCATTTTATTAAAAATCCGCAAACCACCTGATGCTGCAAACCATATCAAAGGTTTTTTAAATTGACACACTTTAGCCAATTCATTATTACATTATTTAAACATAGTTACCAAATAAGGAGGACTTTTGACTTTAAACAATCTGAATATTCCAAAAGAAATCTGCCAGCAATGCATCCTTCCAGGAACATTCCCTGGCATTAAATTTAATGATAGCGGTATTTGCAAATATTGCCAGAAAGAATCCTCCTCCAGACAGATAAAAGCTGTTGAAAAAAAATCTGAATACCGGGATCGCCTGGACTCTTTGATTAAAAAAATCAAAGGAACCGCACCCGCATATGATATTATTGTTGCGTTCAGCGGTGGAAAGGATTCTTCCTATACCTTAAAACTGCTCAGAGAACATTACGATCTTCGAATTATTGCCCTGACCTTTGACAATCATTTTGTATCACCCGTCGCATTTGACAACATTAAAAAAATCACTGACAAACTGAAAGTGGATTCAATAATTATCAAACCGCCATGGTCCATTGTAAATGAGATATTTTCTTTGACCTCTCAAAAAGATATTTTTTCAAAACCAACTTTATTGCGAGCATCCAGTATCTGCACGGCCTGTATCGGCATGGTAAAAAGCATTGTTTTAAAAACAGCTCTTGAAATGTCTATTCCCCTTGTGGGATTTGGCTGGTCCCCCGGCCAGGCACCGATTCAATCAGCTATATTAAAAACCAACCCTTCTTTAATCAAACCGAACCAGGATGCTCTAAAAAAAGCATATCCGCTCGAATTATCAACCAAATTAAATGCCTATTTTATCCCTGAAACATACTTTGATAAATTTAAGGACACCTTCCCCTATAATATTCATCCTTTAGCTTTTTTTGATTATGATGAAGACCAAATCAAACAGGAGCTCAAAACCATTGGATGGCAGGCGCCGGAAGATACTGACACCAATTCATCCAATTGTCTTATTAATGCATTTGCAAACAAATGCCACATTTCCCGCCATGGTTTTCACCCTTATGTCTTGGAAATCGCCAATATGGTAAGACAAGGTATTATGAGCCGAGATGAGGGATTGATTAAAATTTATACTGAACAGAATACTGAAATGATAACTTATGCAGAGGAGAAATTGGGTTGATGGATAAAACAAAAGAAAAAATCCGGTCATTTATGATAGAAAACTTTTTATTTGGAGAAGACATTGATTTAAAAGATGATACATCTTTTTTAGAAGAAGGAATTATTGATTCCACAGGTGTGTTGGAACTAATCGAGTATCTTGAAGAAGAATTCAATATCCAGATAGATGATGAGGATTTGATTCCCGAAAACCTGGATTCTTTAAACAACCTTGAACAATTTATCAGCAAACTATTAAAAACTTCATGATGCTCCATTTTCTTAAAACTATTACAATCATGCAACCTGATTAAAATAAAAGAAATATTATGCTTGTTAATACAATTTTAGAAAATAGCGCACAAAAATATCCTGATAAAATTGCTTTGGTTTGCAATGATGAACGTCTTTGTTATAAAGAAATTAATAACAAAGCTGCAAAATTTTCATCGTATTTAATTAAAGCCGGTATTAAACGTCATGATAGAGTTGCAATTTTTATCGATAATTCTGCTGAGTCTGTAATAGCTCTTTTTGGTGTTTTAAAAGCAGGGGCAACCTTTGTTATGCTCAGTGCATCCATGAAACCTACAAAACTAAATTATATTTTACAAAATTCCGGGGCTTCTTTTCTTATTACCCACTCAAATAAATTCAGGATTGTAAAAAACTCTCTAAAAAACACAGATGAACTCAGACATATTATCTGGTGTGCGCCAGAAGGGAAACCCATTTACTTAGGCAAAAGAAAGGGTGATAAAACAGAATCCTTTTGGGAATCTATTTTTAAAGAAAATTTAGAACCCAATCCTATGAAAAATTCAGGACCGATTGATATTGATCTATCCAATATAATTTATACATCAGGCTCAACTGGTGATCCAAAAGGCGTAATGTCATCCCACCACAATGTTTTATCAGCCATCAGAAGTATATCCCAGTACCTTGAAATAAATGATAAAGATATCATTATGAATGTACTGCCTTTTTCATTTGATTATGGTTTGTATCAGATTTTTATGACCTTTTTATATGGTGCAACCATAATTATAGAAAAATCATTTGTATTTCCATACCGAATAATTGAAAAAATTGTTACGGAAAAAGTAACAGGATTTCCCATAGTTCCTACCATGGCAGCACTGTTATTTAAAATTGACAATTTATCAAAATTTGATTTTTCATCCTTGAGATTTTTATCAAATACTGCTGCTGCCCTGCCGTTTACATATATTGAAAAATTACAAAAGCTTTTTCCAATGGCCAAGGTATATTCAATGTATGGTTTAACAGAATGCAAGCGGGTTTCATATTTACCGCCGGAAGATATCGACCGGAAAAAGGATTCAGTTGGTATAGCCATGCCCAATGAAGAGGTTTTTGTTGTTGATGAGGATGGCAATGAAGTTGGGCCGGATGTTATAGGAGAGTTGGTTATTCGTGGCGCTAACGTTATGCAGGGATATTGGAAGGACCCGGATACAACTGCAAAGGTCTTCAGACCTGGCAGGTATAAAGGGGAAACGCTACTTTATTCCGGAGATCTTTTTAAAAAAGACAACGAGGGATATCTTTATTTTGTGTCAAGAAAAGACGACATGATTAAAACTAAAGGTGAAAGGGTAAGTCCAAAAGAGATAGAGTCCGTTCTTCATTCTATGGAGGGAATTTCTGAGATTTCAGTATTTGGCATTCCAGACGAAATCTTTGGGCAATCGATAGTTGCTGCTGTGGTTCTTGAAAAGGGTGAAAAAATTTCTAAAAAAGATATAAAAAAGTATAGTAGTCAAAACCTTGAACCTTTTATGGTCCCCAAATTTATTGAGTTTTATAAAGAATTCCCAAAATCAACAAGTGGTAAAATTGATAAAAAGATTATTTCTGCCGACTTTATAAAATTGTTTGCAACATAAAATAGCGAGGCGATCAAATAATGTTTGCTGACTTTTACAAAATTATAGAGTTTTTTAAAAACTCAAACTTTGATGATCCATTATACGAAACCTTACGTGTTTTTGATGTATTGTCAAACAAATCAATAAGCAGGCTCGATTTATCAACTGTTTTAAAAAATGAGGAACACATATTGTCACTGGTAAATCAGCGCAGCAATAACGTACCTGTAGAATACATCCTGGGTATGGGCAGTTTTTATGGTAACCTTTTCCATTGCGAGCCTGGTGCTCTTATACCCAGAGATGAAACAGAACTTCTCGTAAATAAAGCCCTTGATTTTATCAAAGGCTTTACTGAGAAAGAGTATGTAAATGTCGTTGATATGGGGACTGGCTGCGGTAGTATTGCCATTTCAATAGCATTAAATGACGTTCGAACCAATGTAATCGCTTCTGATTTGAATGAAAGCACGATTCAGGTAGCTAAAAAAAATGTTGCTAAATTTCAATTGGAAGATCGAGTTAAACTACTTGTCGGTGACCTGTTTGCCCCTTTTGAAGGGCAAGGCTATAATGGAAATATTGACATAGTAGTTTGTAATCCACCCTATATACCAACAACGTCTCTAAATAAAATGGAATCAGAAATAATTGATTACGAACCTAAAGAAGCCTTTGATGGTGGTGCTTTTGGCATTAACTTTTACAAAAGACTTATAAAAGACTCCCTTCCCCATTTAAAAAAGGGCGGAATTCTTATTTTTGAAATCGGACAAGGGCAGGAAAAGTTAGTGAAACGATTGTTTAAAAAGGCTGAGGACTATCAAAACATTCAATTTCATTATGATGGCGAACATGTAAGAGTCATTAGTGTGATGAAATGAAGCTTTTTCACAACCACATTATCTTACTGAAGGTTCCCAAAAAACCACACGCTTTCCTGTAAGATACTGCCACCAGGCAACTGCTATGGCGGTATTTACAACCAAAAAAAACATTGGAATTTTTAAAACGCCGATTAACGACTTTGAGAACAAACTGTAAACACCAATCCCATAAAAAAGAAATTGCCCAACAAGTAGAATTAAAAAAAACACTGATGAAAAAACCAGGATAACATTACTTATCAGAGCAGCAATAAGAAAAAAAGGCACCAACCATCGAAGCAGCTTATGACAGAAAAATTGATACGAAAACAAACCATATTTAAAAACATTCAAAAATTCAAGATGCTTAAAAAATACAGTCAACCCCCGAAGCACAGTTCGCACTTTACGCTCAAACTCCTGGCTTTCATCAGCAATATTCAAGTAACTGCCAATTGCCTTTGGATCGCTTACTCCACGCAGCCCCAATTTCATGCTGCTGAGAAGAGTCCGAAAATCACTCTGCACATCCCCAGAAAAATCCTGACACACCTCTTTTCTGGCAGCAAAAAAAGATCCGCTAAGACCAACAACTGAATTTATCTGAGATTCCAAACGCCGCAGCCACATTTCATATCGCACATAAAACCCTTCACCGGAAGGCTTGCCATCCTGCCCCATCAAACAATCTTCACTGCTGACACACCCAATTGAAGGATCAGCAAAATTTGAAACAATTTCCATCAACCCTTGGGGTTCCAAAATAGTTGCAACATCAGAAAATATAATAATCTCACCCATGGCATGGAGCACCGCCTCTTTCTGGGCATTTTCCTTACCACCTCGATTAACAACCTCAAACAACTCAACTCCTTGCACTTCATAAGATCTAACAATATCATTGGTAGCATCAGTAGAGCCATCAGATACCACAAGAACCTGCAGTTTTCCTGCTGGATAGTTTAATCTCTGGGTGTTCTCCAGCTTTTCTTTTATCCGTTTCTCTTCATTATAGACAGTTATTATTAACGTAACAGGCACATCAAGTCGCTGACGCACCTTCCCATTCTGCTGGAAAACACGAAGCGAAATTAAGGACAACGGGTAACCGAAATAGGCATAAAAAACCATAAAGACTGACGATAGAAATACTATACAAAACCAATTCATATCACTATTCTCTACTCAACAGCTTGCCATAAAGTTGATAATATTTTTCTGCCATAGTTTTCTGGGAAAAATAATCCACAATCTTCTTCCTAGCAGACTTCGCCATCTTCAACCTTAAATCTTGATTAAGGATCAACTCCAATACACGGTCAACGTAAGCATTCTTGTTACGTACATCAACAAGAAACCCCTGCTCACCATTCTGCACAATTTCTGGGAAACCACCCACCTTTGCTGCAACAACAGGCAATCCATATGACATTGCCTCCAACACACTCATGGGAATTCCCTCATGGATAGACGTGTTAATATACAGGTCAAGATTTCTGTAAAAAGCATCCATATCATCCTGATGTCCAAGAATCCTGAAACGTTCTTGTAAACCATAAGACTTGATTTTTTCTTCAAGCATTGCGTGTTGTGGTCCATCCCCGGCAAGGACAAAATCAACCGTACCGATTTGCATGACCAGAAAATGTGCAAGATCAACAAACAGTGAAAAATCTTTTACAGGAAAAAGCCGCCCCGCGGAACCTATAACCACTCGCTGTCCGTTCCTATGACTTATATTTTTTGGAATAGAAATACCATTATGAATCACGGCTATATCTTTGGAAGAAAAACCATAGGAACCGAACAAAAGCTGCCGCATCTCTCCCGACACCAGTACTGTTCGATCAAAGCAACAGGACAGCATCCTGAAAAAAAGACCTGTTTTCAGCCGGTCAGCCCAACTGATAGCCTCCCCACCTGTTTCGGGCATTCCATGCTGGGTAGCAACTAATTTAATATTTTTTCTCCCAATAGCAGCAAACCAAGCCAACATATTCTCTTTATAACGGTGGGAATGGATGACATCTGGCGAGAACTCAGCAACTGACTTCCTTACAGAACGAACGATAGCAAGAAAAGAGTGCTTGGATTCTTCAATAATATGAACCTCTATTCCACGCTTTTCCAGTTTTTTCGCAAGTCTTCCCTTGTTCAAAAGAACAATAAGAAGATCCAGATTGGGAATCCCAGCAAGCCCATTGACAAGCTGATACACCATGGCCTCGGCCCCAGCCCACAGGTCCCCGGAACACAGTACCATTACTCGCATACTTTCAGTGCCTTTCTTGATCAAATCGACGAACTGTATTACTCAGCAAAATGATTAGAGCTTAATTTCTTAAATTTGGTGTCTCATTTTTATTGTCACATTCAATTCCATATTTTTTACCCTTTTCAGAGCCAGAAATTGGATTGACTAAGACTATATTTGATTAAGTTCCATATAGTCAAATATCAAATATCAGCACATCTTCTTTAATTCGACAAGACATCTCTCAATCCGCGAGAAACACTTCAAGAATGCTTTCTCCCCTTTCCCGTATGGATCTGGGATATTATATCTTTCATACCCCGCTCGTCTTTCATTACTATTTAGCTCAAACTGTGCCAACAAATAATATTTGTTTTTACAATCAGGAAATTTTTTTTGGACTGCGCTTAATTGCCACCCTTCCATCACAATAATAATATCTTCTCGATCACAAATTTCCTCTGTTATCGGAACTGATTCATGCATCTCAAGAGAAACATTGAAATGTTCAGCAGCTATCTTTATCGCATCTCTCGGTGAAGCTTCAGGTTGGTTGACCGCGAGCCCAGATGATGAAATTGAGAACCTATTCCCTTCTAAATCATTGAACAATTTCAGGCTCAATAAATGGGCAAATGCACTGCGACAGATATTCCCTTTACATACAAAATGAAGCGAGGTAACATGATCAGGAAATTGTTTATTTAACAGGGATTTCCCATGAAATTTCCAATACAAATCTTTCGGATACTGCTTTATTATTTTTTTTAAAATCTCCCGAATTATATTCATCTAAAAAAACCTTTCAAGTAATCGACTCCCACAGTGATTTAGAATCATTCTCGCTTATGTAAAACAAACGCCAACCAGCTCTTGAAATACAGCCGGTTTCCTTAAAATGGATACGCAATCATCATTGGACTGAGAACAAGGCCTGGCTTCATAACAAACCTGCCAATCGAGCTAAAAACAATGATGGCGTGGATGAAATATCATTATGCAACCCTACTCGATTTAAAGTAAATATATTAGCCTTCCTTTCATTCCACCCTCTCCTTGTCGTGACAGCAAGAGAATATCCTGCATCTTGCACCATCTTTGCAATTTCGTCATTGTAATTACCATTCGGATAACAAAAAGGGACGAATTTCGGATCAACTACACCACGCGAACATAAAACTTCTTTCGATTTCTCCAACTCATAGCGTATTTCAGAACGATTTAATGTGGTTAAAATGGCATGAGTATGCGTATGGGAACCAAATTCTACAAGTCCACTCTCTTTCATCTCCATCACCTCTTCCCATGTTAGGAATACTCTTTCCTGGTCTTCTGTTGAATCAATATCCAAAAAAGTTTCTAATTCATCAAGCACACCCTCTATTACATTATTCTTGTATGATTTAAGATAATCAATCGCAGGATAGCAATCTTTTAAATCGGTACAACTAAAATCAAAAACTTTTTGTGTAATCAATGAAGAAAAAGGAATATTTCTTTCTTTAACTCCAGAATACTGTCCCTGAACAGTATCAAATATGTTCATAATTCTGTCTGTCCAGAAAACTTTCCCTGTACCTATAAAAGACGTTGGTAAAAAGACAGTTGCTGGTATAGAATATTTTTTAAGGAGTGGAAAGACATATTGATAGAAATCACACCAGCCATCATCGAAAGTAAGAATACATTTAGGCTTATTTTTTGCCAAGCTATCATTATTAAACCAGACATAGCTTTCCTTACAAGTTAGGCAGGCAAATTCATTATTTAATTCGCTTAAATGGGTTTCAACCGTCTCAGGAGTAATATACATGCCTGGCTCTACACTGCAGGCATCAGCTTCAAATAACACACGATGGTACATAAGAAAAACAACATCTTCCCTCTGATAATAGGCATTAATTCTTTTGTTGGTATAACCGAATGAATACAGTATTTTTGACAATAAGTTTCGAAGAATTAATCGTATCATCAGCATAATATGCCTGGCGAAGGAACAGTTTGTTCGCTAATAATCAAGAATATTGCTATCACTCGACTCGAAAGTTTTGTGCGGCATTAGGTTTGGGCAGTATAAGCCCATTTTCTGGCCCTATCATAGGATTTCCTTCTGTATCTTGCTGTGCTGGGAGTTCATTAGTAATAATAATATTATCTATATACGCATTTTGTGTTACTGAAACAGCATCATTCCAGTAGGTGAAAAATCTTATTGTATTAACAACTGAATCCGGTGACGGGAGTGTGGGGTCGTCAGATCTAAAATCACCAAAATCAAAAATTTTAGTACCATTGATCCAGATCTTATGCTCTGTTTGCTCAACAGATGTACTTAATTTCGTATAATTTTCTATACAATACCAATTACCAGCTTCTAAATACTGACCAGTTTTCTGATCATTGTAGCTATAATATGTGCTGGCTTCAGTACTTCCCATAATCTCACATCGTGAGGAGGATTCTCTTATACACATCAAGCCCGTATTTCCTGCTCCGCTCACCATGTACCTCAATATTTTCCGCCAAACATCAGAACCCTGACTATCCCAATTAAATCCTGGAGGAAAATAATAATAAGCCCTAATCCACAGTTCTTCACCGTTTCCAAGGGTCTCTATACTCTGATGAGCTCCACATGTCAAAGAAGAATCCCAACACCTATCACCTGCTAAAAAATGGACCCTTACCGAATATGCCCCGTTTTGAACATAATTTAGATTTGTATTAATATACACCTCACTGCCGACAAACCCACTAAAGCCATCTGCACCATCAACTGTACCATTTTCGAAGTTTACCTTTTCTGTCCAAGCGCCTGATTCCTGAATGAAACCAGGTATGTTAAGTATAAAAACCATGAAAATAATTCTATAAAAAACCTTCATACCACCTCCTTAAACTTGAAGGGTTACCTCCAACGCCAAAAAAATCCTAATTTTTTGTTTAAAATATGTCGCCAAATCATCAACAACAAACTCCCGCATCGTGCATAGAAATACACAATTGATAAAATTATATTAAAAGGAAGATGGGAAAGCCTCTTGCTCCTTTTTATAGCAAATAGTGTGCCTGTTAAAACAAGGAAAATAGGTAATAATATTATAAAATTCAAAGAAGGCTGGACAATAAGAGCTACAAACCAGACAATAGTAAAAAATCCTGTTAATGAGGCTAAAATTGCTGGTTTCGATTTAAAAAAATTTTTTAAAATTTGATAATCACCAATACCGTGCCACAGTTCCCTTAAGAAAAATTTTGTAATGGTTTTAGGATAACCATGATGATATACTAAGAAATCGGGCATAGGTTTTATAATGCCTCCATTTTTTTTGGCCCGTTGACAAAAATCCCAATCCTCGCCTGTTGTCAATTTAGAATCAAAGCCTCCTATACTGTTAAATAATTTTCGAGTCGTTATCAGATTGCCACTATTTATATAGGTTGTGCTACGTGAGGGATTATTAAACCAAACTTTTTCTATATAACTTTTTTTAACAGGACTTTGATATGGAAAACCACTTATAATCATTTTGTTTTGTTCTGTATCAGAAATAAATTTGAAGAGGGTGCAAATCCAAGGAGGCGTTATTTCAATATCTGCATCTAGAAAAACTAAATATTCTCCTTTTAAACGCGATACCCCATAATTTCTTAAAGCTCCAATTGAAATCCCTGTCTTAACAGCGACATGCTCGCAAAAGCTCATTGCGATTTCACAAGAGTTATCAGTTGAGCCATTATCGACCAATATTATAGTAGCTATCAAACAATTATTTCTTATTAAATTTGTAAGTACCTTTAAAGTATTAGTTAAATGATGACTTTCATTTAAACAAGGTATGATTATGTCCACTTGAGGTTTTATAATAATATTAGATGCTTATCTTTATTTTCATTAATTAGTTGACAATTGTAGACAATTTTACTTTTCTATAATTAGCAGCAAGAAGGTGTTTGTTGAGCAATGGTTATTACCAAATCATATAAAAAAACTATAAGTTTTTTTATAACCCTCCAAACTTCCCTCTACACCTGTACAAACAACTATTGTGGTTTTTTCTTAAATTGTTTTTTATTTTTTTAACCTGTTTAGACATCAAAAATTCTCTGAACTTTTGTCTGGACAAGTCGCCTGTCCCATAATCAAAATATGGACAAAATCTAACTTTACCATCACCTCGTACTTGTATCGTATACCATGGATACATACAGACTGGCATCTTTTCTGGAGTAGTAGGTGGATTTTTAGAATTATAGATTCCTTCATATATAAACTCCACGTTTTTAGCTTTGGCTTCCCCCTTTAGTTCTAAATAAAGAGCCTGATATTCTTCGTCAGCCAATACCTCATTTTTATAATCCAAGGCCCCTCCCCACTCACCTAAAGGACGAACCCTTATTGTTCTAATACATAGGGAATCGGAAGCTTGAATAATATTTCTTAGCTCTTTATAGTTCCTTCTCATCGCAATAAAATTAATTCTAAGGTGAGGAAACATCGTATCACGTTTTGTTTTTATTTCTTTCAACATCTTCAAGTTATCTATCAATAAATTAAAATTAGATCCTGTTCTTATACTTTCATATGTTTCCTTTGTGAAACCATCCATCGAAATAATCAACTCGTTTATATTATTATTGATCATACTGGCAATTATTTTTTCAGATAGTCGCAGCCCGTTGGATACGATACTTACATGTGGAACCCCATATTTGCCCACTGTATCTAAATGGTCAGTTATTTTAGGGGACATTAGAGGTTCAGCACCACAACCTAAAAAGAGTATCTTAGTGCGAGGAAAAAGATCTGACGCAATTTTATCAAACAACACTGTACTCATAGGTTGAATCATTTCACTATTATAATTTTCAGCTGAAAAATAACACATCCTACATCTCAAATTGCAAATCCAGTTAGGATCAAACCGAACCACTAAATACCTCATTTTTAAAATTCTAACACTATCTAAAAGGATTCGCATCAGATTGCCTGAGCCTATAAATTTATATAATTTATAATATGTTGTAAGCTTTCCCATAATATCTCCTTTAAATTTTATCTTACAAACGTAACATGGTCTTCCTCTCCAAGAATAGCTTACCTTTAAAGTCAGTTTTAAAAAACAGAGAGGTATTTACAAAATACTAAAGTAAAAAATGTCTTATATTTAAAATGTTTGCACACAAAGAAAATAACACTTAGTCCCTCTGTAATAACTTTGATGAGTTTAAAATTGCAGATGACAACCAAACTATACTGTAGAAAAAAGGATACACAGTAAGCGTTAAAAATATTGACCCTATTCCAAAAGAAGTCAAAGAAATAAGTGACGCCCTTGATAGGTCTCTCAGCAAGCTATCTTGATGCCATATTTTCAATTCATAAAACTGTTTTAACATCATTATCAACATAAAAGACAGTAAAGATACCCCAAGCAAACCTGTCTCCGCTAAAAAAGTTAAAGGTGTAGAATGAGCTACCATTTTTTGACCTCGCCAGTTAATCCCGCCAAATCTATCTCTTGCCTCATTGAGTTGATCATATTTCAAAAACATGTCCCCATAATTACCCATCCCAATACCAAATATTTTGTTATCCTGAAACATATTAATTGAAAGGTGCCAAAGGTAAGCCCTTTCACCTGATTCACCCTTCTGCTCATCAACATTAATGTTTTCAATCTCTTGAATAATATTTGGCGGTAATACTGTCAAAATAACCAGTCCCAAAATTATGGAAAACATAACTACTTTAATTTTTTTCCGGCTAAATTGCCAAAACATAAAAACAATAAATAGAAAAGATAAGAACCCTCCCCTGGATGCAGCTTGAATTACGCCAACTGTAAATAAGAACAAGCAAATAATATAACATAATTTCTTCCATTTTACTTTACAGCGCAATAACAACACATATGCAAAGGGTATCCCTGTACAACAAAAGACCGCATAAATATTTTCATCACCTAACCAAGTGTTACCCCATACAAGACCTCCTTGTAAAAAGCCTGTCAAACAGGAAAACGCCATGAAAGCAAGCAAAATATCAATAATTAAAATTAATGCAGAAAATTTTCCAAATACTGTAGTGGAAATAACAAAATATGCCATATATGTGGCAATTAGCTTAAGGAACACCTCGCGATTCTCAGGAGAACTTGTCAACACATATGAATTTAGCATCATATAACTACAGAAAAGGAGATAAAAGGCAACAAAAGCACTCTTTTTGAGTTGTCCACTAAACAAAATCCAGAAAGCATAGATAAGCCCTGCGATAGCCGTTAACATTGGAAGTTTCGCACATAAAAATGGATATAGATATTGAAAAGAACCAAATTCAAGCGCATAATATACACCAATTATCGTAATTCCTAAATTCCAGGCACTAAGTTCCTCTCTAAGACTTGGATATCCACCTTTCATTGACACCTCACCTCCTTCAAAAAAAAAACCTGCGAAGATATTCTCGTAACTCCACCAAAAAAGGAATTGGATCATCCTTACGCCAAACTTGATATTTCGTCTTTCGAAAGAAAGATATAAAAAACTCAAAAAGGAGTTGAGTTCTCTTTTGTTGAAGCATCTTAGAAGCAGGATGCCTCTTTACCAACCCACTCAACAAACTGTCGAAATCACCTAAAAGCCAACGCAATCTCAAATAATTTGAATTAGCGACAGAACATATCTGATCACCAATCGTGAGTTTGTAGAACAAATACGGAAAGTTGACCCCTGCATCAACTGCGAGTTGTAAGCTACCCCAAAAGCGAGCATTTATCTCCATAAGAAACGGTATGCCCGTTTTCTGGTCACGTTTAAACTCAACCATAGCCACCCCATGGAATTCTATGTCAGTCAAAAGTCTCATTGAATAAGCTATGGTTTGGGGATTAGGGACAACGCTCTCACAAAGAACACTGACTCCACCCCAAAGTGGTTTTTCTCGCAAACGTCGATGGCTAAAAAAAGCAATCGGCTGTCCCCTATCATATAGAGCAAAAATTCCAATCCCTTCTCCTTCTATTTTTTGTTGGACAAGAAAAGGCACGGAAAATCCTGAATCATTATGAATAAGATAGGCACCTTCTTTATAGTCATGAACAATTTTAACAGCTGTAGATAATAAAGTACCACCTTTTATTAAGACAGATGCCCTCGGCTTAAAAATAACAGGAAAGTTTTGTTCTGCTGATAAATTTTTCCATTCTTCAATCCCACAAATCACCTTGGAATACGGGCAGGGGACAGCAAGCTTGCAAGCTCTATTAATCAGTTCGATTTTATCTGACGCAGCAAAATATTGCTCAGGCGATGGCGCCATGATCAATACCTGCGGGTGCAAAACAGATCCCCCATTCAATACTGCAGAAGAAGTTATGTCAGTACATGGAACAATAATATTTATTGCCTGCAAATGAATAATTCGTTGGATGTCTTCAAAAAAATAAGATAAATTGGTCAGGGGGTTTCGATATTTTTCCTGAGCTATACAATATTTTGATGCTCCTGCGAGGCTGGAATTCAAGCCGCTACCAACAATAACTGGAATCCCTTTTTCTCCTAATGCCCTCACTACAGCTAAACTAGAGCGCTGTTCTCCGTCCAGAACCAAAACTCTTTTCATTTTGTTCTGCTCAACCATTTGAAAATAACCGGCCCATTAAACTCTTGCAACGACCTCCTGCCAATAACAAGCATCGAGGGGAAAAAGACAATAACCACATAATCCAAAATTTAAGGTTGCCTGGGCGTGTATTTATTGCTTCCTTATAGGCAGTCCGTGCATCTTTATTCTTTAAATCAGACAAATAATGATATGCCAATAATGCTTGCAATTCAGATTTTCGATCCAGTAAAACACTTCTTATTTGCTGCGTTTCGCAGTTATCGTGGTGCATCTGAATAGCACACAGCATATTGGTTATCTTTTCTATACTGTTTTCTCGGTTAGACAAGGAGTCCGCCATTATAGGTGGCTCAAGGGTGGTCAAGATTATAGGAATGTATGCAATTTCGCGCAGTATAGACAATCGAAGAAAATATTCGGAATCATTGGCAACCCTGAAATCTTCCCTGAAGCCTCCATCTTCAACAAATGCTTGATGACGTAATAACACATTTGAAGGTTGGAGAATATTTCCGGAAATCAGCTCCTTGTAGACATTGCCAAACTTGACATCGATATCACATTTACCAGTATAGACCGGAAAGGAGTTCTGCATGGCATCGACAAGCGGTTGCCTGGGGATACCAAAATACTTATCTGAATATGAAACTGAATCTCCTTGTATACCAACCAGCGAGTCCATATCATTAAAAATGATATGGACTTGTTGAGGTAAAACTGCCAAAACCTTTTTCATTATTGCAAGACGCTCAGGGTACCAGGAATCATCGGAATCAAGAAATGCGACAAACCGCCCTTTTGCTATTTCCATACCATGGTTTCGTGCTCGAGAAACCCCACTATTTTGCTGATATACCAAGGTTACCCACTGATATTTTTCAGAAATCATATCTCCAGTTCCATCAACGGAACCGTCATCAACTACAATTACTTCGCAATCTTGCAAGTCGTTTGCAGCTACGCTGCTCAGACAACGGATTAGCCTCTCCTTCCTATTATAAGTCGGAATAACGACAGAAATCAGAACTGCCCTTTTCATTTATTATCTCCGCACATTAACCCATCATTACCCAACGACTCTCGATAAATGCGTTCATACCGAGAGACCATAATCCGAACATCAAATTGTTCCAAAAAAGTTTGGTAAGCGGCATCAGCCAATTTTTGACGTAAAGGTTCGTTTTGTAAAAGATGTATAACTTTTTTTGCGATCAAATTAGGTTGTTTTGGAGGAACAAGAATTGCATTTTCATTGTTTTTTAGGGCTGTTGGGATACCACCAACATCTGTAGATAATATGCATCGCTTAGCAGCCATGGCTTCAAGTATTGCCAAGGGAAGTCCTTCCCATTCTGAAGGAAAAACATACAAATCAAGTAAATGTAAAAGATCAGGGATATCCTTACGAAATCCAAGAAAAATAAAATTATCAGTAAGCGCAAGCCTGTCCACCTCAAATTCCAATGCCTGTCGTTCAGGTCCGTCTCCTGCAATTAGAAAACCAACATCAGGAAATGTCTTTAAAATTTCATGTGCAGCATGAATCAAATGAATGATTCCTTTTTGTTTGGTTAAAACGACTCCAAGCCCAATCAAGAATCTATACTTCTTATCCAGTACTTCCTTTTTCAGACTTTGGATATTTTTTTCTAAAGGTTCATCTGCTTCTGTTATACCATTTAAAACGACTTCAATTTTCCTCGGTGAAATTTTCTCATATTTTATTAAATTCCTTTTAAGTTCATCTGAAACAGCAATAATCTTGTCGACACGTAATGATGCCAGATACTCTGCAAACATATACCGAAATTTATCTGGAAATATCCTTGCATGATCTGTATGAACAAAGGATTTGCTCGGCATAGTAAGCAAAGCAATAGAACTGTCAAGAAAAGCGGCGCTGTTATGCGAATGAATAATATCGACAGCCTCTTTATGGATTATTTTACGCAGTGAAATCCAGGTAAAATACTTGGCAAATCTTCCCTTATTTGCATTAATATTATAGAGCGTGACGCCGCTCTCTTCAACTTCATCCGCCAATTCACCTCGACTCTTAAGACAAACGACAAGAGGTTCAAAGTAATCTCGATTAATGTACTTACATAAATTTATAACAACACGTTCCAGACCACCGAATGACAAGGCACCTGTAACGAACATTATTTTAATTTTTTTATCCATAAAAACCTATGAACTAATACAATTTCAATATTTTCAGTTCTGCAAAAGAAACTGTTTTTAAGAGCAGTGAACTCATTCCATACAAAACGGCACCGAGAATAACACCGCCAACTAAAAGCAAAGGACCATGTACTCCAGACATAAAAACAAAGAATAGAAGTGGAACACCCATAACTATTAATGAAATCATTATTCTTACATAATACCCAACACCGAGCGATGGCTTAAGCATAACCTTATGTAATACAATACACATAAAAACGAAATTGAACAGTTCACACATCAAAGTCACACTTGCCGCGCCAATTCCACCGTATTGCGGAATAAAAATAAAATTGAGCATAATGTTTGCAACCATTGCAATTACATTAGAACAGAGTACCATATTCTGTCTTTCACAGGCAGTTAATGTCCAACTTACCAAAGTTGACATGAAAAAAATCCAGACTCCACTCGCGAGCATCAATAGCATATTCCCCGCTTGCAGATAATCCTGTCCGTACATAGTCAGGCATATTTCCCTTGCAAGAACAGCAAGCCCCAAACTCATCGGCAAAGAAAGCCATAAGAAATATTTAAACATTAGCTTGTAAATGTCACTCAACGCAGCAAAATCATTTGCATACAACCTGGAAAGCACGGGAAATGCAGAAGACATAAAAATCATTGGAAAAAACGAAATGACCACTTCAAAAATAGTATATGCGGCCCCGTACAATCCCAACTCCACATCACCAACTATTTTTGAAATCATTACATGATCAATCCGAAATAAAAAAATATTTACACCAGATATTAGAAAAAAGGGAGTTGATTTTCTAATAAGCTGTAGTACAAAATGCCGTTCTAAATAAAATTGAGGTAAGACAAAAAAACGAGCAGCTAAAGCAACAACAACAACCAGAGTAACCAAGAAAGAAACAAAATAGCAGCCAAATATCCTAGGCAAGCTTACTATTGAAAAACTGACAGCATAAACACCAATCAGCAATGCCACACTTCTAACAACTTGGATTAAAGCCGAATAATCCATCCTTCTTCGGGCAATGAACATGGAATTAAAAACACCACAGATATTGCCTAAAAAAGTGCCAGCAGCAAAGATAAGCGCAGAGAATAAAACCTCCCTTGATTCTGCAAAATAAAAATATATAGCCATGAATGGGAAACAAATAAAAAACAATAGGCTCTTTGCTAAAATTCCTCCACCAAGATATTGTTTCTGAATCGCCACATCTCTGGAGACACTCCGTGTTACAAGAGTGTTGATTCCAAAATTCCAAAAAATAGCAACTAAAGTAATAAAAGATATCACATAGGTAGCAACTCCATACTTCTCTGGACCTAAATATCTTGCTATGAAAATGACTATAAAAAACGACAAAATACGCTGTATTAATTTCCCTATCATCAAATATGATGAATTAGCAGTTATGGATAGTTGTTTTCCCATGATGTAATTGACAGAGCCTAATCCAACTCTTCAGAGCCTCTCTTGATTTGTTTGATAACACGCGCAGGATTTCCTCCAACCAACGTCATAGGAGGCACGTTTTTTGTAACAACAGAACCGGCAGCAACGACTGCTCCCTGCCCAATATGAACCCCCTTTAAAATTATTGAACGGAGCCCCAGCCATACATAATCCTCTATAATTACAGGCGCAACATCCTGCTTGCTCATTTGTCTATTATTGCTGTAATGTAACGCATGACTATTGTTATCATAGATTCTCGTTTCACCTGCAATATGGCAGTTATTCCCTATAACAACTTTTTCTTCAACACTGATTGTAGTTTGGTAATTAATGGATGTATTATTCCCAATCTGCAACAAAGGAACTTCAAATAAATTAGAAGTAACAATCCAATTGTTACGATTTCCAATTTTAACATTATCACCTATAATAATCTTTCCGCTACCTACAATAAGTGGGATATCTCCATCGGCACGAAGATTGTTCCCAACCGAAAAACAACGATATCGAATCATTGGCTCGCAATAAAATTTATTTTTGAGCCAATACCACGACCGTCTAACAACAAAACGTAAATAAACAATTACAGCCATTATTGGCATAGGAATGTAAATATTCACATATGCAAACTTATAATACAAACCATTCAAGAAGGTTGGGAGCATTCCCCTTTTTTTTTTAATTTTTTCAATAAATTTTTCAAAAATTTTCATTTACCACTCCGCTTGCCAATCTTTATAATAGATATCCATCATTTCACCACAAATTTCAAAAAACATATCACGGTGTTCTGCATCCCATTTCTGAAAATCCGACGATATCTTTCCGGGATTTGATTTAGGCAGAATTCGGTTGGTTGGCATAATCTCTAAATACGCTAACAAGCCCGCAAGTTCGTCTCTGGAACAGGCAAGATCCTCCAATCGGATTGTCCTTGTCGAACAAAGTTCCGCTTGCTGCACCCGGTGGGTCCAAAATCGGCAGCATTTTTCAAAAAGAGATCCCTGAAAGTTAGGCTTTATTCGTTCCCACATATCATCTTTTTGATACCACCCTCTGTTAATGCCTGATTGAACCACTCTTCTACCATCCCGAATTATATGTACAATTTTATTTACCGGTAATTTCCCTGCTATATAAGAGAAATGCGGGGCGGCCTCAATATCATGACGGAATCCGCTATATAATCTAATGATATCATTTTCCAGCCCCGCAGTAATAGCCGGCAGTATATAGTCGAATAGAGTCTCGTGCCTTGAACACACTCTATCTCCATTATTAAACTGGAGTCCATCCAAATAATCTGCGATTGATGTCGTTCCACATCGACCAGATCCTATAAAAAGAATTGATGGCGGCGACATCATTGGCTTAACACTGATACTGCGTGAGTAATTTAAAAAACGATGTGCAATAGAAAATGCCTTAATCTTAACAGAATATAGAGAAGATTCATCGAGTTTTTTAATCCGTAAGGTTTTTTCCTTTGCCCCAAATAATCGAGAAATTTTCTCCCCTGTTTTGAGTTTTTTAAGAGAAATATTCAAATCCAGGGGTTTTCCCCATTCTCTCCGAAAAAAGCAAATCTCTGAATCATACGTCAATATTTCTATACTCCGAGGCATAAATACTTCCTTTATGTAATCTTATGTATCAATAACCTATTTTTCTGCATTGCCTCTTGAGAATATTTTCCTGGCTGGGTTGCCCGCCAAAATTATATTCGATGGATACTTTTTAGATATTATTACAGAGCCTGCAGAAACAATTGTGTTTTCACCAACTGTAGCGCCTGGAAGTACAATCGTACTGGTTCCCAACCAGCAACCCTTCTCAATAACTACAGGTTTATCAACAAAACCTTGCTTATGAATCGGTTGAGAAATCTCCATATAATTGTGATTCACTGACCATATTTTAACATTGGGACCAATCAAAACATCATCTCCGATATCTATACCGCCATTAGCGTTCATCAGTAAATTAAGCCCAAGGAACACATTGTCTCCGACTCGCAGGTTATGTATTCCTCGAATATGAACTCCTGGATAAATTAAAAGGTTTTTCCCAGCACGACCAAAAAATCGCTTTAATACACAACGTCGAACAACATTTCCAAAATGTCCTGGAATATCACGGCACAGCCAGTGCCAAAATTCATAACGGCCTTGTCTCCAGCTTAAATCCCAATATAATTTTTTTAGTATCTCAAAAAACATAAATAAACCTTAATATAAAAATCAACGTGGAAAATTGCTTCTTTAAAAATCACTTCGGGTGTTCTTCAGCATTTTATTGTTGCAGAAGAGTTTCTACAAACAGAATTTTTTTAGAGAGATCTTTTTGATCCTTACCAAATAATTCTTTGCGAGCCCCCAATGAAAAATCGAACTTTGTGTTTCTAAAATACCATCCCTGATATCTATTCGCCATAAAGTACCCCTTATTGTTAACCAAGCCGGTTACAGGAAGATAATTCCCACCAAAAAAAAAAACATCCCTGTTGGGGAGAATAGATGAAAACAAATCAATACCATGGTATTCTCCGCCATTTTCTTCTGGCTGGAATGCACTTATAATCGTTTTTGTGATGTCTACATGGGATGTTATGTAATCATCAACGACAGAGGACTTTATCTCAGAGAAGGCAATCATTAATGGAACATGAAAAGTAAGACTATTCAAAATCCTTGGGTTGATAAATAATTTACTCTCATATTCATGACGTATTCCATGGTCTCCTGTTATAATGATCACAGTATTATCAATCTGCCCAGTATTTTGTAACGTTGTTATCAAAGCTTTAATTAAATCAAATTGCCATATTGCATTTAGCTTAATTTTCTCTTGATCGCTTGTCGCATTTGGGCTACCAGGAGGAAGATTAAACGGTGCATGAGAAGATTGGGGGGCAATAGTTAAAAAGAAAGGCTTAGTATCTTTTTGTGCGTGAGTCGAAATTATACTCAATGCCTTTTCTATCAATATATTATCAAATTTATAAATTTGTGATCTATCCCAAACCCGAGCTCCATTTACAACTTTCAATGCAGAAGTGATTTCCTTGACATCAAATATGTGGTTAAAGCCCAACCCCCTAATCATATAGCTATCCTGCCTAAATTCCATAGGAGCGGTGCCTAAAAAATATGTTGAAAATCCATTATTATTTAAAAATATTGCCAGGCTATCGGTGCGAATGTTCTGTTTCCAACTATCCCCGTTAGTTAAATAAGGATATCGACCTGAAATCAGAGAGAAAATGGCGCGATCAGACTCTGGATAAGTGGTATAATGCTGAGTAAAAACGCGACCATGTTCAGCTATCCAAAAATTAGACGTCAATTGGCACAATTCTTTAATAGAAGGAAAGATATCGTAAGGGGCTGTTTCGATAATAAACAAGATAATATTCTTTTTATCAAAACTCCATGGATGTTCTTTTTTTAAATTATTATTTACAGTCCCTAACATTCGAAAAACCTCCTCCGGATGTCGAGAAATTTTATTTACCTTAATATTATAGAAATACTCATTAACAATCTCTGAAAAAGTGTTATATTGAAAAGCATTAGCATATATCCCTAAAGGCGTTGACAATGCAACGAAAACAAAAGACATAATACAAATTTTATTTGCAGCGTAAGAAAAATACAATTGTTGGTACCATTTATAGTGACGACACAGTAGCATCATCACTATAAAAACAAATGGGATACTAGCAAAAAATGCAATTTTAATTTGCAAAATGTGTGGAATTTTAGTCACAAATTCCGGATAAAATAGGACAAGCTGAATAGTTCTATAAATATCAAACAAAGAAAAGGGGCGGGCTTGAATAAACCATGAGGAAAAATTAAATATTGCTAAATAATAATATGAAAGAAATATTACAAGAAAAAACGTTCTTTTTTTTGAAAAGAACGCAATCATTACAACTAATGCAATAGAACTAAACTCTGCATAAAAATATTTAATATATTCGAAACTACTGCATACGCCCCCCATAGCCCACGTATGTTTTGAGTACTGCATATAAATCATCAAAACAGAACATATGCATATCAATATCGGAAATTTGATTTCTGAAGAAATACTGGAGTATCCCTTTAAAATTTTTTTGATAGCATATTTATTACGCATTACTGTCCAACTTTTAACACTATAATTTTAACACTCTTAAAACGAAATAATTGGGTATTGATTTACATATTTTATATTTTCAACTTTTTAGAAGTAAGCTTTCCTCTGTCCTCTAAGAAACCCTTTAGCGCATGATAGACTACTTTAGTATCATAATAATGAACGATGGAGAAAAGCACAGAATGTCCATTCTTCGTGGCAACAAAAAAGGATAGCACCAGGTATCATTTGTTAGACCAAATATTATAATAATAATTCAAGAGTGGGACGAATTCCCGAGTAGCCTTCTGCAAGCCAGCCGGTGAAGGGTGATTATCACCTTCTTTTGTGGGGTAGACAAGCAGGCTTTTCTCTGTCTGGCGGATATGCTGCACATTATCGTTCCAAATGCGGTGGTGGTTGCCCTGTTCCTCACCTTCATCATTTTGCTTACTTCCATGGCCCGAAGTTAGAACATTGAACAGGTCAAAAACCATGACGTTGTTCAAAAGGTAATTATTCTCTTTAAGCCAGTCATGAACCAACCAATTACTGAACCCTCGAGCGATCCGACCATCTTCGGGCAATTCATTTCGAGGAGGAGGAGTTACGATAACAAAAAATTTATCCGGATGCTTTCCAAAATATGAAAGCAAATCATTGAAAACGCGTTTGGCATTGGCAACTGTATGCTCATCTGACCCGGCGGTGAAGCTGTGTACAAGATTTCTTGGTTGAGAGGCAGCAGGATCATCAGGTTTTCCCTTAAGCAAAGTATTGGGATAACAGGATTTGAACATAATGATCTGATTCTCAGCTGAGGGGTCGGGATTTGAGAGATGGATTGATGATGTGCTGTTCTTGCGATCACCATAGTTATCTGTTTCCCGATTTTCTGTATAAATCGAAGCCATAATCAAGTTGGAATATGGGCCAAGAAACCATTCCGGCATATGGCCGATATCAGTTCTATCGCCAATACCATATGCACCCTGGTTTGCTTTGCCAAGCTTGTCAAGAATCTTACGCTTGATCTTTTTGACAAAGCTGTTTGTTAATGCGGCGGGTTCCCAGTCATAGGTAACATCATTCACGTAGTAGTTATTTTTATTTAACTCATTTACAAGACCGCCTTTTTCATGGGCAAGCCAGTGTCCGCCTACAGAGTGGTGAATAAAAAGTAACTTGACCGGATTTTTCGGAGAATTTATTTTTGCTATATTATCTGTTGCTTGAGTAGTTGCCATTACGGTACTCCCCCCAAATATGCATATCAATAGGATTAAAAGAATCTTTCCTAAAAAAATTAATTTTTTCATCAATATTATTTCCTTTTGCTAATCAACCAACTTACAATGATTGCTGAATATATGGAAAAAAATCTTCCACAAAATCAATTAACACAGATTCCGCCGCTGCCTCATTACCAGGAATCAACGTTGTAGAAATTCTGATAAGTGATCCTCTTGTATCATTCCTGGCAAATTTGTTAGCGGCTATACTCAATCGCATTTTAATATAATTACTGCCTATAAACTGACCTGACTTGAAGAAATAATATGTTAAAGTTTGACCAGTAGCTCTCGTTGCAATTATCTCAGCTATATCAATTGTTCTTTGTTGTTCACCGGAAAATAAAGTTATCGTCTTGGTTGTTTTCGTTGTTTTCTCCCCTATAGCACCCAGGCAGGACTCAGGAGCGTGAAAATCTACCTTTGTATCATTATAATGGACTACAGACAAAAAAACATTGCTCCCATTATCCGCAGTGAATGATCTATGAATTATTGCCCTGGTCTCAAGTATCTCATAAACCGTTTCATCCAGCGATACATCCTGGCCCTTCCATTTGCCAACCTGCATGGGAATAGCCTGCAAAACAGCAAGACCGGTTTCATCGTCCTGTGAAGAAACATACTGCAGATTATATGTCACAAAGGCGGTTACTGCCATCAAAAGGACAACTATCAGATATCGAAATTTCAGGTTCGCCATTCAAGCGCCCTGGCAGCAGTGAATATTAATAAAAATCCCAGGACAAAAACAAGAATGCCTGAACCGGTATGTACCAGAGTATCTGGACCGGCTGCTTCAAGTCCCCAATAATTTGAAACAAGGATAAGAATGGGGATTCGGACAATATTGGATAATAACGCAATGGGGATTGAAAGAGAAAAAAGAAACCATTTTTTTATTATTGAAATAGGTTCCAGATACGCAAATATTGATCCAAGAGCCAGGAATGCTATCAAGGAACGTAAGCCAGAACAAGGGTTCCCCACCAGGAGAGGGCCGGCCGGAATCAAAATATTAAATCCCTCAAGATAGATAGGAATACCAAGTATACTGATTATCCATACCCCTGCCTTGGCGGCAAAAATCTTGAGGGGGAAAGAGACAAGGCTAATCATGGCCTCGGGTAAGGGAAACATAAAAACCAGAAATAGAAGAGGAAACCATATGACTTTTGATATCTCTTTACCAAACAGGAAAATCGACAGACCAATGATCAGAAAAAAAATGGAAAAGCCAGAAATGGAAAAAATATAAAGCAGTGTTCCCAAGATATGCAGAAGTAAAGCAAAGAATAAAATAATTAGTCCTATAACACTAGTCTGCGGCTTTATCTGGGCAAGATTTTCTTTTTGCAGATAGATAAAATACAGGGAGATGAAAGGGACAATGAAACCATGAGAATAATATGAATCTGCCCCCATGTAGCGATCATACATCCACATGAGTGTTGTCTTGTAAGCAAAAACTGTAAATATCCCAATGATTGTCAGAAAGATAATGTTCACTGCCATATTTCGCTTTTGTGTTTCAGACAATTTAAAAGCCTAACTCATTGTTAATTAATTTTTTAATTTGCAAGCTGTCCGAAAGGGATAAAAAATGATGTGCAGGCAAGGTAATCAGATGTTTAGATATCATGGTTGCTTTTGGATAGGTTTTGTTTTTGAAATAATTTTTTAATTCTTTAATATTATTAATGGAATCCGGGTAAGCCATCATAATACCCAGTCCTTGTTTTTCACTTTTAGAAAGTATCCTGTCTAATATTTGAGTATCACATATTTTTAAAGGAAATCTTAATAAAGAATGATTTCCATTTTGATATATCATCGATGATGTCAAATTATCATTTTCTTGAAAAGCAGCTCTAAAGGCGTTTGCTTTTTGTTCACGTATAGACTTCATATTTCTTAATCTGAACTGCCAGTTTTTTGCAAGGCCAGCCTGGAAAGATGACATTTTTTTTAATGGGAACTCCGGTTCAAAAATGGTTTGTCCCAGCTTTAAAAATGGTAAAGATTTTGGGAACCAGAAGAGTGCCGGACGCATAAAAATAGTAAGGGTAATTGAATATATAACTAACTTTATAATATCTAACATATTATATGTTGGAGTGTTTTTCATTTGCTTGGTGATATTATCGGCAAAACTGTTGTTATTTGTAAGAATAATTCCACCTTCAATAGTTGAAAATGCTTTGCCGCGTCCAAGGCTGAAAAACCCTGCATCTCCAAGGGTGCCGAGTTTTTTTTCTTTTAAAGTTCCTCCCATTGCCTGGGCAGCATCCTCTATTATTGAAATCTTATCATCTTTATTTATTTTTCTTACTCGGCCTACATCTGCCGGCAAACCAAAAAGATGTGTGGGAAGGACTGCGAGAATAGAGCTTTTGGAGTTGGTGGCGTTTGATGGAGATAGTATTTTTTTTAATTGTTTGAAATCAAAATCAAGTGTTTCCGGATTTATATCACACACTTTTACTTTGAGACCTGCCTTTAAAATAGCAGATGGAACTGAATAACAGGTAAATGCCGGAATAAGAACTTCGTTCCTTTCAGGATATAGCTCATGTAATGCTTTTAAGATTATGGTAAGAGCAGCTTTACCTGATGATAAAAGAAAGCAATGCTTGACATTGTAATGCTCCTTAAGTTCAGACTCAAAACGATTGATTTCTTTTGAACCTCTGATTAATCCCTTTAATCCTGAAAAAATATCTTTTAAATAAATCGGGGCTGCTGCAGGGGGAAGAGTTCGTCCTATGCGCATGAATTATAGACCAATATTTTTTCTGATCATGGGGCCTAATATTCCTGTTACAGTTACAGGCAGCTTTTGCCAGCATTGAATCGCTATATTGAATCTTGATTTTTCTGATGCTTCTTCATTAACAGGCTTGCCATTTAAATGAATGTGGTTCCAGTGCAATGGCTCTGGTTGAGCTCCCCATTGTTGTTTAAATCTATATGTTCCTTCTTCTGGTGTTGATCTTCCAAAGTCAAAATATTTATATTTGCTGTCACAGGCATATTCGAGCATTGTCCAGTATAAGAGCATATTGGGGCTGAGGCGTCTGTATCTTTGCAGGGAAGAAGACCACGGATTTTCAAGAGTATCTTTGAACCCGAAAACAATGCTTGCAGCATATGGATTATTATCTTTATGTACAATTAAAATTCTTGTGTGTTCTTTAAATTGTTCCAAGACATTTTCTAACAACTTCTTTGAATGAACTGGAGAACCAAGATCCCTCATATTGATTAAAAAAACTTTATAGAACTCATCAAGTAGTTCCAGGCCGCCAATTTTTGATTCAAGGCCTTCTTTTATGGGTTTTTTTATTTGGCTTCTGAGTTTTGATTTAAAAGATTTCATTAATATTTCTGATGATTCAGGAAGTTTAAGGAGCATGCGAACTTTATGAGTTTTTAAAGTGCAGACAATTGGATTTGAGAAATCAAATTTTTCAAAGGATGGGCAGGCACGGGAATGGCGAAGTTCAATGCTATCCACATTTAAAGATTTACCTAATTTTATTGCTTCACCAAGAAGCGCTTTTTCAATTTCTTCATTGTCAGCCAGGATGCCTCCCATGTCAAAGAATGGCATTGAAATAAGACTGTTTCCAAAAATAAAATGTTTTAAGTGAATCAGCGGAAGGATACCTGTTAAAGATTCTTCTGAATTTTTATTAAATGCGGCCAGATAGTATGTTTTATGACCATAGGTCTTTTCAATTGTCCTTTTCCATGAAAACAAATGGTATAAAATCCCACCGGGATGATCATACACGTATTTATCCCATAATTCAGAAGCATTTGAATCAAGATATTTTATGAAGATAGTCAATACAGGAAATAAATTGAAATTTGTTGAAATTTTTTATCGAGGAAAATTTTTTTATTAATCCTAAGATTACTCACAGGAAGTTCAAAAAAATCATATTAACTCAAATCATATTACTTTTTCTTTTAATCCAATATTGTGGTTTTCGATAGCCGTGGGCAATCGCAAGAATCCAGATCGCTTCTTCCTTTATGGTGTAGGCTATGAAATGAAGTATTATCACTTTCATACTGCAAATCGTTTTTCAATTTTTTTCAGTGCTTTGTTAAAATCAATACCTATTGCTTTTCCTTCATCAACAGCTCGGGCTCTATCTATGATTTCATTTTCCCAGGCTGACTCGACATCAATATCTAAAGATTGAGTATCCAGAAATAAAATAAATCTTGCTATTTCCAATCGTTCTTTTTTGGACAGATTAAAAAAATTTTTAGTTATTTCTTCAATGTTAGGTTGGATTATCATTTATGTCACCTTTCTATCTTAAAGAGAATAGCGATAATTTTTTTATTGATCATAGAATACCAAACCTATTCGCTACTGTCAAAATATTTGCAGGATTCACTGTCCCTTAAAATCAATCAAAAATATTTATTAGGACGCAGATTTTCTCTGATGACTCAGATGGTTTATTTAATTTTTGCTATTAGAAGTGTTCTTCCGATGGTGCCGAGGATGCGTTTGTCCTGCATTTTTTGTACCTGGTTCCCGGTCAGACGTTCAGAGGATAGAGGGCATTCTATGCGAAAGATTGTTTTCCATCCCGTTTCTGATAAAAGCCTGTGGTAGTCAAATATGGTGATTGCTTTATCCGGTTTTTCTTCTGCAGCTGGTGTGGATTCAAAATCACGCCAGTCAGCATTGAGGAAAGCCAGGGTTGTTGTTGGTTTGGGCAAGGTCCATTTGGTAATGAGCGGCTATGTATTCCATGTTGTGGCCCTGGGTGAGCAAATTACCAATATTGCCAAAATTTGCATTATTGGTAATTTGAGAAATTCTCTGTTGATTTATTCCCACCTTTTTCGAAATTTTTTCCTGGGACCATCCAAGGCGGCTTAAGCGGATGATAATACAGTTTCTGTTTGTTCGCTGCCGGGCACGGATATCTGAAATCCAGGTGTTGATGGTTTGCCGGGTAACACCTAATTTTTGGGCAAGTGCGTCTTCAGTATAGCTGCATTCCGGGTCTGTTGACGCAATATCACGAGCTACCCGTTTTTTATCGTTTGGGGTTAATCGATCGCCATGGATAGTGTTGCACTGAGCTAATTCAAGGAGAAGAGGTATTTTGTTTTCCTCGTAATCAAGGGGGTGGTCCTTCCATTCAACTGCCGGGATCTCTTCGATGCCTTTTTCCTGGAAGGCTGAACAGCGGTGGTTGCCATCCAGGATTATGGTTGCCTGGGTTGTTTTATTGCTATCAGGATAGTTGAAGACCCTTTGAATCTCGATTGGGGGAAACTGGGCGTTGATATCAAGGGCTTCAGCGTAGGCGTTGATGGTTTGCTGGCTTTTGGTAATTCTTGGGTAGATGGATGGATCCCAGGTTAGGTCTTTGATTTTTATGGGTTTCATATGTTAATAAATAAGGCACAAAGGGTTTAAGTTTGCTTGTTCCGGAATAATAATTGACATTCGGTTTTCCTTACGATATTCTTTAAAGGTAAGGAATTTAAATAAAGGATATTAAAAATGCAATCTACCATTACTTCAAAATTTCAAACAACCATTCCGAAACAAATTCGTGAAAGCCTCAATTTATCAGTAAAGGATAGACTTGAATGGAACATAGTTAATGGAAAAATCATTGTCATTCCTGCTTTAGAGACAAAATTTTTAAACTATAAAAACAGTATTAAGACTGGTCCGGGGAGTATTTCAAATGATATACTAAATGCCCGTGATCTCAGAATAGAAAAATTTAAATGAAAACATATATTATCGATACAAATGCTTTAATCTCTTTTATAACTGACAGGGATAGTGCTCAGCAGGAAATTATTGCAACGGTTTTCAAAAATGCTGCCAGGCTTAAAGAAAAAATTTTTTGTCCTCAAAATGTTTTGACTGAATTTATTTATGTTATGGAAAAGGTTTACGGGATCCCAAAAATGACGATTCATACGATGATTAGAAATTTTATTTCCATGCCAGGTGTAAAAATCATTCATGATATTGATTTAAATATTTTGTTTTCCTATTGGCCGGAGCACATTCCTGATTTTGGTGATGCCGTTGTTGCAGGTGTCTGTAAGGCAAACAAAGGCTCTATTGTTGCGACATTTGATAAAAAGTTCATTGGTTTTCTGAGACGTCTGGATCTTCCTGTAGGTTTCTATTAGTTCTTATTCTCGCACAAAGACACTGTGCCACAAAGGGTTATCGATAACTACACGTCTGAATTTGTCCAGTTAATGATAGTCAGATCAGGAATTTTTTCAGCACTTTCATCATTTTTCCATGAACCTGCCAGCTTTAAAAACTCATCTGTCTGATGCTGAAGTCTTGGATCCGGTTTTGATAAATATTCTTTTAAAATCATTACGACCTGTTGGCTCAAAGATCTGTTATCAGCTTTAGCCTTTATTTTAAGCGCATTATATAATTGGTCATCAATTGATTTTATCTGCATTGTTGCCATATGAACCTCCTCATTCTTGATTTTTTTATAGAATAAAGCATTGTTCATGAATCAATATATTTTATTAAGATAGTCAATGCAGGAAATAAATTTTAAATTGTTGAAATGTTTAATCATTGACTCAAGTTTTTTCTGGGTTTTATTAAGGTTAATATAATGTCGAAATTTAAAACCTATTGAAGCCTGTTCTACCCTTGGCTGATCTGGATCAAATTCCCAGGGGTGGGAATAAAAAAGGAATGCGTTGTTTTTGTTTAACACCCTGTTCATTCCGAATTTAAATAAAGGAAAAGGCATTAACCTGAAATAACCACCACCACCGAGGGGAAAAGTTTTTTGTTTGACAGCAAAATTACTGATGGGAAGTTCAAAAAAATTATCAGAAATTTGATAAGCTATTCCTTTTTTAATGTTTTTTAAAAGATCAATGGTCCCATATCTTTTGTGCATGGAAAATGAATTATAGCTGGAATCATAGATATGGCCTGTGTCTTGTATGATCTTCAGGATATCATTATTTATTGAAAAACTTGGAGCCCTGTATCCGAAAATTTTATACCCTGTGATATCTTCAAGAAGGGCTTTTCCTGATTTCAAATCCTGTTCAAGTTCCTTGAATGAGAGGGCAGTACATATATGATGCAGGCTGCCGTGGGAGGCTACTTCATGACCTCTTTTTTGAATTTCCTTTACCATGGCGGGTAGCTTTTTAGCTATCCAGCCTAAAATAAAAAATGTGGCTTTGGGTTGAAAGGAAAATGAATCTAAAAGGTCCAGAATCAGGTGGATATTTTTCTCAACTCTCAGCTCATGATCATTCCAGGAAGAAAAGGTAATATATTCTTTAAAATTTTCCACCTGGAACCAGTCTTCAACATCAAAGGTGAGGAGTATGGTCTTCAAATCAATTAAACAATCTGCCTTCCAGGACTTGCCGTGGAGTAGAGGGATTTAGCTGCAGGGGTTCACTGGGCCTTAACGTTGTAGAAATAAACGCTCTATGTTCCTGGTAATCATCTAATACACTGTCAGTATTAAAATCCGTAAATGTGTAAGAAAAATTAAAGCTCAGCCATCTCAAAGGTGACCAGACAAGGCCTGCACCCAGGGTCATGGTTTGATCTTTACGATCCACTCCAGGCTCATCATATTCAGACAAACTATAAGATCCGCGAAGTTCTGATGATAACCTTTTGGTGAGATTATAGGTATGAAGGAAACCTGCCTGATAATTAATTGTAAAGCCCAGGCTTGATGCTTCTTCACTAATATCATTGTAACTGCTTGATCCGGTAATGGATAAATTACTTCTTCTTGAAAAAGTAAAATTTTTATAGATATCAAACTCTAAAAACAATCTTTCAGAATCAAAATTTGAATTATTTTTATATTCCTGGATCAATACACCGCCGCCAAGGGCTATGCCGGAATCTTCCGTGGGTCTCCAGTCAAATCCGATTGATGGATTATATACAATATGATCGCCGAGGGTTTGTTCAGTATGGGTATGGGCGTATTTCACATAGGCATCAAGATGCGGGTTGATTTTTTTAAGAAACCGCAAATCCCCTTGTAAGGTTTCAAGATCATCTGTCGATATTTCATAATCCGTTTTTGAAAAAGAGGCGTTAAGATCCATGCCGAATTTTGGTGTGAACCAGTACATCATATATGCAGAGGGCCTGTGGGTTTCAAATTCATCCTGGTTTGGATCTTCATAATTGTCAAAAGCATAGGTATAACTTAAACTAAAAAAATTGTTTCTACCAAATTGATAACTAAGTGATGCTGTTCCTGTATTTGTATCATGTTGTTCAAATGTATTTGTCCGGATAGTGCGACTCAGGCTACTGTCAAAAGAATCTGAAAAAGTTAATATGGTATTTTTTGATGGCTGAAAGACAGCATCAATGGATACCATATGATTCAAGGAATCATTTTCATTTTTATCCATATAGTCTGTGTAATTCGGGCTGTAGTCAATAAAAAAACTGTTTTGTTTATCTATTATACCAAAGGAAAATCCTGCCTGGTAGCGGGTTGAAAATTCATCGTCTTTATTGTTTTTGCTTCGATAAAAATTATCTGTAAATTCTTCAGTTATCGTAATAAGAGGGGTGAATTGTTTTCTTGCAGAAAAGGCAGGAGCAGCTAAAAACAATATTAAAAGCAGGAAGACCATGGCTGTTAGAATATAGTTAAATTTCATTTTAAGCCTTCCATTTTAAACCTTCTGTTTTATGCTTCCCATTTTAAGCCTTTCATTTTAAGCCTCTCTGGTCAAATTTATGCTATGGCACAATAATAGTATCATCAGGCTGCAGTTGTATGTCTTTGCTGAAATCACCCTTGATAATGTCTTTATATCTAATAATAATGGTTTCTTCCATATTATCCCCTCGTCGATAAAGAAGAATTTTATTTTTATCTGCCCACTCTGTAAATCCACCTGCAAGTGCAAATGCCTGCATCACTGTTAATTTTTTTGTCAGAGGATATTCGCCAGTCCTTAATATTTCACCCAGGATATAAAATCTTCGGCTCATGGGATTAATCAGTGTTACCGTCACATTGGGTGATTCCACATAGACACTTAATTTTTTTTGAACTGCCTTTTTAAGGATCATGGTTGATAAACCTTCAGCCTGGATGTCATCCAGCAAAGGAAATGTAATTTTTCCATCGCTTCTGACCCTGACGGATTCCACAGTAAAATCCGGCTCCTTCCAGGTTGTGATCGATAAAATGTCTCCTATTCCGATTTTATAAAGACTGGATCCAGAATATGAATCCTGATCGGCATTTGATGTATTCATAAAGCATGCAAGGAAGAATAATACAATTATCAGATATTTTAACTGCTGTTTAATAGACATAGTTCCACCTTTTCGATTACAGGATAATCAAACTTATTTTAATATAAAATAGCATAACAATCAATAAAAGGCTATCTTGCACCCTTGCCCCCGATGGCCACCCAAAATCCCCCAGTCGTGGCCACTTCAAAATCCCCCACCTGAAGATTCCAAAAATCTGATGTAACTGCTGAAAATCGGAAAATTTGGGCAAAAGGCGACAGAACGTTTAAATT
>Ga0209042_1000623_pt1 | contig 35421 bp, 39 predicted proteins | sample SaaInlV_200m_DNA_6_FD_184649 | JGI IMG/M metagenome (GOLD analysis project Ga0209042, IMG submission 184649) | Marine microbial communities from expanding oxygen minimum zones in the Saanich Inlet - SI037_S2LV_200m_DNA (SPAdes) (version 2) | ecosystem: Environmental > Aquatic > Marine >...
TGCCTAAACTTAGACAATTGACAATAAATAATAAGGAATCTATTGAGGTTGTAAAGGAGATTTTGAAACGTCGGCATTTGGCGCCTAGTTATGGTTTGATGGATTATATTCCTAAGAGAGATAAAGATGGTTTAGTTATTGATATTATACCAGATATTGTTGTGATGGGTGATCGGCACCGAGCAGAAGTTGAGAATTTTAATAATATTTTAATGGTTTCGAGTTCTTGTTGGCAATCGAAGACAGATTTTGAAGCTAAGATTGGTAATAAACCAGATCCTTGTAAAGTCCCATTATTTAATTTAAAAACTAGAGAAATTAAGATTATGGATTTTAGTGGGGATAATAAAGTTATTTGGGAAGAGGGAGAAGATTTAGTTTGTAAATTAGAAGGTGAAAAATTATGAAAATTGCGATTGATATTGATGAGGTATTAGCAGAGCAATTGGAATCTGTTATTGAGTTTTATAAACAAGAGACAGGAATTTTTATTTCTAAAGATAAATTTTTGTCGTATAAATGGTGGGAGGTTTGGGATATTTCTAAAGAAGAGGCTATAAGTGTTGATGAAAGATTTAAGGAGAGTGATATGTTTGATAATTTGAAAGTTGTTGAAGGTTCTATTAATATAATGAAAAAGTTGAGTAAAAATAATAATTTAATTATAATTACTGCTAGACCAAGTTTTTTCGAAAATAAAACATTGAGTTGGTTGAATAGGAATTATGGAGATATTTTTGATAATATTTATCATTCTTCAGATTTTCATATAGAGAATAATAATCAAAAATCTAAGGTAGACTTTTGTAAAGATTTGGGTGTAAAAGTAATTATTGAAGATAATTTAGAATATTCTTTAAATTGTGCCGAAAAAGGTTTTGATGTTATTTTGTTAGATAAGCCATGGAATAAAGGAGTCGAGCATGAGAATATTGTGCGGTGTTTTAATTGGAGTGAAATTTTGAGAGAAATTAAGAGGTTGGATAATGAGTGAGTTAGAAGGGTATTTTAAGGAGTTGAAAAGGAAAGTTGATTTGGCTTATGATGTTGCTGGGAAGGCTCGATTAAAGGGTTTAGATTCGGTTGATAGTGTTGAATGTCCGTTGGCTATGACGATGGCTGAGAGATCTGTTAATTTAATTAAAACGATTTACCCTAAATTATCAGTTGATAAAATTAGTAATAGAATCTTAGAACTTGAAAATGATTTTGGGAAGCTAGATTCTACGGTTGCATTTATTATTGCTCGAGAAATTGGGGAGGGAAAGTTTGGAAAGTTTGAAAGTTTATTGGAAAGGATTGATATTGGTATTCGTGTTGGGTTTGCTTATATGACACTAGGAGTTGTGGCTAGTCCTATTGAAGGTTATACTGGTTTGAAGATTGGCAAAACTCGAAATGGTGAAGATTATTTTATTGCGAGTTTTAGTGGTCCGATTCGGAGTGCTGGGACTACGGCGACTTGTTTGGTTTTGATGTTGATTGATTATTTAAGAGAGAGTTTTGGTTTTGTAAAATATGATCCGAATAAAGAAGAAATTGAGAGATATGTTGTTGAGAATAGGGATTTTCATGAGAGGGTTGCTAATTTGCAGTATTTTCCGACAGAAGAAGAAATTAGATTTTTAGCTAGTAATTTACCTATACAAATTGATGGGGATCCTACTGAGAAGTTAGAGGTTTCGAATTATAAGGATTTGAAGCGGGTTGAGAGTAATAGAATTAGGGGTGGTATGTGTTTGGCTTTTTCTGAGGGTTTAGCTCAGAAGGCCGGAAAGGCTTTAGGTAGATTGAAAGGGGTTAGAAAAAATGGGGTGAAGTGTTTTGGATTTGATTATTTGGAAAATTATTTAGTTTTACATAAAAAAAGGGAGGCTGGTGATAAAGATATTAAAGCTACTTATATTAAAGATTTGGTTGCTGGGCGTCCGGTTTATGGACACCCTGGTCGGTCGGGAGGTTTTCGTTTTAGATATGGAAGAGGACGTACGGCTGGTTTTAGTGCGGTTTCTGTTCATTCTGCTAGTATGGGTGTTACGGGTGGATTTTTATCTCATGGTACACAATTAAAATTAGAGAAGCCTACGAAAGGGTGCGTTATTACTAGTTGTGATTCTATTGATGGTCCGATTGTGAAATTAAAGAATGGTTCGGTTAGGAGGTTGAGGGAATATGAAGAAGCTTTGAAGTTATATAATAATAATGAGATTGAAGAAATTATTTATTTAGGAGATATTTTGTTTCCGATTGGGGATGTTATAGATAGGAATGCTGATTTGGTTCGTGCTGGGTATGTGGAAGAATGGTGGCGGGCTAAAGTTCGGGATTTAGGAATTAAAGTTCGGGATTTAGGAAAGGTTGATTTGGATTTAGCTATTGAGTTAGGTGAAAAATATAATATTCCATTATACCCCGAATTTATTTTTTATTGGTCTCAGATTTCCAATGAAGAATTTGTTGGTTTGTTGAAGTGGTTGAATGGTGCTGTTTGGAGAGGTGGTAAATTGGTTTTGTCTTGGGAGAAAGCTATTAGAGAAGAGTTTGTTTTAGGTAAAAGAGCGCTTGAGATTTTGGGAATTAGGCATGAGGTTGTTTTAGATAATGTGGTTGTGAATGAAGATGCTAAAGCTTTTTTGTTTAATATTGGGAAGATTGATGTTTATAATGGAGAAGTTTTGGGATTTAAATTTGATGAATTAGATAGTAGGCCTGTTTTGGAGATTGTGAATTTTTTGTGTCCGATTGAAGTTAAAGATAAGGCTGGGACTTTTATTGGTTCTAGAATGGGTCGCCCGGAAAAAGCTAAGCTTCGAAAATTGACAGGTAGTCCGAATGTTTTGTTTCCGCTTGGAGATTACGGTGGAAGATTTAGTAGTGTTCAAGAAGCTGTAAATAAAGAAAGTATTAGAGGTGATTTTCCGATTTTCCGTTGTAAATGTGGAAATGAAGATATTTATGAAAGTTGTTTGAAATGTGGAGGAAAATGTGAGAGATTGAAGTTTTGTAGAGATTGTGGAGAAATTAAAAAAGGTGATTGTAAAATACATAAAAGTAGTTTTAATTTTTGGAATAGGAGAATAAATATTAATAAGTATTTTGAAGATGCGGTTTTAAGTTTGGGTTATATGGCTCATGATATTCCTCCGTTAATTAAAGGAGTTAAGCGATTAAATAGTGATTTGAAGATTCCTGAGAGATTGGCGAAAGGGATTTTGAGGGCTAAATTTAATTTGAGTGTTAATAAAGATGGAACGATTCGTTATGATGCTACTGAAATTCCATTGACTCATTTTAAACCTTTAGAAATTAAAGTTAGTATTGAGAAACTTAAGGATTTAGGTTATTTGAAAGATATTAAGGGAAATGATTTAATTAATAAGGATCAGATTTTGGAACTAAAGCCGCATGATATTGTTTTGCCTAATTGTAGCGAGTTGAAAAATGAGAGAGCTAGTGAGGTTTTTTTTAATATTGCAAATTTTGTGGATGAGGAATTGAGTAGGTTTTATAGTTTAGGTAAATTTTATGATTTTAAAAATACTAGAGATTTAATTGGTGTTGAAGTTGTTTGTATGGCGCCTCATAATTGTGCTGGAGTTATTGGTAGGGTTATTGGGTTTTCTGATATGCAGGGAATTTTAGCAAGTCCATATATGCATGCTGCTATGAGGCGGGATTGTGATGGGGATGAGTGCTCGGTTATGTTGTTGATGGATGTTTTATTGAATTTTAGTCGGGAGTTTTTGCCGAGTCATAGAGGTGGTCGTCAGGATGCTCCTTTGGTTTTGAATGCTAGGATTAGGGCAGGAGAGGTTGATGATCAGATTTTATTTTTGGAGATGTGTTCCAAATATCCTTTGAGTTTATATGAGGCGGCGGAAAATAGTGAGCATTCCAGTGTTGTTGATGTTGAGTTGGTTGGGGATAGGCTGAAGAGTGGTGTGGATCCGTTTGTCGATGCGGGTTTTACACATGATACTAATGATTTTAATTTTGGAAATAGTAATGGGGTGTATAAGAGTTTGCCGACAATGAAAGAGAAAGTTGCGGCACAGATGGAGTTGGTTGGGAAATTGCGTGGGGTGGATGAGGATGATGTTGCGCGGCTTGTTTTAGAGAGGCATTTTATTCGGGATATTCGTGGTAATTTGAGGAGGTTTGGGAAACAGGGCTTTAGGTGTTCGGCTTGTAATGCGAAATATAGGAGAGTTCCTTTGAAGGGTAGTTGTTTGAAATGTGATGGGAAGGTTATTTTTACAGTGAGTGAAGGAAGTGTTCGGAAGTATCTGGAGCCGGCTATGGAGTTTGTGAGAGATTATAATATTTCAAATTATACGAAAGAGAATATGGAGTTGATTGGAGATTATATTGAGTCGATTTTTGGTAAGGGGGAGAGTCAGGTTACTCTTGGGGTTTGAAGTGGTTTTGGTTCCAGAAGAAATCACATCGCCTTTGGCGCTGCATTTCTTGTGGAAGGGTTAGTTTGAAGTATATTTTAGAGTTGCATTAAAGTTATATAGATTTTAGATTGATTTGCAATATGGCTGTTAATATGAGTGAAATTAAGAAATATATATATGAGCATGGCTCTAAGCAGGTTTTAAATTCAGAATATAAAGCATTGTTTAGAGTTATTAAAACAGGTAACCCTAGGTTTGATCAAAAGTATTTTGAAAGTATAAAATCAAGAATTAGTGAGGTTCTTCCTAATGAAGGAAATATAGTCTTAAGTGATTTAGATGTAAAAATTGTTATGCATAATTTTGGCAAGAAAGGTTATAGTGAGGCGGGTTTTAATGTTGCTAAGGGGCAACCATATATTGTTAATGAAGATATTATAGACTATAAGGATTTAATACCTGTTTCTGAATTGGAGATTATTGAATTTCAGGGAAGTAAGCCCGTTAATTTTCGAGAATATAATGAAGAAGAAAGAATGTCCCAAGCTTCTGGTTTTCTTGAAAAAATAATAAAAGTCTCTAATTTTTCGGTTAAACCTTCTTTTTTAGAGATTGGAAAAAATACGGGTGATAATTTTTCTAGATGTTTTCCTGTTAGAAGATATTGTTTCAATAAAGAGTGAGTTTCTTTAAAGTAGTATTTAGACTTTTTCAAACTGAGTTTGTTTTTTTGGATTATGAGGTTTATATTTTATGATAGTATTAAGAAAGATAAAGAGGAGCTGATTTTTGGTTTTTGGATGTGTGTGGTTTAGTATATAGAAATATAAAAAGGAGAAAGATTTGTTTTTATTATGGGTAATGTTTTAATTGGTTTTCCAAACGAGCATGAAGATAAAATATATAATTATATAAGTGGTTTGAGAAATTTTATTAGATTTGATGGAGTTAAGTCTAAAGAAGGGGTTTCTGTTTCGCATATTGAAAAAGCTGTTAATGCAAGAAGAGAATTATTTGAAAATTTTAGTGATTATTTTCATTTTTTAGATAAATGTTCTAAGGGATTTAGTAAGTTGGATATTTATAAAAAAATTAATATAAGAGATTTTAACGTTGGGAAGGTTGAGAGAAGTAATGGTATTATAATTGATGATGATTTTTTAATTAGTGAGAGCATTAAGGGTATTGAGGAGTTGGCGCAAGACAAGGGAATTGTGGTTTCTTTGGTTAATAATAATATGGCATATAATACTTTTTAGTTATATTTAGAAATTGTTTTACAGTGGAGTAGTATCTAAGTTTTTTTAAAGTGATTTGACTTTTTTAGATAATGGGGTTTACACATTTACATTTACATACGGAGTATTCGCTTTTAGATGGAGCTACTAAGGTTAGTGAGCTTTTTGACCATGTGAAGAGTTTGGGGCAGGATTCTGTTGCTATTACTGAGCATGGAAATATGGGGGCTATTATTAAGAAGTATAATGCGGCGAAGAAGGCTGGTGTGAAGTTGATTATGGGTTGTGAGGTTTATGTTTGTGATAATATTGAGGTTAAAGATAAAGATGCGAAACGGTATCATTTGGTATTGCTCGCGAAGGATTTGGAGGGTTATCAGAATTTGGTTAGGCTTGATTCGATTGCTAATAGTAAGGGTTTTTATTATAAACCTAGGATTGATAAAAAATTACTGAAAGAGTATTCGAAAGGCTTGATTTGTACTACGGCTTGTCTTGCTAATGATATTGCTCAGGCGGTTATAAAGGGAGATGAAGATAAGGCTCGCGATTTAATTCAGGGTTATGTTGATATTTTTGGGAAAGAAGATTTTTATTTAGAGGTTGAGAATCATGGGATTCCTGAGGAAGCGAAAGTTGTCGAATTTTATCGGAGAGTTGGTGAGGAGATGGGAATAAAAATTGTTGCGACTTGTGATGCTCATTTTTTAAAGAAGGAAGATTCTTATGCGCATGAGGTTATGCTTGCGATTCAGACGAATGGGGATATGAATGTGGATAAGCGGTTTAAATTTAGTGGTAGTGGTTATTGGATTCATAGTGAGGAAGAGATGCGGAAATTGTTTCCTAATAATCAAGAGTATTTAGATAATACTTGCGAGATTGCTGATAGGTGTAATGTTGAGTTAGAGATGGGGGAGCCGATTTTTCCTGATTTTGATTCGCCTGACGGAATGAGTCACAAAGAGCATTTGTATAAATTATGCAAAGAGGGAGTGGATAGGATTTATGGTGAGAAGGATAATTATGAGGAGGCGATTGATAGGATGAATTTTGAACTTAAAGTGATTGGTAATATGGGGTTTGAGGCGTATTTTTTAATTGTTGCGGATTTTATTGAGGATGCTAAAAATCATTGTCAGGTTGGTCCTGGTCGAGGGAGTGGTGCTGGATCGATTGTTGCTTATAGTTTAGGTATTACTCAGCTTGACCCGTTGGAATTGGGTTTGTTATTTGAGAGGTTCTTGAACCCAGATAGAATTTCTTTGCCAGATTTTGATGTTGATTTTGGAGATAAGGATATTGTTTTGGATTATGTTCGGAAGAAGTATGGTGAGGATAAGATTTCGTTGATTGGGACTTTTGGGACGATGAGTGCGAAGGCGGTTTTGAAAGATGTGATGCGGGTTTTTAGGGTTCCGTTTAATGAGGCTAATGCGATTACGAAGCTAGTTGTTGAGAAGACTATTGATAGGAGTTTGAATGCGGAGAGAGATGGGCATTTGACTGAAGAAGCTCGGCAGTTGAGGGATTTTGAAAAGAAGTTTTCTAAGATTTTTGATATTGCTAGGAGACTTGAAGGTTGTGTTCGGCATAAAGGAGTTCATGCTTGTGGTGTTGTTTGGGGGAAGAAGGCGATTGCTGAATATGTTCCGACTTATGCTAAGAATGGGGATGTGATTACGCAAATTGAGGGGCCTGATGTTGAGACTTATGGTTTGGTTAAGTTTGATTTTTTGGGACTGGAGACTTTGAATGTTGTGAAGAAAGTTTTGGACGCGATTGGGAAGGATTCGGAGTGGCTTGAAAATATTCCAATGGATGATGATAGTGTTTATGAGATGCTTAGGAATCAAAAGAGTATTGGGGTTTTTCAAATAGAGAGTGAGGGAATGAGAAAGGTTTTGGCACAGGTTAAGCCTACGAGTTTTGATGATATTATTGCGATTGTTGCACTTTATCGTCCTGGGCCTATGCAATATATTCCTACTTATGCAGATAGAAAAGCTGGGAAGGAGCAAGTTAGTTATCCACATCCTAATGCTGAGAAAATTTTGGCGCCAACTTACGGGATTATGGTTTATCAGGAACAGGTGATGCAGTTGTCTCGTGCTTTGGCAAATTTTAGTGCTGGTGACTCTGATGTATTAAGGAAGGCGATTGGTAAGAAGAAGATTGATTTGATGAATAAAATGGAGAAGCAGTTTAAGGATGGGTGTGTGGAGTTTTCTGGGATGGATGCCCAGGATGTGAATAAGTTGTGGGATGATATTGTGAAATTTGCGGCTTATAGTTTTAATAAATCTCATGCTGCTGCCTATGGTTTGATTTCGTACAGAACTGCTTATTTGAAGAGGTATTATCCGGTTGAGTTTTATGCCGCTACTATTTCTTCTGCTATTCGTAATCCTGAAAAGTTGGCGTTTTACTTGGAGTCGGCTAGGCAGGAAGGGATTAAAATTTTGCATCCGGATATTAATAATTCTAAAGAAGATTTTTCGGTTGACTTGGTTGAGGTTGAGGATACACTTACTTCTGATATAAGTGATGATGTGATTAAGAATGATATTGTTAGAGAGGGTGGGTTTGTTGAGAAAGATGGGAAAAGATATGAGAAGGTTATTCGGGTTGGTTTGTCTGGGATTAAGAATGTTGGGGGAGAGGCTATGATTAAAATTCTTGAAGGACGGCCATATAAGTCTTATCAGGATTTTGTTGATAGGGTTGATTTGTCTAAAGTAAATAAGAGAGTTTGTCATAGTTTGATTTCGGTTGGATGTTTTGATAATATGGGAATTAATCGGGCGAGTTTGCTTTCAGTTTATGATAAAGTTTCGAAAAGTGTTAATTCGTGTGAGAAGCAGATGTGTTTGTTTGGTGAGGGTGTGAGTGGAGTTGTTGAATATCCGGATTTGCCTTCGTTAAGTTTGAAGGAGAGGTTGGATTTGGAGGCTGAATTGTTGGGGATTTGTGTTTCTGGTCATGCGGTTGATGCTTTTGCTGAATCTAAGGATAAAGAGTTTTCTGCTTTTGATAAGTTGAAGGATGATATTGAAGTGGATGTTTTTGGATTAGTTAAGAGGTTTAGTAAAATTGTGACTAAGAAGGGAGATGATATGGCGTTTATGGATATTAGTTCGAAGACTGGAGATTTGAAGGTTACTATTTTCCCTAGAGATTTTGAGAAAATGAGAGAGGTTGCTGATGAGATTAAAGAAGGGAGTGGTGTTAAAGTTTCTGGGCGGTTTAAGGAAAATGAGGAGTTTGGAGATGCGTTGATTGCTAAAGAGGTTATGATTTGTAAAGCTGTTTGATTTTTATATTTTTATAGAAATTGTAAAGAATTTATATAATTATTTTAATTTAACTGCAGTTCCATAGGCCAACATTTCGGCCGCACCTTGCATTATCATTGAAGTTGAAAATCTTACTCCGATTATTGCGTCGGCTTTCATTTCTATTGCTTCGTTTACCATTCTATTGAATGCTTCTTCTCGAGCTTGGGTTGTCATTTGGGTATATGATTTTATTTCTCCGCCTACAATGTTTTTTAGTCCGGCTCCAATATCTCGACCAATGTTTCGTGCTCGTATTGTATTTCCTTTTGCGACACCTAAGACTTTTACTGTTTTTTTATCTGGAACTTCAAATGCTGTTGTTGTGATTATTTCTACCATTATTTTTTATCCCTCCTTTTTTCAATTTTATTTTCTTCTTTGTTGAATGTGATTAATGCTATTCCTATTGTTATTGGAACTAGTGCTGGGATTATTGCATGAGTTTTTATTATAATTGCTATTCCTATAATTATTCCTGTTATTCCGAGGATTATCGACTCTTTTGTCATTGTTTATTTTAGTTAGTTTGGTTTATAAGTTTTATTAGATGGTTGTATTTTTAATAAACCAGATATCGGTTCCTGACCGTTTCCATGATTTTCTAAAAGAGTTTAAATCTCCCGAAAAGGTTTTTTCTTCTTTTTCGATTGCGTCTAAAAAATAAACAAAATCAAGTTTTTGGTTTTTCTTTCCGTAGCTGTTGTCAAAATCTTCAACAATGTCATTTGAACTTAAAACTAACCTACCGCTCACTATTCTGAGTTTGTGGCCCATTTCTGGATAAGCTTTGTAATAAACTTCGGAACAAACTAATTCGTTGTCAGTTGCAAAATCAAAATCAAAATCGTATTTTTTTCCGTAGTGTTCGAATGCTGTTAGTAGTGAATTTAGTTTTTCTTCTTTTGATGTGGTTGGTCTTAGTACGCCTAAATAGTCTAGTTCTAAACTTTTTTCAATTTTAAAAGATATGACTCCTTCACTTTCTGCTTCGATGGTTCTTAGGTTTCCGTCCTTTAGAGTTATGTATAATTCAGGATAATTTTCTTTGATGTGGGTAGAAACTGGGATTCCGTTGATATTCCCGAAGTAGGAGTCTAATTCTGTTAGGTTTGAAATATAAATTGCTGTGTGTTTCCAGAATCCTGGAAGTCCGGCGTTGCTTAGGTACCAGTTTCTTCTTTGGATTAAGATATCTCCTGGCTCTAAGATAGATTTTATGTGTTCTATATCTTCTTTGTTAGCGAGTGTTTTGTGTCTTAGTGGAATTTTTGTGTCACCCATCCATTCTGCAACGTTTTTTTGTAAAGGAAACCATGTTTTGAACGTGTTTTTTTCGAAAAAGTTTAGAGCAGTTTTAAATTTGAAAGAGGCGTATTTTATTGAGGTTGTATGTTTTAACATTTCTTTGTGGTTGTTAATTGTTTCTTCTTTTAGTGAAGCTATTTCTTTTTGTTCTATTGTTGATATGTATGCGTATCCAGCGTTGGATCTAATTATTTTTGCCGGATCTGCTATTATGTTTGAAATCATTAGATGGGAATTTTTCGGAATTTCTAATTTGGAGTTTTCTTCGTTTAGTATATTTTTTAGGAATTCTATTTTTTCTGTTTTACTTATGACGTTAAATGCGGAAATATGTTTTGCCATAAATGGAGAGTATGCTAAGATGAAACTTTTTTCGTTTAGTTCTTTGTATTTTAAATAATTGATTTGATAGAAGAATTTGTTTTCTTCTTGGATTTTATCTAGTATTATTATGTACCTGAGATATTCGGCCCATTTTTCTAGTAAGAGTTGTTTTTCTTTTGAAGAGATATTGTTTACATTAATTCCTTCTAGTTCGTTTAATAGTGATATTTCTGATTCTTTTAGTTTGTCCATGTAGATTGAGAGGTAGGTTAATTCTTTGTTTATTTTTTCTTCTAGTTGTATTTTGTCAGAAAGTAGTATTTCGAAATTTGTTGCTGGAAACAAACTTAGTGTTATCCATAAAAAAATAAGTGAAATTATTGAAATAATTATTGTTAGTTTGTATTTTGCGATGTAATTTTTTAGCTTTGATTTACCTCCAAAAAAAGCTAATATGAATGGAATCCAACCGGTGGTATAAATTATGAATGCTATTAATATATGGTAAGGATAGAAAAATTTCATAAACAAGAAAAGAATAGCTATAAAATTAATGGCAAAACTTAGAAGGATCCAGGTGATTTTTTTCTTTATCTCTTTTTCCATTTAATGTTGTGAATCAATATAGTTTATATGTTTTTAGAGAGGTAGATAGAAAATTATTGTTGGAATTAGGATGGAACCCATTAAGAAACTTCGTCTTGTGCCGAATTCTATGCAGGTTAGGCCAAGGGTTGTTGAGGTTATTAGTACCATTAGTCCAAGTGGTCCGGTTAGATAGGTGATTATTATTGTTAGGAAGATTAGGACGATGATTGATATTTTTGTGTAGGGAATTTTGTGGATGTTTTTTGCTATTAGTTTTGATATTGTGAGAGATATTGGGATTGCGATTATTGCTGAGATGAGAATTGTTGTGAAGATTAGTGGGAGCGAGAGGTTTGTTGGGTTTGTGATTTGTGAGACTGTGAATGCGGCTCCGGTTCTGGATTTTTGGAATAAGATTAGGGTTAGGAAGGAGATTGACATGACGATTGTGTTTATGGAGCCTAAGAGAATTAGGAATTGTTCTCGGGTTTGTTTTCCTGTGATTTGGGATCCTATTATTGCGGCTTGGGATGAACCGAGGCCTGGGAAGAAAGAGCAGATTGGGGAGATTAGGATTGTTGCTAGGGTTGGTTTTAGAATTTCTTTTTTATTTAGTTTTTCTGTTTTTAAGGATTGTTTTGGTAGAACTGTTTTTGATTTTATTGAGTGGATGATGGTGGAAGTTGCGAAGAGTCCGGTTAGGAGTGGAAGGAGTGGGTTTTGGATATTTATATTTAGAGAGGCTAGTCCTAGAAATCCGGCCAATATGAATATCATGGTTGCTTTTATTTTTGAATTTTTTTCTGTTGAGATTAAGAAGATAGCTATCCAGATTAAGAGGATTCCCATCATGCGCTCTAAGAGTGGGTAGATTTTTGGTATTAGAAAGATGAAGGTTGGGATGATTACTATGAGGGAAATTATTGCTATTGTTGATCCTAGTAGTGTGAGTTTTAGAGCATAATGACCCTTTCCTTGTAGTAAGAGTTCGTGTCCTGGGAGAGTTGAGAGAGAGGTGTCTTCAGAGGGAGCGCCGAGGAAGATTGAGGGGATGAAGTCGATGAAGGTGTGGGTTATTGCCATTGAGATTACGAATACTATTAAGGTGTTGACTGGAGTTGTTTGGGTGAGAGTTAGGGCTAGGAGAGAGGTTGCTATTAAGTTGATGTGGATTCCTGGGATTAGGCCTGTAAAGGTTCCGGCTAGGATTCCTAAAAGTAAGGGAAGGATTAGGTTTAACATTTTAATTTATGAGAGACATTTTTTCTATTATGATTTGCTTTTTATTTTTGTAAATGTCTGGTTTTCCTTGGAATTTTATTTGATCGCCTTGTTTTAATATTAGAGGTACTTTATCGAAGATGATTAATTCTGCTTCGTGGTTTTGGAGTTTTATTGTTGTTTTGTATTGGGAGGTTTGGATTGAAAGAATTGTTCCGGTTTGAATTGGTTTGGACTGGGCAAGAAAAGAAATAATTAAGATGCCAATGAGAGTTAGTATTAGATTGAGTTTGTACAACTTCATTCTACTAAGAATTCTATTATATCCTTGTCTTTTAGTGTGTGCCCTAGTCCTATTACTTGGCCGCCGAATTTACTGGATGGACCCCAGACACGTGATCTCTTTACTTTTTTTGACATACCTTTTCTTACTTTCTCTGTTGCGTCTTTAAATGTTGAATTTTTCTTTAGAATCATTGGGTCTGGGCTTGGGGATTTTTTCGGTTCTTTTGTGTAGACTCTTATTATTGGAAATGTTTTGAATATTTTTTGTGTTAGTTTTTTTAATTCTAGTTTTGTTGGAGAGTTTGAGAAGAAGATGTAGTCGTATTTTTTGTATTTTGATTTTAGGTTTGCTTTTATTTTTCGGGATTCGCTTTCTGAGAGCAGATCCGATTTATTGAGTATTAAAATTATCTTGGCGTGAGTTCTGTAATAGAAATCCTCGGCTTTTTTTATTTGGTCTAGGTTATCTATTACTATTAGAAGTGTATCAGTTGAGTTTATTAGAGATTTGTCGTGGTTTGGGAATGCTGGGATGTCGATGATTTGTATTTGTGCGTCTTCGTGATAGAATGTTCCTAATTGTGGCTTGTGAGTTGTGAATTCGTGGGGTGATATTTTGGTTTGTTGTTTTGTTAGGGTTTGGAATATTGTGGATTTTCCAGTGTTTGGAAATCCGGCTAGGACGCATTGCATGTCGGCTTTTTTTATTCCGGCTTGTCCACCTTTGCCTGATTTTTTTTGTTTGATTATTGAAGATTTTATTTTTTTATAACGATTTGTTAGGTTTTTTCTCATTTTTTCGGAGGATTTGTGTTTTGGAACTTCTTTCATCATTATTTCTAGGCATTCTAGTCTTTCTTGGTCTGATGTTGCCTTGAGGTACTCTTCTTCGGCTTTTTGGTAGAATGGAGATTGGTTTGTGCTTGCCATAAGGTTTTTAATCTTTGTAGGTTTATGAATTTTATGGAGAAAGTGATTGTTTTGTGTTGGGTTTTTATTTTAATGTTGGGTTTTGTTTTTGCCAGTGATTGGGCTGAAATTAATATTGATGGTGAGGTGAAAGATACTGTAGATGCAGTAGAGGTTGTAAATATTGATGAAAATGATGGTGATGATATTGATTCTTCCTCTGTGAACACTGAAGATGTTTCTGTTTCTAGGGATTTTACTGGAGATACTTTTTATACTGGTAGTTTTTATACTGCGCTTGGAGTTGGTATTGTTGTTTTGATTGGGATGGGAATTGTTGTTTGGTTGTTGATTCGTGGGCCTAGGAATAAGTGGGAGAAGTAGGTAAATTTATAAGTGATTTAGCTATGTTTTTGTTATGAAGAGGCAAGTTGTGATTAATTTTTCAGATAAATTTTTTTATCCCCTGATATTTGCTGTCCTTTTGATTAGTGTTGGTTTTGGATATGCATATGTTCTTGATGGTTCTGGTGACCCTTCTGTTATGGGACATAGTTCTGGGGAAATTGAGAATCTTTGTTTAAGTAATGGGACGAATTGTGATTTTCTTGCTAATGCTAGTACTGGGAGTGTTTCATTGGTTCAAGATGATTGTTATTGGAGAGCTCTTTGTACTGATGGTCATTCGTGTGGTGGGTATTATGAGAACTTTTGTGATGTTGGTGATTATGTTACTGGCATTAGTGCACAATATCAAGCCTTTAGTCATCAAAGTTGGGCTCATTCTGTTTATTGCTGTAAGGTTGCTTGATTTTTATTAGTAAGGTTTTAAAGTTGTGAGTTTTTTATTTTGCTATGAGATTAGCTGCTTTATTTAGTGGAGGAAAAGATTCTAGTTTGGCCTTGCATCGAGTTTTGTCCCCAAGGGATAACTCTGGTGAGCCTAAATCTGGATATGAAGTTAAGTATTTGTTGAATATTGTTTCAGAAAATGAAGATAGTTTTATGTTTCATAAGCAGGATTTTGGTTTGCTTGAAGCTCAAGCTGATAGGTTGGGAATTGAGATGGTTTCTATTGGGACGAAGGGGGAGAAGGAGAAGGAGTTGGATGATTTGAGGGAGTTGATTGGTGGAGTTAAGGATAAAGTGGATGGAATTGTTGTTGGAGGGATTGCGTCTTCTTATCAGGGCGAGAGGGTGAGGAAAATTTGTGATGAGATGGGTCTCGAGTTTATGGCTCCGCTTTTGGACATTAAGCCTGAGGATTTGTGGGACGAGTTGTTGAGTGATGGATTTGAAGTTGTTATAATTAAGATTACTTGTGATGGGATTGGTAAAGAGTGGCTGGGACGGGTGATTGATAAATGTGCTTTGAGTGAATTGAGGGCTTTGAGTGAGAAATATAAATTTAGACTGGATTTTGAGGGCGGAGAGGCGGAGAGTTGTGTTTTGAATATGCCTGGATATTCTTCTAAGATTGAGATTGACTTTAAGGTGGAAAGCGAAGGAGAATTTCGGCATTTTATGAGGGATGTTAAGGTTAAGTGAGAGAAGTTATTTTAAAGGTGGATTGGGATGGTATTATATGAAAAGTGAATTGGTTTTGAAGGCTAGGAAATTTGCAACGAAGAAACATGAGGGGCAGCTTAGGAAGGGAGGGGGTCGTTATGTTGAGCATCCTATTCGGGTTGCAAGAATTGTTAGGAAGTTTAAGCAGTGTGTGCGGATAGATGAGCTTGTTGCTGCCGCGCTTTTACATGATACACTGGAAGATACGGATACTGGGGTTAGTGAGCTTCGGGAAAATTTTGGCGAGGTTGTTGCGTTACTTGTTGTTGAGCTTACTTCGGATGAGTTGAGATCGAAAGTTGTTGGGAAGACGGAGTATTTGGCAGATAAGTTTTCGAATGAAAAGGGTATTAGTAGCTGGGCGCTTGTGATTAAGCTTGCCGATCGTTTGGATAATATCTCGGACCTAGATGTTGTTGATGTAGAATTTGCTCAGAGGTATAGGTTTCAGACGATTACTTTGTTGAATAATCTTGAGAAGAAGAGGCATTTAACTCGGACACATAAGAAGTTGATTGTGGAGATTAAGAAGAAATTGAAGGAAGCTGGCTCATGAAGGTTGATTTGCATATGCATTCTACTGCTTCTGATGGTAAGTTGAGTCCTGAAGAGTTGGTTGATTGGGCTATAAAAAAAGAGTTGTCGGTTATTGCTGTTACTGATCATGAGGTTGTTGATGGGTCTAGAAAAGCTATTGAATATGCGAAAGACAAGGGCGTGGAGGTTATTTCTGGTATTGAGATTGGGGCTGATGACGAGAAGATTGATGTTTATGATGTTCATATTGTTGGTTTGTTTTTGGATTTGGAGAATAAGGCGTTGCTTGAGTTGTCTGAAAAATTAATGAAGGCTAGGGCGGTTCAAAAGAAAGAGATGATTTGTTTGCTTAATGAGTTGGGTTATGAGATAACGTTTGAGGAGTTGAAAAAAGAGAGTGGCGGTATTAATTATGGGCGTCCGCATATTGCTAGGGTTTTGATGAGGAAGTATGATGAGTTTGAATCCATGGGGGATGTTTTTGATAAGTTGTTGGGTTATCGCTGTGTTGCGGATGTTAGGCAGTGGAAAGATAGTATGAAGAATACTATAGATATAATTCATAGTGCTGGAGGTGTTGCGGTTTTGGCGCATCCGATGCTTTACAGTGACGCTGAGAATATTGTTGATAGATTTTTTGAGTGTGGAGGAGATAGTATTGAAGTTGATTATTTTTATGAGAATAGGAAAATTAGTGTAGGTGAGGCTGGCGAGAAGGTTAAGCGAGCTGGGGAGATTGCGAAAGAGAAAGGTTTTGTTGTTTCTGGTGGTGGGGACTTTCATTCGGATGTTGATCCTCATGAGATAGGGGATTATGGCGTTAGTTTAGAAGAGTTTGGGAAATTGAGGAAATATTGGGGGGAGAAATGGGGGAAATGAATGCAGATTTTTTAGAGAGGTTTTATGAGTTTAGTTGAAGAGGTTAAGAAGAAGCGGGAGTTTTCTGGACTGCCCGATTCTGTTGTTTTGCGAGCCTTAAATGAGAGTGGCGATGATATTAAGGAGAGTCGGAAATTATTGCGGAAATATTTTGGGGTGTTTTTGACTAATAAGGTAATAAAAGGAAAGGGAGATTTGTTGAAAGTTCATATGTCTAGTAAGAAAAGGAATTATGAAGAGTTTTATTCTGGGATTTTTGACGTTGTTGGGGACGTGAAATCTGTTATTGATTTAGGGTGTGGAGTTAATGGGTTTTCGTATGAGTTTTTACCTAAAGGTGTTGAATACATTGGAGTGGAGGCGGCTGGGCAATTGGTTGGTTATATGAATGATTTTTTTGAAGCGGAGGATTTTGATGCTAAGGCTATCGAAGGAGATTTATTTGATGTTGATAATGTTGTGGAAATTTTAAGGCGCGCAAAGAAGGATCGAGTCGTTTTTATGTTTCAGGTTGTGGATGCGTTGGAGAGTATGAAGAGGGATTTTTCTAAAGAGCTGATTTCTTTAGTTATGGGTAATTCTGAATGGTTGGTTGTTAGTTTACCTACGGTTAGTTTGGGTGGGAGGAAGAGATTTGAGGTTGATAGAAAGTGGTTGGTCGATTTCTTGAAGGGTGATTTTGAGATTAGGAAGGATTTTGAGATGTTTGGGGAGAGGGTTTTGGTTGTTGGGAATAAGTAGAGTGCAATAATTCTTTTAAGGGGATTTTGCGGGATTTTGCTATGGAAGATGGAAATATTTTGACAATTAATGAAGAGCAAGGAAAGATACCTAGCCAATTTAATGATTTAGGCGAATGGGTTAAAGATAAGGTTCCTGGTATAATTGTGGTTCATAGTGTTACATTAGGGCTTCGTCCTTATGGGGAAGTTTCTGTTAGTTATTCTGTTGGAAGTAAGAAGGTTGTAGGGTATGACTATGGCGGACTTGATTTGATTGCTGATATTGTAAGGGGTTAATTTTTTAGAGCGTTAGATATTTAAGGTTGGTTTTTTTTGTTGGAATATGATATATGTTGTTGGTCATTTGAGTCCGGATAGTGATTCGGTTTGTTCTAGTGTCGCTGTTGCGGAATTGCAGAGGCAACTTGGGAAGGAATGCGAGGCGAGAGTTGCTGGGAAAATTAATGATGAGAGTCTGTTTATTTTAGAGAAGTTTGGTGTTGAGGCACCTGAAGTAATGGATAGTGCAGATGATGAAGATATAATTTTGGTTGATCATAGTGATTTATCTCAGGGGGTTGATGGTTTGGATAAGGCTAGAATTTGTGGAATAGTTGACCATCATAAGCTTGGAGATGTTGAGACAAGTGTTCCGGTTGAGGTTTTAGTCCGACCGATTGGATGTACTTGTACTATTGTTAAGAGTTTGTATGATTATTATGGGAAGGAGATTAGTAAGGAGATTGCTGGGTTGATGCTTTGTGCTATTCTTAGTGATACGGTAATTTTTAGATCTCCGACTACTACTGAGGAAGATAAAAAGATAGTTAAGGAGTTGGCTAAGATTGCTGAGGTTGAAGATGTTGAGGAGCTTGGGATGGAGATGTTTAGGGTTAAGTCTGCGGTTGATGGGGTTAGCGCGAAGGATTTGGTTTTGAGGGACTATAAGGATTTTGACATGGGCGGGAAGAGGGTTGGGGTTGGACAGTTGGAATTGGTTGATTTGGGGATGTTGGATGGTAGAGAGGATGAGTTATTAGAGGAGATGGAGAGGTTGAAGGATGATGGGCGAGATGCGGTGTTTTTGATGTTGACGGATATTATGAAGGAGGGTACGCTTTTGCTTTGTATTTCTACTGGTGCTGATTTAAGGGAAGAGGTTTTTGGGGAATCGGATAATGGTTGGTATGATGAGATGATGAGTAGGAAGAAGCAAGTTGTGCCTAAATTGGAGGAGTATTTTGGATGAAATTTCAAAAGAAGGTTTTGGATAATGGGTTGACTGTTTTGTTTGAGAAGCGAGATGTTGATGTGACGACTGTGATGCTTGGAGTTCGGTATGGTTCTGGATATGATTCTTTGAAAGAGAAGGGGATGGCGCATTTTATTGAGCATTTGTGTTTTAAGGGGACAGAGAAAAGGACTGCTAAAGAGATAATTGATGAGCTTGAAAAGATTGGTGGGGATGTTAATGCTTATACTAGTGATGAGGCTACTGCATATCATGTTAAGTTGCCTAGTAATCATTTGAATGTTGCTATGGATGTTTTGTTTGATATTTTTTTCAATCCTATTTTTCCTGAGGAAGATGTGAAGAAAGAAGCTAGTGTTATTTGTGAGGAGATTAAGATGTATAATGATAATCCTATGAGGCATAGTTTGGAAATAATAGAGAGTAATTTGTTTGAGTCTCCGTTTGGTGTTAGTGGAACTGGTTTGCCTGAGGTTGTTAAGGCTATGACTCGAGAGCAGTTGTTGAAGAAACATGATGAGATTTATATTCCTAAGAATTCTATACTCTCAGTTGTTGGGAATAATGATTTTGAGGAGATTGTTGCTTTGGCTGAGAAGTTGTCTAGTGTCAAGAAGAATAATGAGATGGAGCTCGAGTTTCCTAAGGTTTGTAAGAGGAATTTGGATAGTGAGGAGAAGCGAGATGGTTTGGAGCAGGCGAATGTTGTTCTCGGGGTTCATTTTCCAAAGGCAGGTGAAAGGGCGAGTTATGCGAGTGAAATTTTTTCTGCTATTCTTGGACAAGGGATGAGTTCGAAACTTTTTACTGAGGTTAGGGAGAAGAGGGGTTTAGTTTATGGTATAAAGAGTTATTTGGATAATGGGAAAAATTATGGTTATTTGATTATTTGGGCTGGGACAGATCCTTCTAATGTTGAGAAGGTTAAAGATATTTCTAGAAATGAGTTTGCTAAAATGAAGGATATTACTCAAGAGGAATTAGATGAAGCGAAGGTTCAAGTTGTTGCGAATAGGAAGGTTGAGAGTGAGGGAAGCGGAGAGACTGCGGTTAATTTGATTATGGAAGAGATTAAAGGGGATGCTGAAGATTATTATAATTATGAGGCTGGGATTGGCGAGGTGACGCTTGAAGATATTAAAGAGTTGGCTGAGAAAACAGAGTTTGCTTCTTTTAGTTTGGGGCCTTAGGTAGGTTTAAAATAATGTTTGGATTTTGTTTTTTATGGTAAAGATTGTTAGTGTGCCGCGGATTAATGCGCTTGGAAAGATTGGTCCTGAGAAAATGAGCGAGGCTGTTTTGGGTGAGGTTGGACTTGATTTTGAGAAGATTAGTGTTGATAATGAAAATATTGCTAAAGATGAGAGAATTGTTTTTGAGGGAGCTCGGAAGGTTTTTTCAAAAGGCGAGGTGGCTTGTTTTGTAGGGGGAGATCATTCGATAACTTATCCTATTTTTAGTGCGTTCGTCGAGAAAAATAAAGAGCCGTTTTTGATAGTTTTTGATGCGCATGCGGACTGTATGCCCGCGATGAAAGAGCCGACACATGAGGAGTTTTTGAGGGGTGTTATTGAGGAAAATTTTGTGGAACCAGAGAATGTTGTTTTGATTGGGGTTCGTAAAATTGAGAAAGAGGAAGGGGTTTTTTTAAGAGAGAAAGGAATTAAAGTTTTTGGGGAGATTTATGATGTTGAGGCTGTTGCGGATTATGTGACTGAGAAGGCGATGGGGAAAGACGTTTATGTTTCGGTTGATATTGATGTTTTGGATCCGGCTTTTGCTCCCGGGGTTAATTATAGTGAACCGAACGGTTTGTCTTCTAAGGAGTTGTTTTATTTATTGAAGAGAGTTTTTGCTATTCGTGGGATGAAGTGTTTGGATGTTGTCGAGGTTTGTGTTGATAAGGATGAGAAGTATGATTTTCGAACGGTTAAGGTTGCGGCTAAGATTGTTTCTGATTTTGTAAGAGTTTCTTGATGTTTTGAATTTGATTTTTGTTTAGTATTTTTTCTAATTGGGATTTTGTTGCGTTGAAAATATTTTCCAGAGAGATGAATTCTTTTAAGAGTTTTTTTGCATGAGTTGGACCTATTCCTGGAAAGCCTTCTAATATGAATTGTTTTTGTTCTTCTTGTGTTAGTTTTGATTTTGTTTGTCTGATGCCAAATTCTTGTTTTGATTTCCCTTGGCGTCTTGCTATTTGTATTAGAAATTTTGTGGTGTCTCTTTCGTTTTCGGTGTAGATAATTGGTATTTGGTTTGCAACTGAAAGTATTGTTCCTCGGATTGCGTTTTGGTGGATGTTTGATTTGTAAGAAAAGTCGAAGCCCTCTATAATTAAGAAATTGTTTGGATATTTTTGCATTTCTTTTATTTGATTGAAAAGTCGCTTATCTGTTATTGAGGCTAGAAAATCTTTGTAGGTTTTTCTTTCGATGATTGTATCGCTGATTAGATAGTCTCCGATTTCTAAGATTTCTTCTTGAATTACTGCTTTTTGTTCTATCAGATTTGCTTTGATTAGGGAATTATTTTCTCGCTTATCTATTATGATTGGGTTTTTTGGGTTTGGGCAAATTTGGGTTGATTTTGTTTTGGATTTTGAGAAGATGTTTTCTATTTCTTTCATAATAAATGTTCTTGGTATTCTTTTGGTTTATTTTCGAAGTCCTTTTTTATTTGGTTTATTGCCGAGTGCATTCTTTTTTCTTTGTGATGTGCGGCGTAGTGAAAGGTTTCGTCTAAGGTTTTTTTTGTTACCAAGATTTTTAGTTTTCCTTTTGATAGTCTTGCTGTTCTTCCGGCTCTTTGGATTTTTCGGATTGCGGAAGGTATTGGTTCGTAGAAAATGACTTCGTTAACTTCTGGAATATCTAATCCTTCTTCGGCGATCGAAGTTGCTACTAGAATATTTATTTTTCCTTCTTTGAATTTTTCTACCATTTCTTTTTGTTCTTTTTGTTTTAATCCGGTTTTCCTTCCTTTTCCGTGATCTTTTATTGCTTGACCTACAAAGTTATCTGCATTAATCCCTTCTATTTTGTTTAGGGTTTCTGAAATTGTTCTAACGGTTTCTCTGAATTGTGCGAATATTATTATTTTAGAATTAGATTCTTCGGAGAATTGTTTTTTTACGATTTCTTCTAATTTTGCTAGTTTTGGATGTTCTTGATTGAGTGTTTGTGAGAGTGTGTATGCTTTTGAGAATGCGGGGTCGGCTACGAGTTTTTGGACTCCACGGGATTTTTTTTCTGAGGCTTGTTTGTATAAATCTTTCATGTAGGCTATAAATGAGGATATGGTTTGAGTTTCTAGGAGAGTTAGAGCGTGGGATATTTTTAGTGCGGTTGCTGTGGCTGAGACTGCTAGCATTTTATTTAGGTCTTTTTTCTTTTTGATTTCTTTCATTAATCTTCCTTGGAGTTTTAGAAGCATTGTTTTAGAGGCGTATCCAAACAGAACTCTTCTGTGTTTTAGTTCTGAAACTTTGCGATTAAATATAGTTTCTAAGAGAACTTTTATTTCTACGAATTCTGGTGGGAAGATGACTTCTATTTTTTCGAATTCTAATTCTTGAAGATAGGGTTTGACGTCGGGAGAATCTCGAGTTCTGATTTCTATTGCTTTGATTCCTAGATTCTCGCAAACTTGTTGAATTGTTTTTTTGTCTCCTCCTGGGGAAGCTGTTAGGGCTAATACTCTAGGGTTTGTTGCTTGCGCCTTGTATCTTTGAGCTATGTTATTGTAGGCGTAATTTTTTAGGCATCGGTGACATTCATCTACAACCAAGAGGGATACTTCATCTAATTTATAGAGCTCCTTTTTTATGTCGTTTGCTATACATTGGGGTGTTGAGAAAATGAATTCTGCAGTCTTCCATATTTTTTTTCTGGAATCACTTGGAGTTTTTCCGGTGAAGAGTTGCATATCGGCCCAATCTTCTGGTAAATTTTTTTTGAATGATTCGAAGTGCTGTTCTATTAAGGGTCTTGTTGGCGCGAGGATTAGGATTTTTTCTAGAGGGTGGGATTTAAAGCGTTCGATTGAAAGCATAATGGCTAGAAGGGTTTTTCCAGTTCCAGTTGGGAGGATTACTATGCAGTCTTTTTCTTTGCAAGTTTTGAATATTGCGGATTGGTATTCTCTTGGGGTTAATTTTAGTTCTTTCATGTTTTGGAAAAATTAAACGGGTTTATAGTTTTACTTAAGTGGTTTTTCTGCTAGTTCTATTATTTCCTTTAGGATTGTTTTCTTTTCTTTTCTTTTCTTTCTTTGTGGTTTGACTTTTTCAGCTTCGTCGAAATATTTTTTTGTTTCTATATATCCTGCTTTTGCAATTTTTTTGTAGTTTATTATTTTGTAGGAATTGAAGTTTTTTAGGTTGGGTTCTATTAGGATGAGTTTTGAGGTTAGTGGTATTTTTGTTTCGGTTTGGTTTTCTATGTAGTATTTTGAGACGGTTTTTAATATAGTGAATCTTGCGATTAGACTGTTGAGTAGGCCTTTTCTTGGATTGTGATAGTGGTAGTTTTTTGTTTTTTTGTTTACCACATTTATTGCGAGTTTTATGTTTTTCTTTTTGGCTACCTCTATTGGTAGATTTGAGCTTACGCATCCATCTATGAATGTTTCTTTTTTTATTTTTTTTGCGGTTAGAATTCCTGGTATGGCTATTGAGGCTAGTATGGCGTCATATATTGAGAGGTTGTCTTTATGTGTAAAAATTTTTTTCTCTCCGTTTTTGATGTTGGTTGCTATTATTTTTAGAGGAATTCTTGCCTCTGACATTTTTTTGTTTTTGAAAATTTCTTTTAAGAATGTTTTTGCTTTTTTGTATTCTATCCTTCCTTGTAAATATTTTAGCTCGAATAAATCCTTAGTCCTTAGTCCTTCTATCTTTTCCTTGATTGTTTCGGATGTGTTTCCTATCGCGTATAGTGCTCCTATTACGCTTCCCATGGAAGTTCCGATTATTTCTGAGGGTCGTAAGTTATTTTCTTCTAGAAATTCTATTGTTCCAATGTGTGCTAGGCCGAAAGAGGATCCTCCTGATAGAATTAGGGAGAAGGGTTTTGTTTGTAGCTGTTTTTTTGTGAAGAATATTTGTTTTGACATTATATAAAGAAGCTCCAGCCTAGGATTATTGCTATTACGGTGAATAGTGTTATCCATAAATTTCTACTTGCGTAAAATATTTTTGAACCGTCGAGTCTTCCTATTGGTATGATTGACCAAGCAATGAAGTAGATTGATAGTTTTGCAAAGAGTTCGAATCCTATTAAGTAGGCTACCACGGCCGCTATTAAATTTATGATTATTCCCCATGTCGCTATTGATGCTACGTGCCATTCGGTAACTTGAGTGAATCTATATATTCCATGTTTTTTTGCTACTCTTTCTGTTTTTGCCTTGATATCAAATTCTAATATTGCTAACCACAAAATGAAGCCTTTTGAGATAAGTGCCACAATTAGAGGTAGCCATACCATAGGGATTGGATTTTTGAAGTGATCTCTTTTTTTGAATCCGTATTGTTGCAATGTCCAGAATTTTATTTTTATGGCTGTTTCGAAATATTGACTGACTATTTTTTTTGTTAGTATGTTTAATGTTAATATAATTAAGAAAATTAAGAAGGCTGCTCCTAGTATTTCGGTGTTTTTGAATGCTGTAGCTAGTGCTAAGATTAGGGCGGCCAAAATTATTGTGAATATTTCTTTTTTATTCATGATGATATGTGTGATAATATTTTTATAAAGTTAACTGGGCCTCTTTATTCGTATGTTATTGAGCATAGAAATGTATTTAAATGAAAGTGGAGTGGGTGTCTTATGTTGAAGATAAAGCGATTGAGTGAAGTTGTTGGAAGGAGAGTTTATACTGATTCTGGCGATTTGTTTGGTTTGATTGAAGAAGTTAATTTGATAGACAATAAGATAGATGGATGGAGGATTGTTGTTTCTAGGGATTCTGGTATGATTGAAGTTTTGGGTGGAGCTCGAGGGATTATTGTTCCGCATCAGTTTATTAAGGCGATTGGAGATATTGTAATTATTAATAAGAATGCTGTTCCTGTGACTCGTGCTGATGATGAGGATTTGAGTGGGATTGATGAGTTTGATGACTCTGAAATGAATATGATGTAATTTTGATTTTTGTTTGAAATTTCTTGGCCTGAGCTACAATAGGTACTCCGAATCATTTTTCAAATGATTACTGGGAGCATAAAAAATTTCTGCGTATAAATCAAAATTGCTGGTCGGTTTTTTTTAGTAATCTTTAAATAAGTTTGATTGTTTATATTAGGATGATATTTGAGAATGTATTTTTTACGGAGATGTTGTTACCGTTTGTGTTGGTGTTCGTGCTTGTTTTTGCTATCTTGCAGAAGACGGAGATTTTAGGGAAAGGAAAGGCTCAGATTGATGCGATTGTTGGGATGGTTGTTGGATTGATTTTGATTACGTTTGGATATCAGACTGGAGTTATTGTTAGTTTGATGGGTTGGCTTGCTGTTGGTATCTCGGTGATTTTTGTGTTTTTGATTTTGTATGGTCTTGTTGCTGGGGACTTGAGTGCGGATAAGATGCCTGCTGGTTTGAGGATTGGGATTGGTGTTTTGGCTGGGATTTTTACCTTGGGTGCTGTTTTGTATGTGACTGGGTTTGGGGATAAGATTTGGAGTTCGTTTGGGACTAGTGGTGATGTTTGGATGAATATTGTTATGATTGTTGTTATTTTGGGAGTTGTTGGGGTTGCTGTTTGGGGCGGGAAAAAAGAGTAACTGGAAAGATATATAAATAAGATTTATCTCTAAGAACTATGGCCACAAGTATTACTGATGTTTTGAATATCTGGAATGATATGGGTGTGTTTTCTTATGTATTGCCATTCTTGTTGATTTTTGCGGTTGTGTTTGCTATTTTGAAGAAGACGAAGATTTTGAGTGGTAGCAATCCGCAAGATGAGAATGATGGGATTTTGGCTATTGTCTCGGTTGCTTTGGGATTGTTGGCTTTGCAGAATGATATGGTTAGTATCTTTTTTATGAATATTTTCCCTAAGTTTGGAGTTGGTATTGCGGTGTTTTTGGTTTTGATAATTATGCTTGGTTTTTTTTGGCCGGATCGTAAAGCTGATGCTGGATTGAAAGGAAGTTGGATTGGCTATGTTGTTGGGATTGGCGTTGTTCTTTGGGCTTTTAATTCTTGGAATCAGTGGGGAGGGTACTCGTTTGGTGGTTGGTTTAATGAAAATTTTTGGGCTATTGTCGTGCTTGGCGTTATTGTTGGTTCGATTATTGCCATAGTTAAGGGCGGCAAGAAGCCGGGGGATAAGTAAGTGGTAGAGGCTTCTGTTTCTGCTATGAGTTACTTTATGCCTATTTTTGCATTCTTGTTAGTTTTTATTGTGCTTTATGCTTTACTGAAAAGTACTAAGGTTTTGGGAGACAGTGAGGCTATTATGCTTTTTATTTCGTTTGTTCTTTCGAGTTTTTTTATCGTTGAGGCGAGGCTTGTGGAGCTTGTTCAATTTGCTGCGTCGTGGTTTGGAGTGATTGCGGTTGGTATTTTCTTTTTGGTTTTATTGGTTGCCTTTGTTCCTGGACTTGATATTGGGAAATTTTTTGGTGGAGAGAAGGGCTGGTTTGGAATGGTTGTTTTTGGCCTTATGGTGGCATTTTTTATTATTAGTTCGTCTTATGTTTTTAATTGGGCTGTGAATTGGGGAATGGTGAGAGATTGGTTTAATACTGATTGGTTTGGAATGGTTTTATTGTTGGTTATTGCGGGTATTGTTTCGTTTGTTATTAGTAAGAAATAGATTTGATTTTATTTAGAACTTTTTTTCATTTCATTGACGTTGTCTATTAGCGGATTCATTAATTTTGCCATTGTTCCGTGGAGGTTGTTTAAATCTTTATGTATCATAGCGCTTGATTCTCCGAATTCGCCTATTTTTCCGATGATTGCTTGTTGGAGTTGAGCTATTGAGGATTCTATTTTTTTTAATCGGTCGTCTATATCATTTACCTTGTCTTGTATTTGTCCTTTAAAGGATGCCATGTCTCCGGTTTTTGTTTTGTAGTCGTCTAGTTTTTCCTGAGCCACCTGTTCTGCAATTTCGGAAATTGTTTCTACATCAAAGGATCCTTGTGGCGCGTAGACGTCTTGATCTGAATATGCTTGAGGAGTTTGTTGGTAGTAATCTTGTTGTTGTCCTTGAGGTGGAAATGCTTCTGGCGATTGAGGTTGTATTGTTTGTTGTGCTGCTGGTTGTTCTGGTACTATTGAGGGCTGCATTCCTTGTGTTTCTGGGTTTTGTGCTGGTTCTTCTGCTGCTTGCTCTGGTGGCGAAACTGCGTTTTTTATTTTTGCTTGATTTAGTGCATCATCTATTTCTGCTGGGGCTACTCCTTCGCTTTGAAGTTGTGCCATTATTTCTACGTCGGATTTTTGTTCCTGTTGCATTTGGGTTACTTTGTCAAGAGTTGTCATATTAAGATGTGGTTTTTGTGGTTTTTATATTTATTTTATTTTGAATTAATTCTTCGACATCCTTTTTTCGCATAAATTCTAGTGGTTGGAAATCTTTAAGCATTCTTTCTATTAAGTTGATTTCTTCTCGTTTTACGAATTTTCCGAATTCGGTTAAGAGTGTGCTTGAGGTTCTTTTGATTTTTTCTAGATCTTGTTTGATTGTTTGATTGTCTTGTTTTATTTCTCGAAGTTCGTCTTCAATGTCTTGTCTTGATGATATTAGGTTTTTCCCTAAGAGGAGTACTCTTTCTCTAATCAGCTTGTTTCTCTCGTCTAAGTCTCTGAGTCTTGTGTTGAAGTCGGATAAGAGGAATTTTACTTGGGCGTCGGTGCCTTGGGGTTCTACCATTTTGATATTAAGGGTGAGAAGTTTATAATTGTTTAGTATAGATATGTTTTAATATTGTTTTGTTTTTTGAATTTAGATGATGCTTGAATATATGGAGGTGGATTTTTACTATGATGTTTAAGGATGGTGCGCCGCTTTATTCTTATGAAATTGTGCGTGAGAGTGGTGAGAATGTTATGTATGTGAATTATTTGGGTTCTGAGGTTGCGCCGTCGCTTGTTGATTCAGGCCAGGTTATGGCCGGAACTATTGAGAATTTGAGAGAGGAGTCTAATGTTTCGAGGGTTGTTTTTGTTCAGCAGAGGAATTATTCTCATGATTTTGTGCAGGTGAAGATGTTGATTGAGGTTTCGAATTTGATTGATTTTTTGGTGAAACAAGAGAGGGTTGTTAGTGAGGGAAAGTTGGCGCAATTGGGGGAATTTTATCAGGTTGCCTATGCTTTTTTTAATCATGTAATTAACGAGGTTTTGCCTTCGGATCCCATTAAGGCTTATCGGGAACTTAGAGGGGAACTGTTTAGTAGGAGGTCTAAGGTTGTCGAGGGGCAAAAGAGTGATTTGGTTGAATATGTTCGGGTGCTTGAGAAGGTTGTTGGTTTTTTTGAGAGTTTGGGGTTAATTAAGAAAGTTCGTGATAAATTTGATTCTTATGTCTCGGGAGATAGAGAGATTTACAATGAGGTTTTTCGGGCGGACATTATGCCGAATTTTACATTTACTCGGATGGTTGCTAAGTTGCCGGAGGATGCTGAAATTGTGAAGCAGTATAAGATTTCGAAAGGGAGCGATGGGAGTTTGGTGACGATTTTTAAGAGGCCGAATAAGGCTAAGCTTGTTTATCATTTGTCGCCGCCTGAATATTTGTTAAATGAGGATCATCATATGCTTTTAAATTTGGCTCGGAATGTTTTGATTGAGCATAGGCCGACTGCTGAGGAGTTTAGTGATCCGGAGAGGACGCGACAGGTTTTTTATAATGTGGCTAGAGATTTGCTTAGTGATTTGGCTGGGAGTAAAAATGTTGTTTTGACTTATGGGGATTTGAAGAAATTGGCGAATATTTTGGTTAGGCATACGATTGGGTTTGGGGTTTTGGAGGTGTTGTTGGAGGATGAGGATTTGCAGGATATTATGGTGAATGCGCCTGTTAGTTTGTCGAATATTTTTGTTAGGCATAATGACTTTGGGGAGTGTGTTACGAATTTGGTGCCTTCTCAGGAGGACGCGGATTCTTGGGCTGCTAAATTTAGGATGACTTCGGGGCGGGCGTTGGACGAAGCCAATCCTATTTTGGATACGAATTTGGAGCTTGGGAAAGTTAGTGCTAGGGTTGCGATTATTCAGCAGCCGCTTTCTGCTGGTGGGCTTGCTTATACACTTAGGAGACATAGGAGTGACCCGTGGACTTTGCCGCTTTTTATTAAGAATGGTATGATAGATTCCTTTACTGCTGGACTGCTTAGTTTTATGATTGATGGGGCTCGGACGATGCTTGTTGCTGGGACTAGGTCGAGCGGGAAGACTTCTCTTTTAGGTGCGATGCTTTTGGAAATTATGCCGGATAAGAGGATTATTACTGTTGAGGATACTTTGGAGTTGCCGGTTAGTGCTATGAGGAAATTGGATTATGATATTTTGTCCATGAAGGTTCGGTCGGCTTTGGGTGGCGAGTCTACTGAGGTTTCGGCTGAGGAAGGGATTCGGGCTTCTCTTCGTTTGGGGGATTCTAGTTTGATTGTTGGGGAGATTAGGTCGGGTGAGGCGAAGGCTTTGTATGAGGCGATGAGGGTTGGGGCTTTGGCGAATGTTGTTGCGGGCACGATTCATGGAGCTAGTCCTTATGGTGTTTTTGATAGGGTTGTTAATGACTTGGAAGTTCCGGCTACTAGTTTTAAGGCGACTGATTTGATTGTCGTTGCGAATCCGATTAAGTCTGCGGATGGTATGCATCAGTGGAGGCGTGTCTTATCGGTTAGTGAGGTTCGGAAGCATTGGACGAAGGATCCTGAAGTTGAAGGAGGTTTTGTTGATTTGGTGAAGTATAACGTTGAGAAAGATAGGTTGGAGCCTAGTAGTGATTTGATAAATGGAGATAGTGAGATAATTAAAGAGATTGCTTCGAATGTTAAGGGATGGGCTGGGAATTGGGATGCGGTTTGGGATAATATTGTTTTGAGGGGTAAGATTAAGCAGGAGTTGGTTGATTTTTCAGAGAGGATGAATTTGCCGAATATTTTGGAAGGTGAGTTTGTTGTTAAATCGAATAATGCGTTTCATCAGATTTCTAGCGAGGTTGCTAAGGATGTTGGGGTGCCGGAGAGTGAGGCTATTTTTGCTAAGTGGAAGCGGTGGCTGGAGAAGGAAGTTGAGAAATAAGTTTATGACTTATTTGAGATAGTTTTGGAGTAATTTTATAAAGATTGAGTGCTTGTGTTTTTTATGGTAAAAAAGGATCTTGATACTTTGGGTTCTTGTAATAGACAACTGAAGGATAAAGTTCAATTTTATGCGGATAGAGGTGAATGGAAAAATGCCAGGAATCCTGCGGAGAGGCTTCAGAAAAATGTTTATAGGTCGGGGACTCCTAGTGAAAAGAAAATGGCGGATGCTATTTATGCAAATATTAAAGGAGAGAGGGATCCTTTTTATTCTAGGACTGTTAATTATGCTTCTGTTATTATTATTGGGGTTGTTTTGGGTTTGCTATTTTTCTTTAACAATATAACTGGAAATGTTATTGGAGACCCTAAGGGAAGTGCTTCTGTTATGTCGGTGTTTGTGTTTGTTTGTTTGGGGGTTGTTTTGTATTTCTTTTTAGTTAAGAAGAGATAGGTGTTTTGGAAAGGTTTTATATAGTTACTAAACGTTACTTTTAGTAACTAACTCCTGTGTGGAGAAAGGTGTGATATTGTGGGGAAAGATTCTGTTGTTAAGATAGATTTGGATTTGTTGAGAGAAGTGGAAGAGTTTATTAATTTGAGTGAGAATAAATTTAGATACGTGAATCGGAAGCAGTTTATCGATATGGCTGTGAGTGAATTTTTGCGGAAGGAGAGAGGTGATGAATAATACTGCTACTGATGATATTTTGAGGAAGTATGGCTCAAAGATAGAGAGGCAGATGAAGGGGTATGATAACAATTCGGGGAAGAATAATTTTAGTAAAAGCTATGAGCAGTTTAAGGGTTCGATGATGCCGGAGTTTAGTCGGTATGAGAGATGGTGTAAGAGTTTTGGGAATTTTATAACTATGAAGGTTGCAGATAAAGATAAGACTCGGATTCAGCGGTCGATTGATATTGCGCATTTGAATGTTACGCCGGGTGAGGTTGTGGTTTTTGCGACGATGTTGATGTTTGGGATTTTGTTTGGAGGTCTTTTGTTTTTTACTGCGATTTGGTTGCTGACAGATGTTTTTTCTATGATGTTTTTGTTCTTGATATTTTTGCTTGGTATCTTTGCGTTTTTTTATATGACGAAAGCTCCGGATCGGTTAGCTATGAGATGGAGACTTAAAGCTTCTTCTCAGATGGTCCCTGCTATTCTTTATATTGTGATTTATATGAAGCATACTAGTAATCTTGAGAAGGCGATTAGTTTTGCGTCGGAGCATTTGAGTGAGCCGTTGAGTTTGGATTTTAAGAAGATTTTTTGGGATGTTGAGGTTGGTAGATTTTCTACTATTAAAGATAGTTTGGATAATTATTTGTTGACTTGGAAAGATTATAGTATGGAGTTTATTGAGGCTTTTCATTTGATTGAATCGAGTTTGTTTGAGCCTAATGAGGCTAGGAGGGTTGCGGTTTTGGAGAAGAGTTTGCAGGTTATTTTGGATGGGGTTTATGATAAGATGCTTAAGTATACTCATGAGGCTAAGGCTCCGCTTACAAATGTTTACATGTTGGGTATTGTTTTGCCTACGCTAGCTTTGGCTGTTTTGCCTTTGGCTTCTACTATGCTTGGAGGTGCGATTCAATGGTTTCATGTTTTGTTGATTTTTAATGTGTTAATTCCGCTTGGTGTTGTTTATATGACGGGGAATGTTATGATGAGGAGGCCGGGTGGTTATGGGGAGAGTGATTTGCTTGAGAAAAATCCGCTTTATCCGAAATATATTAGTAATGCTGGATATTGGAAGGGTTTCTTTTTTGCTTTGCCGTTTTTTATTATGGGGATTATTCCTTTCTTGTGGCGCTATACTTCTGTTCCTGATTGGTTAAATACTAGTCGAGATTATGCTTGGTCGGAAATTGGTTTGGGTTTTTTGGGGAATGGTGGAGTGTTTGGAATTTTGGAAAGTAGTGGAGGGGTACTGTCTGGTCCGTTTGGTGCGGGTGCTCTTCTTTTGAGTTTGGGGATTCCTGTTGGATTGGCTATTGTTTTTATTGTGGCGTTTAAGGAGAAGACTGCGGAGATTTTGGTTACGAGGAATAAATATAAGGATGTTGAGAAGGAGTTTACGTCGTCTTTGTTTCAGCTGGGAAATAGGATTGGGGATGGTAGTCCTGCGGAGATTGCGTTTGTCAAGGTTGCTAGTAGTGTAAAGGGAACGGCGACTGAGGGATTTTTTAATATTGTGAATGAGAATATTGGGAGTCTTGGGATGAGTTTAGAGAGGGCGCTTTTTGATCCTAAGAGGGGGGCTGTTGTTTTTTATCCGTCGCAGTTAGTTGCTACTTCTATGAAGATTTTGACGGAGTCTGTGAAGAAAGGGTTGCAGGTTGCGGCTCGGAGTTTGATGGCGATTAGTGATTATGTTAAGAATATTAAGAAGATTGACGCTCGGCTGAATGATTTGTTGGCGGATATTATTTCGGATATGAAGTCGAATATGACGTTTTTGGCGCCGCTGTTGTCTGGGATTATTGTTGGGTTGTCTGGGATGATTACTACTATTTTGGGTAGTTTGAATTCGATGTTTGAAGGCGGTGGGATGGATAGCGAGGTTTTAGGAGCTGGTGGGATTTCTGGTATTTTGGCGATTTTTGATATTACGAAAATGATTCCGACTTATTGGTTGCAGATTGTTATTGGGGTTTATTTGATTCAGGTTGTTTTTATTTTGACGTCTACTCTTGTTACAATTAAAAGTGGGAGAGATTTGTTGCAGACGACGGCTGAGACTGGGAAGAATTTGAAGGTGACGATGATTATGTATTTTGTTGTTGCGGCTGGTTCTATTATTGGGTTGACTTTGGTTGGAGCGGTTGCTTTGGCTGGATTGGGGTAGTATCTATATTAATTTATTGAGGAATATTGTATCTGTTATTTTTTGCAATTTTTGGTTTAATTAAAAATAGTTATATGTCGTCATGTTAAAGTGGTAAGTTTTATAAAGAGAGATTATTTTTTATTTCCATGAATATTAATAGGCGCGATTTCATGAAGGGAATTTTTGGTGTTGGTGCTGGTTTGACATATAGTATGGTTACTGGTTCTTATTTAAATGTAGCGGATGCTTTGTCTGTTGGTGTTGATTTTGCGAGAGAGCCTTTTGATAAATTTAATATTATTGATGATTCTTATATTAAAAAGCGTAAAATTGGATTGGCGGAAAAAGGAGAAGGAGAACATGTTGATCTTTTGGCTGGAATTATTTATGCTGAGGCTGCTCTTCAGAATAGTCCGACTAGAATGTGTGTTGGAAAGGTTGTTTTGAATAGGGTTGAGGATTTTAGGTATCCTGAGAGTATTGAGGATGTTGTTGTTAGTAGTGGGCAATTTGACGGGGCGAAGAGTACTAGGAACTGGAAGCAGGCGAGAGGAGAGGTTGTTATGAATAATTATGAAAAAAAAGTTTATGGTTCTTGCTTGGAAGATGCTAAGAGTGTTTTGACAGGTAGGGGAATTGTTTTGCCTAATTATAATATTATTGCGTTTCATGATAAGAGCGTTAGTTATGAGGGGCTTTGTGAGAGGGACGTTTATTGGAAGAGCTTGAAGAAGAGTTTTGATTCTGATGGGTTGGTTTTTTATGAGCATCGAGTTTAGGAATATTTTATAATGTTTGGATATCTTGTTTTTGTATGAACAATAAGGGATGGGAAGGCGTGACGATTGGTGTGCTTATTTCGATTGTTTTGTTGACGACTGTTTTGGTTTTTTTGGTTATTGGGCTTTATCGGGGAGGAGGGGACTTGAATGATGTGATTGTGAATAGTATTGGGGGTGAGTCTAATTATGATGATATTAAGAGAGGGTGTGAGATTGCGTGTTCTGGGGGAAGTGTTTATGAGTATTGCGATAGGGAGAGGCGGCTTGTGATGGAGGATGGGTCTTTTGTTGAGGATACTTGTTTTGGATTGAGGGGGGTGATGTTCGATGCGAAGAGGTGTGATGTTGGGTGTGGTGGGGAGGTTGAGATTGTGGATGGGGGAGATGAAAGAGAAGATGAAGATAATAAAGGTACAGTTGATGATTCTGTGGTGTCTGATAATAATCATGTCGTTATTAGCGGAAGGGTTATTAATGGGTTAACTAAAGAGCCACTGGTTGCATTATTTAATGGAGTTAATTATGAGTCTTCTGATTTGAAATATAGCGAAGAAGGGGGGTTTTTTGAAATTTCTCTTGAGGTGAAGGAGGGTTTTTGGTGGTTCGAGAAGCATTGCTATAGTCATTTATTTTATGAGCCTAAGCCTTCTTACATTGAGATTTTAGAGGTTGGTGATGAGGGGTTTTTGTTAAGGGGTCCTGATTATGAGAGGAGAGTTTTATTTAGTGAGCTTGTGGGAGAAGATGCGATTAGTCCTGATATTGGGGATTTTTCTATTTATCCTTCTTGGAGTATTCAGATGAGGTCTCTTGATGATGACGTATTTTTTAGTTTTTATTATGAGAGTTCAGAAGGCGAAATTATGGGATTTCCTCACGGAAGCATTACTTCTGGCATTTTTAGTCCTTATATTGTTCCGAGAGATAAGACTTTTTATGTTCAAGCTATTGATGCCTTGGGTAATTCCTATAGGTCTGATAAAAAAAGCATACCTTCGAATTATGTTGATTGTGGCTTAGTAGATGTTTTATTTTCTGTTTCTGATGGTAAGTTTACTTATACTATGGAAGATAAGAGGGACTTTACTTTGAGGGATAGCGATTTTGTGGAGTAAGATATTGTCCGATTCATTAAATATTTATAGTTAGATAGTTTTTTTATTTCATGGTAGGATTTAAAGGATTTTTATTTTTTTGCCTTTTTGTCTTAATTGGGTTACTCAATTATTTTTTATTCTTCCAGGAAAACGATATGGGTTTTATTGTTGGGCAAGAGATTGAGGCTCCTAGTGGGTTAGTTGTTGGTTTTTCTGAACATTCTAGTGCTAGTTGGGACAAGGTTGAGGATGTGCCGGGAGAACCTCCAATTATTGGATATAAAATATATTGGGTATATTCAGATGGTTCTTCTGGAGTGAAGGAGGTTCTTGGTGCGAATACTATACCATTATATCAGCTTTCATTAAAAAAAGGGGAAATTTGCGAGATTTCTATTTCTGCGTTTAACAGTAAGAGGATTGAGGGTCCTAAGTCTAAATCGATGACAGTTAGAATTCCTTATCCTGGTGTGGACTATAGTCTTCCGGTTTCTCCTCAAAATCTTTACGCTGAGGTAAGAGGTGATGTGGTTTATTTGAACTGGAGTTCTAGTTTGGAGAGTGACTTTTTGGGATATAGGCTTTATGTAGGTAAAAATAGTAGAAATTATGAAGGAATTCCTATTAGTGTTGGAGGCAAGGCTGAGTATGAAGTTTTTGATCTAGAGGAGGAATCTAATTATTATTTTTCTGTGACGGCTGTTGATAGCTTTGGGAATGAGAGTTCTTTTTCTGAAGAGGTGTCTGTTTATCTTCCCGTTTTTGAAAGTGGGACGGATGTTAATTATGATGAGGCTGCTCTTAGTGGTGAACTTTTTGAGTGAAGTGGGAGTTTCGGAATATTTATAAAGAAAAGAGTTGTTGGTATTATA